>Ga0256405_10000579_pt1 | contig 119140 bp, 102 predicted proteins | sample RumenRJG_02DNA_FD_189096 | JGI IMG/M metagenome (GOLD analysis project Ga0256405, IMG submission 189096) | Bovine rumen microbial communities from Lethbridge, Alberta, Canada - RJG_02 | ecosystem: Host-associated > Mammals > Digestive system > Stomach > Rumen | place: Canada: Alberta...
GGGCTCAAGTGGGGGCGGGCTTAAAGGCGCACAATATGTACAAGAAAAAATACCCCCTCATCATTTCTGATGAGAGAGTATCTCTTCGTCATCTTAACTTAATGACATTGCGGCTCCGGCCGGCGGTTTGATTTGTCTATTTTGCAGGATTGGTATCGATCTCATCGTGCGAAGTCTTTGATTCTCCGTCAACAGCGTTGGCGTCGTAGAGATCGTGCTTTATCTGGCTGGTGCTTATCTGCGGTGTGCGCGGCAGATAAACTACTTCAACACCCTCGTCCTTCAGGAAGTCGAATTTGCCTTCCCAGTCATCACCGATAACGAATGTATCGATGTGATATTCATGCATGTCGCTCTTCTTCTGCTCCCAGCTCTCTTCAGGGATAACGAGGTCCACGTATCTGACGGACTCAACAAGAGCCTTGCGCTGCTCATAGGTGAAGTAGCATTTTTTCTTCTTCGAATCCCAGTTGAACTCATCGGTCGATATCGCGACGATCAGATAGTCGCCAAGGGCCTTGGCTCTTCTGAGCAGGTTGATGTGGCCGTAATGCAGAAGGTCGTATGTTCCGTATGTAATTACTCTTTTCATATTATATTGCTCCGTTTTTCAGATGCTCTTACGCGGACCTTGAGCCCGCTGATCTATTGTCATGCGATTTACCCGGCTATTGTATCATTGATAGCCTTTAATGGCAATTGAAGACCTGCCGGTCCGATGGACAGCACCGACTTTGCGTGGTAATATTGGTCGGAAAGAAGGCCGCGGGCTGTATGCGGACGTATCAATAAGGGGAAAAAGGATAATAATCAATGGATGTAAATCTTAGCAACTGGGAAAAGCTCCTTGAGAAACTTACCGATGGAGCGATGGATATCGGACTGAAGCTGCTGCTCGCGATAATCATTTACTTTGTCGGAAGATTCCTGATAAACAAGCTGATAAAGGGCATCGGAAAACTGAGATCTTTCAGATCGATAGATCCTACGGCAGAAGGCTACATAACCACCTTCATAAAGGCTGCTCTCTATGTGGTGCTCCTGGTGTCGATAGTCGCTCTTCTGGGTGTGCCGATGTCATCGGTCATCGCAGCGATAGCGTCCGCGGGCATCGCCATCGGCATGGCGCTCCAGGGCGCTCTCGGAAACATAGCGGGAGGCATAATGCTCCTCATCTTCCGTCCGTTCAGCGTAGGCGACTATATAAGCACGGGCACGGAAGAGGGCACGGTCAGGAGCATCTCGCTGGTATACACGGTGCTTACGACCGTAGATAACCGCAGGGTCTCGATACCGAACGGAAATCTCATGAATTCCAGCATATCGAACGCGAGCGCGGAGCCTCTCCGCAGAGTGGATATCAACTTTGACATAGCAGGATCTGAACCGGTCGATAAGGTCGAAGAAACGATGGTGGCGGTCATCAGACGATCGGAGAAAGCAAAGGATGATCCCGAACCGCAGGTGCTTCCTGTGGCGTCGGTACCGGGCGGACTGACATATACGGTCAGAGTCTGGGTAAAGACCGCTGATTATTGGGATGTGTACGGTGAGCTCATGAAGGGCATACCGGCAGCCCTCAACGAGGCAGGCATCGAAAGACCGTCAACTCCGGTGAGCGTAAGCAGATAAAATATTTAACGGGAAATTACAGGAGAATTTAAGATGAAGAAAGTAACAGGGGCATTTATAACGGGACTTTTATTCGTGGGACTGATCTTTGCCCTCAGGATATATGATGTCGCGCCGATAGGGCCGGCAGGCACTGAGATAGGATTCTCGACCTTCAATAAATTTGTGCATGACTGGACGGGAGTCAATATGATCTGGTATACGATAACCGACTTCTTCGGCTATGCGGCAATCGGCGTGTGCGCTCTCTTTGCTCTTGCCGGTCTGGTCCAGATGATAAAGCGCAGGAGTCTTTTTAAGGTGGACAGGGAGATAATAGCTCTCGGAGTCCTGTTTGCTGCCGTGATCGGATGCTATGTACTCTTTGAGAAGTTCATCGTCAATTACAGACCTGTGATAATGCCGGGAGAGACCGCGCCTGAGGCGTCATTCCCGTCTTCACATACCATGCTGATAATGACAGTCATGATAGCCACGATGATCATCTCAGACAAGTACTTCGAAGGGGGCCTAGGAGTGCTTGTGCGCGTGATCTGCTTCCTGGTGACGCTCGTGACTGTTGCCGGAAGACTCTACTGCGGAGTCCACTGGTGCACGGATATCATCGGAGGCATACTCCTCAGCACAACGCTTCTGCTGCTCTTTTCCGCGGCCGTCTCGGCAGGGCGTGATCGTGATGATTTCAGCATAGGACCTTACAGGCCAAAACATGGCAAATAGGGCTGACAATATAGCGAAAAACTATATGCAACAAATATGATATAGACCAAGTCTATTTGTTAAGAATTGAACAGAGTTATAGAATTTTATGAGGCGGGATACCGCCTCATAATTATTATTAAAATATAGGTTATATGGAGGCTAATGATGGAAAAGAAAAATGATAAACTGTTCATCATCATCGCCGGTCTTATTATCGGCGTGATCGCAGCAGGCCTTGCGTATCTCGGAAACCCGAAGAACATGGGCTTCTGCATCGCTTGCTTCATTCGTGACACAGCAGGTGGATTGGGACTCCACAAGGCACCTCCGGTACAGTACATCAGACCGGAGATCATCGGAATCGTTATCGGCGCATTCTGCACAGCATTCGCAAAGAAGGAGTTCAGCTCGAAGGGCGGCTCCGCTCCTATGACAAGATTCGTCCTCGGATTCTTCGCGATGGTAGGATGCCTTATGTTCCTTGGCTGCCCGTTCAGAATGATCCTGAGACTGGCAGGCGGAGACCTGAACGCACTCCTCGGACTCGTAGGATTCGCTATCGGTATCCTCTGCGGAATCTTCTTTCTCAAGAACGGCTACTCACTCAAGAGAACTTACAGCCTGACAGCAGGTGAAGGATACTGGATGCCTATCATCGAGGTAGTACTCTTTGCTCTGCTTCTCATCAAGCCTGCATTCATTCTCTTCTCCGAAGAGGGAGCAGGCCCGGGAGCTATGCACGCAGCAGTATTCGTTTCGCTCGCAGCAGGAATCATCGTCGGAGCTCTTGCACAGAGAACAAGACTGTGCATGGTCGGCGGAATGAGAGACCTGATCCTCTTCAAAGAGACAAGACTTCTCTGGGGATTCTGCTCGATCCTCGTTGCTGCACTGATCACAAACCTGATCCTCGGCGGATTCAAGCTTGGATTCACTGAGCAGCCTGTAGCACACACAGACGGACTCTGGAACTGCCTCGGAATGCTCCTCGTTGGATTCGCATGCGTACTGCTCGGCGGATGCCCGCTCAGACAGCTCGTTATGTCCGGCGAAGGAAACGCAGACAGCGCAGTTACAGTTCTCGGACTCCTGGTAGGAGCTGCTTTCTGCCACAACTTCGGACTCGCTTCGAGCGGCGAAGGCCCTACACCTGCAGGAAAGATCGCTGTTATCATCGGAATCGTAGTAGTAGCACTCATCGGCGTAGTCAATACTTACGTCAAGGAGAGCTCCGCTAAGACAGCAGCTGAAGCTGCATAAGCAAAACGGAGGTAAGCTATGGTAGATGCAAGAGGACTGTCCTGCCCGATGCCTGTCATCATGACTCAGAAGGCAATGAAGAGCAAGGAGGACTACTATGAAGTAATGGTAGATGCTCAGGCCCCTCTCGAAAACGTCACACGTTTTGCCCAGAGCCAGGGATACAAGGTAGAGGTAGAGGACAAGGGCGGAGAGTATCTGCTCAAGATCTCCAAATAAAAATCACACAGAAAAAGCGGCGGGTTTCCCGCCGCTTTTGTGCTATACTCGTCACATGAATACTTACATAGCAACTTTTTTTATGCATTTCGGATCAATAAGATTTGAGCGCCTCTGCAAGTCGAAGGGCCTGCAGGCAAGGACGATGCCTGTCCCGAGGAGCCTCAGCAGCAGCTGCGGCACATGCGTGAAGTACACGGCGCCGGAGCCTCTTTATGATCCCGATCACGATGAGATGGAGCAGATGGTCATATGCAATGACGACGGCTCCTATACTCAGATCTACAAGGCAGAAGGCCTTTAGATCGGAAAGATCTCGATATCCGGGCAGGTCTCGAGGGCGGACTTAGGTCCGACGACGCAGACCGTGCTCTTTTCAGTCATATCCGCAAGAGCGTCATGCAGGCCGGCAAGATCGCTGGCTTTTGTATTGAGCATTTCGCGGCGTATGGCTGCTCTGTCTTCATCGCTGTAGCCCGACAGCCAAAAGTCATCTCCCGCACGTCCCTTTGCGGCAGGCGAGAGCAGCGGCTCCGTCTGTGCGACCGTGGAAATGATGAATCCGTCTATGCCGGCATCATCTGCCGATGTGAAGGCATCCAGAAATTCGGGTATCGTCTTGTATACGTCGAGTGAGCGTGCCGGACTCGGATCCCTGTATGTGTAGCATATGAGGTTTCCGGTGCGGGATGCGGCCATCGATGCTCCGTATGATCCTCCCTGTACTCTTATCGCGTTCCAGAGATGAGCGAGCGAGATTATGTTTGCTCCGACCGACATGGCTCCGCTCATCCTGCGGCCGTCCGATGTCATGTCGTAAGCAGTGACAGCAAAGGAAACTGCAGCCGGGACTTCGATGCCCATGCGGCGCGGCAGGGACGATGTGTATGCTTTCTTTTCAGGCATCTTCTCTCCGTCCGGAAGAAGATCTGCCAGACGGGAGATGTCGGCATACTCGCTTGCCGTCTCGCTCATCATCACATTCTGCCTTGTCACGCTCTTTGCGATGACATCCTTTGCGAAAGACGCGAATGCCATTATCCCTTCATCGGAGGCAGCGCTCATGCCGTGCATGTACTGCAGCCAGGTGTAGCCGTTGACTGCCTCGGCGGCAGCGTCCCTTGCGGACCAGCCCGATCTGGCCGCGTAGAGCGCGAGCCTGTGGCCCTGTGAGATCGCCGACCTCTTCGAATCCTCGTCTATCTGTTTCAGAAGCTCACGCATCTGAGTGACATCGTCGAATCTGGTGCGTGTGAGGATCTCAATAATAAGGTCTTCCGCGTAAGGAAGCTTTTCTTCGAGCACGGATGCCCTTGCTCTTATGCAAGGTGTGCATTCCGCGTTGTCTCCGTCCTTTGCCAGTATGTCCAGACCGAAGCTTATTGAACCGACGTGCATGCGGATCTCGTTCTGGAGCGCGAGCACGCTGTAGTTCTCGGTCGGAAGATCCTTATAGAATTCCGTTATCAGAGCAGCTGCCGGGAGGTCTTCCAGGCTGAGCTGTGTGACAGGGAAGTAAGCGTTTATATATACGATGCCGTTCGAAGGTATCGGATGGAAGAGCAGCCTGACACCGCCGGCTTCCTTCTCTTCGGTAGGTATCAGCATCGGCTCCGGACTGATGTCCTTCGGGTCTAACTGAGGGATAGTCGCAAGAGCTTCAGGGCTGTCATCAGTCTGCTGCCACTCGGTCAGATCTCTGTTGAGATCATCGAGGGCCTGCAGCTCATCATCGCTCATTGCATCCATCTCTTCCTTCACGCGCGCTGCCTCAGCGGCTTCTGCCTTTGCAGCGCATTCGGAGTCGGGCACGAGTATGAGCCTTGAGAGTGAAGCCGTATCCGCGAGATATGAAAGAGCCAGCTGCTCCATCTTTCCCTTGTCGACCATGGATCTGAGATTCGCGACCGCTTCGTCGGTGAGGAGGTGCAGCGCAGGATCTCCGTCATAGAGCCAGCCCGCGAATGCGGCGTTGGCTCTGTAAAGAGCCTGAGGCTCCGGATACTGTCTGAACCTGAAGTCCATCTGGTTGATGGACGCCTCGAGGTCTTTCTTCGCGAAACCTTCGCCGGCAAGCTTTGTGATGGTTTCTTCGACTATGGCGAGCAGCCTGTCTGCCGCTTCAGCCAGATAAGCCCTGTCTGCTTTTTCGCCGTTCTCCTTGCTTATACCGCGGAAGATCATCATGAGGTACGGCTGATAGATGCCGTCCGAAACATAGATCTCCATGTCTTCGGCGATGCCCGATGAGAGCACGGCACGTTTCAGAGGGGACTCGTTCGAGTCCGCGATCTGCTCGAGTATGATGCTGAGCGCAAACATCTCGTCGCGGTCCGCCCATGAGCCGATTATCTTTCCGAAGCAGATGAGAGGCTTGTCGTCCTCGCTTCCTGCCGGGACTTCGATGGTGCTTTCGCTTACGACAGGGATCTGGTCCTCGAATACAGGGATGTTCTCAAGGCGTTCAAAGCCTTCGAGATAGCCTTCGATCATCGAAAGCGTCTTATCCAGAGGGATATCGCCGTCGAGGTAGAAGTATGAATTCGACGGATGATAGAACCTCTTGTATCTCTCTATAAATGACTCATAGGTGAGATCAGGGATCGCGTCCGGATCACCGCCCGAGTTGTAGCCGTAGCATGTATCCGGGAAGAGCAGTTTGCCCATGGTGCGCTCGGCTACCTCGTCAACATTTGACATGGCACCCTTCATCTCGTTGAATACGACACCCTTGTATGCAGGCTCATCGCCGGCCGTGTCTATGTGGCGGCCCTCCTGATAGAAAATATTCGGGTTTGTCAGAATGTTTGGTCTGAATACCGCATCCAGATAGACTTCCATGAGGTTGAGATAGTCCTGCTCCTCGCGGCTCGATACAGGGTAAAGAGTCTTGTCGGAGTAGGTCATCGCGTTCAGGAAGGTGTTCATCGAGGTCTTGAGGAGCTCGACGAAAGGCTCCTTGACCGGGAACTTTTCAGATCCGCAGAGGACCGAGTGCTCGAGGATGTGGAACACGCCGGTGTTGTCTTCCGGAAGGGTCCTGAAACCGACGGAGAAGAGCTTGTTCTCATCGCCGTTGTCGGCCCATACCAGTCTTGCGCCTGTGACGTCGTGTTCCATCTCGACGAGCCTGCCGCCGATCTCTCTTATTTTTCTTATGTTCGTTACGGTAAAACCGTGCATCTTGTCATTGATCTTCATAGAAATACACTCCGCTTAAAAAGGTTGAATTCCAAGGGAAATGATACAATAATCCCGTAAATAATGAAAGACTGATATGTTGGCTGAACATAATCAGATGTGTATAATAAATCTGTATATGCTTCGTACGGAAAAAGGGGAAAACTATGAAGAAACGGGTTCTGTCCATCACTGCTGCGGCCATGTTCGCTCTCATGATGCTGCTGGCAGGCTGCGGAGAAAAAAGCGCTGAAAATACAGGCAGCGATACTTTCGTACCGGATCTGGCAGGGACTGAGTGGATCGTGTATATGCTAAGGGCAGACGGCAGCTATATCGCATCAACGGAATATGTTTTTTCAGAGGACAGAGTGAAATTCCTTGGGCTGGAAAATGAATATGATCTTTACACAGGCGATGAAGCATATAAAGAGGCCATGATAACCGAGGAAGATGCAAAGGCAATGTACACTGAGGAATCTTTCGGCGGTGATGAAAAAGGCGGCTTTATTACGATCATAATGCCGTATGAAAACGGAGGCAAAGACGGGCTCTACGGCTGGATGAACAAGTCCATGGACAAGATGGAACTCACTGATCCTTATGACGGAGCCAGACTGTTCTTCTTCAATAAGGATTCAGAAGCTGCCGCAGACTATGAAAAAGAGGTGGAACCTCATTTTGAGTCGTTCATGAAATACTACTATGAGGATAAAGGATATGAAGTCTCATATGCTGACAGGGTACTCGTTTTGACCGACCCTCTGGATGACAGTGAAGATGTGACAGAGGAGGCTGTGAAAAGCGATCAGGTCATAGATACGATAGAAAACGGCTTTGATCAGTTTGAAACAGAAGGCGTCAGACTGGCGGGCGAGCTTGAAAAAATGCTGTATCTGGAAGGGATCAGCGTGAAGCTGGACTGCACATTCAAGGGCGAGACCATAGGCAGCGCGGTATACGATAAATCAGGAGAATTAAAGGATAAGAGATTCCTGTACGGGAGGTAAGAGATGACAGACAACGGTTTGATATATTTTGCCCGCAAAGGTGACGGGACAACGCTGGGCGATAAAATATGCATGCGCCCTGACAAGGCGAACAGACACGGATTCATCTGCGGTGCCACAGGTACAGGGAAATCCGTGACTCTGAAGGTGCTCGCCGAGAGCTTCTCTGAGATCGGAGTGCCGGTATTCATGTCGGACGTAAAGGGCGACATGGCAGGTATCGCCGTTCCGGGAGATGATAATGAAAAGATGCAGGCAAGGCTCGACCGCTTTGAGATAAGGGGTGAGTTCGAATACAGGGGCTTCCCGGTGTCGGTATTTGACATCTACGCTCAGAAGGGCACGCCGCTCCGCACGACGGTATCCGAGATGGGACCGGTCCTCTTCAGCCAGGTGCTCGATCTCAATGATACCCAGACAGAGCTCATGCAGGTGATCTTCAAGATCGCGGACGATCTGGGACTTATCCTTATCGATACAAAAGACATGAAGGCGACTCTGCAGTACTGCGCCGACCACTCCGATGAGTTCAAGATGGACTACGGCCTGATCCCTCAGCAGAGCGCGTCGGCCATCATCAGGGCGATAGTAGCTCTGGAATCCGAGGGAGCGGACCGCTTCTTTGGGGAGCCGGCGATAGACATAAGGGACTTCTTCCTGACAGCACCGGACGGAAGGGGAATAATCAACATACTCGATGCCGAGACGCTGATAAACAAGCCGAGGCTGTATTCGGCATTCATGCTCTACCTGCTGTCAGAACTTTTCGAAGTGCTGCCTGAGGTAGGCGATCCTGAGAAGCCTAAGATGGTCTTCTTCTTCGACGAAGCTCATCTCCTGTTCAAGAACGCTTCGAAGAGCCTGCTTGAGAAGATAGAGCAGGTGGTGAAGCTGATAAGATCCAAGGGCGTGTCCATCTTCTTCGTGACACAGAGCCCGGGAGACATTCCGGGATCGGTAATGTCGCAGCTAGGCAACAAGATAGAGCACGGACTGCACGCGTATACGCCTGCAGAACAGAAGGCACTCAACGCAGCGGCAGAAGCTTTCAGGGAGAACCCTGAATTCGATACAAAAGAGCTGATGCAGAACCTCGGTACGGGCGAGGCTGTAGTATCGATGCTCGATGAGAAGGGCGCTCCTTCGGTAGCGGAATACGCATTCGTGCTTCCGCCTGAGAGCCGCATGGGCGCGCTCAGCGATGAGGAAAGAAAAACAGCGGTGGACAATTCGCCGCTCAACAGTAAATATCTTGAAATGGTAGACAACGTGTCTGCGTACGAGGTCATAACCGGCAGGGTACCGGGAACAGGGGCCGCGGCGTCAGGCACGGTGACCGGGCCTGACGGTCAGGTATACGGCAATACTTCGGGTATACCTGACGCTGCGCCGCAGGCGCAGGCCGCGGCCGACGGCGGCATTACTGTCGACATCGATACCGGCGTCGAAGCTGCTCCTGCAGAACCTGCAGCGCCTAAGCGTAAGGTCCAGACAAAAGCAGAGCAGGAAGAAGGCGGCTCTGTGCTGGGAGACCTGGCTGACAATTATCTCGGAAAATCCGGGACAAGACAGGTCATAAGATCTACCGGCAGCACGATCGGAAGAGAGATAGGAAAAACCATCGGCGAAGCCGTACTGGGCAAGAAGGGAAGGACTATAGGAGGAAACATAGGCTCGGCGATAGGCCGCAACCTTCTGGGCACGCTGACAGGCAAAAGAAAATAATTAAAAATAGTACGCCGACCTGCATGCAGGCCATTCACATAGAAGAAAGGGGACAATTTTATGTCGGAAAAAGAAGTCGTTAAAACCAAGGGGCTCAGGGAGAAGATCTCCGAGAATATAGTTCTGAAGAAGGATCCGGACGGCAAAAAAGTAGAGCCTCTCTGGGACTGATAAATAACGGATAGAAACTGCGCCGTCCATACAATGGGCGGCGCATGTCGTTTTTGAGGCGGAGGTGAGAACAATGACACTGACTAAGGAAGACATCATCGCGATACTTGAAGAGAAAAAGATAAAATATGAGATAGCAGAGCACAAGCCTGTCTATACAATTGAAGAGATGCTTGAATGCGGACTGCCGCATCCGGAGCAGATCGCCAAGAACCTCTTTGTGCGCGATGACAAGAAGCGCAAATACTATCTGATCACCTGTCTTGAGGACAAAAAGATCAATCTGAAGGACTTCCGCAAGGAACACGATACGCGTCCGCTCACATTCGCTTCGGAGGACGACCTTATGGCAAAGATGGGCCTCATCAGAGGCGCCGTCACACCGCTCGGTATTCTCGCCAACGAGGACAAGGATGTCGTGGTATTTATCGATAAGGACTTTGAGCACAAGCTGATGGGCATACATCCGTGTGACAATACCGCGACTGTATACATCAACACGCGCGATGTGGCAAAGCTCATAAAGGACCACGGAAACGAACTCCACTTTGTAAAGCTGTGATAAGACTCAACGATAACGCTATCAAATATATGGAGATGCTCGGCTACAGGGACATAGTCCTCCTGGCCGACACTGACAAGACCTGATGCACTCCCTCCAAGGCGGAGGTGTCGGTAAGTTTTACCGGCGGAGACGGATCGGAGTTTTCTGATGGCTATATCCGTGAGGAATCGCAGATAGGGGCTGTCTATATCCCGCTTCACGGTGTGCTGATAGAAGAGGGCGCTGCAATAAGATATGAAAAGTATCCCTGGATAGAAAAGTTTGAGCTTGACGGTATCAAACCTGCGCCGGTCTGCTGCATATGGCCGCCTGCGGGCAATGCCGCGGAAGAAAACTGAGCATTTCAGCGTAATATTACGGGCGGATTGTATACATTTATACAAATTCGCCCGTAAATATTTACAAGTCTTAAAAACCTCTGATAAAATCGACATCAGACAAACAAATTGACAAGTTGTATTAGGAAAATATGGAAAGGGGAAAGAAATGTTCGGAGAAATTATAGGTAGCATCAGCGGATTTATGTACGGGAAACTTCTCGTCATCATGCTGATCGCGGTTGGTCTGTATTTTACATTCAGGACCAAATTCGTTCAGTTCAGATTCTTCGGCGAGTCGATCAGAGTCGTAACTGAAAAGCCTATGGACGGCGGAGTATCGTCCTTCCAGGCACTCATGGTATCCACCGCTTCCCGTGTAGGTACCGGAAACATCGTAGGCGTATCGACAGCTATCTGCCTAGGCGGATACGGAGCTGTCTTCTGGATGTGGATCATCGCCATCCTCGGCGGAGCTTCCGCATTCATAGAGTCGACACTGGCTCAGATCTACAAGAGACGTGACCACGAGGGCCACTGCTACGGCGGTCCTGCTTACTACATCGAGGCAGCTATCAAGAGCCCTGTGCTTGGCGCTATCTTTGCTATAAGCATGCTGCTCACATATGCAGGCGGCTTCAACATGCTGGCATCATACAACCTGCAGTCGACATTCAGCGTATACAGCTTCTACAATGAAAAGACCACACCGATCGTTATCGGAGCTATCCTTGCTGTTATCGTAGGATACTGCCTCCTCGGCGGCGGCAAGAGAATCCTCAGCGTTACAAGCAAACTGGTTCCGCTGATGGGACTTCTGTATGTAGCTGTTTCGCTCATCATCGTATTCACACATCTCAATCTGTTCCCTGGCATGATCGGACAGATCTTCAGCGATGCGTTTGACTTCTCGTCCATCTTCGGCGGATTCACAGGATCCTGCATGATGTACGGAATCAAGAGAGGTCTGTTCTCGAACGAGGCCGGCGTTGGTTCAGCTCCGAACGCTGCTGCTTCCGCTGAGGTACACCACCCGGTCAAGCAGGGTCTGGTACAGATGCTTTCGGTATTCATCGACACACTGCTCCTCTGCACATGCACAGCATTCATGTGCCTCTGCTCCGGAGTTGCTCCGGCTGAGGACCTCGCAGGCGCACCGTATGTACAGGCAGCTATGCAGAACGCTCTCGGCGCTATCGGACCTGTATTCGTAACAGTCGCAATGGTACTCTTCGCGTTCACAACACTGCTCGGAAACTTCTACTATGTAGACAACCTGCTGATCTACCTCAACGGCAAGAAGGAGCCAAGCGCTACATTCATGATCTGCTTCCGTATCCTCGCTTCAGTGATCATCTTCGTAGGTGCTCTGCTGAGCATGGGCGTTGTATGGGATCTCGCAGACGTTCTGATGGGCATCATGGCCATAATCAACCTGCCGGTCATCTGCATCGCAGGCGGTACAGCACTCAAGGCACTTGATGACTACACAAAGCAGAAGAAGGAAGGCAAGTCGCCTGTATTCAAGGCTTCCTCTGTAGGCCTCGAGGGAAAGGTAGACTACTGGCAGGACTAATCAGCAATGTATCCTTTACTTACTGTAAACACAACTCATCTGAGGCAGAACGTACATGTGCTCACATCTCTCTGCGCTGAGCACGGCATAAAGATAACGGCAGTCACCAAAGTCTTCTGCGGTGACCCGGTGATTGCACGCATCCTGACAGAAGAAGGCATCACCATGCTCGGAGATGCGCGTACAGAGAATCTGAAGAAGCTGCAGGGCATTGATGCAGAGAAGTGGCTGATACGTCCGCCTATGCTCTCGGAGGTATCCAATCTTGTGGCTTATGCCGACGCGTCACTCAACTCGGAGATGGAGACCGTGCGCGCCATAAACGATGAGGCTCTCCGCCAGGGCAGAACGCACAAGGTGATCCTGATGGCAGACCTCGGCGACATACGCGAGGGATACATCGACCACGATGAACTCATAGCTGCCGCCATCGAGACCGAGGGGCTGCCTGGAGTTGAGCTCTACGGCATAGGAGTCAACCTCACATGCTTCTCATTTATCCAGTACGATACGGAAAAGCTGACACAGCTCGCTCAGCTCAGAAAGCGCGTCGAAGAAGCAGTCGGTCATCCGCTCGGCATAGTCAGCGGCGGCAATTCCGCCGCGGTAGACCTGATGCTGAGGGGAGGGATACCTGAGGGCGTCGATAACCTCAGACTCGGAGAATCCGTACTCTTCGGAAAGGAAAGGGCGAAGTATCAGTATCTTCCGGATACCTTCTCAGATGTTTTCACTCTCGAGTGCGAGATCGTGGAGCTGAAGGAGAAACCGTCTCTCCCGTGGGGCACAGTCGGCGTGGATTCATACGGCAAAAAGCCTGAGTTCACGGACAGGGGAGGGCACCGCATCAAGGCGATATGCGCTCTCGGAAAGCAGGACTTCGACGTGGAGACAACGGTCAGCTGCGATCCGGATATCATACTGCTCGGCGCGAGCTCAGATCATCTCATGCTCGACATCACGGACAGCAGCCGGAGCTATAAGGTAGGAGATACAGTAAAGCTGAAGCTCGGATACTTCTCCACCATGAGGGCATTTACCTCAGCCTATGTAAGCAAAAGGTATATCTGACCAAAACCGTGATCATCGTCACATCAGCAGACCGCCGTGTGCGGTCTGTTTTTATGCCTGCCTCTGCCCGATATGCTGATAAACCGCTTCTTGTTTATGGTATCATTACTATGTATGACTAAATTGATCTATATAGACGGGCTTGAAGTGCTCGTTACAAAAAAGCGGATAAAGAGAATAAACCTGCGCGTGAAGGAACCGGACGGCTGCATCAGCGTGAGTGCGCCTTTTCTGACGCCGGACAGGGAGATAATAGCGTTCGTACGGAGCCGGCGGGACTGGATCGACAACGCTGTTGCCAGGGTGCGCGCAAAAACGGCGGCACATCCCAAACCTGCGGACAGGGCAGAGAAGGAAGCCCGGCGGGCAGATCTCAAGCGGCGCATAGCCGTGCGTCTTCCTTACATCGAAGAGGTGACGGGCCTTAAGTGCAGCGGCTGGACGGTGCGCGATATGCATACGCGCTGGGGCAGCTGCAACACCAGGACGCATCACATAAACCTCAGCCTCATGCTCGCCACAAGAAGCGACACAGAACTCGACTACGTGATACTTCACGAGCTTGTGCACACAGTAGTCCCCAACCACGGTCCGGATTTCTACGCGCTTATGGACAGATTCATGCCGGGCTGGAAAAAGATCCGAAAAGCACTCAACTACGGATAGAAGTACCCGCGGCATAATAAGGAGAACTGCTTGGAAGTACCTCAGCTCATAACTGATCTTGCAATAATGCTGACCACCGCTGCGGTGGTAACGATAGTTTTCAGAAAACTCAGGATACCTACTATCCTGGGATATATTGTTGCGGGCTTTCTTATCGGGCCAAACTTTCCGATCTTTATGGATATCGGGAGCACCGCATCGGTAGAAACATGGAGTGAGATCGGTGTTGTCATAATACTGTTTCATATAGGTCTTGAATTTGACTTCCACAAACTATCAGAGATAGGCAGTACGGCGATAGTATCAGCTGCCGTAAAGATGGGCGGAGTCATGCTCATGGGATACGGCTTCGGCATACTCGCCGGCATGAACACCATGAACGCTGTGTTCCTTGGGGCAATGCTGTCCATAAGCTCAACTGTCGTAATACAGAAATGCTTCAGCGAGATGGGCCTTGAAGGCGAGCGTTATACGGGCCTCGTGATGGGATCTCTCGTTATGGAAGACGTCATCGCAGTATTCATGATGGTCGTACTTACCACCATTTCGGCAAGCAGGACTTCGGACGGAAGCAGCATGGCGCTCCATATGTTTCTTATGATCACATACCTGGTGCTGTGGCTGGTGCTCGGCATCTATTTCCTTCCGACATTGCTGGATAAGGTCATGGGACTCATGAGCGATGAGACTCTTACACTTCTGAGCCTTGGCTTCTGCTTCCTGATGGGGCTTCTGGCAAACTGGCTCGGATTTTCTATGGAACTTGGAGCGTTCATAGCAGGCTCGCTTTTTGCCGGAACGCGCCATGTACATAATGTGGAGCGTGTTACAGCAGGCATAAAGGATATGTTCGGAGCCATCTTCTTTCTTTCCGTGGGAATGATGGTAGACCCTGCAATAATAGCTGAGCGATGGACATCCATAGTACCTATTGCGATCCTTGCCGTGATCGCGAAACTTATCTTCGCAACCATAGGCATGATGCTCGCAGGCCAGGACCTCGGCACCGCCCTGAGGGGAGGCATCTCCCTTGCGCCGATCGGCGAGTTTTCGTTCATCATAGCAAATCTCGGCATCGCGCTCGGAGTAATGGATGAATATCTGTATCCGGTGATAGTTTCTGCTTCGATACTGACTATAATATTCACTCCTGTTCTCATCAGAAGACAGGAAAACATAGTAAGTGCCATCGAGGCTGCCATTCCTGAGAAACTCAGGCGCAAAATGCTCGACTACACTTCAGATGAGCGCAATGAAGAAGAGCACGCATCGGAATGGAAGATAGTGCTGGGTGATCATTTCAGAAAGATTGGCATTTACGGCAGCATCATGCTTGTCATAACTCTTGCGGGATCCAGGATAATCTACCCGGCTCTTGCGGGACTTACGGGAGAGGATATTGCGCAGGCAATTACGGTCATAGCAATATACCTGATACTTGCGGTGTTTACTGTGCCTTTTATGGGAAACCGCAGCGTTGCATTCACACAGCTGTGGATGGACAGGCTTGCCAACAGACCCCCGCTGGTGGTGCTGATAATAATCAAGATAGTGATCCTCGAACTCATAGCACTGATCCCGCTCGTGACTGTGCTCGAGATGCATAATCCGCTTGTGATACTGCTCATTCCGCTGAGCATATTCCTGATAGCGCGTTCTGAATTCGTGGCGTCGTATTACCTTCAGCTTGAAGCCAGATTCTTTGCGAACCTGAATCAGAAAACGATGGAGGAACGCGGAGGTGCCAGAAAGAGACAGCACTGGCTCAATGAAGACTACAGCATATTCAGCTGGGATGTGCCGGCCGGAGCGCCATATGAAGGAAAGTCGCTTGAGAAGCTCGACTGGGGAAGGCGTGATGCCGTCTATGTCGTAAAGGTCAGACATGGCGAAAAGCGCATGCCTATGCCTCCGGCGAGGACGGTGCTCCATGCGGGAGATCACGTGCATGTCATCGGGGACCGACAGTCGCTTGAGACATTCTACAAGACTCTCGGCATAGACCAGGATGTTCATATGCGGACGCTCAAAGAATTTCTTTCAGAGGATTACAGCGGAGGCAACGCGCTTGCCTGCGCCGCGATACAGGTAAGAGGCACGGAGCCTTACGTTGAAAAACCTATAAGACAAAGCGGCATAAACGCGCGCAGCCACTGCATGATACTCGGGCTTGAACGAGACGGTTACGCTCACAATATGCCGGATTCAAACATGATCATCCAGAAAGGAGACATACTCTGGATAATCGGTACAGATGCCAATCTAAGCCGCATAGCCGCATACTCTGTCGGAAAGGCAGGTTCGCATTCGGCAAAGCAGCGATCCGCTGCAGATCCGCAGGAGGGCAGTAAGTGATGAACTGGGACATGATAAGCACATATTTACTGCCGCCTCTCATAGGGGCGGTGATCGGATACTTTACCAACCTCATAGCGGTAAAGATGCTTTTCTATCCGCGAAAACCGGTCTATGTTTTCGGGCATCAGCTTCCCTTCACTCCGGGTGCGATCCCCAAGGGCAAAGCGAGACTGGCTAAGTCAGCCGGTAAGATAGTCCAGGACGAACTCTTCACCATGGAGGATATATCCGGAAGACTTCTGACTGAAGAGGTCGAAAAGCCTCTGATAGAGAAGGTCATGTCAATACTTGATGAGAACATAAAGGACACCGGGTCCGTCATGATCGGCGGAGAGGAGAAGTATGACAGGCTTGAGAAGAGCTTTACAGAGCTTCTGTCGTTCAAGATAACAGATGCGATCAAACGCATGGACATACCGGGCACCATAAAAAGCGAAGGGAAGGCGATGCTGCATGAGCACGCCGCAAGTTCATCGCTGCTCGCGCTGGTGATGTCTGATAAGCTGATCGACCGTATAATGACTGCGGTCAGCGAAAAGATGGAGGAATTCATCGATACGCGCGGGCCGGAGATGGTGAGTGAGATAACCACATCCAGGATACATGATCTTGGCGAAAGGACGCCTCTTCATGTTCTTGAACAGGCGGGATATGATGCGGATTTTGTGCGTGAGAAGATCACCTCGGCGTACAGGGAATCCGTAGTCAATGCCGTAAACTCGGCGCTCAGGCGCATAGACGTGGCGAAGGTGGTTGAAGACAAGATAAACTCCATGGCTGTCGAAGAGCTCGAAAAGGGCGTGCTGACCGTGATGAAGACCGAGCTCAACATGATAGTAAATCTCGGAGCCCTCATAGGCCTTGTGATAGGCAGTCTCAACATATTCATTTAGGAGAAAATGATATGACCAATGACTCACAGCTGATAGAAAAATACAGGGCGCTGAAGGAAGCCGGCGTGCTCGACGATGTAATAGCTAAGGCAACAGATGACTATGTCGTCTTTGAGCACGTGCGTAAGGTGTATCACGTGGGAGAGGTGGACATCGAAGCTCTCGCAGATGCCACATTCAGCGTTGCGAAAGGTGAGCTTGCCATAGTCGTGGGAGAATCCGGTGCGGGAAAGACCACGCTCCTTAACATACTCGGAGGCATGGATACGCTTACGAGCGGAAAGGTGCTTCTCGACGGCAGGGAGATAAGCAGCCTCAGCATGAAAGAGCTTACAAATTACCGTAGGTATGACATAGGCTTTGTTTTTCAGTTCTACAATCTTGTGCAGAATCTGACCGCACTTGAGAATGTTTCACTTGCTACACAGATTTGCAGGGAGCCGCTCGACCCGGCGGAGACTCTGAAAGCGGTCGGGCTCGGCGACAGGATGTATAATTTCCCGGGGCAGCTGTCAGGCGGCGAACAGCAGAGAGTGGCGATAGCAAGGGCTCTTGCAAAGAACCCTAAGCTGCTCCTTTGCGATGAGCCTACGGGAGCTCTTGACTACAATACAGGCAAGGCTATACTCCAGCTTCTTCAGGATCAGGCGCATAAGTCGGGAGCTACGGTAATAATAATCACTCACAACAAAGCGATAACTCCGATGGCAGACCGTGTCATCAGCGTAAGAAGCGGCAGGGTGCAGGACGTTAAGATCAATCCTGATCCGCTGCCGATATCTGAAATAGAGTGGTAGCATGCTCAGAAAATCGACGTTCAGGGAAATAAGGACCTCACTTGCAAGATATCTCGCGATCCTTTCGATCGTGGCGCTTGGAGTGGGGTTTTTCAGCGGGCTCAAGGACTGCAAGGCGTCGATGGAAAGCACTGCCAGAAGATATCTTGACAGGACAAACTTCTATGACTACCAGATCCTTTCCTCGTACGGAGCAGATGATGACAGCGTCGCACTTGCGTCTTCATGGGACGGAGTGAGCGCGGCAGAAGGCTCTGTGCAGGTGGATGTGATGGCAAAGTCCGGCGACGGCGACTCGCGTGCTTTAAAGGCCATCTCTCTTCCGGCTGAGATAAACAAACTGAATCTCGTTGAGGGCAGACTGCCTCAGAACGTGAATGAGTGTGTCGTCGACTCCTACAGCATCACGGATGAGGGCTTTAAGGTAGGAGACCACATTGAGCTCAGCGATGAGAACGATAAAGACAAGCTGGATCAGTTCAATGTAAGTGATTTTGAGATCGTCGGCACTGTCAACACACCTATATACCTCGATTACCAGAGAGGCTCCACCGATATAGGAAACGGAAGCCTCGATACCTTCTTTTTCATAGACAGGGATGCTTTTGATGTCGATTACTATACGAACCTCTATGTAAAGCTCTCGGGTGATGAAGCCTCCATAACACCGGAGCATGAGGATAAGCTCAAGGCAAACGAGGACAATATGAAAGCTCTGTCCGAGGCTGTCACGGAGGGCCGGCGTGAGACAGCCAGGCAGGAAGCCCAGGACGAACTTGACGAGAAGAAGCAGGAATACGAAGACAATCTCGCGAAGTATGAGGACGAGAAGAAAAAGGCCGAGAAAAAACTGGACAAGGCCGAAGACCAGATAGAAAAGGGCGAGAAAACCATAAAAAATACGCGCAGCGAGCTGAATGCCGCGATACAGCAGGCGAACAGCGCTATCGCTACTCTTCCGGCGACGATAAGCGATCTCAATTCTAAGAAGGCTCAGGCTGAAGCCGGACTGACAGAAGCAAAAGCCGGAAAGGCTCAGCTTGAAGCACAGATAGAACAGATGAAGGCCATGGGGGCAGATGAAGCGACGATTGCTGCTGCTGAGGGCGAACTGGATAAGCTGAACGGAACGATAAGCGGTCTTGAGACGAATCTGGCAGAAATAGACAAGGGCATCGCGCAGGCAGAAGCGGGACTGGCTCAGGCAAAGACAGGTCTTGCTCAGGCACAGGCCGGTCTTGCGGAACTGGACAGGCAGGAGAAAAAACTCGAAAGCAGCAAGAAACAGCTGAAGAAGGAAGAGAAGAAAGCCGACAGCGAATTCGACAAAGCAAAGAAAGAACTCGATGACGCTAAGGACAAGCTCGACGAGGCGCAGGAAAAGATAGACGATCTGGATAAAGGCAACTCGTATGCTCTCTCCAGGACCGAGAACGCCGGATACTCGTCATTCGACAGCAATTCGAGCATAGTAAGCAACATCGCCAAGATATTCCCTGTGTTCTTCTTCCTGATCGCGGCTCTTGTATGCATGACTACCATGACGCGAATGGTGGATGAGCAGCGCACTCAGATAGGCATACTGAAGGCCCTCGGATACAGCAACGCCCAGGTGGTAGGCAAGTATATGTTCTACTCGGGCAGCGCGGCTCTGATCGGAGCTCTCCTGGGATTCTTTGTGGGCTGCAAGGTCTTCCCGATGGCTATCTGGAACGCATATACGATGATGTACGACTTCAGCAAAGAAGTAGACTACATAATCGACTGGAAACTCGGGGCTATGTCGATAGGAGCGTCGCTGCTCTGCTCGATGGGAGCGACATGGGTATCCATAGCGTCAGACTTCAGGGTGGCGCCATCTGATCTTATAAGACCAAAGACTCCTCCTGCAGGCAAGCGTATTCTGCTTGAGCGTATAAGGCCGCTGTGGAACAGGATATCCTTCCTCTACAAGGTCTCGATCAGGAACATATTCAGGGACAAGAAGAGATTCCTCATGATGGTCATCGGAGTCAGCGGATGCACCGCGCTCCTGATCGCCGGCATAGGCATACGCGCCACCATATCCAAGGTCGCGGACTATCAGTTTGATGAGATCTCGACCTACGACATAACCACTATCTTCAGCAAGAACATGACGGCCGACAGGCAGGCGGACTTTCTGGACGATCTCAGCGAAGCCGGTGAGCTGCCGGATGATGCCGTGAGATTTCTTCACCGCGGAGAGGTGACCATAGACATGGGCGGCGGTAAGACCGTGGATGTAAGCTGCGTTGCGACGGAGGCCGAAGGATTCGGAGAATTTGTTGATCTGCACTCGGGAGATCAGCACATAGACTATCCGGGTCCGGGCGAGGCCGTCATTGTAAAAAAGACCAATCATGACTACGGTATAGGCGTAGGCGATAAGATAACACTTCGCGAGGACTACCGCGAGATGACCGTCACCATAACAGGCGTCGCCGACAACTACGTCTATGACAGCATATATATATCGCCTGAGACGTACCGCGAGGGCTTCGGCAAGGAGCCGGACCTCAAGGCTGCGTACATAAATCTTGAAGATGGCAGCTCTGAGGAAGAGATAAGAAGCTTTGCCGCGAAAGCTGCGGGATACGAGAACGCGGCCGCTGTACAGACCAACATCGATGTACGCGATAACGTGGCAAAGATGATGAAGAGCCTTGATGCGATCGTCTACGTGGTAATTCTTTCGGCGGCGCTGCTGGCCTTCATAGTGCTTTACAACCTTACGAATATAAACATTACTGAACGCATACGCGAGATCGCTACGATCAAGGTGCTGGGCTTCAATCAGCTGGAAGTGTCGCAGTATGTCTTCCGTGAAAACCTCTTCCTTACGGCTGTGGCGGCGCTGGTCGGCATACCTATGGGAAAGTGACTGCTCAAATTCGTGATCGACAATATAGTACTCAGCATGATCTACTTTGAGCCGAGGCACGGCCCGTACGATATTCCGATAGCAGTCGCGCTTACTTTCGTCTTCGCGATGTTTGTGAATCTCGCGATGCAGAGGAGGCTCAGGAACGTTTCCATGACGGAGTCGCTCAAATCCGTTGAATGATGGCCGTCCTGCGGCTGAAAAAATAGACGAATCTGAGTTAACTATGTATAATAAATGCTGAAAAAACCAATGGAGGATACATTTTATGAAGACTTTTGTGATCGAAATGGAAGACGGCGGCGTAATGAAGGGCGAGCTTTACGAGGACATCGCACCTGAAACAGTCGCAAACTTTGAAAAACTTGCAAATGAGAAGTTCTATGACGGACTCATCTTCCACAGAGTAATTCCGGGATTCATGATCCAGGGCGGATGCCCTAACGGAAACGGAATGGGAGGCCCGGGATATACTATAAAGGGCGAGTTCAGCGCCAACGGATTCAAAAATGATCTTAAGCACGAGAGAGGAGTACTCTCCATGGCAAGAGCAATGGATCCGAATTCGGCAGGATCACAGTTCTTTATCATGACAACAACATCACCTCACCTTGATGGACAGTACGCTGCTTTCGGCAGGGTAACTGAGGGCATGGAAGTTGCAGACAGGATCGTAAATTCAAGACGCAACATGATGGATAAGCCGCTTGTTGACCAGAAGATGAAGAGCATCCGCGTAGAAGGGTAATGGGAAAGAACAGCAGCTGGAAAAAAACTCAAAAGAAAATACATAATATGGTCTCGACCGGCGTGGTCGACAGCAAGCTGAATCAGTTCTATGACATTTTCAGCACACTGGCGCTGATCGCAAATCTTGTCTGTGCCTTTGCAATTACGTTTGACTCTGTTGAGGCGCGATTCGGCACATTGCTGCAAGTGGTAGACGAGATCACCGTATTCTTCTTTGCTGTCGATTACGTTCTGAGGCTGATCACGGCCGAAGAGCAGTATAAGGGCGAACCCGCAGGAAAGGCGGCCGTTAAATACGCGACTTCAGGTTATGGGATCATAGATCTGCTGTCGTTCCTGCCGCATTATCTGCCGATGTTCTTCCCGGCAGGGGCTGCTGTGTTCCGTATGTTCAGGGTGGTCAGGATATTCAGGCTCTTCAGGATAAATGCCTATTCCGACTCGCTTAGTCTGATCGGAAACGTAATCTCAAAAAAGAAGACCCAGCTGCTTGCATCGGTGTTCGTTATCGTCCTGCTTATACTGGCATCAAGCCTCTGTATGTACAGCGTTGAGCACGATGCTCAGCCGGATGTGTTCCGGAACGCGTTCTCGGCAATATGGTGGGCAACTTCAACATTGCTGACGGTCGGGTACGGCGACATCTACCCTATAACCGCGATGGGGCAGCTGCTGGGTATAGTGATCACCTTCCTCGGAGTCCTGCTTGTAGCCATCCCTACAGGTATCTTATCGGCCGGATTCGTTGAAGAATACCAGATGGTGACAAGGCTTGCGGATATTGAGCAGGAGCGTGACATACACTTCATAAAAGCATCGATAGATCCGGGCGACGCGTGGATAGGCAAGACCATAAGCGAGATCGCGATGCCGAGCGGTTCCATAATAGCGCTTGTGCTGCGCGACGGAGACACCATTGTTCCGAGGGGAGACATTAAGATCCTTCTTGGGGACAAACTCATAATCTGCGCGGAGTCTGCGACAGAAGGCATGCTCGAGGATGTGAAGGAGATAATCCTCAGAAAGAATCATTCTTGGAACGGACAGAAGATAAAGGATCTCGATATTTCAAGGCAGACATTCATAGTTCTGGTGGACAGAGACGGAAAGACCATAAAACCGGACGGAAATCTCGTCCTTCAGGAAGATGACAAGGTGCTTATCTATACAAAAGAAAACATAAGAAAATACATGAACGGGCCGCTTGTATAGGCGGCTCTTTCCTTGAAAGCGGTACGGAAGTATAACATGAAGAAAACCACACTTTGCTATATAGAGAATAAAGGCTCGTATCTGATGCTTTACAGAAACCGTAAGCTCGAAGACCCGAACGAGGGGAAGTGGCTCGGCATAGGCGGCAAGATAGAGCCGGGCGAGACGGCCGATGAATGCAATGCCAGAGAAGTGCTTGAGGAGACCGGACTCAGGCTGCGCTCCGCCGTCTTTCACGGAGTGATAGAATTCAGGGCTGACTCATATGAGGACGAGGACATGTACCTGTACTCATCCTCGGATTTTGAGCCCGCTGATGAAGAAGCGGCGCATGCCTTTGCGGAGAGCGGCAAGTATGAACCGCCGGCATGCAGTGAGGGAGAACTTGCCTGGATCCCGGCCGGGAAGCTTATGGACCTTCCGATGTGGCAGGGAGACAGGGAATTCCTGAAGGAACTCCTCGGCGGAGCAAAGGAGATATCGATGACTCTGAGCTATACCGGCGAGGACTGCACCGTAGTCAGGAGAGAAGTCAGATAGGAAAGATGTGTAAATGAAGAAAACTCCGCGGCAGCTGCCGCGGAGTTTTGATTATTCTTCGGTTTTCTTTAGCCTTCGGAGTCTTCGTCCTTTACAAGACCGTGCTCTTCGATATTGCTTTCATGACCGGCCTCATCAGTGCTGTAGCGGACGATGCCGTTTTCGTCTGCTATGAAGAAGAGGTAGTCGTGCTTCTCATAATTGAGAGTCGCTTCGATCGCGCCGCTTGTCATCTGGCAGATAGGCCCCGGCGGCAGTCCGGCAAACTTACGCGTGTTGTACGGATTCGTGCTCTCAAGCTGGCTCACCTTGAGGTCGACCCTGTCTTCCTGGAAGATGTAGCAGACGGTTACGTCAGAACCGAGCGACATGCCCTGGTCGAGTCTGTTCATGAATACGCCTGCAACACCTGCCTGGTCCTCAGCCATCGCTTCTTTGTTGACTATGGAAGCAAGCGTGAGTATCTCGTGGACTGAGTATCCGGAAGCTTCGATGTCGCTCCTGTACTCGGACAGTACGCTGTCCATCCTGTCGAGGCACATCTCTGTGAAGCCGTCGATATCTTCGGCATCCGAAGTGACAAAGTATGTATCAGCATACAGATATCCTTCGAGAGGATACATGACATCCTTATCCAGGATCTCGTCTGTGAGGAACCAGTATCTGTCGATGAGCTCATTCAGATATTCCTTATCGGACCATCTGGCCAGGATCTCATCAGCTGTGTACGGAAGCTGCTCTGCCATGGCCTCTGCGACCTGCTGGAGTCTGGCTCCGTCCTTCACCTCGACGCTTTCCTTGGATATGTATTCGAAGTCACCGGTGTTGATGATCTTCATGATCTCCTGGAATGACATCGATGGGCTGAGAACGTAAGTGTTTGCCTGAAGATTATTGTAGTGTCCGATCCTGCTGTTGACCTTGGCGCAGAATTTGTTTCTGACCAGTCCTGCATCATCGAGGATATCGACTATCGCCGATGCGCCGCTGCCGCTTGGGATCTCAACTACGACTTCTTCTTCGCTGGTCGGATCCACAGGCCTGAGCCCTATGGTATAATATCCGCCGAATCCGACAAGTACTGCGAGTATGAGTATCAGGATGAGAAGGCATCCCGACTTTCTTTTTTTCTTCCTTCTTTTCTTCGTGACCTGGGCGGCACGTCTGTCTGCCTCGGCCTGCCTTGTATGCTTTTCCTGCATAGCTTCTGCACGTTCTACGCGACTCATTTAGTCGTTCCCCTTTCGTCTGCTGATGTGATATAATCACCCGCGAAATGTATTTTTATGTATTATTCAACACAGATTATAAAGGATAGGAGTCAAAATGACAAAGAATTCCGTAAAAGCTTTTCTTGAACGCAAAAACATCGAGATCAGCGCAAAGCGTTACGGCATAGACGCCTTGTCTGCGATGGCGCAGGGCCTTTTCTGCTCTCTGCTCATCGGAACAATAATTAATACTCTCGGAACGCAGTTCCACATCGGCTTCCTGACAGATCCGGTATGCACTATCGGAGGAGCAGACTACACGGTGGGAGGACTGGCAGTTGCAATGACAGGCCCTGCTATGGCTATAGCTATCGGTTATGCCCTCAAGTGCCCGCCGCTGGTTCTATTCTCTCTGGCGACCGTCGGTTTTGCGGCCAACGGTCTCGGCGGAGCAGGCGGACCTCTGGCTGTACTTATCGTAGCGATCATAGCTGCCGAATTCGGTAAGGCAGTCTGCGGCGAGACGAGAGTGGACATCCTCGTCGTTCCTCTGGTGACCATAGGCCTCGGCGTCGCGCTGTCGGCATGGTGGGCTCCGGGCCTCGGTGCCGCTGCCATGAAGATAGGAAATCTCATCATGTGGGCGACCGAGCTCAGGCCGTTCCTGATGGGAATCATCGTTTCGGTAGTCGTAGGAGTCGCTCTTACACTCCCTATATCATCGGCTGCGATATGCGCTGCTTTCGGTCTTGTGGGACTCGCAGGCGGAGCTGCTGTTGCGGGCTGCTGCGCGCAGATGATCGGATTCGCTGTCATGTCCTTCCCTGAAAATAAATGGGGCGGACTCATCTCACAGGGTATCGGCACATCGATGCTCCAGATGGGCAACATCGTAAAGAACCCGAGAATCTGGATCGCACCTACGCTCACATCCGCAATAACAGGCCCGATCGCTACATGCGTATTCAAGCTCCAGATGAACGGTGCTCCTGTATCGAGCGGCATGGGAACCTGCGGTTTCGTAGGACAGATCGGCGTTTACTCAGGTTGGGTAGCAGATGTTGCGTCCGGCGCAAAGGATGCGATCACGGCAATGGACTGGCTGGGACTCATCCTCATCTGCTTCGTTCTTCCGGCTATTCTGGCACCGCTGATCAACATGGGCTGCCGCAAACTCGGCTGGGTCAAGGACGGAGACCTGACACTGTAGGACATTTATTAAATACAATGACTTTCAAAGAGCACGCTCCGGCGCGCTCTTTTTTCTGATGAAAACGATCCCGTCCTGATATATACTTTCAGCATGAAAAACGCATCTTATGACATAGCGATAATAGGAGGCGGAGCGTCCGGACTGATGCTCGCGGCAAATCTTGATCTCATGGGGGCTCCGGGGATAGTGCTTGAAGGAAGCCGGGTCCTCGGGAGCAAGCTTCTGATGAGCGGCGGAGGCCGCTGCAATATAACTCACGGCGGCTCCATAAAGGATTTCATCAATGCTTACGGAGAAGCCGGACCGGTCATGCGAAAGTGCCTGTACAGGCACAGCAACTCAGGCCTCATGAAGTGGTTTGAGGACCGCGGCCTTGAGCTGACGGACGAGGGAGGCCGCGTTTTTCCGGCGTCCGGGAGAGCAAGGGATGTTCTCGATACACTTTTAGATGAAGCGGCTTCAAATCTCTGGCAGATCGAGACCGGCGCAAAAGTGACCGGACTGCGTGAGGCGGACGGACTGTGGGAGATCACGCTTGACGGCGGATACACCATAAGCGCCCGGAATGCCGTTGCCGCGGTGGGCGGTATAACTTATCCCGCTACAGGCTCGGACGGATCGATGCTTGGGATACTGAAAGACCTCGGCATAGAGATCACTGACCCGAGACCGGCGCTGGCGCCTGTCTATGTAGAGGACTATCCTTATGCAGATCTTGCCGGTATATCGCTGAAAGATGTGAGCGTAACTGCTTTCAGCAGCGATGCAGCGCACACCTGCAAGGGCAAAGCGGCCCGCATGACAGGAGACATACTGTTTATGCATAACGGCTTTTCGGGACCGGCGGTGCTCAATATATCAAGGTACGCGGAGCCGGGAGAGCGGATACGCTTCAGCTACAACAGGGAGCTGAAGGATCTTCCGAAGCGCATGCAGAAAGTCCTTCAGGACAGAGCGAGGGGTGCTTCCGGTGATATAAAGACGAGCGTGCTGGCGCTGCTTCTTGATCACGATGACTTTGTAGTAAGATCGGTGGACAGCCGCGGCATGGTGACAGCCGGAGGGGTCAGCCTTGATGAGATGGATATGGGCAGCATGCGGGTAAAGCGCTTTGAAGGATTGTACGTGATAGGTGAGGCGCTCGACGCAGACGGCATCACGGGAGGCTACAATCTGCAGATGTGCTGGTCGACTGCATGCACTTGCGCAGAGGATCTTAAAAAGGGTATACAATAAAGGACAAAGGGGACGGTGCCTGCGCTTCAGGACGCAAGATCAGCGCAGACAAAACAGGAGGTAAAATGGTTTCGTTCGAATGCGATTATATAGCGGGAGCACATCCTGAGATACTCAGGAAACTTACCGAAACAAATATGGAGAGCCTGCCGGGCTACGGCATGGACCACTATACGGAGAGCGCAAAAGAGAAGATAAAGGCGGCCTGCGGTATGCCGGACGCCGAAGTGGAGTTCCTGGTGGGAGGAACACAGACGAACTCTGTCGTCATCTCGACGATGCTGCGCGACTGGGAAGGTGTCATCGCTGCGGACAGCGGTCACGTGAGCGTGCATGAGTCGGGCGCGGTGGAATACACAGGCCACAAGGTCCTGCAGCTGCCGGGAAAGGACGGCAAGCTTGAGGCATCCGCGGTCAGGGCTTTCCTTGAGAATTTCAATAATGATGTGACACACGACCACATGGTCTTCCCTGGCATGGTGTACATCTCGTATCCGACCGAACCGGGAACGCTTTACAGCAAAGCCGAACTTGAGGCCCTGTCTGAAGTATGCCATGAGTACGGCCTGCCGCTGTATCTCGACGGAGCCAGACTCGGCTACGGTCTCATGAGTGATGCCTGTGATCTGACCCTGAACGATATAGCGAGGCTGACGGATGTTTTCTACATCGGCGGCACAAAGGTCGGAGCTCTCTGCGGCGAGGCTGTAGTTTTCACAAAGGGGAACAGACCGGCGCATTTTATGACATCGGTCAAGAAGAGGGGTGCTCTGCTCGCAAAGGGCAGGCTGCTTGGCATACAGTTCGATACGCTCTTTACTGACGATCTGTATTTTAAGATCAGCCGCCATGCCATAGAAATGGCCGGACAGGTAAAGGAGATCATCAGAGAGAAGGGCTGGCAGGTGTACATGGATTCGCCTACGAACCAGCAGCTCATACTCATGACGGAAGATGAGATGGCAGAGCTCGGAAAGTCCATTATCTTCGACCGCTGGGGAGTCTATGATGAGACCCGCACCATAGTGAGGATCGCGACAAGCTGGTCAACGACCGAAGAGGACATCGAAGCGCTCAGCAAGGCATAAGCATACGAAAAAGGCGCAGCCGCCGTGGCTGCGCCATCTTTATATGTCATGCCTTCGGACCCGGATCTGTCCGTGACTGCACTCCTCTTATTCGATACCGAGGACCTTGTAGTCCTTTGCTTCTACAGCTTCCTTGAGAGCTGTGTCAGCTACGTCTGCCGACATCGATACTACTGCTGTACCTGCCTCGTGGCTTACCTCAGCTGCCTCAACTCCGTCAAGAGCCTCAAGAGCCTTCTTTACTGCGGCTTCGCAGTGCGTGCACATCATGCCTTCGATCTTCATTGTTTTCTGCATCAGGTTTTCCTCACTTTCATCGTTATTATTTTCAGGCGCGTCTGCTGAAGCAGCGGTCTGTGTTGGACTGTTGTTATTTCCTGCGGATGTATTCTTTCGGTCCCCGGCATCAAAGAGGTTGAGCCTGAGGGCGTTGGTGACAACGCAGAAGCTTGAGAGGCTCATTGCCGCTGCACCCAGCATAGGGTTCAGCGCCCAGCCAAAGAGCTTTATGTAAGCACCGGCAGCGACCGGTATGCATATGGCGTTATAGAAGAATGCCCAGAAGAGATTTTCGTGGATGTTCTTCAGAGTCTTGCGTCCGAGCCTTACCGCTTTGGCCGCATCTGAGAGACTGCTGTTTACGAGCACCACATCAGCGGCATCGATGGCAACATCGGTCCCGGCACCGATCGCTATACCGACATTCGCTCTTGTAAGGGCCGGAGCGTCGTTGATGCCGTCGCCTACCATTGCGATGCGGCCCTGCTCCATGAGTCCGCGAATGACTTCTTCCTTGCCGCCCGGCAGGACCTCTGCCACGACTTCATCCACTCCGACCTCGGCCGCTATGGCATCTGCGGTCTTCTTTCTGTCGCCCGTAAGCATTACGGTGCGGATGCCCATTTCCTTAAACTCCCTAATGGCATCGACACTGTCCGCTCTTACTGAGTCGGCCAGCGCGAGCACGCCCAGAAGCTTGCCGCCTTTTTCGAAATATACCGAAGTCTTGCCGGCGTTTGCGAACTCCGCGCTCTCCTTGACGAGCTTCTCCATATCTTTGTCCGGAACACCGTTCTCCTTCATGAATGCCGCGTTTCCGCCGGCTACGCTCACCGCTTTTGAACCTTCCCATGTGAAGGCCTTGACTCCGCCGCCCGGCACCTCAGCATAGTCGCTGATCCTCAGCGTCGTGCCTCCGGTGTAAGCGGATATGGCTTTTGCGAGAGGGTGGGTGGACCTCGACTCGACTGCCGCGGCAACTGTCAGAAGCTCATCTTTGGAGATCCCGTGGCAAGGGAAGACGTCCGTGACCTTAGGGTCTCCGCCGGTGATGGTGCCTGTCTTGTCCAGAGCAACTATCTCGATGCGTCCGGTCTCCTCGAGAGCGGCTGCGGTCTTGAAGAGTATGCCGTTTCTGGCTCCGACTCCGCTTCCGACCATGATGGCAACAGGTGTTGCCAGGCCGAGCGCGCAAGGACAGCTGATGACAAGAACCGAGATCGCTCTTGCAAGAGCGAAGCCTGCGGTCTGCCCGACCGCCAGCCAGATGATCAGAGTCACAAGCGCTATACCGATAACCACCGGCACAAATATTCCGGACACGCGGTCGGCTATCTTCGCGATAGGCGCCTTTGTGGCAGCCGCGTCGCTTACCATTCTTATGATCTGGGCGAGAGTGGTATCTTCGCCGACTCTTGTAGCCCTGCAGCGGATGAAGCCCGACTGGTTGGTCGTCGCCGCGGACACGCTGTCGCCCGGCTTCTTGTCGACCGGGATCGACTCGCCAGTGAGAGCAGCTTCGTTTACTGCCGAATTTCCTTCGATTATTACTCCGTCTACCGGGATGTTCTCGCCGGGACGCACAAGGAAGATATCATCCGTGCGCACCTCGGATATATTGACCTCGGTCTCGATACCGCCTCTTTCGACGACTGCGGTCTGCGGGGCCAGCTTCATGAGGCTCTTAAGAGCGTCGGTCGTCTTGCCCTTGGATCTGGCCTCGAGCATCTTGCCCACCGTGATGAGGGTAAGTATCATCGCCGCCGACTCAAAGTAGAAGTCGTGCATGTAAGTCATGACCGCCTCGCTGTCCCCGGCGAGCTGGGCGCCCGTCATAGCGAAGAGGACGTAGGTGCTCCAGCAGAACGAAGCGGCACTGCCCATGGCAACCAGAGTATCCATATTCGGAGCCCCATGGATGAGTCCCTTAAATCCGCTGATGAAAAACTTCTGGTTGATTACCATGACGATGGCAGCGAGTATCATCTGCACAAGACCCATCGCGATGTGATTGCCTTCAAAGAAAGAAGGGATAGGCCAGCCCCACATCATGTGGCCCATCGAGAAATACATGAGGACCAGAAGGAAGCCAAGCGACCACAGGAGGCGCCTTTTGAGCACCGGTGTTTTGTGGTCCTCAAGAGCTGCCTCGTCTGCGGCAAAGCTGCTGCCGCCTGTTTTCTGCGGCGCATCGTCCGCCTTGAGGCGTGCACCGTAACCGGCGTCGGTGACGGCGCGGATTATGTCTTCCGGAGCAGCGTTTCCTTCAACGCCCATAGAATTTGTAAGAAGGCTGACCGAGCAGGAGTCTACTCCCTCGACCTTCGATACAGCCTTTTCAACGCGTGCCTGACATGCGGCACAGCTCATTCCTGTAACGATGTATTGTTCCATTTCAGATTTCCTGCCTTATTTACTTCATCATTTTCTGAAGCGTGGTGACGAGTTCTTCCACGACCTCGTCGTTTCCTTCTCTTATGTCATTCCTGACACAGGTGCGGATGTGATTCGACAGCAGCACCTTGCTGAAACTGTTGAGTGCCGAATTGACGGCAGATGTCTGGATGAGGATGTCAGGGCAGTAAGCTCCGCGCTCGACCATCGCCTTGATCCCGCGCACCTGTCCTTCGATGCGGCTCAGTCTGTTGATCAGATCCTTATATTCTTCAGGGCTGCGTTCCTTGTGCTTTTCGCTGCACGCGCAGCAGTCCTTCTTTTCGCCGGCCGCGCCGGCACCGGCTGCAGTTGTTTCGTTTTTCATCACTATTACCTCGTTGCCTCGGATATTATTCCGGATTAGTCCCGGCCGATTGGCCGTCTTCGTCTTCCCGATCTCGATCACGGGACCGCCCCGGCCATTTGCCAGATATAAACGGGGCCTTCGGCCGTATTTATCGGGATAGTTGGATTGTCTTAAAGGAACTGATACCCCCTCAGGGTATCTCCAACGACAATATATACCCCTGTAGGGTATATGTCAATAACATCTGGGTGTATCTTCAGACAAAAAATCTCCGGATCTACACCCGATTCGAAGTTTTGCTGCCAAAATCGCTCATATTTGGGCCCACGGGTGTAACTGAGCGGTACTTCCGTCCGTCATCTACACCCGTTTTTCGAAAATGGGTGTAGATCGGGAGAAAAATTCCCGGATGATACACCCAACGCCAGTTTTTTTGGGAAAATACGCTGCAAACGGCGGATGCGGGTGTATATTCCGCTGAAAAAATCTGATAGTTACACCCGCGTGGCATGTTCATACACCCGCATCGCGCCGGGAGCCAATAGGAAAGCAGACGAGGGGCTCGGAAACTGTATTTTTGTGTATAGTTTCGTTTTTTGATTGTGTGAAAATACCCGTGCGTGATAAAATATCTACAATCGTGGGGTATAACCTTTTTGCATTACCCGGTGGCTTCTGAGCCGTCAACTTTTGAACCATGAGAGAGGGAGAAAAGTGAAAGATCTAAAGCACCTTATTTACTTTGAGGACCTGCTGCAGGAAGCCAACAACGAGCTTGTAGCACAGGGCCAGAAAGAGGGCATGAAGTGCATAGGATATATGTGCGAAAACGTGCCTGAGCCTCTGCTCAATCTTCCGGGCTGCTTCTCAGCCAGACTCCGCGCTCCGCGCACGGGATCGATTGACGTAGGCACCTATTATCTGACAAGCTTCCTTTGCGAATATTCGAGGGCTATCCTCGAAAGAGCTCTCGAGGGAGGCTACAACTTCCTTGATGCAGTTATCACACCTGACGGCTGCACAATGCTCAACCGCTGCGTAGAAAACATGGACGTCCTCCAGGCAATGGGTAAGGACAAGAAGGGCTTCTTCTTCGACTATATGGAGATCCCTATGAAGGCCGACTACAACGGTCTTGACCTCTATGTTCTGCAGTGCAAGAACCACATCCTCAAGCCGCTGGCAGAGAACTACGGCATCGACACATCCGACGCCGCTATCCGCAAGGCAGTTGCTGAGCACAACAAGGTCTGTGAGCTCATCAGAGCTATCGGAGACTTCAGAAAGCTCGACAACCCTACTATCACCGGATACGAGTTCAACGTATTCTGCCTGGCATCCTATGTTGCTCCTAAGCACCTCATCATCGATAAGCTCGAAGAGACTCTCGAAGAGCTCAAGACAAGAGAGCCGGACGCAAAGCCTTGGTTCAAGGCAAGAGTCGAGGTCGTAGGCTCTGAGGTCGATGACGTTGACTTCATCAAGCTCGTTGAGGACAGCGGCGCTTTCGTATGCGCTGACAGATTCTGCTACGGCTCGCTGCCTGGCAGAGATCCTATCGAACTGAATGATGAAGAGGATGCTCTTACACAGATCTGCAGACAGTACATGTACAGAGGCGAGTGCCCTCGTTACATGGACACAGCAAAGATGGACGGACGCCGCGCTTACGTAGACAAGCTCGCGAAAGAGTACAAGGCAGACGGCATCATCTATCAGCAGATGAAGTTCTGTGACCCATGGGCTTACGAGAAGATGATGGGATCACACATCCTCAGAAACAGATATGACTGGCCGGTACTTGCGGTAGACAGACCGTACACGATCGGCTCCTCCGGACAGATGCGTACCCGTGTACAGGCGTTCATGGAGAGCATCGACATCAAGAAGATTCAGAAGGAGGACTAACGATGGCAGTTAAGAAATTCAAAACAATGGTAAACCCTGAGAAGATCAAGGGCGATACCAGATACGGCGACCTGTATAAGCCGCATGGCAAGGTCAGAAAGCGCCGTGAGTGGAGAGGCGTCGGAGACACTCTCTACGATTACAGCAGATGGCTGGGAATCATGCTCACACTCGGCAAATTCATGGCTAAGCCTCGCAATATCAAATTCTTCTTCAGATACCGCTGGATGGCCAACTATCTGGCAGTACCTATGATGGTAGACAGATTCACTCAGGGTCTCAGAGGCGAATACCTCAGAATGACACACGAGGAGCAGGACCTCATCATCATCGACGTAGCTAAGCTGCTCAACACAATGGCCCGCGCTGACCGCAGAGTCGGCAACGACGAAGAGTTCTCCAAGATCAACGTACTCGTTGACGAGAACGAGATGACAGCTGTCATGATGGGATTCCCTAACCTGAAGTGCACATCCCGTGAGACTCCGTCCACATACGTATCCGTACTGCTCAACCAGCACGCTATGGAGCACTACATTGACGTTGCTCAGGAATACGGACTCCCTGGAGACGTTTGCCCGATGCCTGAGGCTGAGGCCGGCGTTTCGATCGACGACGACGCTCCTGTATTCGGTGCCTGCGCTGTACAGTGCAACACCACATGCGACGGTTCACTCCTCGGAAACGGCGTAATCTCCGAGAGACTCGAGAAGGAAGACGGCATTCCTGTATTCCAGCTGCCGGCTCCGCTCCGTCACAAGGAAGACGACGTACAGGACTACGCTGCTGAGGAGATCAGAAGAGCAATCGCATTCATCGAAGAGCACACAGGCCACAAGTGGGACTGGGATTACTACTTCGAATGCGCTAAGAGAGTCAACTACGCTACAAAGTGCCGTAACGAGTGGCTCGATATGAACAAGACAGACTATCCGCAGATCTTCGGCGGAAACCTTGCTCTTTACACAGAGACTAACTACATGGCTATCTGCGGTAAGGTTCCTGAATTCGAAAGAGCTGACAGACGTCTCATGAAGCTGGCCGAGAAGGCATATAAGAAGAGAAAGATGGCTGCTCCTGAGTACCGCCACAGAGCGATCGTATGGGGCGTTCAGTCTCACTTCTATATGGACTTCCTGGTATGGCTGCTCAACTGCTGGGGCATCGTTCCTCTGACAGACATGCTTTCGTGCATCAACACGGAGATGATCGCAGACACAGATACTCCTGAGAACAGAGAGCAGGCTTACTACGACATGGCTATGCTGACAGAAGAGATGATCATGAGAAACCGTACACACGGCGGATACAAGGTGCTCCTCGACGACCTCTTCGAGTTTGTAGAGCAGTACAACGCAGACATGATCATTCTCTGGGAGCACATCACATGCAAGGCTCTGGATGGAATGCACGGACTCTTTGAGGACAGAGCAAGAGATCTCGGAATTCCTCTGATCTGGGTAGACCACCAGCTCTTCGACCCTCGTGTCATTTCGAGACAGGGCGTAAGAGACCAGGTCAACAGCTACATGAGAACAGTCATGCAGGAAGAGCCTCTCGATCCATCACTCGAGGTTCTCGACGACGAGAATGCGTGGTAAAATAACAGAGGGGCAGATAATACTGTCAACTGGAAACCTTATACAATAACAATCATTCGGACATTCACCGGAGGTTTACAAAATGAAAAAGAAACTCGCGAAAGCACTGCTGTATGTTCTGACCGGAGGACTCGCATTCTTCGTAGTCACATTCACAGTATATTTCTTCAATCTTGACATGAAGCTGACTTCTGCGATCGAGCCGTTCCTGCTCAAGTGGTACGACAGGATCCCTAGAAACCAGCACCTGTAAAGAAAAAAGTTCAATGGCCCGGGTAAGATCCCGGGTCAAAAAATTATTTCAAAAAACTTTATTTCCTACCTTGACAATAGGAAATGCGGATGCTAATATATGGCTGTAAGGAAAAGTTAGAAATAACTAACCTCACCATAATACTTTCATCCCTCTTACAATATCTACATCAACAAGCAAAATTGCTGCCTGAAGGCAGCTTTTTTGTTTATATGCCGGATCGCAGTAAGTGTAAATCGCTCAAGGTATGTGGTATTCTGTAATACGTAAAGAAGCCTCGGAACGGAGGGGAAGTTATGAAGACAGAAAATCCTGAAAGAACGCATGAATTTGAACTTGCTGATAAACTTGCTGCCGGTAAGGATCTGACCGACGATGAGCTGGTGCTTGTACTGCTGTGCGATCAGCCGGGCTTCGGCGAATACCTGGCAGAGAAGGCAAGGGCAGTGCGCGAACAGTATTACGGCAAGGATGTTTATCTGCGCGGACTGATCGAATTTACGAATATATGCAAAAACAACTGCTATTACTGCGGTATCAGAAGGGATAATCCGAACGCCGAACGCTACCGCCTGAGTGAAGAGCAGATACTCTCGTGCTGTGATGCGGGCTATGAATTGGGATTCCGCACTTTTGTGCTGCAGGGCGGCGAGGACCCATACTACACTGACGGGGCCATCGTCTCCATAGTGCGGGCTATCAAGGAAAAGCATCCTGACTGCGCTGTCACGCTGTCGATAGGCGAGCTCGAAAAAGAGAGTTATCAGAAGTTCTTTGATGCCGGCGCTGACCGCTATCTGCTCAGGCATGAGACTGCGGATAAGGCCCATTATGAAATGCTTCATCCCGGTGAGATGTCGTTCGAACACAGGATGCAGTGCCTGCGCGATCTCAAAGATATCGGATATCAGGTGGGCTGCGGCATGATGGTGGGATCGCCTTATCAGACGGCTGAGCATATAGTGGAAGATCTGCGCTTTCTACAGGACTTCAGACCTGAGATGGTAGGAATAGGGCCTTTTATACCTCATCATGATACGCCGTTTGCGGAGCGCGAAGCCGGAACGGTCGATATGACTATACGTCTGCTCTCAATGATCCGTCTGCTTCTGCCTGATGTGCTTCTTCCTGCGACCACGGCTCTCGGCACCATAGATCCGAGAGGACGCGAAAAAGGCATACTGGCCGGAGCCAATGTTGTAATGCCTAATCTTTCGCCGTCTGATGTGAGAGGCAAGTATCTGCTGTATGATAACAAGATCTGCACCGGAGACGAGGCGGCTGAGTGCATCCGCTGCATGAAGATGCGCATATCTTCGGTCGGATATGAAGCGGCAGTTGCCCGCGGAGACCATGTCGCTTTCAGGCCGTAAAAATTATTTTCTAAAACCTATTGACTTGGTAGGAATTAAGAGCTACAATAGCGCCAATAAGAAAGCACTTGAAGGGTAAGGACGATGTGAAATGACTATTATCCCTCTCTACAAAAACTACATCATGTGTTGTTGTCTGACGCAGAGCTCCCGGACGCGGTGTCCAGGCGGGGTCTTGTCGTGAGATGACATACACCGTCAGATATCGTACTCATATCCTTGAAATCGAGTGATACGCCCGGGAGCCTAATGGACCCGGGCGATTTTATTGCCGGAAAAGGGGAGAGGATGGACCTGAGAAAGACATTCGGATAATTCAGGAAAGAAACCAAAAAAGCAATAACAGGGTAAAAATAAAGAAAGTGAGGCATACAAATGGCTAATATTTATAAGGGTACACTGGGACTTATCGGAAACACACCGCTCGTAGAGGTCACAAACATCGAAAAAGAACTGGGCCTTGAGGCGACCGTACTTGTAAAACTCGAATACTTCAATCCGGCCGGAAGCGTCAAGGACAGGATCGCAAAAGCGATGATAGAAGACGCAGAAGAAAAGGGACTGCTGAAAGAAGGATCAGTCATCATTGAGCCGACATCAGGCAACACCGGAATAGGGCTTGCATCGATAGCTGCGGCCAAGGGCTACAGAGCTATTCTCACTATGCCTGAGACCATGAGCGTTGAGAGAAGAAACATCCTTAAGGCATACGGAGCTGAGATAGTACTGACTGAAGGCGCAAAAGGAATGAAGGGCGCTATCGAAAAGGCGGAGCAGCTGGTAAATGAGATAGACGGAGGTTTCATTCCGGGACAGTTTGTCAATCCGGCAAACCCGGCGGTGCATAAGGCTACCACCGGTCCTGAGATCTGGAACGACACAGATGGAGCAGTGGACATATTCATCGCGGGAGTCGGTACAGGCGGAACGCTCACAGGTACCGGTGAATATCTCAAGGAGAAAAAGCCTGAGGTGAAGATAGTGGCGCTCGAGCCGGCTGATTCACCTGTACTGTCAGAGGGCAGGGCGGGAGCCCATAAGATCCAGGGTATAGGCGCCGGCTTTGTTCCTGAAGTACTCAACACGGCTGTATACGACGAGATATACAAGGCGGACGGGCAGGATGCTTTTGCAGCTGCAAAGCTTCTGGCAAAAAAAGAAGGGATATCCGTGGGAATATCCTCGGGAGCAGCCCTTTATGCAGCCATCGAATATGCAAGGCAGCCTGAAAACAAGGGCAAGACCATCGTAGCCCTGCTGCCTGACAGCGGAGACAGATATTACTCGACTCCGTTATTCACTGAGTAATACATCGGTCTTCTTCTGACGGCGCAGTACCATGACCGCTGCAGCTGCCAGAACAGCGCAGGCTGAAAGCCATATGCCGGCGATCCACATCGCCGCGTCGGAGAAGACGTCTTCCTGCATTATATTGATCAGGTTATCTTTGTCCGGATAAAGGATCCAGAGATCGTTGTCAAAGAAGATGTGGTGAAAGACCGTGAACACCCACGTGAAGTCGATGACGCACAGTATGGCCACGATGACGGCCAGAACAAAAACAAGTCCGAGAGACCTCAGCCAGCTCCTCGCAAGGAGCACTGGGGTCTTTTCTTTTCCGTTATGTATGTAAATGTAAATCACGAACGCTATGAGCAGAAGGCATGCGATGACACGCACCTTTATCGCGCCGAGGAAGAGGCCTCTGCAATCGGCAAGGTGCGACTTTTCGCGGTCCGTAAAGAACGGCCTTTTGACACCGTCGATCGTCGCCATAGAATCATCAAGTGTATCCAGCCTTCCAATGCAGTAATCGAGCATGTCCTCAGTGACATGGACAGCGTCATCTAGCGACATCTCGCCCCTTACGTTGGATGGGGTGTCATACTTGGCATACTCGTTTCTCCACCAGCCCGGGATCCAGTAACACAGAGCCTGTGTGGCGGTGATGAGCAGAATAAGAAGCAGGCAGAGCCCGCAGATGAATGCCGCTATAATATGCGTTATGCTTGATTCGTGTATCTTTTTCATAGAAAAAATCATAGTCGGAAAAGGGATTAAATTCAAAACATAAAAAAACATGCGCTTTAGCACTTTAAAGTGTGAAAAAATAGTGTATACTTGTCGCATCGGAAATAAATCGGATGAGCAGCTCTTGCTGCGGGCGGAGGCGTCAGAATGATAAGCGATAAGGACAAAAGCAATATGAACCAGTTTTACAGGGCAGTCCTGGCTCTTGAGAATGAGGAAGAATGCCGGAAGTTCTTCGATGATGTAGCGACCATCAAGGAGCTGCTTGACCTCTCCGCGAGACTCGAGGTAGCGCGGATGCTCGATGACGGCGCTGTTTTCAGCGAGATAAGCAAGGCTACAGGCGCGAGCTCGGCCACCATAAGCCGTGTCAACAAATGCCTGGCATACGGCGAAGGCGGCTACAAGACGGTGCTCGATAAACTGAAAGACTAAAAAAGGTCCGGGAATATTCCCGGACCTTCGTTATATTCAGCTATCAGTTACTCGCCGGCCTTTACTTCCACTCCGTCATATTTGAAACAGTCCATGAACCTCAGTTTGAAGAGGTTCTTTTTATGCAGCGAGTCGATGCGCTCCTTCGTTGCAGGGTCATCTATCTCTCCTGTGCGGATGTAGCGGTCAAGGACCTCATATGTGAAGCCCAGCTTATCCTCGTCAGTCATGCCGGACAGTCCGTCGCTCGGGACCTTTTCGATCAGGACGGCAGGCAGACCGAGCACTCTTCCGATCGCTCTCATCTCTGCGGTCGTGAAGCATGACATCGGACTGAAGTCTCCGACCGAATCGCCGTATCTTGTCGAGTAGCCGACCCAGTCCTCCGAGAGATTGCAGGTGTTTACGACTCTGCCATTTTTGCTCTGTCCGATAGCATAAAGGGTAGACATCCTCAGGCGCGGCGGCAGATTGATAATGGAATCCTTGCCGATCTCTATTCCGGCAAGTTCCATCTGCTCAAGTATGCCGTCAAACGCGGCCTTGATATTGATAACATAGTGCTCGATGCCCAGATGGTCTACCAGAAGTTTTGCCATGTCGATATCTGACTGCTCACCGTTAGGCATCAGAACACCGATGACTCTGTCACTTCCGAGAGCCTTGCAGCAGAGCGCGGCAGCTATCGAGCTGTCCTTACCTCCGCTTATGCCGATAATGGCATTGCATCCGGGGCCGTTCTTGTCGAACCATTCACGTATCCAGCTGACTGTCGCTTCAGTCGCTCTTACAGCATCAAATTCCATCTTGTTCTCCTTAGTCTGCGCCTTCCGGCGCGGTCTTTAATCCTGCTGCAGCGGCGCTGCATATGATCGATGAAATCATTCTACCACAAGCCGACCCATGTGGTATACTCATACCAAACAGCGAAACGGAGAAAAATGCATATATGAAACCTTATTACATCAAAGACTTAAGACCAGATGAAGGGCACCGCATAGAAGACAGGTATCTTGTAAAAACGGCTGATATCCGCGACGGAAACAACGGCAAGAGGCACCTTTACATGTCTCTTTCGGATGCCACGGGAGATATCCAGTCCGTAAAGTGGAATCTTACACCGGATGAAGTCAATGCGTATTCAAAGATCGAGTCCGGCATGGTAATAAGCGTGGTAGGAAAGTGCCGTGACTACAGAGGACAGAACCAGCTTATACTCGACGCGATCAAAGGCAAGGCTCTGCCGGGTTCCTACGAAAGGTCCGACCTTTACAAGGCCGCGCCTGAGGAGCCTGAAGACATGTATAACTACATCGTCGGCAGGATCAACGCGTTTGAGGACGAGGATCTGAAGAAGCTCTGCCTCAGCTTCTACGAAGGCGACAGGGAGCGCATCATGTACTTCCCTGCAGCGATGAGCAACCATCACGCAGAGTACGCAGGTCTTCTCTATCATGTGAAGCGCATGATGATGATGGGCGAGCGCGCATGCGAGGTCTACACATATCTCGACAAGGATCTCTTGCTCGCGGGTGTGGCTCTGCATGACATAGAAAAGCTGAACGAACTTGCGTCGGACGAGAACGGAGTCGTTCCTGAATATACATTGAAGGGAAAGATGCTCGGCCATCTGGTAATGGGCGTTGAGGCGATAGGCGAGCGCTGCAAGGAGCTCGGAATAGACGAAGAGAAGTGCCTGCTCCTCCAGCACATGTCGCTTACGCATCACTATGAGCCTGAATTCGGAAGCCCTAAGAAGCCGCTCTTTCCTGAGGCGGAGATGCTCCATTACCTCGACATGACTGACGCCAAGATGTTCGACATGGAGGACGCCCTCAGCAATGTTGAGCCGGGCGGATTCAGCGAGAGAGTATACACACTCGATAACAGAAAACTATACAAGAGGACATTCTAGTTACCGGAGGCGCAGACGGAACGGATGCAGCAGGAAGGAAAGCTGGGAAAGATCATATTCAACAATCCGGAGAATGGCTATACCGTAGCGGTCTTTGACACAGAAGAAGGCTCGTTCCGTATAGCCGGTTCTTTTGCTGAGCCTAAAACCGGAGCGGCATATGTGCTCGAGGGCAGATTCACCGTGCATCCGAAATACGGGGAGCAGTTCAGCGTCACTTCATATGAGGAGAAGCTTCCGGAAGGAGCCGATGCCATACTGGACTTTCTGTCGGCCGGCAATATCCGTGGGATAGGTCCTGCCATGGCAAGGCAGATAGTCGATATGTTCGGGGATGAGACGCTTACCGTCATAGGCGAGACCCCTGAGAAACTGCTGAACGTGAGCGGCATAGGTCCGAAGACGCTTGGCAAGATAATCGAGTCGTTCGGAGAATCCAGGGAGTTTGCCGGTACGGCGATCGAGCTGCGCGAGCTCGGCATAGAAATGAGCGAAGCCGTCAGGATCTACAAGGTCTACGGGAAGGACTCGGTCGATGTAGTAAAGGAAAATCCTTACATACTGGCAGATGACATACGCGGCATCACCTTCGCGAAAGCTGACAGTATAGCTGCAAGGCTCGGCATAGAGCCCGACAGCAGCATGAGGATAGAGAGCGGGCTGCGGCACATGCTGAATTCATGGGCGGCAAGCGGCAGTACTCTGATGCCTGAGAACGTTCTTGTCGAAAAGACAGCTGCGGCTCTCGACGTGATGATGGATAATGTCACGGACTCTCTCAGGGATATGATCTTTGCGGGAGAACTTGAAGAAGATACCATAGATGACACGAGAGTGATATATCTCTACGGATACTACCACGCAGAGCAGAGGGTTGCGCATGCTCTTATGTCCATACGGGACGCGTCGCTGAGACCGGTTCCGGTGCTGACTGAGAATGCCGTAAATGCCGCAAGGGAACTTGCGCTGAGGTTCAATGATGAAGGGGTAGAACTTTCGGAGGGACAGGAAAAGGCCATCGAAGCAGCTCTTACAAACAATGTAACGATAATCACTGGCGGCCCGGGCACGGGCAAGACCACCATAATAAATACGCTCGTACGGATCTTCGAGTTTGCCGGCCTTGAGACCGCGCTGGCGGCTCCTACGGGAAGGGCGGCAAAGCGTATGGAAGAGGCGACGGGCAAGCCTGCGATGACCATACACCGCCTGCTCGAATTCGTCTGGTCCGATGAAGAGGACATGCTCGCTTTCGGCAGAGATGAAGAGAATCCGCTTGAACAGGACGTGATCATCATAGATGAAGCATCCATGATAGACCTCATGCTCATGGACGGGCTCCTTAAAGCCGTGAAGGAGGGGACGAGGCTCATCTTTACGGGAGATGCCGATCAGCTGCCGTCGGTCGGCGCGGGCAACGTGCTCCGCGACATGATAGCAAGCGAGGTCCTGCCGGTCATACGACTGAAAGAGATATTCCGCCAGGCCGAGGGAAGCGGCATAGTGGCGAATTCGCACCTCATCAACAACGGGGAATATCCATCACAGCAGAGCGGCGACGATTTCTACATAATAAGCAAGACCAACGAGAATTCCATAAGCAGCACCATTAAGGAACTGATAGGCGGCCGCATAGAATCCGGCTTTGACTTTATCGGGTCGGCTGCGGACATACAGGTGCTGACCCCTACAAAGCGGGGCATGCTTGGCGCGCCGAGCCTCAACATGATACTGCAGGAGGTCATCAATCCGCCTGATGAAAGCAAGGCCGAACTTAAGGCGGGCAGCGTTACCTTCCGCGTGGGTGACCGCGTGATGCAGCTCAGAAACAACTACGGGGCGGAGTGGCGCACGGAGTTCTTCTCGACTGAAGGCGAAGGCGTGTACAACGGCGACATGGGAGTCATAGAGAGCATCGACAAGGATGCGAAGACGATGACGGTGAAGATGGACGACCGCATCATCACTTACGCCGGTGAGATGCTCGAAGAGCTCGACCTTGCGTATGCGGTCACTGTCCACAAGAGCCAGGGTTCTGAATTCCCGGCGGTCGTGATACCGGTGTTCAATTTCCCGCCGGTCCTTATGACAAGGAACCTGCTGTACACTGCTGTGACCAGGGGAAAGAAGCTGGTGATCATAGTGGGTGATCCAGCGCGCGTCCGCATGATGATAGACAATAAGCGTGAGGATGGCCGGTACACGGGGCTCAAAGCCAGACTCTTCGCTCTTGATTCCGATCCGTTCGGAAGATGATCAAAAATTCATAAAAACCTTTATCCGTCATTGAAAACTCCGGATCCCGCAATAAATGACCTGAATCACAAAATGACTGAAAATACTGCTGGCGGCGCGAGTTGACAGCAGTTTTTTTGTCTGAAAAAATAGCTGCACCATGATAGAAAGGGATGCAGGAATGAACGGAAGGGAATGGATAAACAAGAGGTGGAATGAGCTCCTGGATCTGATATACCCGCCTTCGCTTTACTGTATAAGCTGCGGCAGGATCATTGACAGCAGCCGCACTTACAGCCTGTGCAATGACTGCATGGCATCGGTCAGCTGGGCAGCCGGCAGGTGCTGCGCCAAATGCGGCCGGCCTCTTTCGGACAATGACCCGGGTGATCTCTGCTTTGGCTGCGCCGGGCGTGAAAAAACCGGCAGGCCTTTTTCCTTCGATAAAGGTCATGCCTGCGCGGCTTACGGCGCGGTGGCCCAGTCTGTGATATTCGCTCTCAAGTACGGCGGGCGGAGCGACATAGGGGACGTTCTCGGTGAGATACTGTATGACCGTATGGCGGCAGAATACGGAGAAGACGGTCTGCCGGGAAGATACAACTTTGTTGTGCCTGTTCCTATCCACAGGGACAGGAAGGAAAGGCGCGGCTATAATCATGCGGATCTTATGGCAGAACGCTTCTGCGCACTGGCGGGGATGCGATGCGAGAACTCTGTTCTCATAAGGACGAAGCCGACAGCTCCGATGAAGGGCCTGACTCCCGGTCAGCGTGCTTCAAACATAAGGGGAGTCTTTGAGGTCAGAAGACACAGGCTCGATGACGTATGCGGCGCTTCTGTCCTGCTGGTCGACGACATATTTACGACAGGCGCTACGGTCGACGAGGCAGCACGCACACTGAAGGAGTGCGGAGCCCTGCGCGTCGACTTCATCTCCTTCGCCGCCGCCGGCGACATGGTACACAGCGGTTGAATAATTGCCCCGGCGGTAGTATAATCTGTCAGGCACCAGGGGAGCATTTGCTGAGAGGTCCCGAAAGGGATGACCCTTACACCTGATCCGGGTAATACCGGCGTAGGGAGGTATAATACCTGACATCATTTTTGATGCTGGTTATCAGCGCTCTCCTTAATTGTTCAACGTTAAGGAGGTTTATTTATGAACGAATCAAAGCCAAAGGGAAGAAACTACACAATAAAACTCACGACGACAGCGCTGCTGGTGGCGCTCGCAATGATCCTTGATCAGATCAAGCTGTTCAGCATGCCGCAGGGCGGTTCGGTCACACTCTTCGGAACATTGCCTATCATCGCGCTCGGCTATCTGCTGGGCACAAGATGGGGCCTTCTGGGCGGAGCTGTCACAGGCCTTCTGAACCTCATCTTCGGAGGATACGTCATCCATCCGGTACAGATGATACTCGATTACGTTATCGCCTTTGCGGTAATGGGCCTTTCGGGACTGGTAAGGGACAGAAAGAACGGCCTTACAAAGGGCTACCTGCTGGGCGTCTTCTGCAGATACATCTGCGCCGTCCTGAGCGGAGTCATCTTCTTTGGCGAATATGCGCCTGAGAACTTCAACGCGCTCACATGGGCGCTCTGGTACAACATCACATATCTTGCGGTCGAGGGACTCATGACGGTCATCGTCATCAACATCCCGGCCGTAAAGAAGATGTTTGAGAGATTCAGGGAGCAGCTGGCCAATTAATAACGTGCGGGTATCCGTGCGCATGCCTGAAAGCCATCAAAAGAGCGGTCCGCCGCTCTTTTATGTTAGGGGCTTTTAGTGTAAAATCAGATACCGGCGGAAGTGCCGGCGCACTCATAAAAACCTGAAGCGGAGGTAAGGAAATGGCGAAAAAGAAGGATACGGGTATTGTGGTCATAGGTGCGGCGTTTGTGGATATCAAGGGGTATCCGTATTCGCAGTTCATACCCGGAGGCCGCAACTCGGGGCATGTAGTGGAGGTCCACGGCGGAGTTGCCCGCAACATCGTTGAGGACATCGCCAATGTTGAGCTCCGTCCTACCTTCGTGACGGTCGTCGAAAAGCGCGGAGTGAGCAACGATGTCGTCGACAAACTCGAGAAGCATAAATGCAATACGGAGTACATCAAGCGCGCCGACGGAGGACTCGGCACCTGGCTCGCGGTCTTCGACAACACGGGCGACGTGGTCGCTTCGATCTCCAAGAGGCCTGATCTCTCCAGGATCGAAGACATACTCGATGACAAAGGCGATGAGATCTTCAGCGCGGCAGACAGCATAGCTGTCGAATTCGACGTTGACGTGCCTGTTCTCAAAAAGGTTATAGAGCTAGCCGGAAAACACGGAAAGAAGATCTACGCGCCTGTATCCAATATGTCCATCGCCATTGAGAGAAGGGACCTTCTGCAGAAGATAGACTGCCTTGTCTGCAATATCGAGGAGGCGGGACTGCTGTTCTCCGAAGAGTACGAGGGCACAGAACCTGAAGCAATGAGCGAGATACTATACAACAAGATAACTCAGGCCAGGATCCCGGCCATGGTCGTGACTATGGGAGGAGACGGAGCCGTGTATGCCTCGCTCGAGAGCGGATGCGGATACTGTCCGGCACCTAAGACAGAAGTCAGGGACACCACCGGAGCCGGAGATGCTTTCTTTGCAGGAGTAAGTATCGGCCTTACCTACGGAAAGAGTCTTGCCGAGGCTTGCGAGATAGGGACCAGGCTGGCCAATTCCGTTATCGTGACGGATGAGAACGTATGCCCGAGATTCCTTCCTGCTGAATTCGGGATAGAGGTGGAAAAAGAATAAGAATAAGAACTGAAGATAAAAGTTCTGCAAACCGAAAGCCGGTCGCTAAATGCGGCCGGCTGTTTTGATCTGTATTACTTTTTTACTCCATCTGTATATAAGGGGCAACTGCATAAAACAGATACTGACTGCCGGAAGCAGCGGGAACTATGCAAAAATACATTAAAATGCAACGAAAGAAATCTGTTATACTTGCAGTGTAAATGCTTCAATGATAGAATGACTCCGTAGGAAACTTAAATGGGCACCGAGAGTTTCCTGCTGAAAGAAAGGGATCAAAAATGAAGGCTAATGCAAGCGACGAGCTGCGTATCCGTATACTTGATGAAGCTGCAAAGCAGTTCGATAAAAAGGGCATCAAGTTTACCATGGACGACCTCGCCCGTTCTTTGGGTATAAGCAAAAAAACCATATATACGGTGTTCGAGGACAAGCGCTCCATCATGACTGAAACGATCGACCGTTTCTTTGACGACGCGCTGATAGAAGAGGAGATGATCCTCAATGACGACAGCCTTTCGATAGTAGAGCAGCTCAAATCGATAATAGGCAGAGTACCGGAAAGATACACCCAGAACGACCTCGCCCAGCTGTATGTGCTGAAGGAAAAATATCCTTCGGTCTACAGGCACTGGCAGCGCTGCCGTGAAAACTACTGGGAAGGTGTGGGCATCCTCATAAACAGGGGCATAGAAAGCGGAGAAATAAGACACGTATCGCTTCCTATCCTGAAGACGATGTTCCAGTCCACTATTGAGCAGTTCTTCCAGGATGACGTTCTGATAAAGAACCATATCCCTTACCGCGATGCGCTGGCAGAAGTCGCTTCGATACTGGTCGACGGCATCATCGCAAAGCAGGGACAATAAAACCGTTAAATAGCCCAAAGGGGCAATTTATAAAAAAACAATCAAAAGATATTGTAGAAGAAAGAGAGGGAGAAGTATGGCTAAAAAAGCTAAACAGCTGAGCCACGACGAGAAGATCTTCAAGCTTACGAAGATCATCACCGACCGTAAGGAGATCCTCCTCGGACTTGAGAAGCCTTCAAAGGATTCTCCTGAGTACTGGGGATTTGACTGCGGTTATCAGTATATCGTCAGGAGATACGGCAAGGACATCGCAGAGGAATGTCTCGACACAGCTCTCGTTATGGGCAAGCGCAAGCCGAAAACATTTGCTCAGATGAAAGAACTGACAGGCTATGATGACGATCATCTGAAGAAGGTTCTTGAGGCACTCGGACAGTTCGGTCTTGTTGAGTGGAACAACGAGAACGAGGACGGCAAGAATCCTCAGCACGAGAGACGTTACATCCTCGACCAGTTTGTACCGGGCTCCGCAGAGATCATGGTAATGAGAGACCAGATCATGTGCGAGACTCCTGAGATCGCTGACTTCTTTGAGCGTATGACTTATCTGCCGCTGGCAGGCATCACCCAGATGGTTGCTCCGGGCGGTTCCGGAATCGGAATGCACGTAATCCCTGTAGAGAAGGCTATCCCTGCAGAGTGCGAGTCGCTCGACATCGAGCACATCTCGTACTGGCTCAAGAAGTATGAAGGTCAGATCGGCCTTGGCATCTGCTCCTGCCGTAAGCAGCAGACAGAGAGAGGCGAGGGCTCCGGAGATATCATGCAGTACTGGTGCATGGGACTCGGTGACTTCGCTGACTACTGCAAAGAGACCGGCATGGGCTATGACATCACTTATGAAGAAGCTCTCGAAGTACTCGAGAAGGCAGAAGAAAAGGGTTATGTACACCAGGTCACAAACATCGACGGCAAGAACAAGATCTTCGCGATCTGCAACTGCGCTGTAGGTGTCTGCAACGCTCTGCGTACATCCCAGCTCTTCAACACACCTAACCTGTCCGCATCGCCTTACAGATCAGAAGTTGATCCTGAGAAGTGCGTAGCATGCGGCAAGTGCGTTGAGGTCTGCCCTGCAGGCGCTGTCAGACTCGGACAGAAGCTCTGCACAAAGCACGGCGAGATCGAATATCCTAAGCAGGAACTCCCGACCAACAACGTATGGCCTGAGGAGAAGTGGAACTGGAACTACAAGAACGAGAACGGCGTTATCCAGACATGGCCTACAGGTACTGCACCTTGCAAGTCTGCATGCCCGCTCCACATCGCTATCCAGGGATACATTGACATGGCAAGCAGAGGCGAGTACAGAGCGGCTCTCGAACTCATCAAGAGAGACAACCCGTTCCCGGCTGTCTGCGGAGCGATCTGCCATAAGTACTGCGAGCTCGAGTGCACAAGAGGCACAGTTGACGAGGCTCTGGCTATCGATGACATCAAGGCATTCATCGCAGCTAAGGATCTCGAGGATGAGCACAAGTACATCCCGCCAATGGTCTCCACAACAAGAGAACCGTTTGAACAGAAGATCGGTATCATCGGATCCGGCCCGGCAGGACTGTCCTGCGCATACTTCCTGGCTATCGAAGGCTACAAGCCTGTAGTATTCGAGAAGCAGGAGATGCCTGGCGGAATGATGACACTCGGAATCCCTAACTTCAGACTCGACAAGAAGGTCGTTAACGCTGAGATCGACATCCTCAAGGCTATGGGCGTTGAGATCAGATGCGGCGTAGAAGTTGGTAAGGACGTAACATTCCAGTCGCTGAGAGAAGAAGGCTTCAAGGGCTTCTTCGTAGGCACAGGACTCCAGGCATGCGGCAAGCTGGGAATCCCTGGCGATGACGCAGAAGGAGTTATCGGCGGCGTTGATTACGTAAAGAGCGTAACACTCGGCAAGGCTAAGAAGCTGAGCGGTGACGTAGTAGTCATCGGCGGCGGAAACATCGGAGCTGACGTAGCACGTACAGCTATCCGTCAGGGAGCAAAGAGCGTACATCTGTACTGCCTCGAGTCCTATGACGAGATGCCGATGGGAGCTGAGGATCAGGAATTCCTCAAGAACGAGGGAATCCACATCCACGACGGCTGGGGCCAGACAGAAGTTGTTACAAAGGGCGGCAAGGTTGCAGGCATCAAGTTCAGAAAGTGCCTCAGCGTCAAGAATGCAGAGGGCAGATTCGCTCCTACATTCGATGACAACGAGACAACTGAGCAGGCTTGCAAGACTATCCTGTTCTCGATCGGCCAGAAGCCTGATTACGGCAAACTGTTCGAGGGAACAAAGGTCGAGTTCAGCCCTCGCGGCATGATCGTTGCAGACCCTGTCACACTGCAGACAGCAGAGCCTGACATCTTCGCAGGCGGAGATTCCGTAAGCGGACAGAAATTCGTTGTTGATGCTCTTGCTATGGGACGTGAAGGCGCAGTATCACTGCACAGATTCGTCAACAAGGGCCAGCACCTGATGATCCACAGAAATACACGTCAGTTCACAATGCTCGACAAGGACGATATCGTCATCCCTGCTGCAGACTTCAGAAAGCCTCCTCGCCAGATCAGAGAGATCGACGAGAGCAAGAAGCTCACAATGGATTACGAGATCAAGCAGTTCAGCGAAGAGCAGATCAAGAAAGAAGCAGAGAGATGCCTCAAGTGCGGACGCAGCGTAGTAGACACGAACAAGTGCATCGGCTGCGGAATGTGCACAGTACAGTGCAAGTTCGACGCTATCCACCTCTTCAGACTGCCGGATGGAGACAAGTACTCCAACATGATCCCTGCAGAGCAGAAGTTCGTGGGAATCGGCAAGTACATGCCGTCACGTGTTGCAGGCATCATCAAGAAGAAAGTTGCAGGCAGATAAAGGAACCAAAGCTTTATGCATGAACTTGGACTAATTAATTATGTAGTTGATGAGGTAAGTAAGATCGCTGAGGAGCAGAATGTAAAGAAGATACATTCCGTCACCCTTCAGTTCGGTGAGGTGTCCGGCATAGTCACGTCATATCTGCATGACTACTGGAAGTGGTACACCAAAAAGTTCCCGCTGTTCGAAGGTGCAGAACTTTTCACCGAGGAGATCCCTGCCGTCACATGGTGTGACGACTGCAAGATCATATACTCGACAGTGGAGTACGGCAAGACCTGCCCGCACTGCGGAAGCGGCAACACATGGCTGCTGCGCGGTAACGAGATGATGATCAAGGATGTAGTCGTGGAAGATGTCACGGAGGGGTCTGAAGGCAAACTCGACGCACAGGGCGAGTATACGCCTCAGTGATTACTGCCTGCTTATTTAGGAGGTTCAAATGACCAATCAGGAAATGAGAAATATCAGAGAGTCGCTTGGCGTTGAGATGTTCAAGATGAACTACAAGGCAGGCGTTCGTCTTCCTAACCTTGAAGCTTTCTTTGCCGGTGATGATAATGCATTATCATACGATCCTAAGGCAAAGGAAAGACTTGAGAAGATGCTTGAAGGCGAAGTCAAGAAGAGCAAGAAGAAATAATTGCCCGCGCGGATCATATATGTCCGCAGAAAACAAGTGAATAGTCCGCAGCCATGTTCGTGGTTGAAAGTCCAGGCCAGATACGGGCAAAGGGATCCACGTAAGCAGTGCGCAAAAGGCCGCTGTGATCATGGCGTATCTTAGAAGTAAGTCCTCCGCAAAGCGGGTAAAGGCGAGTGTGGGGTCAAAGACCAGGTCGAGTGGCTGCGGTGCTAATCATTGACAAGAGTCAAGGAGGAGAAATCAATGGCTATAATGAAGGATCCAACAATGGATATCCCGATGGAAGAACTTCAGGCTATTCTTGCCGGAATCTCTGATGACGGAAAGATCAGCAAGGAAGCCGAGAAGCTTATCCTCGCTCGCATCGAAGAGGGGAGAAAAAGAGAGTATATCAACACTATGGGCGAAGTTAAGAGACAGCTCAGATGCAAGCTCGGTCCTGTAGAGGGCAAGAAGATCGCTGATGCTGTTGACAAGCTCTGGTAGTTTGTAAACCAGGACCGTAAGATTCCGGAGCTCAGCAAAAAATCTACATATTGTGTGCTTCTTCACAGAGGAAGCACACTTTTTTTGTGCATCTTGTGTTACAATAAGTTAGGAAATTATGACAATCAGGAGGATATGTGCTATGAAGATCAACATTTCATCAAAAAACTATCCGATGAGCGACAAGCTCAGCGACTACATCGAAAAGAAGCTGGGTAAGCTCGACAAGTTCTTCAATGAGGACGTTACTGCAAACGTAGTCGTTTCGAAACTCAGAGAAACTCCTAAGATCGAGGCTACGATCAACGCGAAGCAGGCTGTATTCAGAGCAGAGATGGCAAACGACAGCATCTATGACGCAGTCGACATGGCAGCCGAGAAGCTTCTTAACCAGATGAGCAAGCTCAAGGGAAAACTTGAGTCCAGATATAAGGAAAATAAAGCTCTTAAGTTTGAATTCGTACCGGAACCTGAAGATGATGAGTTTGAAGAAGAGATGTCCATCGTAAGGAGAAAGCAGGTCGAGCTGACTCCGATGGTGGCAGAAGAGGCAATACTCCAGATGGAGATGCTCGGACACGACTTCTTCGTATTCCTCGACATGGATACAGACGATATAAGTGTTGTCTACAAGCGTAAAGGAAATGCGTACGGCCTGATAGAAACAAAAAGATAACAGATAGGAAACCTGAAATATGGCGAATAATGACTGGGACCTCGACGATCTTCTGAATTTCAATTACGATCGCGAGGTCCCGGAGAAAAAAAGTGATTTTGACATACTGGACCAGTTCGAAAAGAAGCCGGAACCTGAAAAACCAAAGACCGGCAAGGGGCTGGGAGATGACTTCAGCGTATATGATGAGCTGAAGCAGTACGAGGCGCTGCGCCACAAGGAACCGAAAAGCAGCCCGGATTTTGGTGCGCCTAAACATAGTGCACCGCAGAGCTCACACGCTTCATATGAGGCGTCTTCCTCTGCTTCTTCCGATGTTCTGCCGCCGCTGTCTTCCCAGCGCGAGCGCAGATTTGAGCAGACAGGATTCGACCGCGACATCTTCGAAAAATATGAGAAGATGCCGAAGAAAGCTCCTGTCGTTGAAGAGATTCCTTCGGGACACATCGATGAGATCGCCGATGCTGTAAGCCAGCGCGGCGCGAAGGAGATAGAGGCTATCAAACAGGCTTCACATGAGGCCTATGAGAGATACCGCAGCAATTATGTGAAGGGCAAAAAAAAGCGTTCCGGCAAAAAGGGCTGGCACGTCACAAAGTTCCACAGATTCCTGACCACGGTATATCTGATCGCGGCGGCGGTCTTTGCTGCGTCCATGATCTACATGAACGTGCTGCCTTTCGATCTGTCCCTGATCCTTTACGGAGTGCTTGCCCTGGTGAGCCTGTTCATATTCGTCCAGACACGCAGAGACGGCGCGGGCAAATGGGGCAAACGGACTGCCACCTTCCTGGCCATAGTGCTTATAGGAGTGTATGGCGTCGGTACGGTATATGCTCTGGACACGCTCTCGTTCCTGAGCGGAACTTCGGTAAATAACGAAAAGGCGGTATCGGATCTGACGAGAAAGCCGTTCAATGTTGTCATGACGGGTATAGACGTCGACGGCACCATTGGAGAAGAGGGCAGGAGCGACGTAAACATGGTGGTCACGGTCAATCCGTCTACCAACCAGATCCTGATGACCTCCATCCCGAGAGACTACGAGATATACATGGCGGAATTCGACAATGCCATGGATAAGCTTACCCACACCGGATTCTATGGAGTCGGCACCACCATAGCGGCAGAAGAGCAGCTGCTGGATATCACCGCAAACTATTATGTAAAGGTCAACTTTACGACGGTCGAGCGCTTCATTGACGCGATCGGCGGCGTGGATGTCGAATCGGAATACGAATTCACTCCGGTAAAGCTCAAGGAGTGGACTGTCCAGGAGGGCATGAACCACATGAACGGAAAGCAGGCCCTCGCCTTTGCGAGAGAGCGTAAGGCTTTCCCTACAGGAGACAATCAGAGGATCAAAAACCAGCAGGCTGTGTTTGAAGCGCTTATCAGAAAGGCGACAAGCAGCCGCACCATGATCCTCAGCTATAATAAAGTGCTGTCGGGTCTTCGCGACTACTTTGAGATGAGCTTCAGCTCAAGAGAGATCCGCAGACTGGTAAAGATGCAGATCGCACATGATCCGGACTGGCATATCTATAAGAATACTATCGTCGGTGGAGACGGCTCACTGCCAACCTACTCAACGGGCGGTGCTTATGCGTACGTCATGACGCAGGATGAAGAGAGCATCGAGAATGCCAAGACGCTGATCAATGCGGTCCTTGAGGGACAGCCTCTTCAGACAGACGATGACGGCAAGGTGACGGTGTCAGCGGAAGCCGGGGAATAATAAAAACAGAAAGTGATCAAAGAGGGGAATAATGCTTGAGAACCTGATGGGGATCCTGATGAGCATAAAGATAACGGATATCATCGATATATCCGTTGTTGCCTACCTTCTGTACGTGCTGCTTGGGTACATAAAAAAGACCCGTGCGCAGCAGCTGTTCAGAGGCATACTTTTGCTTATCGCATTTTTCCTTGTTTCCGAGATATTCAACCTGAGTCTGCTCAACTGGCTGTTCACAAGACTCATTACTGTCGGCCTCATTGCCGTGGTTATCGTTTTCCAGCCTGAGATAAGGCGCGGACTGGAGCAGCTGGGCCGCAGGGGCGTGCTGAGCAGACAGTTCAGGGATATGGGCAATGAAGATATCTATGCGGCCGTCCACAGACTTGTGGATGCGGTCGATGACTTCTCTTCGACGCGCACGGGAGCTCTTATAGTCATTGAGCGTGAGACAATGCTCAACGACATAATCGAGACCGGCGTGGTGATCGATGCGGAGATGTCGGTAAGACTGCTCGGCAACCTCTTTTACGAGGGGTCGCCGCTGCATGACGGAGCCGTGATCATAAGAGGAGTCAAGGTCTATGCCGCAAGCTGTGTTCTGCCGCTTACCGAAAGGCAGAACATCGGAAAGAATCTGGGCACACGCCACAGGGCGGCGCTCGGACTGAGCGAAGTGACGGACGCTTTCGTGATCGTTGTTTCAGAGGAGACCGGCGCGATCTCCGTTGCTCAGAACGGTGAGTTCAGAAGATTCCTTGATCTCAAGACGCTCGAGAAAATGCTCCTCGACATCTACATGCCGACAAGCGATGACAAAGACCTTCTTTCGATATTCAAGTTCAGGAAAGGAGGAAAGCGCGATGAGTGATCAGACACGCAAGGTAGTTAATATAATTCTTGCACTGGCGGTTTCGATCGCGGCGTGGATATTTGTTGTATACAATTATTATCCGATGACGACCGAAAGATACAGTGATGTGCCGGTAAAGTATACCGGGCTGCAGACTCTTGCCAACAGAGGCTATGCTGTCATGGAGCAAAACACATCCACTGTCGATGTTGTCCTTCTTCAGAGGAGGGCGGACACGGGACACATAAACGCAGATGATATCTCGGTCACCGCTGATGTAAGCAACCTTGAAACAGGCGAGAATACTGTGGCACTTAACGTAAAAGGACCTGAGGGGACGACTGTAAGTGATACCTCGGTCAGGACCGTGACCATGAATATAGAAAGCGCTTACAGCGCGGATATGGATATTTCCGTTGAATACACACCTGACGCAGAAAAAGATGCGGTGCCGATCGTTGAAGAACTGTCGGTGGACACAGCGACGGTAATCGCGGCAGAGTCGAAGCTCAATGAGATAGACAGGATCGCAGCGGTCATAGAGCCGGAAGAACTCAGCACAAGGGCCAGACCGATGTCTGTTGAGCTCGCGGCGCTTGACTCTGACGGCAACAAGGTGCTCAATGTGGTGATCCAGCCTGAAACAGTTTCCTTCAGGGCATATGCAGGCTACACGAAGACAGTGAGCCTTAACGTGCCGGTAAAGGATAACAAGGATGACTCGTATGAGAGGACTTACACCGTACCGACGACTGTGGACATCAAGGGCGGCGCTGAGTCGATCAGTGCGGTCTCCAGCATCACTGCCGAAGAGATCAATATAGGTGATTATTACCAGGATGCGGAACTGCCGGTCGAACTCATACTTCCGGATGGGGTCTTTCTGACAGATGAGGACAGCAAACTCGTTCTCAGATTAAAGGTGAGCGAGAAGGCCGACGAAGACGGAAACTGACCGCAGGAATAGAAACAAATGAGAGAAAGCAGGGCACAGGCCCTGCTTTTTTATTTGAAGTCCGGACCGAGCAGCTGCTCTGCACTGCAGCTGAGCGCCCGTGATAAGGCGATGATGTATTCGGAGCGGGCCTTTCTGAGATCCTTCTGCCCCTGTTCGTATTGCTGTATGGTCCTCACCGGGATCCCGGCTGCTGATGCGAGACCGCTCTGGCTGAAGCCGCATTTTAAGCGTGCTTCCCTGAGGCGCGCGCCGCATGGACCTGCAGCATCTGAGATGGAGGCGGTCAGGGATGATGCCGATCCTGCCGCAAACTGTTCTCCGAATTCCCGCAGGCGCTGAGAACGCTCTGACTCGCTTATGCTGAAAGGCAGGCTGTCCAGGAATTCAATACGTTTTTTGCTGTATTCTGCCGCAAAGGACTGGGCTGAAAAATCATTCATCACACGGCTGAATGTAAGGCAGGTCTCCCACTGCACATGGGCGAGCACGTGACCGCACCAATATTCGGGGCTCAGGCCTCCCGTGTGCCTCGGGACCGTGCGCTCAAATGTCAGGCCGCTCCCCGAAAGGACAGCGTACGCAAGCTCGGTGCCCGACATGCCTGCTATGAGCTTTATATCTCCGCGTTCAAAGTCTGAAGCGAGACCCGAGGCACAGAACAGATCCATCATTTTATTTACATCATAATGCAGGCTCCGCGATGCGAAATCCAGCATGCGGCCGAGCGTATCTGACGCGCGGCCGAGCAGTATCCTGTCATAAGCGCGTGTCATAAGGGCTAACCTCGTCTCTGAGAAGGTCTTGTACGAAAAAGTCTCCGGCAGAGGCGGGAGCTCCGACGCCTCTGATGGATCTAAGTTCACGGCTGATCATCGATGGGAAAATAGCTGAAGAATCTGCGGTCTCGTATCCGGTAAAGGCGATGCGGTCGAAAGCACGGTTGCTCTTGAGCACAAACTGCCTGTTTGCGCTGTCTTCTGACAGAGCGCGCTTAAGGCTCCCGTAGGACAGGCGGCCGTCCATGAAGTCCTGCGCGAACATAAAGCATCTGTTGTCTGCCCTGTACCCGATAATGCAGTCGCTTCCCTGATAGTCCACGCTGAAATACTTGTTTATATATTCTCTTGCGCTTCTGGCTGTTGCAGAGAACATGTCGAATTCCCTGAAGCTCATGAGCAGGCTGAGCCAGTGCAGCGGAACGTACTGCGGACCGCACAGATTGATGATGCGCAGGCCGTCGCAGTTGATCGAGTAGGAAGAAACAAAGCCGTTTCTGTCCCTTCCGACAGCCCACTCGGCAGCGTACTGAGGATACTCCGAGCAATAGAAACCCAGGCCGAAATCGTTGTACTGATTGCCGGTCCCGAACTTCGGAGGTCTTACTATATGCGTTGATCCATGGTATATTTTCCTGTCCATAATATGACTATACTCCCAAGGGAGTATAAAATCAAAGTTTTTCGCTCAACTGCATTTACCGCCTTTAAATCCTTTGCTATAATGGCGCCGGTATGAATAAAGGGTGCGGAAACATGACAAAGAGAACCGTCCCTGTTGTCACGAAAGGAGAGAGACAATGAGAGTAGTTATCCAGGATGATTATGAGAAAATGTGCAAGTGGGCTGCTGACTATATCGCAGACAAGATCAACTCGCATAAAGAAGACAGACCGTTCGTTCTCGGACTTCCTACAGGATCGTCCCCGATCGGTGTATATAAGAACCTTATCGCAAAGAACAAGGCAGGCGAGCTTTCGTTCGCAAATGTTGTGACATTCAACATGGACGAGTATCTCGGACTTCCTCACGAGCATGACCAGAGCTACTGGTACTTCATGCACGACAACTTCTTTGATCACCTCGTAGATATGAAGCCTGAGAACATCAACATCCTCAACGGAATGACTGATGATCCTGAAGGCGAGTGCGCAAGATATGAGGAGAAGATCGCAAGCTACGGCGGCATCGACCTCTTCATGGGCGGAATCGGCGTTGACGGACACCTCGCATTCAACGAGCCGTTCACATCGCTCACATCCCGCACAGGGCTCAGAGACCTTACAACAGACACAAGGATCGTAAACTCCAGATTCTTCGGAAACGATCCTGAGGCTGTTCCTGCACAGGCTCTGTCCGTAGGAATCGGAACAGTTACAGACAGCAAGGAAGTTCTCGTACTCATCAGCGGACACAACAAGGCAAGAGCCATGGCCGCTGTAGTTGAAGGCGGAGTAAGCCAGAAGTGGACATGCAGCGCTCTTCAGATGCACAACGGCGCTATCATCGCATGCGATGAAGAGGCCTGCGGCGAACTGACAGTAGATACATACAAGTACTTCCTCGACATCGAGAAGGATCAGAGACTTTAGGAGAAAAACAATGGGTAAGTATTTCGGAACTGACGGCTTCCGCGGCGAAGCCAACAAGACTCTTACATTTGACCACGCCATAAAGATCGGCCGCTACCTTGGCTGGTACTACGGCAAGAGACTCGACCGCAAGGCTAAGGTCGTCATCGGAAAGGACACCAGAAGATCGAGCTACATGTTTGAGTACGCTCTCTGCACAGGCCTCATGGCTTCGGGCGCAGACGCCTACATCATGCACGTAACAACGACTCCTTCGGTATCGTACATTGCGAGAGTCGATGACTTCGACTGCGGTATCATGATCTCCGCATCGCACAATCCGTTCTATGACAACGGCATCAAGATCGTCAACAACAACGGCGAGAAGATGGATGAAGAGACTCTGCTTAAGATCGAGCAGTATCTCGACGGCGAGATGGAAGTTCCTATGGCTGAGCGCGACGAGATCGGCCGCACAGTAGACTACGTTTCCGGACGTAACCGCTACATCGGATACCTCATCTCGATGTCCAAGTTCAGCTTCAAGGATGTCAAGGTCGGACTCGACGTTGCCAACGGAGCTGCATGGTCGATCGCGAAGGGTGTTTTCGATGCTCTCGGCGCAAAGACCTATGTCATGAACGATGAGCCGGACGGCTACAACATCAATACAAACTGCGGATCGACTCATATAGAGCACCTGCAGAAGTTTGTAGTAGACAACGGTCTTGATGTCGGATTCGCATATGACGGCGATGCTGACAGATGCCTCTGCGTAGACGAGAAGGGCAACGTTGTGACGGGAGACCACATCCTGTACATCTACGGACTCTACATGAAGGAAAGAGGCAAGCTCCTCAACAACAAGGTAGTTACGACTGTAATGTCCAACTTCGGACTCTACAAGGCACTCGACAAGGTAGGCATCGAGTACGAGCAGACCAAGGTAGGCGACAAGTACGTATATGAGAATATGGTACAGAACGGCCATCGCATCGGCGGTGAGCAGAGCGGACACATCATCTTCACCAAGTATGCCACAACAGGAGACGGTATCCTGACATCCCTCAAGCTGATGGAGGCTATGCTTGCCAAGAAAAAGAAGATGAGCGAGCTCGCAGCGCCTGTCGTATTCTATCCTCAGGTCCTCAAGAACGTGAGAGTAAAGAGCAAGGCCGACTGCATGAACGACCCTGACGTGCTGGCTGCAGATGCTGCCGCAAAGAAGGCTCTCGGCGACACAGGACGCACACTGCTCAGAGAATCCGGCACTGAGCCTGTAGTCCGCGTTATGGCGGAGGCTCCTTCGGAGGAAGAGTGCGAAAAGTACGTAAACCAGATCATCGACGTTATCCGCGCAAAGGGACATATCGTCGAATAGGGGAGAACAGAAATGTATACAATTAATGATTTATATGATCTTGATCATACGCTTGCAAAGGATTACCTTGCTCGGTTCACATATCCGTGGGAAGCTCTGAAGGGGATCAAGGAATTCATACTTCAGCTCGGTCCGACTCTGGATCCTGAGGAATATGAAGAGGTCAGTGAGAACGTATGGGTGCACAAGACCGCAAAGGTATTCCCGAGCGCGTATCTCGGAGCTCCATGCATCATTGGACCTAACACAGAGGTAAGGCACTGCGCATTCGTAAGAGGATCTGCTCTTGTCGGTGCTGACTGCGTTGTCGGCAATTCAGTAGAGCTCAAGAACGTCATCCTCTTCGATCACGTGCAGACTCCGCATTACAACTATGTAGGAGACTCTATCCTTGGCTATTACAGCCACATGGGCGCAGGTTCGATCACTTCCAACGTCAAGGCAGACAAGAAGCTCGTAGTCGTTCATAACGGAACAGAGCAGATCGAGACCGGCGTAAAGAAGTTCGGCGCTATGCTCGGCGACCATGTTGAGGTCGGCTGCAATGCCGTTCTTAACCCGGGCACTGTCATCGGCCGCAATTCCAATGTTTATCCGACATCCTGCGTACGCGGTGTCATTCCGGAAAACAGCATCTGGAAAAACAACGGGGATGTAACAGAAAAGCACGAATAGAAAAATATCCGAAAAAAGCAGTGGCTCAGCCGTGTGCCGGGCCGCTGCTCTTTCTTTTTGTCCGCCTTGTATTGAAGGAAGGACATTCAAATGATAGAATATGTTGTCATTCAAGGAAAGGGACACTCACTGAGCTGTCCTGAGGGGATTAAAGAAGGGAAAAAACATGAGTACAGAAAGAAGAGTAGGTACGGTATCACGCGGGATCAGATGCCCGATCTTCCGTGAAGGCGACGATCTTGCCAATCAGGTAGTCGAAAGCGTTCTGGCTGCTGCGGAATCTGACGGATTCGAAGTAAGGGACAAGGACATACTCTGCATCACAGAGTCTGTTGTTGCAAGATGCCAGGGCAACTACGCAAGCGTGGATGCCATTGCCGAGGATGTAAAGGAAAAGCTCGGCGGCAAGACTGTCGGCGTTATATGGCCGATCCTTTCGAGAAACAGATTCGCCATCTGCCTCAGAGGTATGGCGAAGGGAGCAGAGAAGATCGTGCTGATGCTCAGCTATCCTTCGGACGAGGTAGGAAACGCGCTTCTTACTCTTGACCAGCTCGACGCTGCCGGAGTAAACCCGTACAGTGATGTACTCTCACTCGCGAAATACAGAGAGCTCTTCGGAGAAAACAGACACCAGTTCACAGGCGTTGACTATGTGGCATACTACGGTGACCTCATCAAGGAGTGCGGAGCAGATGTAGAGATCATCTTCGCGAACCATGCTGAGGAGATCCTCAACTATACCGACAAGGTCATCAACTGCGACATCCACACACGTGCGCGCACAAAGAGGATACTGAGATCCAAGGGCGCGACCGTTTTCGGAATGGACGAGATCCTGAATGCGCCTGTAAACGGCAGCGGTTACAATGAGAAGTACGGTCTGCTCGGATCGAACAAGGCTACGGAAGACAGCGTAAAGCTCTTCCCTAGAGATGCTCAGAAGCTCGTAGAGGACATCCAGTCCATGATGTTTGAGAAGACCGGCAAGCACATCGAGGTAATGGTATACGGAGACGGAGCTTTCAAGGATCCTGTCGGAAAGATCTGGGAGCTTGCAGACCCTGTCGTTTCCCCGTTCTACACACCGGGACTCGAGGGCACACCGAACGAGCTCAAGCTCAAATACCTTGCGGACAACGACTATTCGAACCTCTCCGGAGAAGAGCTCCGTGAGGCTATCAGCAAGGCCATCGCCGACAAGCCGCAGGAGAGCCTGGTAGGAAACATGGTTTCGGAAGGAACTACTCCGAGACGTCTGACAGACCTGATCGGATCGCTCTGCGACCTCACATCGGGCTCCGGCGACAAGGGAACACCTGTTGTCTACATCCAGGGTTACTTCGACAACTACACAACAGGCAAATAAAAAACGCATAAAAAATACAGCCGCATGCGGCTGTATTTTTGTGCCTTTATAAGATCAGTCCCAAAGCTTGAGAGGGTAGGTGCCGTCAGCCTTGAGTGCTGCGAACTTAGCAACTACGTCAGGCTTGTCTTCCTTGTATGTGACTCCGAACCACTTGTCTGACGAGGTCAGCACCTCGTAGGTAGCCGAACCGTCTGCTATCTGTTCATTGATAGGAGTCTGTATGTAATATTCACCTTTCATCGGGTTCTCTTCCATTATGCGGACGAGAGCCTTTTTGAATCCCTCTTCGAGGACCTTCATGTACTCCGCTCCGAATCCCCAGAGGTTCATCGAAACAGGGGAGTCTGCAGGGATGACGACCTTGCTTCCATCAGGAAGGGTATCTGTTACTGTTCCGTCAGCTTCTTTTGCGACTTTCAGATGCTCGACTATGTCTGTCAGCATTCCGTCTTTGGCCCGGCAGATACCTCTCGATACCGTGCCGTTTTCGGAGAGAGTTTTCTCGACTTCGAATCCGACCATGCAGTTGTGTGTTGCATCGGCCTTTGTCGTAAGGAAGTCATAGATCTTTACGAAGCCTTCCTTGCCGTAGTAGTCATCTGCGTTGATGACTGCGAACGGGGCATCGATGTAATCGCGGGCTGAAAGCACGGCCTGGCCTGTGCCCCATGGCTTTGTGCGTCCTTCAGGAAGAGTGAATCCTTCCGGAAGATCGTCGCCTTCCTGGAACGCGTAATGGACGTCATATTTTTTTCCGGCGCCGCCTTCGATGTGAGCTCTGAAGACTTCTTCGAAGTCGTGCTTTATTATGAAGCAGACTCTTCTGAATCCGGCCTGATAAGCATCATACAGACTGAAGTCCATGATGATGTCGCCCTGATCCGTGATCTTGTCGAGCTGCTTGTTGCCGCCGTATCTGCTGCCCATGCCGGCAGCCATGATTACTAAAACAGGTTCCATGTTTACTCCTTTACGTTACTTAATGGCTTTTTCGAGACGTGCGCGGACCATGTCTTCTCCCATGATCTGCTGTATCGCCCATACGTCAGGCGACTGAGCGCGTCCCATCAGAGCTATCCTGATAACTGTACTTACGTGTCCCACGTGTCCCTTATAATCATCCGGATTCTTCTTGAAGTCCTTAGGCTTTGCCGCGTAACCCATATCGACGGCCATCTGCCTTATCTTGCCGAACCATTGCTCGTTATCATCGCTGTGGTCGTATCCGTCAAGATAGCTGCGGATTATTGCTTTGGCATCAGCGGCAGCCTCTGCAGGATACTCATCCTTTATCTCAAATGACTCATCGAAGAAGTAGGCGATGAAGTCCATTATCTGTCTTGCGTAGACGAGGTCGGCTCTCGGGCGGGCGTCATGCCTTCCGAGGTCGAGTATCTGAGCCAGGTGGTCCATATCCTCAAATACATAGCCGTACTCAGGCGCGAACTCATCAGCCCATGACCTGAGCCATGCGGCGAGTTCGTGAGCGTCTATGTGAAGCAGGGTGTTCTTGCTTACGTCGTTCAGCTTGTCGAGGTCGAAGAGAGCGCCGCTTGAAGACATCTTTTCTGTCGTGAATCTGAAGTCCTCTGCGGGAGCTTCAGGATTCTCTATGCGCCACTCCTCGTAGTTCGAGTTGAGTATGGTGAGCAGGTATTCCCTGACCGCGGCAGGGTGGTAACCCTCGTTGCGGTAGAAGTCCAGCGAGAGCTCAGGGTCCTTGCGCTTTGAAAGCTTGCGCTTGTTGCCGTCCTCACCGATCTTCATCAGCTGCGCCGTATGGCAGTATACAGGGGTCTCCCAGCCGAGATCCTCAAACAGCTCAATGTGTATAGGGAGTGAAGGGAGCCATTCCTCGCCGCGGACTACGTGAGTAGTGCGCATGAGATGGTCGTCCACAACGTGTGCGAAGTGATATGTCGGGATGCCCGTCTGCTTTATGATGACCACATCAAGGAAGTTGTCAGGCACCGAAAGCTCGCCGCGGATAGCGTCGACAACTGTGTGCCTTGCGGTCTCCTCTGCTGAAGCGTTAGGAACGCCCTTGGACTTAAGTCTTATTACGAACGGTTCGCCGGCTTTGATCCTCGATACGACCTCAGCCTCGATGTCTGCGTCCTTGTCCCAGTCTCTGTACTTTGACCAGCCTGCGTAGATGCCCGGAGCGATCTTTTCTTTCTCCTGCTGCTCTCTTATGGCTGTGATCTCATCTTCGCTCAGGAAGCACGGATATGCCATGCCCTGCTCGAGCAGGCGCTTTGCAAAAGTCCTGTAGATCTCGCCGCGGTGGCTCTGGGTGTAGTCGCCGTAGCTTCCGGTGTCTCCGTTTTCTGTCACGCCCTCATCGAAGCGGATGCCGAAGAAGTCGAGCGATCCGATTATTGTCTCGACCGCGTTCTCGACATAGCGCTTGTCATCGGTGTCCTCTATTCTGAGATAGAACACTCCGCCGCTCTGATGCGCGAGCCTCTCATCAACAAAAGCTCCGTAGAGGTTGCCGAGGTGGATGAATCCTGTAGGGCTCGGACCGAGCCTTGTGACCATCGCTCCTTCCGGAAGATCTCTTTCAGGATACATTGCCTCGTATTCTTCCGGGGTGTGCATGAGGGACGGATAAATAAGTTCACTTAATTCTTTATGATCCATGTGTGATGTCTGTCCTTCCGATTACTGATTTTACGCGTCATATTATAAGGCATAAAACCGCCAAAAACAAGGCATTCGGCATTGACTGAAAAAGAGGATGATAATATAATGCTAAGGATTTCGAAAAAGTTAGGATATATTAATGGCAGCTGTGCGGCGTGGACTGCGTGCTGCCGGACACACAGAAAGGGAAAGAGATGAAGGGTAACGTAATTATCGGTCAGTCGGGCGGCCCGACCGCAGTAATCAACTCCAGCCTTGCAGGCGCTATCAAGGCCAGCTGGCAGTACGGGATCAGAAGGATCTACGGAATGCATTACGGCATCGAAGGTCTCCTGAACGAAGACATCATCGACATTGAAGACTACATCACGAGCGGCCAGGATCTCTCGCTGCTCAAGAGAACACCATCCTCGTTCCTCGGTACATGCCGCTATAAGCTGCCTCCTATCGAAGGAAACGAAGACCTGTATGAGAAGATCTTTGATATTCTCGACAAGAAGAACATCGAGTACTTCCTCTATAACGGCGGAAACGACTCTATGGATACCATCAAGCAGCTTTCAGATTATGCACTTTCGCACCAGAAGAAGCAGAAATTCATGGGTATCCCTAAGACCATTGATAACGACCTTCCGATGACAGACCACTGCCCGGGATACGGTTCCTCGGCAAAGTACATCGCGACATCGATGAAGGAGATCATAAGGGACAACGAGAGTTACGGCGTATCCAAGCCGACCATCTGCATCGTTGAGATCATGGGACGCCACGCGGGATGGCTGACTGCAGCCGCTGCAATGTCCAAGGACATCGACTGCTCTGGCCCGGACCTCATCTATCTGCCTGAGGTACCGTTCAGCATCGATGACTTTATCAAGAGGATCAAGGAACTTGCAAAGAACAAGAAGTCAGTCGTGGTTGCAGTTTCGGAAGGCCTTACCACAGCAGACGGAAAGTTCATATGCGAGCTCGGCTCATCGAACGACCACATCGACGCATTCGGACACAAGCAGCTTGCCGGCACTGCGGCATACCTTGCGAGCGTCGTAACAAGGGAAACAGGACTCAAGTCCCGCTATATCGAGTTCTCGTCGCTTCAGAGATGCGCAGCTCATCTGGCATCGAGAGCAGACTCTGACGAGGCATACAATGTAGGCTTCCTCGCGGCAAAGGCTGCATTCGAGGGCAAGACAGGCATGATGGTCACTATCCAGGTCGACTCCAGAGAGCCGTACATCGAGACCTATGATATGTTTGACATCCACGACATCGCTAATGTGGAGCGCAAGGTGCCTCTCAACTGGATAACAAATGACGGAACTTATGTGAGCGACGAGTATCTCAAATATGCGAGACCGTTCATCATCGGATCGGTACAGCCGTACACAGCAGGCGGACTTCCTATCCACATGACGATGAGAAAGAAGAAAAAATAGAGATACGAAACACCATTGATGATTTCTGTTTTATTATGTATCATATGCGTACAGGTGTTTATGGAAATCAGAATGGGGGAAGACGTTGTCGGTTAATATAGAAATCAAAGAAGTAACAACAAAGGCGGATCGGAGGATCTTTGTGGATTTTCCGAACCGCCTTTATCGTGATAATAAGTATTTTGTTCCGGCGTTCTACGGCGATGACATAGATGACTGGGATGAAAAAAAGAATCCGGCTTTCAGCTACTGCGAGGCAAAGTCCTGGCTGGCATATAAGGACGGCGAAGTGGTGGGCCGCATAGGCGCCATACTCAGCCATGCATCGAACGAAAAGTGGGGCACAAAGCGCATGCGCTTCAGCCAGGTCGACTTTATCGATGACCGCGAAGTGTCAAAGGCTCTTTTCGATGCAGTCGAGGACTGGGCAAAGGAAAAAGGGATGAACGAGGTCCACGGACCTCTCGGATTCTGTGACCTCGACAGAGAGGGAATGCTGGTTGAAGGCTTTGACAGGCGCAGCATGTTCTATACCTACTACAATCATCCTTACTACCTCGATCATCTTGAGGCGCTTGGATATGTGAAGGACACGGACTGGATAGAGCATCTCATACCTCTGAAGGGCTGGGATGACCCTAACTACAAAAGACTCAAGCGCATCTCAGATGCCATGCTGAGAAGGACGGGCTTCCATAAGGTGGAAGTGAAGCACAAGTCACAGTACAAGCCTTATATAAAGCAGGTATTCGAACTTGTTAACATCGCATACGCGCATCTTTACGGCGTGGTGGAGCTCAACGAAAAGCAGATCGAGAAGTACACAAACAAATTCCTGCCGCTCGTGGATCCGGATTTCGTCTGCCTCATAGTGGATGACAACGACAAGCTGATGGGATTCGGTGTCGGCGCACCGTCGACGGCGGAGGCCATGCGCAAGTGCGGAGGCCACCTCATGCCGACAGGCTGGATCGGCCTTCTCAAAGCTCTGATGCAGAAGAAGGACACTCTCGACCTCCTTCTGATCGCAGTAAGGCCTGAGTACCAGAAGACAGGCCTCAACGGCGTGATAATGGAGCACCTCTTCACAGGCTGCAATAAGAATGGCATAAGAAAAGCTGAGACAGGGCCTCAGCTTGAATACAATACGAATGTGCATCATCAGTGGAAGATGTTCGACATAGAGCCGCATAAGAGGCGGCGCTGCTTCGTCAAACAAATTTGATAATTAAAAAAGACCCGGAATATCTGCGCAGATACTCACGGGTCTTTTTGTTTATTAAATAGTCAGGTTGTATAGATCGGCATAGATGCCGCCTTTTGCCAGCAGCTCATCGTGCGTACCTTCCTCTGCGATGCCGCCTTCGGTAAGCACTATGATGCGTCCAGCCTTCCTTACTGTCGACAGCCTGTGGGCTATAGTGATGGTGGTGCGGCCCTTCGCAAGCTCTGCAAGGGATTCCTGCACGTAGTGTTCGCTCTCATTGTCGAGCGAAGAAGTCGCCTCATCGAGAATGAGTATCGGCGGGTTCTTCAGGAATACTCTCGCGATACTGATGCGCTGCTTCTGTCCGCCGGACAGTCTTGCGCCGCGCTCGCCTACATAGGTGTCATATCCGTCAGGCAGATCGCGTATGAATTCATCAGCTCCCGCCAGCTTCGCTGCCTCGATTATCTCTTCGCGGCTCGCGCCCGGCTTTCCGTAGCCGATGTTTCCTGCTACTGTATCCGAGAAGAGGTAGACCTCCTGCTGCATCATTCCTATCTTTGTACGGAGAGAGCGGACTTTGTAGTCGCGTATGTCGCGTCCGTCAACGCGTATAGCTCCGCTGCTCACATCATAGAACCTAGGGATGAGATTGCAGAATGTAGTTTTGCCTGCACCGCTCGGTCCGACGAGCGCCACGTTTTCTCCGCTCTTTATTTTGAGTGAAAGTCCGTTCAGTACCAGCGTTTCATCTGGGGACCTGTCATCCTTTCCGGCTTCAGTATATGAGAACGACACGTTGTCGAATTCAATGTCTCCGCGTACCACATCCGGCATTTCCACCGCTCCCGGTGAGTCCACGATCTCTATGTCTGTATCCATTATCTCGACGAAGCGCTCTATTCCCGTGATACCCCTCTGGAAGTTCTCGGTAAATTCAACCACGCGCCTTATGGACTCGAGCAGCACGCTCACGTACATGAGGTATGCTACGAAATCACCGGCGTTTATGTGCCCGCGGATAAGCGCGAGGGAGCCGAAGAAAACGATGGAGATGTACATGAGGCCGTCGAAGAACCTCGTGACACTTCTGAAAGCACCCATGTTTTTATAGCTGACCTTCTTTGTGAGAAGGAAGCGCTCGTTGCCCTCCTCAAAGCGCTGTTCTTCGATCTCCTCGTTGGCGAACGACTTGGATACGCGTATGCCGAGAAGACTGTCCTCGACGTGGGAGTTGATCTCGCCAAGTTCTGAACGCTGCCACTTGAACGCGTTGCGCATCCTTACCCTGAACCTCATGGCGAAGAAGAGCATCAGAGGTATGAGGGCAAAGAGCAGTAGTGTCAGCGGCACGTTCACGTGTATGAGAACAGCGAAGGCCACGACTATCTTCACGGCCGCGATGAAGTATTCTTCAGGGCAGTGATGTGCAAACTCCGCGATGTCAAAGAGGTCGGTCGTTATGCGGGATATGAGCTGGCCGGTCTTGTTGCTGGCGTAGTAACCGTATGATAGTTCCTGGAACTTCTCGAAGAGGTCGCGCCTCATGTCCTTTTCTATGCGTGCGCCCATGACATGACCGCGGTTCTGCATGTAGTAATTCGCGGCTACATCGATTATCCTCAGCGCTATGTAAAGCACAGTGATGCGCACTACAAGATCGACAGTGAGGTCTGCCGGCGAATTCGTGACCGTGTTGGTGATATGCCTTACGATCACAGGCAGCAAAAGATCGCATACACTTGTGAGTGAAGCGCAGAAAAGGTCAAAGACCAGGATGTACCAGTACGGCTTGAAGTACGGGTAAAAGCGCTTCAGCAGATATTTTGTTGACATCGATTCCTGTTTCATAATGCTGACATTATACATTAATAGTTGAAGAATAAGAGCGTTTCTAATAAAATTAATCAGTTAGAAATCGATGTTGCAGTGAAGGGGACAAAATGTCAATCAACAGGAGAACAGCTGAAAAAATAGTGCTCACGATAGTCGGCAATCTTACATATGCGATGGGTGTCAATCTGATGATAAACCCGCTGCATCTGTACAGCGGCGGCTTCACCGGTATATCCCAGCTCATAAGGCTGTTCCTGCTTGAGTTCCTGCATGTACCCGAAGTCGCGGGCATCGATTACATGGGCATAATATACTTTGCCATCAACATCCCGCTGTTCTTCATGGCGTATAAGGTGATGGGGCGTAAGTTCTGCATAACAACGCTTATATCCATCGCGATGGCATCAGCTTTCCTGGCTATCATACCTGTTCCGGCCGTACCTATCGTGGAAGACCGCATACTGGCGGCCGTGGTGGGCGGTATCGGAAGCGGCGTCGGCGCAGGCCTGGTACTGAGAGCCGGAAGCTCACAGGGCGGTCAGGACGTTATCGGGGTCTGCCTCGCAAAGACACACCCTAACTTCAAGGTGGGCACGATCGGCATACTGATAAGCGTCTGCATCTACACCATCTGTCTCTTTATCTATGACATACAGACGGTCCTGTATTCGATAGTGTTTGCCGTTGTTACGGGTCTTTGCATAGATAAGGTGCATACGCAGAACATAAAGCAGGAGTGCATGATATTCACAAAGAAGCCGGGGCTTTCGAAGGTCATTATCGAAGACCTTAAGCGCGGAGTCACAGCCTGGGACGGCGAGGGCATGTACACCGGTGAGGGCACCAATGTCCTGGTGACGGTAATAAGCAAGTACGAGGAGCCTCATCTGAGAGAGCTTATAGCTCAGCATGATGAGAACGCCTTCATGATAATCAGCGACAACACCAGGGTGGTCGGCAATTTCCAGAAAAAATTCACGGAGTAACGGGATAATCAGATGTTCATTTTCAAGATTTTGCTCATAATACTGGTCGCAGCGCCGGTCATAGGGATATCCCTGGTTTTCTATTCCCAGATGATGGCCTATATACGCGAAAAAAACAAACGCGAGAAAGCCGAGATCGAAAGGGAACGCTTCGAAAAAGCGGCACGCCGAAGGAGCGAGGCTGAAGCCAAAAAAGAGGCTAAGGCAGACGCAAAGGCGGAAAGGAAAGAAAAAAGGGGAAGAAAGTCCGGGACCGGAAGAAAGAGAAAGACTGATAGAAGCGAGGATCAGAAGTGAGAGGCTTATTCATAACGCTTGAAGGCGGAGACGGCGCCGGAAAGTCGACTCAGATAAGGAATATAGAAAACTACTTTGCTGCCAAAGGCATCAAAGTGACGCATACAAGGGAACCGGGCGGTCCTCCTATCAGTGAAAAGCTGAGGGAGATACTGCTCGATACCGGCAACACCGAAATGGATGCGGTGACAGAGATGCTGATCTATGCGGCCGCAAGAGCGCAGAATGTCAGAGAGATCGTTCTGCCCGCTATGGAGCGCGGCGAGGTCGTCATTTGCGACAGATTCGTGGATTCCTCGATAGCCTATCAGGCTTTCGGCAGGGAGCTCGGCAGCATGGTGGCAGAGGTAAACAGGCACGCGACAGGAGGCCTCAGCCCGGATCTTACCATATGGCTTGACATCGATCCTGAGAAGGGCAAGGCAAGGGCGTCCGGAGACAAGGGCCCTGACAGGCTCGATCTGGAATCGACCGCATTCCACAGCAGGGTGCGCAGAGGCTACGCGTCCATAGCTGAATCCGAGCCTGAGAGATTCAAAAGAATAGACGCCTCCGGTACGATCGAAGAAATAAAAGGAATGATTACGGACTGCCTCGATGAGCTCTGCCGCAGCAGAGGTATCTGACAGGAAGACCTGGGATCTTATGAAAGAAATAAGCGGAATAATCGAAAATATAACGCTGGGCTCGAGCTCTGCGCATGCATACATAGTCGAGGGAAGAAACGGAGAGGCGCGAAGCGAGTTTATCACCTCGCTTGCGATGGGTCTTGAGTGCCTTGACGCCGATGTGCATGCAAGGCCGTGCGGGAGATGTTCTGCCTGCAGGCAGGTCGCCGCGGGGTCTTCGCTTGACATCGTCCGCATGCAGATGAGCGGCAAGACCTCATACAAAACCGAGGATGCCAACGCCTTTGCCGAGAGGCTCGACATGGGCGCGTACGGACGCTTTCTTATCGGCATCATAGACGATGCTGACAGGCTGAGCGAGACCGTGCAGAACAAACTGCTGAAAACGCTCGAAGAGCCGCGCGAAGGCGTGCTGATCTTTCTCGGCTCGTCAAACTCCGATCATCTTCTCGACACCGTAAGATCGAGATGCAGCACCATCAGACTGAATGAGTACGGGGCTGACGGAGACGGGGCAGGAGAAGGCGCCGATGCGCTGAAGAAGGCAGCAGAGATGCTTGCCGGCGGCTGCGTGTTCCACGAATTCAGGGACGCGGTCGAGAAAAGTGTAAAGACCCGTGAGGACGCGCTCGCCCTTGCGGATATGACAGAGGATATTATAAGGGAACGCATGCTCGCGGGAGAGGATCCTGCCGGCATGGCGCTGAGACTCGAACTGTGCGAGAAGGCCCGCGCAGATATCGAAAGGGACATGGATAAGAACAAGGCGCTCAAAAGGCTCTGCCTGGAGCTTTCGGGGCGATAAACAGGAGGATACGGACAGATGGTTGAAATAGTCGGAATCGGATTCATGAAGACCGGCAAAATGTACTACTTTGACCCGAAGGGAACTGCCTTCGAGCCGGGTGATATGGTCATAGTCGAGACCGCGAGAGGTCTCGAACTCGGTCACGTTCTGATGGCCAATAAATTCATCGATGAGTCGGAACTTGTCGCGGAACTGAAGCCGGTAGAACGCCGCGCCAATGAAGAGGATGTTAAAAAGTATCATGAAAACCTCGCAAAGAGGAAAAACGCGATGAAGGTGTGCGCCGAGAAGATCGCAAAACACGGACTGGATATGAAGCTGGTCGACGTGGAGTTCATGATCGACGGGTCCAAGATAGTATTCTATTTTTCTGCGGACGGCAGAGTGGACTTCAGAGAACTTGCCAAGGATCTTGCAGGTTACTTCAAAAACAGGATAGAGCTTCGCCAGATAGGCGTAAGGGATGAGGCAAGGATGCTCGGCGGCATCGGCATCTGCGGCAGACCGCTCTGCTGCAGCAAGTGGCTGTCGGATTTCCATCCCGTTTCGATAAAGATGGCAAAACAGCAGAACCTTTCGCTCAACCCTACAAAGATCTCCGGAACATGCGGAAGGCTCATGTGCTGTCTCAATTTTGAAGACAAGACATATAAGGAACTTCGCAAGGGAATGCCTAAGGACAACGAAAGAGTTCAGACTCCTGAAGGCCTTGCAAAGGTAGTGAATGTCGACTACTTCAACGGCAAGATAAACACGCGCGCGATAATCAAAGACCCTGAGACGGGAGAAGACGTATTCTCGCAGGAGATAAAGGCGTACACGAAGGACGAGATAAAGCGCATCGGGAAGAACGCCAAAAAGAACCGCGATGACGACATCTCGATCAACGAAGACATCACTGAGATCATGGAGTCGGCTGACGACGAAGAGATCCGTGAACTCGAAGAGCTCATGAGAGAATTCTGATGGAGCGCATAGACGATACGGGTTTCGGCGGGATACGCGTGATACAGAAAAAAGGCTCGGGCTACGGTGTCGATGCCGTGCTGCTCGCGGCCTTTGCTGCCGGTGAAAGCGGAGCCGCAGGACTCCCGAAAAACGCCGGAAAGCCTCTGCGGATCGCTGATCTTGGTACAGGTTCGGGCATAGTTGCGTTCATACTGCATCACAAGCTCGGCGGAGCACGGATAAGCGGCTATGATGTCAATCCCGATGCTGTGGACAGGGCGAAAAGAGCCTGCTCGATGAACGGCCTGACTGAAGACATGGACTTCTTCTGCACGGATATAACAGATATAAGCGGTGGTGAAAGCGGACTAAGGGGCACATTCGATGCCGTTGTGTCGAATCCGCCGTACTTCAGACGGACACCGGATGAGCCGGGAGCTGCGGATCCTGATGAGCGCTATGTCGCGAGGCATGAGACGACGGCAGATATCTCGGATTTTGCGCGGACCGCGGCGCTGATGCTCCGGGCGGGAGGCAGCCTGTACATGGTCCACAGACCGGACCGGCTCGCCGACATTATATGCGAACTCAGGAGTGCCGGACTCGAACCCAAGGAAATGCAGTTAGTCGTACCGGTGGTCGGAGAGCCTGCCAATATAGTTCTGATCCATGCGGTAAAAGGCGCAGGACCTGAGCTGCGTATGCTGCCTGAGACTGCCGTGCATCTGCCCGGCGGAGACTACACGGAAGATATACTGCGGTATTATGAACGATAGTGAACAGCTGCCCTCAAAGGCAGTTGTTTTTATTGCATTTTTGGCGCTCCACTGGCCCTCTCGGCTTGAATAGAAGTGCACTTCTCTATATAATAATGTCAACGATTGCGGGCATTTATAAGCATGCCCGTTTTAGCGAAAAAAGGAGAAAGAATCATGGTAACAGTAAGTGTAAAGGGCGTTCTGATCGGGGTACTTCTGATCGCGCTGATCGTTCTGGTAGTATTTCTGATCGTTCTGATCGCCAATGTCACTGATACGATCAAGAAGGCCAACGCCATTATCGACGGTGGAACAAGTGCTGCCGCAAGCGCAAAAGAAAAGATGGATCACGTTTCCGAAACCGTAAAGGAAGGCGCGTCCAAGGTTACCGGTGTTGCCGCAGTGGGAGCAAAGGCTGCCGGGAAAGTGCTGGATAAAGTTATAAAGTAGGGGATAAGGAGGATCAAAATGACTATAAATCAGATCCTGGGATTCTGCCTTGTTGCCGTACTTGTAGCGTTCGTAGTCGTACTGGCTATCATGGCATCCCATGCGATACAGCTGCTTAAAAAGACAAAGACTCTCGTCGGTAAGGGAAATGAAGCTATCGACGATGCAAAGGGCAAGCTTGACAAGCTCAGCGCTGATGCAAGCAATGCGGTAAGCGCTGTTGCAGCAGATACATCCGGAGCTGTAAAGGCTGTCAGCACGGCAGGTGTAGGCCTTGCTGCTTTCAACATAGGAAAAGGACTGCTCAGAATACTGACCGGAAGAAGCGGTCTGCTGACTGCGATGGCTGCAGGCAGGGAGCGTAAGAAAGCAAAGAAAGAGATAAAGCTTTCGAAGAAGACCATAAAAAAGCTTAACAAGCAGTCGAAGCTTGAGAAGAAGGCACATAAGAAAGCGGCGAAAAAGAGCAAAAAGTACCAGAAAAAGGATGCCAAGATCGCTGCAAAAGCTGCAAAAAAGGCAAAAGCTGACGCCAAGGCCGAAAGCAAGGTCATGAAGAAGAATGCAAAGGCAGAGGCAAAGGCTGCTGCCGTCGCTGCTGCGCTGCTCATCAAGAAAGAAAAAGAAGCCAAGAAGGCTGCTGCAAAGAAGGCCGCTCAGGCTGCTGCTGCCTTCAAAAAAGCGCAGAAGGCATTCAAAAAGGAAGAGCTCAAAAAAGCTGCTCTTGCAAAAAAAACTGAAGCAAAAGCGATCGCTGCTGCGGCAAGGCTGAGCGCAAAGGATGCAGCTAAAGTAAAGAAAGCTGAGAAGGCTGCGAAGAAAGCAGCTGTAAAGGCAGCAAAGAGAGCCCAGGCAATGGCAAAGAAGGCTGCGAAGAAAGCAGCAAAGAAAGCCGACAAGGCAGCTAAAAAGGCCGCAGCAAAAGCAGCCAGAAAGCTTGCCAGAAAGGCAAAAGCAGCTGAAAGAAAACAGAAAAAGGCTGCATAAAAAATAACACTTCAGGAGACCGTTAATGGCAAAGATCCTAGTTAACAACAGCGGCCCTCTCCACGGAGAGGTATGGATAAGCGGCGCAAAGAATTCAGTACTGCCGCTGCTGGCCGCAACAATAATGACAGAAGACACCTGCGTGATCGAGGACGTCCCCGATCTCGCAGATGTCAGCGTTATGAAGAAGATGCTCTCTAAGTACGGTGCTAAGATAGACGACACCGAAGAAGGTGTCATCAGAATATCCATGCCCGAAATTATTTCCTGCGAAGGAGACAGGGATCTCGTTCAGGAAATGAGAGCGTCTCTTTTTACTATGGGGCCTATGCTTGCAAGGTATGGCAAGGTAGTCATGCCTATGCCGGGAGGCTGCACCATAGGAAAAAGACCGATAGATCTGCATCTCAAAGGCTTCAGGGCGCTCGGCGCAGAAGTCGTTGAGGATGATGCAAACGAGACTGTTACTGTAACCGCCGGCCCGGAAGGGCTCAGGGGAGACGTGATCTACCTGGACTTCCCGAGCGTAGGCGCTACCGAGAACATACTTATGGCAGCAACTCTTGCAAAGGGTACGACCATCATCGAAAACGCTGCAAAGGAACCCGAGATAATCGACCTGGCCAACCAGCTGAACAAGATGGGCGCCAGGATCAAGAGCGCCGGTACCGATATGATAAGGATCGAGGGAGTCGAGAGACTGTCCGGATGCATACACGAAGCCATTCCTGACAGGATCGAGACCGGGACCTTCATGCTGGCCGCCGCCATAACACGCGGAGATATCCTGGTAAGAAACGCGATCCCGGGGCATGTAAGACCTATCATGGCAAAGCTCAGGGAGTGCAACGTGGACATAGAGGTAAGACCGGAAGGCATCTATGTTGACGCCAGAGACAGAAAGCTTGTCGCAACGGACATCAAGACGCTTCCGTATCCGGGCTTCCCGACCGACATACAGTCGCCGTTCATGGCTTTCCTGACTACTGTCGAAGGAAGCAGCGTGGTAAGAGAAACAGTCTTTGAGAACAGATTCATGCATGTCGTAGAGCTCAACCGCATGGGCGCAGACATTCAGATTGAAAACAGAGAGGCCATCGTACCGGGCGGAAAGACCCTGAAGGGAGCCAAGGTAAGAGCTACCGACTTAAGAGCCGGAGCGGCCATGGTGCTCGCGGGTCTTGCGGCAACAGGCACAACAGAGATAAGCGAAATATTCCATATCGAGAGGGGCTACGAGAATTTTGTAGGAAAGTTTAAGGCTCTTGGAGCCGACATAATGAAGATATCTGACGACTGATAAACAGTGAACGGAGGACATCATGCCTTACAGTAAGCCTGACATCAAGTATCTTAAGCTCCTGGCGGAGAAGTATCCAAACAGGAGAAGAGCGAGGACAGAGATCATCAACCTGAGAGCTATTCTGGCTCTCCCAAAGGCTACGGAATTCTTCCTGAGTGATATCCACGGAGAGTACGACGCCTTCCAGTACTTTGTCAGAAGCGGTTCGGGAATGATCCGCATGAGGATAGATGAGGTATTCGGCAATATTCTCACCGAAAGCGAATGTGACGATCTTGCCGCTCTTATCTACAACCCTGAGGCCGAGATGAAGCGCAGGGAAAAGAGCGAGCACGACTTCGATGCATGGTGCAAGGTCGCCATCAGAAGGCTCATCGCCATCTGCCGCATCGTATCCAACAAGTATACAAGATCGAAGGTAAAGAAACGTCTGCCTGAACTTTCGTCATACATCATGGACGAGCTTCTGTTTGCCGACGATGTCGCGGACAGACACAGATACTATGATGAGATCATCGATACCATCATCGAGTACGGCGCTGCAAGAGAGTTCATAGACGATATGGCTGAGACCATCAGCAACCTTACCGTCGACAGGCTCCACATCATCGGAGACATCTTCGACAGAGGCCCTAAGTCCCATTTCATCATGGACTACCTGATGGAGAACCGGGGCATAGACATTCAGTGGGGCAACCACGATGTACTGTGGATGGGCGCTGCATGCGGAAACAGACCGTGCATAGCGACTATGATAAGGATAAATGTCCGCTATAACAACTTCGACATGCTCGAAGTTGGATACGGCTTCAACCTGCGTCCGCTCGCGTCGCTGGCAGAGCTTATATACAAGGACGATCCTTGCGAGTACTTCAGACCGAATGTGCTTGAAACAAACAAATATGACCCTATCCCGCCTGATCTCGCGGCCAAGATGCACAAGATGATCGCGATCATACAGTTCAAGGTCGAAGGACAGGCTATCAGGGAGCATCCTGAGTATCATCTCGAGCACAGGAATCTTCTTGAGACAATAGATTTTGAGAAGGGCACTGTTACGGTGGAAGGTGTCGAGTATCCGATGAGGGACATGAATCTCCCTACGGTCGATCCTGCCGATCCGTACAGACTGACTCCGGAGGAAGAGGAGGTCATGGTGGCTCTTGAGTCATCCATAGTCAATTCGGAGAAGCTCCAGAGACATATGAACTACCTGTACTCTCATGGCTCGCTCTACAAGGTGATGAACGGCAACCTGTTCTTCCACGGCTGCATGATCTTCAATGAGAGAGGCAACTTCAAGACCGTTGAGATAGACGGAGAAAAGTACAGAGGAGCCGCATACCTGCGCAAGCTTGATGAGCTTATCAGAGCTGCACACGGCAGACAGCCTGAAGGAAAGTCCCAGGCCGACGCCGCATCGATAATGTGGTATCTGTGGCTGTCAGAGGATTCACCGCTCTTCGGTAAGGACAAGATGACGACCTTCGAGAGATACTTTATCGAGGACAAGGCTACTCACAAAGAGCATACAGTCCCTTACTACAGGCTTATCGAGAAGGAAGAAACAGCAGACAAGATACTGAAGGAATTCGGCCTTGACCCTAAGCACGGGCGCATACTTAACGGCCATGTGCCTGTAAAGGTCATAAAGGGAGAGATCCCGTCCAAGGCCGGCGGAAAGATCTTCATCATCGACGGCGGTATCTCCAAGGCTTATCACAAGACAACGGGAATAGCCGGATACACCGCGATAATGACATCGAAGCACATGTATCTTGCAGAGCATCAGCCTTACGAACCGCTCAGAGAGGACGGAACACAGGTCTTCCACAGACCTGTCATGCACCTCGTCGACACGGTCCCTGAGAGGCTGAGGATAAGGGACACCGACAACGGCGAAGAACTGCGCGGACAGATAAGGAACCTTGAAGCGCTGTACGATGAATTCGTCAGAGGCGGGATAAGAGAGATCTACTAGAAAGAAAGGGGCAAGCAATGGCCATCATACTGAAAATACTGGGCGGAGTGCTTCTTGCAATGTGCATATGGTACATACTTCTGCTCTATAAAAACAACCGGGGAAAGTTCTGAGTCCTTCCGTGGTGTGACGGTAATGCTTAGGTAAAAGAAAAAGGAGGATCAGATGTATATCAGCAGTGATCTTATGGCTCTGGCGATCATACCGGGTCTGTTACTGATCATTTACGTATACAGGAAAGACAAGGTAGAGAAGGAACCGCTCGGACTCATAATCAGGATCCTGATCTACGGAGTCATATCATGCATAGCAGCGGGCTTTCTGGAACAGCTTGAAAGTCAGTTCCTGCCTCAGTATCCGCAAGGCTCTGTCGAGTACGCGGTGCAGACATCGTTCTGCATGGCAGCCCTTGTAGAGGAGACTGTAAAATTCCTTGCCATGAGGCTCGGCTCGTGGAGGTACCAGGGATTCAATTACAGATTTGACGGTATCGTCTACGGAGTCTCGGCGGCAGTCGGTTTCGCCGTATATGAGAATGTCATGTATGTGGCGATGTACGGACTTCAGACCGCGATCGTAAGGGCATTCACGGCAATACCTCTTCATGCCTTCTGCGGAGTCTTCATGGGCGTTATGTATTCCTATTCGAAGAAGGCGAGCATACTCGGACAGGGCGGAAAGTGCGTCATGTACACGATCTTTGCTCTTCTCCTTCCGATGCTCATCCACGGCACATATGACACATTTGCATTCCTCGGTGAGCGCGGAACGATCCCTCTGCTCGTGTTCGTAGTCATCCTTTACATCGCAGCGATATCGACCATCAACAGGATGTCAAGAGAGGACTACAGGGCAGGATTCTATCCGCAGGCAAGGAATATCGATTATGAAGTTGAACTATAAATAAACGGAGACTGCAGATATGAGCATTATTCGCGAAAAGCTTACAGACGAACTGTTATACCTGTACAATACCGGCAAACTCTATCATGCCTACAGGACTTTCGGCGCACACATATGCGACGGCGGAGTCCAGTTTACGGTGTGGGCACCTGATGTGAGGGCCGTGAGAGTCTCAGGCGATTTCAACGGATGGAATCCATGGGACAGCGGAGCTCTTATGGAGCAGCTCGGCAGCACCGGGATACACACTGTTTTCGTGCCCGGAGCAAAGGCCGGAGATCATTATAAATACGACATCGAAACGGAAGGCGGCGATCACCTGCTGAAGGCCGATCCTTTCGCATTCGGCGCTGAGATGCGTCCGGGGACTTCGTCTCTTGTGACGGACCTGTCCTACGACTGGGGCGACTCTGAATGGATAAAGGCGAGAGGAGTAAAAGATTATTTCACATCGCCGATGAACATCTACGAGTGCCACCTCGGATCGTGGAAGAGACATGAAGGAGAAAACGGATTTTATTCATACCGCGAACTCGCAGAGCAGTTAGTGCCTTACGTGAAGGACATGGGATATACGCATGTCGAGCTTCTGCCGGTAATGGAGCATCCGCTCGATGCTTCATGGGGCTATCAGGTGACGGGTTATTATTCTCCGTCGTCAAGAAGCGGATCACCGGCTGATTTCAAATATCTTGTGGACAGTTTCCACAAGGCCGGCATCGGAGTCATACTCGACTGGGTACCGGGACATTTCTGCCCTGATGACCACGGCCTGAGAGACTTCAACGGAAACATGCTGTACGAGTCCGAGATCCATCCTGACTGGGGAACCTACAAATTCGACTTCGGAAGACCGCAGGTGCGGAGCTTTCTGCTGTCGAACGCCATGTTCTGGGTCGATGAATACCATGCAGACGGTCTCAGAGTTGACGGCGTGAGCAGCATGCTCTACCTGAACTTCGGAGTAAGCGACAAGTCGAAGATGAAGTTCAATAAATATGGCGATGAGGGAAACCTCGAGGCCATAGACTTCCTGAGAGAACTCAACTACATGATAGGCACAAACTACAGCGGTGTATTCACGGCTGCTGAGGAAAGTACGGCCTGGCCTATGGTCACCAAGCCGCCAAAGGACGGCGGACTCGGATTCCACTTCAAGTGGAACATGGGCTGGATGAATGACACGCTCGAATACATGTCCACCGACTTCCCGTGGAGAGAAGGCGCTCACAACAAGCTGACTTTCTCAATGACATATGCCTACAGCGAAAACTACATTCTGCCTCTGTCTCATGACGAGGTAGTTCACGGAAAGAAGAGCCTCATAGGGCGCATGCCTGGAGACATATGGCGTCAGTTTGCAGGCATCCGTCTGCTGGCGACATATCAGATGACTTTCCCGGGCAAAAAGCTCAACTTCATGGGCCATGAGATCGCGCAGTTTATCGAGTGGCGCGAGTACGAGGGCCTGGAGTGGTTCCTGCTCGGATATGAGAATCACGAGAAATACCAGAAGTTCGTAAAGGATCTCAACCACGTTTATACTGAGCACCCGGCGCTGTGGTCAGAAGACAACAGCTGGGACGGCTTCAACTGGATAGATCCGGATGACAGACAGCAGAACGTGCTGCTGTATCTGAGACGCGGAAAGGCCGCAGACGGCAAAGAAGGAGAACTTCTCATATGCGCTCTCAATATGGGAGTCAAGGCATTTGACGAGTTTGAGATCGGAGTTCCTGAGCCGGGCTTCTACAAAGAGATAATCAATTCTGATGACGTTAAATACGCCGGAAGCGGCAGGGTCAATACCCGCCAGGTCCGCGCAAGAAAGAAACCTATGCACGGCATGCCTTATTCTATAAGGGTGAAGATGCCGGTCGTCGGAGGCGCGATCTTCAGAAAAAAAGATAAAAAAATAAAATAGAAAGGGCATTTTCACTAGATGATAAGAACCAAAGAAGATTTCAAAACAGAGTATTCACTTATTGCAAGAGCGATGTTCAGGAGAAATCCTGAGCAGCTGGACAACAACGACAAGTTCGCTGTTCTCGCAAAGCTCGTTGAGCGCGAAGCAGACGAAAGAGTTGGCGAAGAAAACTATCTGGACGGAGAAAAAGAAGAGAAGAAAGTATATTACTTTTCGATGGAATTCCTCATCGGAAAGCTGATGGAAAACTATCTGCTTAATCTTGGGATCAGAAAGCAGGCAGAAGAAGGACTTGCGGAGCTCGGAACAGATCTTGAGAAGATCCTCGAAGTCGAGCCGGATCCGGGTCTCGGAAACGGCGGTCTCGGAAGACTGGCAGCCTGCTTCCTCGACTCAATGGCGGCACTTGGTATCAAGGGCGACGGCATGGGCCTCAGATACAAATTCGGTCTTTTTAAGCAGAAGATAGTAAGCGGCTACCAGGTCGAAGAACCGGACGCATGGCTAGACGAAGGTTATATGTGGGAGACGGCAAAGCCGTATGACTCCGTTATCGTAAAGTTTGGCGGCAAGGTCGACAGGACCTACAAAGACGGCCATATGGAGTACAAGCATGTCGATTACACTACCATCAGAGCCGTGCCTTACGATGTACCTATACTCGGATTCGGCGGAAAGACCGTAAATACCCTGCACCTCTGGGATGCCCAGCCTGTGCATGACACTATCGATATGGATGCCTTCAACGCCGGCAACTACAGCGAGGCGATGAAGGAAAGAAGCGAGATAGAGGCTCTCACCAGCATCCTCTATCCGGATGATACCAACGGTATCGGAAAGCAGCTGCGTCTCAGACAGGAGTACTTCCTGGTAGCGGCCGGCATCGGCATGATAATCCGCGAGTACAAGGCCCGCTACGGAACAGACCAGTGGGATAAATTCCCTGAGAGGATACAGATCCACATCAACGACACGCACCCTACGATGTGCATCCCTGAACTGATGAGAGTATTCATCGATGAGGAAGGCCTCGAGTGGGACGACGCGTGGGAACTCATAAAGGCCACCGTATCCTTCACAAATCATACGGTACTGCCTGAGGCGCTCGAAAGATGGCCGATCCCATACTTCCAGCAGCTGCTCCCGAGGATCTATATGATCATCGACGAGATCAACAGACGCTGGCAGGCTTATCTGCCGAAGGATGTGGAGGACTGGCATTCGCTGAGCCGCGGAACATCGCCGCTGTGGGATAATGAGGTCAAGATGGCGAACCTGTCAGTAATAGGAAGCCATTCGATCAACGGAGTCTCGGCTCTTCACAGTGATATCCTCACAAAGACCGTATTCAAACAGTTCTACGGGCTGATCCCTGAAAGGTTCAATAACAAGACGAACGGCATCAGCCACAGAAGGTTCATGATGCAGGCAAATCCGGGTCTTGCTGATCTTATCGACAGGACCATAGGAACAGACTGGCAGACTGACTTCGAACAGATAAAGAAGCTTGAAGCTTATGCGCAGGACAGCGCATTCCTCGACGAACTCATGGCCGTCAAGAGGCAGAACAAGCTGAGACTTGCAGAATACATAAAGGAAAACATGGAGATCGATGTCGATCCGGATTCGGTATTCGACGTTCAGGTAAAGAGGATGCATGCCTACAAGAGGCAGCTTCTCAACGGATTCAAGATCCTGGATCTCTACAACAGGCTCAAGGAGAATCCTGATCTCCCTATCCAGAACTATACGTTCATATTTGCCGGCAAGGCAGCTCAGGGATACGCTTTCGCGAAAGAGGTCATCAAGTTTATCACCAGCCTTGCTGACATGATCAACTCAGACCCTGTAGTGAGCAAGAGGATCAAGGTGGTATTCATCGAGAACTTCCGCGTTTCCAACGCTCAGCTCATCTACCCGGCAGCTGATATAAGCGAGCAGATCTCGACAGCGGGCAAAGAGGCCAGCGGAACCGGAAACATGAAGTTCATGATGAACGGAGCCATAACGCTCGGAACAATGGACGGCGCAAACGTAGAGATCAGCCAGCTTGCGGGAATGGACAACATCTGCATCTTCGGATATTCATCTGATGAGACGGATAATTTCTACAGACACGGAGGATACAGCGCACAGAACTGCGTAAACGGAGACTACAGGCTCAGACGCATAACGAGCCAGCTGGTCGACGGCACATTCCGCAGAAGCGGATACGATTTCTGGGGCATCCACGATGCTCTCCTCGGAGCAAACGACGAGTACTTCGTCCTGGGAGACTTTGATTCATACGTTAAGAAATGGGAAGAAATGGATGGCATATATGCAGACAGACAGCGCTGGGCGCGCATGTCGCTGGCCAATATAGCTAATTCCGCATTCTTCTCAAGCGACCGCACCATCGCGGAATACGCTAAAGATATCTGGCATATCTAAGTCAAACAGATAAAAAATAAAGAGAACTAAGAAAACTAAAACTAAGAAAGAAGGAGGCTGGAGTTCATGAAAAAGAAAAAAATGTTAGCGATGCTCCTGGCCGGAGGGCAGGGCAGCAGACTCTACGATCTGACCACCAACATCGCAAAGCCGGCGGTTTCATTCGGCGGCAAATACCGTATCATCGATTTCGGACTGTCAAACTGCGTCAATTCCGGTATCGATACTGTCGGTATTCTTGTCCAGTACAAGCCGCTCGTACTTAACAGGTACGTCGGCACCGGCGAATCCTGGGATATGGATGTCGCAGATGGCGGAGTGCATATCCTGCCTCCGTATGCCCGTGAGACCGGCGGTGAGTGGTACGAGGGCACAGCCGATGCCATCTACCACAATATCGATTTTATCGATATGTATGAGCCTGAGAACGTTCTCATTCTCTCGGGTGACCACATCTACAAGATGAATTACAACCTCATGCTCCAGGAGCACGAGGCAAAGGGATCCGACCTTACGGTATCCGTCATCGAGGTGCCTTGGGAAGAGGCAAGCAGATTCGGCATCATGACAGCCGATGATGAGGGCAATATCGTAAAGTTCACGGAGAAGCCGGCAGAGCCTGACAGCAACCTCGCTTCGATGGGTATCTACATCTTCAAATGGGATGTACTCCGCAAGGCACTGCTCGAGGACCACGGCAATGCCGATTCGTCACACGACTTCGGAAAAGATCTTATTCCGAAACTGCTTGGCGAGGGCAAAAAGCTTACTGTCTACAGATTCTCCGGATACTGGAGAGACGTCGGAACAGTACAGAGCTATTACGACAGCCAGATGGACCTCATGGACAACGTGGAGAATATCAACGTATTCTCCGGCGACATGAAGGTGTTCTCAAACTCCAATATGTATCCGCCGCAGTATCTCGGGCGCGAGGCTAACATCAAAAACTCGCTCCTGTGCAACGGCTGCACTGTATACGGCAGTGTAAACCACTCCATCCTCGGATCGGGCGCCGTAGTAGGATACGGCACGGTCATCGAGGACTCGATCGTGCTCCCGAACGCGATCATCGGACGCAACTGCAGGATCAATAAAGCTATTATCAATGAAGGCGCTGTAGTCGATGACAACACCGTTGTCGGAGAACCGGACGGAGATGTCGTCGTATACGGCAAGGCCAAACTGTCGATATAGGAAGGGAGGACAGAGGACATGAAGACTATCGGACTTATTTCCGCTAATTACGGCAGCTCCGAATTCGGCGCGCTGCTTCAGAACAGGACCCTTGCATCGCTCCCTTACGGAGGCAGATACAGACTCATAGACTTTGCTCTTTCCAATATGGCAAATGCGGGCATCACAACAGTAGGCGTTATCGCTCCTGTAAACTCCGGCTCGCTCATCGACCACGTGGGAGTGGGCAATCCGTGGAACCTCGGACGCAAGAGCGGAGGACTCTTCCTCATGCCTGGTTCGGTATACGGTATGCAGAGATCGGGAAGCAGATTCCTTATGAGAGACCTTCTCAAATGCGACAAGCTCTTCACCAAGGATGATGCTGATTACGTTATCATGTCGGGCAGCAGCGATGTATGGAACATCGATTTTGAGCCGCTCATCAAGGCTCATGCCGAGTCCGGCAAGCCTATCACCATGGTGTACAAGAAGGTCGCACGCGGTGAGGAGTTCCAGGGATACTTCCTTGACATCAACGAGTACGGAAATGTGACCGGCATCAACATGGAAAGCTATGGCTGGTCCAACTACTTCGCTGACTGCTTCATCATCGACAGAAAGTACATGATCGAATTCATGAACTGGTACTCGGCACTCGAGTACATGGATATGATCGAGATCATCCGTGATAATCTCGGCACTGTTGAGATCGGCACATTTGAATTCAGAGGCTACCTCGGAAAGATAAAGAATCCGTGGGAATTCCTCAAGGTGAATCAGGCGATGACAGATTACGACATCCGCAACGAGGTGTTCTGCAACCCTGAAAGACCGGTCTTTACAAAGATCCAGGACGAGGCACCGGCATTCCACTTCCCTGAAGCTGATGTCAGAAATTCCGTCATCTCGGCGGGCTGCCGCATCGAAGGAAGGGTAGAGAACAGCATCATCTTCAGAAGCTGCCACGTCGCAAAGGGCGCGGTCGTCAGAAACTCAGTCATAATGATGCACGGCATCATCGGCGAGGGAGCTGTTCTTGATAACGTGATAGCTGACAAGTACGTCACTATCAACCCGGGAGTCAAGATCTACGGCGGAGAAAAAGATCCTGTCATCATCGGCAAGGACGGAAGAATATAAAACTAAAAGGATAAAAAGGGACAATATAAAGGACTGAACAAACGGAGCATCACAAAATGGCAGAAAAGAAAAACATTCTATTTGCGGCATTTGAAGCATCACCGTTCATCAAGACAGGCGGTCTGGGAGATGTCTCGGGCGCCCTGCCTGTTCATCTGAAAAATGATGAGTTTGATGCGCGCGTGATACTGCCGCTGCTCTCTTCCATACCGGAGGAGTACAGAAGCAAAATGAAGTACGTGACAAATTATGAGGTGCCTCTCGGCTGGAGAAGCCAGTATTGCGGCCTTTTTACGCTCAGAAAGGGCGGAGTCATGTACTACTTCCTCGACAACGAGTACTACTTCAAACGCGGCAAGGTCTACGGAGAGTTCGATGACGCGGAGAGAGTCGCTTTCTTTTCAAAGGCCGTGCTTGAGACGATAAGGCACATCTGCAACAACTTCAGACCTGACGTGATCCACTGCAATGACTGGCACACGGCTCTGATCCCGGTCTACCTGAGAGAGCACTACAACGGAGATCCGCTGTACGATCCTATCAAGACCGTGTTCACCATCCACAACCTGAAGTTCCAGGGCCAGTACAGCAAGACTGTTACAGGTGACGTCTGCGGACTCGGCGGTACGCCTGCTGAGGGACAGATGATCCACGACGATGCTGTCAACTTCCTCCAGGGAGCTGTCATCTATGCGGACGCCGTGACTACGGTAAGCCCTACATATGCTGACGAGATCTGCGGCGTTGACAGAGGAGAAGGCCTTGAGGGACTCTTCCAGTCCAGACGCTACAAGCTGAGCGGCATCATCAACGGCATCGACCGCAAGAGCTATGATCCTAAGACAGACAAGGCGATCGCAGTCAACTATGATGCGAAGAGCATAGAGAAGAAGAAAGAGAATAAGCTGGCTCTCCAGAGAGAGCTTGGCCTGAGAGAAGATCCGGATGCTCCTCTGTTTGCAATGGTAAGCCGCCTCACGACACAGAAGGGCGCAAACCTTATCGCAGAGCTTCTGCCTGAATTCAGAGAGCGCAGGATGCAGCTGGCAGTGCTCGGGACCGGAGACTATCTGTACGAGCACGCGATCGCCGACTTCGCTTACCGCAACCAGATGAACTTTGCGGCAATGATCACATTCGACGAGGGCCTTTCAAGAAGGTTCTACGCCGGAGCAGACGTGTTCCTGATGCCTTCGGAATTTGAGCCATGCGGGCTTGCCCAGATGATCGCCATGAGATACGGCACTCTTCCTCTCGTAAGGGAGACAGGCGGACTCAGGGATACCGTTACGGGCTACTGGGATGCAGGATCAAAGGCCAACGGATTCTCCTTCAAGGACTTTGACGCAAACGGCCTCAGAAACGCGGTCGACCTCGCTCTGAAGATCTGGTTCGATCAGAAGGATGTATTCGATACGCTGCAGCAGAATGCCCTCGCGATGAACTACGGCTGGGACGAATCCGCGGCCAAGTACCGCGAGCTCTACAAGAGCCTGCTCGGCTAGCAAAAGCCTTAAAAAATAATAAAAGGAAAAAATATTGACGCAAATTCGGGCAGAAATACCCCGTTTGCGTCAATATTACATAATGGGAATGAGACTAAAACACGATTCAAGAGATAAGGATTACAGAGCTCCTTTCGGAGCAGCAGAAACAGGCTCGGAGATCAGTCTGAGCATAGACGCATATGATCAGGTGCCGGAGAGCGTTAGGCTGATACTGTGGCACGGGGATGATCCGGATCCGCAGTATATAGAAATGAAGGAAAGCTCCGCTCAGAATGAAGCCGCGGCACGCTTCACTGCATCAGTCAAGGCCCCGGATGAGGGAGGCCTTCTGTGGTACGCTTTTGAGATAGAGAGCGAAGGCGAAGCTTACGGTGAGGAAGATCCCGGACGGCAGATCATATATTACGGGAACAATTATGAAGGACTCGGCGGCGAGGGGAACATCTTCAATGATGACCCGGCACGCTATCAGATAACGGTGTATAAGCCGGCGGAGGTACCCGGTTGGTTCAGAGAAGGTATAGTATACCAGATATTTCCTGACCGCTTTGCGCGCGATGATGACTGGCGCGAAAGGACCGAAGCCGCCTGCGAAAAAGTCAATAGAAGACGCAGCGATACCAGGCGCTTTGTGCAGGAGGACTGGACGCAGCCCGCGTTCTATGAACGTGACGGAAGCGGCAGGGTCTGCGGATGGCCTATGTACGGCGGAAGCCTCAAGGGCATAGAAGAGAGACTGGATTACATAAAGTCTCTCGGAGTCACATGCATCTACCTGAATCCGGTGTTCGAGGCGACATCGAACCACCGTTACGACACGGGTGATTATATGCACATAGAGCCGGCGCTCGGAACGGATGAGGATTTCGAGGATCTTGCAAAGGCTGCAAGAGAGCGCGGCATCAGGATAATACTGGACGGAGTCTTCAGCCACACGGGCTGCGACAGCCTGTATTTCGATAAATACGGCAATTACAGAACGATGAGGGACAACGCCGACGACGGGCATTCTGCAGCGGGCGCGTGGAATGATCCTGAGTCACCGTACAGAAGCTGGTACAAATTCGATGATGGCGAAGAATGCGGTTATAAGTCATGGTGGGGCGTCGATGACCTCCCAGAAGTGAACGAAAATGATCCGTGCTACAGGGACTTCATTCTCGGCGAGGACGGAGTAGTGGCCTACTGGATCCGCAAAGGAGCATCGGGCTGGAGACTCGATGTAGCCGATGAGCTGCCGGATTCCTTCATAGCCGAGACGCGTAAAAGAATAAAGGCGACCGACCCTGACGCTCTGCTTCTGGGCGAGGTCTGGGAGGACGCAAGCAATAAGATAAGCTACGGCGAGCGCCGTAAATACTTTATGGGCGATGAGCTGGATTCCACGATGCACTATCCGCTGAGGGATATCCTGCTCGACTATGTGAACTACACGATAAGCGCGCCTCAGGCGGAGAACAGGCTGATGAGTCTGGCTGAGAACTACCCGCCTCAGAACTTCTACGGTGCGCTAAACCTCATAGGCAGCCACGACAGAGAGCGCATCATGACTATGATGGCCGGTGAGCAGGACTATCCGTCCGCGACCAAAAAGGTGAGACTCCTTTCGGCACTGCAGTACTGCCTGCCGGGAGTTCCGTGCGTCTACTACGGCGATGAGGCGGGGCTCATGGGCGGAGCAGATCCTGCAAACAGGAGCGGCTTCCCGTGGGGCTTTGAGAACCTTGACCTTGGATATCACTACAGGATGCTCGGACTCATATATGATGAGCATCCGGCGCTAAAGTCAGGAAGCTTCAGATTCCTTTCGGATGAGTGCGGACTCGGAGATGACATATTTGCCTTCACAAGAAGCGGGAAAGACATTGCGGGCACTGAAGAGACTATCCTCATACTCGCAAACAGAAGCTACGGACCTGCTGAAGTAAAACTCGGCGACGCAGCCGGACTGAGATGCGGATATGCCCTCGAACTTCTTACATCGGAAGAACTGCCGCTCGATGAAGAGGGCAGCCCGGGCACGGTCAGAATGGACGCTCTCTCAGTGAAGATCATAAGCCTCAGAAAGGAGCGCCCTCAGACCGAAGGTCTTGGCAGGAGAGCAGGCGTCATATGCCATGTAAGTTCGCTCCCGGAAAGAAAGCTCGGAAAGGGTGCGAGGGACTTTGTGGATTACATCGCCTCCGCGGGCTTCAGCATCTGGCAGATACTGCCGCTGAATCCTGCCGGTATGGGCAATTCGCCGTACAGCAGCTATGCCGCGTTTGCGGGAGAGCCGGCCTTTATAGACAGAAACGAGCTTCCGTCAATGGACGGATATTCCGCGTTCATGAAAGATAACGCTTACTGGCTGTACGACTACATCGCTTTCACGATCCTGCGGGAAGAAAATGAGCTCAGACCGTGGTATGAGTGGCCTGAAGAGCAGAAGTTTGCAGGCTCGGCCGGCGTGCTCGGGCGTCTGAACGAAGAGCAGAAGAAGCGTGCAAAGCAGCTCGCCGAAGACCAGTACTTCTTTGCTGTTCAATGGGCAGAACTCAGGGAATACGCAAATTCGAAGGGCGTAAAGCTGATGGGCGACCTGCCTATGTTTATGGCCGCCGACTCAGCTGATATCTGGGCAAACAAGGATATCTTCATGATCGGCCATGACGGCATACAGAAGTCACGCGCAGGAGTACCGCCTGATGCTTTCAGCGAGGAAGGTCAGGACTGGGGCAATCCGCTCTACAACTGGGAAAAGCTTAAGAGCGAGGGCTATGGCTGGTGGCTGCGCCGTATGAGGCAGTGCGCCGAGCGCTTTGATATCCTCAGGGTGGACCACTTCAGAGGAATGTCGGAATACTATTCGATCCCGCGGGGACAGACGCCTAAGAAAGGCAGCTGGCAGCACAGCGCCGGACTCGGTTTCATAGAGGCCGTGAAGGAGATGCTGAAAGAAGAAGGCCATGGCATGAAACTGCTTGCAGAAGACCTCGGTTTTCTGGATGCGGGAGTCAAAAACCTCCTCAAACTGAGCGGGCTTCCGGGCATGGATATCTGGCAGTTCTCTGCCGGTGAGATGATGGAGGCCTGTGAAAAGGAGCCGGACAAAACTGCGAACAGGGCATTCTACACGGGCACACACGACAACGACACTCTGATCGGATGGCTCGTTTCACAAAAGAAGCCCGCTGCCGCTGATGAAGACAGCAGCAGGGATACTGCCGAAGAAGCAGAGGCCGCAGAGATCCTGAAGACAGAGTGCGAGACTGAGGCTCTTGAAATAATCAGAAAGATCTATCAGAGCCCGGCAGGACTTGCGATGATGCAGCTGCAGGATGTATTCCTTCTCGGAAGCGATGCCCGCATGAACGTGCCGGGTGTAGCAGAAGGCAACTGGAGCTGGAAGGTACCGGGCGGATCGATAGGGGAGGCCTTTGATGATGCTGCTCAGCGCGCTGACTGGCTCAGGGCTCTGGCAGAAGAGAGCGGGAGACTCTGATAGACGGCCGTCAGCGGAAGGATGGAGAAAGATATGATAAAAAACATTGTATTTGACATAGGCCTTGTGCTTTTAGGCTTTGATGTTAAAAAGTACCTTCTGTCGCTCTTCGATGAGGAGACTGCGATGAGAGTCGCAAAGGCGGTTTTTCTCTCGGGCTACTGGCATGAGATAGACAGGGCAGTGCTGTCTGAGGACGAACTCCTGGACCTCTTCTACAGCGCTGATCCCGGCGTAAAGGATGAGATCAGGATCGCGTACGACCGCATCGGCGAGTGCGTAGAAAGAAGAAGCTGGCCTATCCAGGTGATCGACGGACTGAGAGATCAGGGCTACAAGGTGTACTACCTGTCCAATATGTCCGAGCATGTTATCAATGAAGGCAGGCATGCATTTGACTTTGTGAGCCACATGGACGGCGGCATTTTCTCGTGCCATGTCAAAGCGATCAAACCGGATCCAGAGATCTACCACAGGCTCTTTGACAAGTACGGTCTGGTCCCGGAGGAATGCATATTTATAGATGATCAGCCTGCTAACATAAGCACGGCAAGAAAGCTCGGAATGAAGGGCATTATCTTTGAGAGCTACGGCCAGCTGCAGGCAGATCTCGATAAGGCCCTTACTAAGGACAAGGGACACAGCCGCATCTCCGTGCTTTGCTACGGTGATTCAAACACCTACGGCTATGATCCGTACACATCGGGCAGATATCCGTATGAAAAGCGCTGGACGACCATTCTCGGTGAACTTCTGGGAGACCGCTATGAGGTCATATCCGAAGGCCTGAACGGCAGAACGACAGCTCACGACAGACCCGGAGCAGCCTGGAAGAACGGAGTGTCGAGCTTTACCGCGTGCCTCGGCACACATAAGCCGGTCGACTATCTGATAATCATGCTCGGGACAAACGACTGCAATGATAGTCTTGGCCTTTCTGCAGAGCAGATAGCAGGCGGGATGGAGACGCTTGTGAGCACCACGGAAAAAGAGGCTCCGGGACTTCAGGGATATATACCTGAAATGATCGTGACAGTACCTGCTGAGATACGCGGTGATCTTGAAAGATCACCGTTCGCTTGTGAGCTTTCTGCTGCAGCAGCGCAGAAGTCGCATGACATCGGACCGCTGTATAAAAGCATCGCCGAAACACATGGTATACGCTTCGCGGATGCATCAGGAGCAGAGGTATCAGATGACTGTGAGCACCTGACAGAAGAAGGGCATAAGCAGCTGGCAGAACTGCTGCATAAAGTGATAACTGCGCGTCCGTGAATCCTGGAAACTTAATAATCATTTGCTATAGAAACTGTTTTAGGTATATAATTTTCCAGAATGTTGAATAAGAATAAATTTTTTAGGGGGTTACATGGCTAAGTACCTACTTAAGCGTGTCCTGCTGGCCCTGGTTACAATATGGGCAGTAGCGACGATCACCTTCGTTCTGATGAACATGGTCCCTGGCGGACCGTTCCTCTCAGAGAAGGCCATCAGCCCGGCGGCAACTGCCGCCCTCGAAGCAAAGTACGGGCTGGACAAACCATTTTCTGAACGTTATATCACGTATCTCAAGGACGCATGTCACGGGGATTTCGGACTGAGCCTCAAGCAGAGAGGCCGTACGGTCACAAGCATTATCACGACCAAGTTCCCTGTGTCTGCAAGAGTCGGAGGCGTAGCAGTCCTCGTTTCACTGCTGCTTGGCGTGCCGCTCGGTGTAGTGGCCGCGTATAAACGCGGCACCGCAGTGGACAGTACGCTCAGTGTTCTGGCAACTCTTGGCATCGCAGTACCGAGCTTCGTAATTTGTACGGTCCTGATGTACTTCTTCGGAGTAAAGCTCGGGTGGCTGCCTACCCTGGGTCTCACTACGCCGAAGCATTATATAATGCCGGTGTTCGCGCTCGCGGCATATCCGACATCATATATAACAAGACTGATGAGATCTTCCATGCTCGACGTGCTCGGACAGGATTACATGAGAACCGCAAGAGCAAAGGGACTTTCGCAGAAAGTTTCACTCTTTAAGCACGCTCTCCGTAATGCGATCCTGCCGGTCATCACATATCTCGGACCTATGATCGCTTACACACTTGTGGGAAGCTTTATCGTAGAGAAGATCTTTACCATACCGGGACTCGGCGGAGAATTCATCAAGGCAATCAACGGACGTGACTACACGATGATCATGGGTACGACCATATTCCTGGCTGTATTCATGGTAATCATGCTGCTTATAGTCGACATCATCTACACGATCGTCGACCCTAGGATCAAGCTTAAGTAAGGGGAGGTGGAAAAATGACTAAAAAGAATCCGCTGAGCCTTCAGCTTAAATTCGATCCGGAAGACTTCCTTCCGGCAACAAATGAAGAAAAAGAAAGCCTTATAGTAATGAGGGAGAGCGTCGGCTTCTGGCGTGACGGTTTCAGAAGACTGCGCAAGAACAAGGTAGCTATGACATGCCTTGCTATCATCCTCGTTATCATGGTATTCGCTTTCATTGTGCCTTCGTTCTATCCGTACACCTACAGTCAGCAGATCCAGGGCGCAAACAATCTGAAGCCTTTTGAGTTTTCTGCGGGCGAGCAGGCACAGATAGACGCGGGGGAGAAGCTCTTCCCGCACATCTTCGGCACTGACAAGATGGGACGTGACTACGCTATCCGTGTAATGATGGGAAGCCGTATCTCGCTCCTCGTAGGTATGGTCGCTGCGGTCATCATCCTGATCATCGGATCCATTTACGGTTCCATCGCGGCCTTCGCGGGAGGCTGGGTCGACCTCGTTATGATGCGTATCGTAGATATCATCTACACCATACCGGACATCCTGCTGATAGTACTCCTGTCATTTGCCTTCAAGGAGCCGCTGCGCAAGCTGGCACAGGTAAACGGCTTCCACTGGCTGGGAATAATGGGAGAGAACCTCGTCAGTATCTTCGTAGTATTCGCCCTGCTGTACTGGGTAGGAATGGCCCGTATGGTCAGATCCCAGATCCTGCAGCTCAAGGAAAGTGAATATGTAACTGCCGCAAGAGCACTCGGAGCTTCGAGCGGACGTATCATAAAGAAGCACCTGCTTACAAACTGCATCGGTACACTCATAGTCATCACGACGCTGCAGATCCCTTCGTCGATCTTCACGGAGAGCTTCCTGTCATTCCTCGGACTTGGTGTAGCTGTACCTATGCCTTCACTGGGCAGCCTTGCGAGTGAGGCCATCAATGGTATCAATACATTCCCGCATCTGCTCTTCATACCTTCGATCGTTATCTCGCTGATCATACTGAGCTTCAACCTACTCGGCGACGGTCTCAGAGACGCCTTCGACCCTAAGCTGAAGAACTAGAAAGGAGGAGAGATCATGGCAGAGAACACAAAGAATGAAAAAATTCTGGTAGACATACAGCATGAAAGACTTTCCTTCTTCACACCGGCAGGCGAGGTAAAGGCGCTCAACGATGTATCCTTTAAAATGAAGGAAGGCGAGGTGCTCGGTATCGTAGGTGAGTCCGGATCCGGCAAGTCCGTAACGGCATACAGCCTTATGGGCCTCACCGCTTATCCGGGAAGACTCATCGGCGGAACGATCGACTTCAACGGTCATCGCATCAATGACATGACTGAAGCTGAGTTCCGTGAGATAAGAGGAAACGAAGTATCGATCATCTTCCAGGACCCAATGACATCGCTCAACCCGGTCTATACAGTTGGAAACCAGATAGAAGAAGTAATCAAACTTCACACAGACAAGAATAAGGAAGAAGCCAGGGCACGTGCCATCGAGCTTCTGACACTTGTAGGCATCAATGAGCCTGAGAAGCGTCTCAAACAGTATCCACATGAGCTCTCTGGCGGAATGCGTCAGAGAGTCATGATCGCTATCGCTCTCGCATGCGAACCTAAGCTGCTCATCGCTGACGAGCCTACAACAGCTCTTGATGTAACCATCCAGGCACAGATCCTGGAGCTCATGATGGAGCTCAGGGAGAAACTGGGAATGGCGATCATAATGATCACGCACGACCTCGGCATCGTTGCCAGCATGTGCGAGAAGATCGCGGTAATGTATGCCGGCCGCATCGTTGAGTACGGCACTACTGACGATATCTTCTATAATCCTAAGCACGAGTACACAAAGGGTCTCATCAAGAGCATCCCGAGACTCGACGCCAAGGATCACGAGAGACTCGTTCCTATCGAGGGAACTCCGGTGGACATGCTGAATCCGCCGGCCGGCTGCCCGTTCGCGCCAAGGTGCGACAGCTGCATGAAGATCTGTCTCAGAGAGATGCCGCCGGTAACATATTTCAACGACGTGCACTATACACAGTGCTGGCTCAACCAGAAAGCAGAAGCAGAGGCTGCAGCAAAGGCAGGAAAGGAGGAAGCGGATGAGTAATTATCTGTTAGAGGTAGAACATCTGCAGAAGCACTTCCCTATCAAAGGCGGCGGCTTCGGCAACAAGAAAGTGGTACAGGCCCTTGACGACCTGTCTTTCGGAATAAAGAAGGGTGAGACCCTTGGAATGGTAGGAGAGTCCGGCTGCGGAAAGACGACTGCCGGAAGAACCATACTGAGACTCCACGAGCCTACAGGCGGAAAGATCATCTACGACGGAGAGACTCTGTTTGACAAAGATAACAAGATCGCGGTCAACATGCTGCCTTACCGTAAAAAGATGCAGATCGTATTCCAGGACCCGTACGCGAGCCTTGATCCGAGAATGACAGTAGGAGATATCGTAGGAGAGCCTATAGATATCCATCATCTCTGCTCAAGCAAGCAGGAGAGATACGACAGGATAATCGGACTGCTCGAAAGAGTAGGACTCAACTCAGAGCACGCAAACCGTTATCCTCATGAGTTCTCCGGCGGACAGAGACAGCGTGTCGGTATCGCAAGAGCTCTTGCTGTAAATCCTGAATTCATCGTCTGCGACGAGCCTATATCGGCACTCGACGTATCCATTCAGGCTCAGGTCATCAACATGTTTGAAGACCTGCAGGAGCAGATGGGACTTACATATCTCTTCATCGCTCACGACCTGTCAGTCGTAAAGCACATCTCGGACAGGATCGTTGTAATGTATCTGGGAAGAATGGTAGAGCTTGCAGACAGCTATGAGCTGACCATGCACAGCATGCACCCATATACAAGGAGCCTTGTATCGGCTATCCCTATCGCCGATCCTGTGCAGGCCCGCAAGAGCAAGAGGATCATCCTCGAGGGCGACGTTCCGAGTCCTATCGATCCTCCGAGCGGCTGCAGATTCCGCACCAGATGTCCGTACGCGGACGAACGCTGCGCAGCTGAAGTACCTGAGTTCAAAGAAGTGACAAGCGGACATTATGTTGCATGTCATCATCTTGATAAGGTAAAATAAAAGTTAGACAGCGTGATTTATCACGTTAAAGCATATGCTTTGCATATTGCCAGCAGATAGTTCAATTATTGTTTTAAGTAGCTATTTGATATGGAGGAATTAATTATGAAGAAAAGATTACTCGTCCTTCTCGTAGCTGTAGCTATGATCGCAGTCCCTCTCGCTGCATGCGGCGGCGGCGGAGACAGCAGCTCTGCTGAGAAGCAGCTCGTAGTCCAGGTTGGTCCTAACCCTGAGACTCTCGACCCTGCTCTGAACAGCGCTGTCGATGGTGCTAACACCATTCTCCACCTCTTTGAAGGTCTGCTCGTAGTTGACGAGAACAGCCAGCTCGCTCCTGGACAGGCTGAGAGCTGGGAGACATCTGATGATGGTCTTACATGGACATTCCATCTCAGAGACGGACTTAAGTGGTCGGATGGATCAGACCTCACAGCTAACGACTTCGTTTACAGCTGGAAGAGAATCGCTGATCCTGAACTGGCTGCTCCTTATCTCGATACAGTCCTGAACCCAATCAAGGGATACAATCCTGATGGCACAAATCCGGATGATCTCGCGATCACAGCTCCGGATGACAAGACTGTCGTAGTTGAGCTCAACGCTCCTTGCACATACTTCGGAAGCCTTGCAGCATTCGCTACAATGATGCCGGTTCAGCAGGCTACTATCGAGGCTAACGGTGACGCATGGGCTACATCGCCTGATACTTATGTTTCCAACGGTCCTTTCTATATGACTGAGTGGGAGCAGGGATCGCACATCACAGTTTCAAAGAACCCTAACTACTGGAATGCTGACGCTATCAAGCTCGACTCCATCAAGTTCATGCTGATCGAGGATCCTAACGCAGCTTACAGCGCATACCAGAACGGTGAAGTTGACTTCATCAAGGACGTTCCTACTGAAGAGATCCCAAGCCTTGAAGGCAATGATGAGTTCCACGTTGATCCAATCATCGGAACATATTATCTGAACCTCAACTGCAACCTTGACCAGTTCAAGGATGCTAAGGTACGTAAGGCTCTGTCCCTTGCTATCGACCGTAACTATGTCGCTAACACAATCATGCAGGGAACATACACACCTGCCGGCAACTTCATGGGACCTGGCTGGGTAGATCCTGCTGGCGGCGAGTTCATGGATAAGGCTAACGGCGGCAAGCCATACATCGACAATGACAACTTCGAGGCTAACCTCGCAGAGGCTAAGAAGCTGATGGAAGAGGCCGGATATCCTAACGGCGAAGGCTTCCCTGAGATCGTTTACTCGACTAACGACTCCGGTTACCATAAGGCTGTTGCTGAATACCTGCAGCAGGCTTGGGGCGAGCTCGGACTCTCGGTCAAGGTAGACATCGTTGAGTGGGCAAGCTTCACACCGATGAGACGTAACGGCGAGTATGAGACAGCACGTAACGGCTGGGTTGGCGACTATGACGATCCATCCAACATGCTCGAGCTTCTCTACTCCACAAACGGAAACAACGACGGAAAGTACAATAACCCTGAGTTCGACGCTCAGATCGATATCTCGAGATCCACTCTCGACCTCAATGAGCGTTCAGCTGCACTGCACAAGGCAGAAGATATCCTCATGGAGGATGCAGGCTGCATACCTGTAGCTTACTACAACGACTTCTACCTGCAGAGCTCGAAGATCAGCGGAATGTGGCACTCGCCATATGGTTACTGGTACTTCATGTATGCTGACATCACTGAATAATTTCAGTTGAGTGCCATAAGGCATACATATACCGTAATTGAACTATCCGAATATAGCATGGCCGGGATTTATCCCGGCCATTTGCTTTGCAAAAAACAATGACTGGCCTGATTCATGATGTGGTAAAATTATCTTGTATATTTACACCCATTTTTCAATTGAGAGGATAAGATGATCAAGTTCAGCGAGATACCGTATACAAGACCGGATATCGACAAAGTCAAGGAAGAAATTACAAAGCTGACGGATGAACTCAAGTCCGCGGATTCCTATAATAAGGCAAGGGATGCCTTTGTGCGCAAGGACGCTCTGGAGCGTCATGTTGAATCCGCTGCGACTGTGGTTTCCATCCGTCATTCTATTGATACACGGGATAAATTTTATGATGATGAAGAACTGTTCTGGAACAGGACCATGCCGGAACTCCAGGAATATCTTCAGCAGTGGACGGAGGCACTGCTCGCTTCGGAATACCGCGATGAGCTTGCTGAAGAATTCGGCGAGGTGGTGTTCATCAATGCCGAGTTAGAAAAGAAGAGTTTCGATGTTTCCATCATCCCGCTCCTCCAGGAAGAGAATGATCTCACAACAGAATATGAAAAGCTGCTGGCAAGCGCTCAGATCCCTTTCTGCGGCAAAACATATACCATTTCGCAGATATCCCCGTTCAAGAATGACGCTGACGACGCGACAAGGCTCGAGGCATGGAAGGCTGAGGGCAGCTGGTACAAGGACAATCAGGAAAAACTCGACAGCCTCTATGACAGGCTCGTTGCCCTTCGCCACGAGATGAGTCAGAAACTGGGCCTTAAGGACTACGTGGAACTCGGCTACTACAGGATGACACGCAACTGCTACGACAGAAATGACGTCGAGAAGTTCCGTGAGGCGGTACAGAAATACATAGTGCCTGTTGCCGACGGCATCAGAAGAAGGCAGGCGGAGAGGCTGGAAATGCAGTATCCTCTGAGCTTTGCCGACAACGCCCTGATGTTCAGATCAGGCAACCCAAAACCGGCGGGCGACGCGGACTACATAGTGGAGGCCGCAGGCAGATTCTATGACGCACTGTCTCCTGAGACGAGTGAGTTCTTCAGAACGATGCGTGAAGGAGAACTGATGGACCTTCTGTCGACAGAAGGAAAGGAAGGCGGCGGCTACTGCACAAGCATTCACGATTACGGCGTGCCGTTTATCTTCGCGAACTTCAACGGCACCCAGGGCGATGTCGAGGTAGTGACTCATGAGGCCGGCCACGCCTTCGCCGATTGGATGAATAAGGACCGCATTCCGTGCCAGACCATCTGGCCGAGCATGGAGGGCTGTGAGGTCCACTCGATGAGCATGGAGTTTTTCGGATGGAGGAGTGCAGAGGACTTTTTCGGAAAGGACGCGCGCAAGTTCCTTTACAGCCATCTGGCAGACTCGTTCACATTCATACCTTACGGAACGATGGTGGACCACTTCCAGCACAGCGTATTTGAGCACCCGGAGATGACACCTGCAGAGAGGCATGCGGAGTGGAAACGCCTCCTCGGTATTTATATGCCATGGCTGAGGCTTGACGGAGAGATCCCGTTCTACTCTGACGGAATGGGCTGGCAGAGACAGCATCATATATACTCCTTCCCATTCTATTACATCGACTACTGCCTGGCTCAGACTGTAGCGCTCGAATTCTGGGAGATGACTCAGAACGACTACGATGACGCCTGGAAGCATTACATGGCATATACAAAGCAGGGCGGTTCCGAAGTCTTCACAAAACTTCTCGAAAACGCGGAACTCGCCAGCCCGTTCGAGGAAGGCACTATAAAGGAGGTCTGCCGCAAGGCCGATGAGTGGCTCAATGCGTTTGACCTTACGGGAATAGAGTAATGGCATCCGGCGGACGCAAGGAAAAGAGGGAAGCAAGGCTGCGTGACATCATGCAGGATGCACAGGGAAACGTCATATATACCGGCGATCTCTGGCGCATTTCTGAAGATGGAGGAGCAGGCGGACCGGGGCGAAGGGTGATGCTTATCGCAGGGCTGGTGCTCCTTGCTGTCATGGTCATAGGATCCGGCTGCATAGACGCAAAGAACGCAACGGGGGCATTCTATGTGGTACTGCCCTTTGTGGGAGAGGTCTCGGCTCTCTTCGGACTTGCGTGGAACGCAGTAAAGATACTGTTTGGCAAAGATGGAGCAAGGACTTATGATCTTCAGCATGCGTCTGAAAGGATACCGGCAGCCTGCAGGATATTAATGATATTCGCACTCGCCGGACTGGCACTGTCTGTACTCTACCTGGCGCTGAACGGCGCCGGCGGAGATGCGGCAGACGGGATAGCATATCTGATGCTGAAGTTGGCATCAGCGGCGACAGCAGAATGGTACAGGCGTCTCTTTAGAACGACTGCCTGGGAAAAGGTCTCATAGAGGCCTCTTATACAGATATTTGTGTGACGCAGAGTCGACGTGCGTCAGATAAATATATATCAGCTATCACTATATGGAAATTGTTATGAAAGGAGAAAGATTAACAATGAAGAAAAGGCTAGCACTCCTTTTGGCTCTGGTCATGGTATGCGTCAGCGTACTGGCCGGCTGCAGCGGTGGCGGCTCCGGCGACAAGCCTCTGGTTGTTGGTTACTCCAACTTCTCGAGCAAGTTCTCACCGTTCTTCGCTGAGACTGCTTACGACCAGGATGTTGCAACAATGACCCAGGTAAGCCTGCTCAACATGGACCGTCTCGGCGCTATCGTTGAGAAGGGCAAGACAGGAGAGGACCGTGAGTACAACGGAACAAACTATCACTATGATGGTCCTGCAGATCTCACGATCACAGAGAACAAGGACGGCTCTGTTGACTATGACTTCGAGCTCCGTGAGGATATGACATTCTCGGACGGCGAGCCGCTGACTGCAGATGACGTCATCTTCTCGATGTATGTACTGGCAGACCCGACTTATGACGGACCGGCCACACTCTACTCGATCCCTATCAAGGGAATGGAAGAGTACCGCGCAGGAATGGCTTCCCTGATGTCACTGCTCTACGAGGCAGGAAGAGACAACACGGATTTCACTTACTGGGATGAAGCTACACAGACAAAGTTCTGGGAAGACCTTGACAAGGCCGGTACAGCTTTCGCTCAGGAGATCATCGACTACTGCAAGAGCGAGGGACTCGGCGACACAGCAAAGGCTGCCGGAGAAGCATGGGGCTTTGAAGGACTTGCTGATGATGCAACAGCTACAGACCTCTTCTACCTGATGGCAGATGACTATGCAGGAGACCTCAGCGCCCTGTCCTCGACAGAGAGCGCGGGCTCGTCTCTCGCTGACCTCGGATTTGATCCGGCGGAGTATGCAAACGGTGTCAAGACAGGAGATTCCGCTGATAAGATCGAAGGAATCCAGAAGACAGGCGACTACAGCCTCAAGGTCACACTGACAGAGACAGATGCTCCGGCTATCTATCAGCTCGGCGTTGCCATTGCTCCGATGCACTACTATGGAGATCCTGAAAAGTACGACTATGACAACAACAAGTTCGGATTCGACAAGGGCGATCTTTCTACAGTAAGAGCCAAGACAACTGAGCCTCTCGGCGCAGGCCCTTACGTATTCAAGAAGTTCGAGAACGGTGTTGTTTCATTCGAAGGCAACGACAGCTACTACCTCGGAGCTCCTAAGACAAAGAACGTGCAGTTCCTTGAGTCGCAGGATCAGGACAAGCTGAACGGTGTTGTAACAGGAACCATCGACATCACAGATCCTTCGTACTCTGTTGACACTGTCAAGGCTATCGAGGCTGAGAACAGCAACGGCGAAGTTACAGGCGACAAGATCGTAACTGATACAGTAGACAACCTCGGATACGGCTACCTCGGAATGAGCGCCAACAGCATGAACGTCGGAGGAAAGGCAGGCTCAGACGAGTCCAAGGCACTCAGAAAGGCATTTGCTACAGTATTCGCAAGATACAGAGACGTAACTGTCGACTCCTACTATGGCGAGACTGCTTCCGTCATCAACTACCCGATCTCCAATACTTCGTGGGCTGCTCCGCAGAAGACAGATACTGACTATGCTATCGCATTCTCGAAGGACGTTGAAGGCAATGACATCTACACTTCTGACATGGACGACGCCGCTAAGGATGAAGCTGCTCTGAAGGCCGCTCTCGGCTTCTTCGAGAAGGCCGGCTACACAGTAGCTGACGGCAAGGTAACAGCTGCTCCTGAAGGCGCTAAGATGGATTACGAAGTATGGATCCCTGCTGACGGCGCAGGCGACCACCCGTCATTCATGATGCTCAACCTCGCAAGCGACGCATTCAAGAAGATTGGTATCACACTGAACGTCAAGGACCTCGCTAACTCTGCTGACCTGTGGACAGGCATCGAGTCCGAGGAGTGCCCGATGTGGTGCGCTGCATGGGGTGCTACACCTGATCCGGATATGTATCAGGTTTACTACTCCGGCGTTGAGTCCGGAAAGGAACCTGGCGGTTCAAACTACATGTACGATATCGCTGATCCTGAACTCGACAAGATGATCATGGATGCCCGTACATCCATGGATCAGAGCTACAGAAAGACTGTCTACAAGTCCTGCCTCGACACTATCATCGACTGGGCTGTAGAGGTTCCTGTATATCAGAGACAGAACGCTATCATCTTCTCGCCTGAGAGAGTCAATGCCGACACATTCACACCGGATGTAACGACATACTATCCATGGCTGAGCGAGATCGACAAGGTCGAGCTCAACTAATACAGTATTACCGCAGATCTAACGGTTAATACTCAGCGGGGCAGGCGGCAGACCTGCCTGCCCCGCCAAAATAAAAAGAGGAGATGAAGACGTGCGCAAATACATTCTGAAAAGATTGCTGCAGTCTGTAGTGATACTGTTCTTTGTTGCATTCATCATCTATGCTCTGATGAGATGCCTGCCGACTTCATATATCGAAGCCATGGCCAGACAGAAATCCATGCAGGCAGGCTCAAAGAGCTATGAAGAATGGATGGAGCAGCTGACAGTAATGTACAACATGGACGGAAGCATAGTATCCGGCTACTTCAAGTGGCTCGGACAGATGCTTACAGGTAATTTCGGCGACAGCTGGAGATGGACAGTCCCTGTGCTGCAGAAATTCAATGACACCGTGTGGCTGTCATTCGCAATGGGTCTCATTTCATTTATCCTTGAGATCCTGATAGCAGTGCCTCTGGGCATTATTGCTGCTACGAAACAATATTCCAAGACGGACTACACCATTTCCGTCATAGCGTTGGCAGGTATTTCGCTGCCTACGTTCTTCTTTGCTTCGCTTCTGAAGCTGGTATTCTCAGTAAAGCTTGGCTGGTTCGACCTCTATGGACTCGTCGGGCGCAGCTATGACCAGCTTTCAGCGTTCGGCCAGCTTATGGATAAGGCCAATCACCTTGTGCTGCCGATAATCACACTTGTTGTGGTGAGCATGGGAGGACTCATGCGTTACACACGAACGAACATGCTGGAGGTGCTCAATGCCGATTACATAAGGACGGCAAGAGCAAAGGGCCTTTCGGAGCGTAAGGTCATATATCATCATGCATTTCGAAATACACTTATCCCGTTGGTGACTATTATCGGAGGCTCTCTGCCGGGTCTGTTCGGAGGAGCCCTGATAACCGAAACACTCTTCGGGATTCCGGGGATAGGATTCGCCTCATACTATTCGATGGTGGCGGGCGACATACCTTTCTCCATGTTTTATCTGGTATTCATTTCAATACTGACACTTCTGGGCAACCTGATAGCGGATATCCTGTATGCCGTTGTTGACCCGCGTGTCAGGATCGCTTAGGGAAGGAGGTGCATTATGGACGAATATAAGGACAAAATGGAACCTTCAACCGAAGAAGTAAGAGAAGAACAGTACTCACTGAGTGATGACAGACGAGTCAAGGTACTGTCCCCGGGAGCTCTCGTAGCAAAGAGATTCTTCCGCAACAGGCTTGCCGTTACCGGAATGGTGATACTCGTGATCATGTTTGCGTTCTCGTTTATCGGCGGAGTTCTGTCGCCGTATCAGCAGGATCAGAAATTCTACCGTATCGACTCGCAGGCCAAGGATTATGCCGGAGTACTGTACAACGATGAATACCGTTATACAGTAGGTGATGCCGATCTCTTCAAGAGTTCGGTGCACGCACAGGCTCTCAAGGCCATTATTCAGGGCAATGACAGCTTTGAGTACAATGGCATAAGCTATACGCTCGAAAAACTCGCAGACGAAGTGTATACGGTCTCAAGCGGCGGCAAGGTTATAGGTATCGCAAGCAAGGAACTCGTGAACTCATCGACACAGGAAGCAATGCCGTTCGATTTCACACTTGCAGCCTTCACAGCGCAGTCCGGCGGTGAGAAGAGCTTCAGCGCAGATGGAAAGGATTATAATCTCGGCGAGGACGGCGTGATCACCGACGGCTCGGGCAATGAGATCGCATATATAAGCAAATACATAGTTAAGGCTGTCATGTCTGACGTGTTCTTTACCCGTGAATTCAAGGACGACCTTATCGCGGCTGTTGAAAGCGGAGAAAAATCCTTCAAGTATACCGGTGAGGATGGAGTTGAGGCAGAGTACATCCTCAAGTATGACGCTGATACTAAGTCATATGATGTAAAGCAGGAGATCGATACAAAGGTATTTGATACATACTCCGCACCATCCAAGGATCATTGGCTGGGTACTGACAGAAACGGTATGGACATGCTTACAAGGCTGATGTACGGCGGACGTATTTCGCTGATGATCGGCTTTATAGTAGTATTCCTCGAATCCTTCCTCGGCATCCTCATGGGAGGAATTTCAGGATACTTCGGCGGATGGGTAGACGGACTCATAATGAGGATCGTAGACGTATTCTACTGCATCCCGTCAATGCCTATCATCATCATCCTTGGTGCGGCCATGGACGCTGCAAATATGCCTTCGCTCAGGCGAATGATATACCTGATGCTGATCCTCGGTGTGCTCGGCTGGGCAGGTGTGGCAAGACTGGTAAGAGGCCAGATACTGTCCCTCAGAGAACAGGAATTCATGACTGCCACGGAGGCATGCGGAATCGCCCCTTCACGGAGGATATTCAGGCACTTGATACCTAACGTCATACCGCAGCTTATCGTATACATGACGATGGGCCTCGGCGAGACTATCATACTCGAGGCGACGCTGTCCTTCCTCGGACTGGGAGTAAGATTCCCGTTTGCTTCATGGGGTAATATCATCAACGACGTAAATGATACGTTCGTACTTACAAATTACTGGTTCATCTGGATCCCGGCAGGCGTGCTGCTGCTGATCACCGTACTGGCGTTCAACATCGTCGGCGACGGTCTCAGAGATGCCTTTGACCCTAAGATGAAGCGCTGATAAGGAGGTAGCAAGATGGCAAAGAAAAAAGAGACCGGCTATCTCTCCGCAAAGGAATCGCGCCGGATCGCAAAGGCAAACCGGAAGATAACCGATGAATTCGAAAAGAAATACAAACGCAAGAACGTGCCTGAGAGTGAGTATCTCACCGAGATGCACGATAAAAGCAATGTCCTTGAGATAGATGACCTGCATACCTATTTCTTTACTGATGTGGGAACATCCAAGGCAGTCGACGGCGTGTCATTCGAAGTCCCTCAGGGCAAGACTGTCGGAGTAGTGGGAGAGTCGGGATGCGGCAAGTCCGTAACGAGCCTCTCGGTAATGCAGCTGCTTCAGAGACCTCAGGGTCAGATAGTAAGCGGCAGCATAAGGCTCAACCTGGGCGATAAAGCGTATGACGTTACCAATACGCCGATAGAAGTGATGCAGAAGCTGCGCGGGAACTTCGTAAGCATGGTGTTCCAGGAGCCTATGACATCTCTGAATCCGGTCTTCAGGATAGGCGACCAGATCGATGAGGTAATAGAGCTTCATGAAGGCCAGCACATGACAAAAGAGGAGATAAAGGCAAGATCCATTGAGATGCTTGAACTCGTAGGCATCGCAAACTCTGAGGGCGTGTATAAGATGTACCCTCACGAGCTGTCCGGAGGAATGCGTCAGCGTGTAATGATCGCTATCGCTCTAGCGTGCAGCCCGAGACTGATAATCGCGGACGAGCCTACGACAGCGCTTGACGTAACCATCCAGGCGCAGATCCTTGACCTCTTCAGAAGCCTGAAGGACAGGATCAACTCGTCTATCATGATTATCACCCACGATCTGGGTGTTATAGCTGAGATGGCGGATTACGTTGTAGTAATGTATGCCGGCAGAGTGGTCGAAAAGGGCACGGCAGAGGAGATCTTTGCCAACCCGGCTCATCCTTATACCATAGGCCTCATGGCTTCCAAGCCTGTTGTAGGCAAGAAGGTTGACAAGCTCTATTCCATACCGGGCAAGGTGCCTAACCCTATCAACATGCCTGACTACTGCTATTTCAGGGACCGCTGCGAGATGAAGTGCGGACCTGAGTGTGACGGCGAGTATCCGCATGAGATAAGCCTGTCTCCGACTCACAAGGTGAGCTGCTACAGATTCTACGGCCAGCAGGTCAGTGACGGGAAAGGAGGAGAACAATAATGGCAAATGTAAAGAATGTTCGCGGAATGCAGCATATCAATGAGCATGCCGAGTTTGTTGCCTCCCAGCCTCAGCCGGCGCCTAACGCAGGCGATGCTCCGCGTAAAGCGGGAGCTTCATCCTTACTTGAATATGATCCTCAGTACATTCTGCAGGTAAGAGATCTCAAGAAGCACTTCCCGATAAAGGACGGCATGCTTTCAAGAGTTACGGGATATGTAAAGGCCGTGGATGGTGTTACCTTCAATCTGAAGAGGGGAACAACGATGGGTCTGGTAGGAGAGTCCGGATGCGGCAAGACCACGACCGGCCGTACAATACTGAGACTCAACGGAGACAAGACTGCCGGGGATGTTCTTTTCAACGGCAAGGAGGTCTATGATCTCACTAAGAAAGAACTCCACGATGCCCGCACGAAGATGCAGATAATCTTCCAGGATCCGTTCTCATCATTGTCACCGAGAATGCCGGTAGGTGAAATAATCGGAGAGGCGGTAAGAGAGCACAATCTGGTACCGAAGGCAGAGTTCAACGATTACATCGATGACATCATGGATAAGTGCGGCCTTCAGTCCTTCCATAAGGACAGATATCCGCATGAGTTCTCAGGCGGTCAGAGACAGCGTATCTGCATAGCCAGAGCACTGGCTCTAAACCCTGAATTTGTGGTCTGCGACGAGCCGGTATCTGCTCTGGACGTATCGATCCAGGCGCAGATAATCAACCTTCTGGAAGAGCTTCAGGAACAGTTTGGCCTTACATATCTGTTCATCTCTCACGACCTTTCGGTCGTAGAGCATATCTCGGATACTGTAGGCGTAATGTATCTTGGCAATCTGGTGGAGTATGGTGATACTGATGACATCTTCAGAAATCCTCTTCACCCGTATACCAAGGCTCTGTTCTCGGCGATCCCTGTACCTGACCCTACGGTCAAGATGAAGAGGATCGTACTGGAGGGCTCCATACCTTCACCGGCAAATCCGCCTGAGGGATGCAAGTTCCACACCAGGTGCGCAAACTGCATGGAAAAGTGCAAACACGAGGCTCCGGTCCAGAAAGAGATAGAACCGGGCCACTATGTTGTATGCCATCTCTATGATGATGCAGCTGAAGTAAGCAAGTAAAACATGGATCAGAACAAAAGACTGCCTGATGGAGATGACGGCCGCGTGATAGCGGACATGAGCGGAGTCGAAAGACAGCCGCTTCTTATACCGGATATCTCAGGCATCAGGAAAACAAAGGAAAACGGCGAAGGACCGGAAAGAATGGACAGTGTGAATATTGCCCGCGGCCCTGAGCACATCGACAATGAAGGGCGCCGCGCCATGATAGGCGGCGCCCTTAGCGCAATGCTCCTTGCAGGAGGCATCATTTTTGCTGCGTTTGCGCTGGTAATATTGATTATAGGACATATGGCGTGACTAAAGACGAACTCATAACTGCAAAGATAGAAGACAGAATAGCACAGTGCCGTGATGGATGGTATGTGACCGCAACAGGATTTCTCGATTCGCATGAACAGGCGCTGGCGACAGCCGCGTCGAGGCATGCAGCAGGTGTCAGAACGTATATGTACGGAGGCTATGAAGAAGCCGAACGCAGGATGCTCGTCTGCGTTCCTGCTGACCTTCCGCTCAGCGCTGAAGAGGCAGCGGATGGACTCATCAGAGTTCTGAGAGTCACAAAACCTGCTATCTCGCGGGATCTCACGCACAGGGATTATCTTGGTTCGCTTCTAGGGCTTGGGATCGAAAGACGTCTTACAGGGGACATACTCGTAAGACCGGATGGTGCCGATGTCTTCATCGTTCCCGAGATAGAAAACTTTCTCCTGCAGGAATTCCACAGAGTCGGGAACACAGAGGTCAAGGTGCAGGCGGCGGACGCGGCCGAGGCGATCATTCCCGAAGCGCGCGTCGAGTTTATTAAAGACAGTGTCAGTTCACCAAGGCTGGACAGTATAGTTTCATCGGCATTCAGGCTGTCAAGAAGCAAGGCTGCCGAGGCAATAAGGCACGGGATCGTTTCGGTCGACCATGTCGAGGTGATAAAACCGGATGCGATCCTGGCTGAAGGAGCAGCGATAACGCTGAAGGGTAAAGGAAAAGCTGTACTCGAAGAGATCGGGGGTGAATCAAAAAAAGGACACACCCGCGTTGTTATCAGGAGATTATTATGATCACCAGAAAGCGCTTTCATGTACAGGGTAAGAAAGGGACAGAGACAATGTTTGGGAAACACCTTGAGATCAATGAGCATACGCTGCCTGTCATCGAAGACATAGGCAGCCACATACCGGGAGGCTTTTTCATATACAGAGCTGAAGGGGATGAAGAACTTCTTTATGCCAACAAGCCTGTATTTGAGATCTACGGATGTGACGACCTGGAGGAATTCAGGGAACTTACCGGATTCACCTTTAAAGGAATGGTGCACCCGGAGGACTATGATGATATTACCGCCTCCATAAACGAGCAGATAGCACAAAGCGATGAAAACATGGACTACGCCGAATACCGCATAATCCGTAAGGACGGCGAAGTACGCTGGGTGGATGACTACGGTCACTACGCAGACAGCAACAACTACGGCGGACTGTATTATGTTTTCATCTCGGATATAACCGAGCGGCGCGAAAAGCGCGAACAGGAAAAGGATGTAAAGGATGCCGTTATAGACTCACTGACAGCGGCATACAACACGGTGTTCCTCATAAATGATGTCGAGACGGAACGCTGCTCGCTTTACTACGGCGACCTGGGAGCCGGAAGCATACACGCCGAGGCGATCAGAAACGCCCTCAGCCATGCGCGGTATACTGACACAAAAACAGAGTATGTAAATACGATGGTCGCGGCCGAAGACCGTGAGCGCATGCAGACTGAGATATCGCTGCCGTATATGCTGGAGCAGCTAAAGGACCGCGACAGGTTTTCGGTAATGTTCCTGCGCGATCTTCCTGAAGGACTGCGCTACTATCTTATAGACCTCGCGAAGGTAAACATGCCGCGCGGCAGGACCGGCATCATGATGGGCTTCAGAGACGTTGACGATGAGATCCGCAAGAATCTCGAACTTCAGGAGATGGTAAAAGAGACGCAGAAGGAGAACGTACGTCTCATGGACCAGATCCAGGATGCGGCCAGACTTGCAGACCTTATGGGATCCGCGGCATCGCTGCTGTCCAACATGCCGGCGATGAGCTTTACGAAGGATGCGGAAACAGGAATATATCTGGCCTGCAACCAGCCTTTCGCCGAGTATGCCGGCAAGAGATTGCCTGAAGAGGTCGTCGGTCTTACTGACCATCAGATATTCGATAAGGAGACGGCAGATCACTTTGTTGAGGATGACGCGATAGCGCTGTCGATGGATAAGCCGCATGTGTTCTTTGAGGACGTACCTGACGCGGCAGGTTCGACTATCAGAAACCTGCAGACGACCAAGCTGAAGTTCGTCGACAACAGCGGCCGCCTCTGCACACTCGGATTGTGCGTAGACGTTACAGAGATCGCCAACATGAAGACCGCAGAGGCAAAGCAGCAGCAGATGGAGGAGAGGCTTGCTCTTCAGGAAAAACTTCTGGAAGAACAGAAGCAGAGAAAAGAGCAGGACAGCATGATCATTGCGCTTGCATCTGACTACCGCAGTGTTTATTACGTGAACCTCGATGAGGATGAAGCGATTTGCTACATTGAAGACAGAAGGGACGGAGACGCACCGGATGCAGGAGAGCATTTCCCTTATCTGAAGGTATTCACTGATTACGCATATGATCGCATCGATGATGAATACCGCGAAGGCTATCTGAAATTCATACAGCCTGACAACATACGCTGGCGGCTGATGAAACAGCCTGTCATATCATACCGCTTCCTTGAGAAGGTAGGGGATACCAAAAAGTATTCAATGATACGTATGGCCGGAGTGCGCCACATCGAGGACCGTGATGACAACAGGGTACATGCTGTCGGAGTAGGATTTACAGATATAGATGATGAGATGCGCCAGGCTCTCGATCAGCAGAAGACGCTTGCCGACGCTCTTAAGGCAGCAGAGCAGGCCAACAATGCAAAGACGGCCTTCCTTTCCAATATGAGCCATGAGATCCGTACGCCTATGAACGCTATCATCGGACTTGACAGTCTGGCTCTGAGAAATGAGAAGCTCGAAAGTGAAACGCGCGAGTATCTCGAAAAGATAGGAGACAGCGCAAGACACCTGCTCGGACTCATCAATGACATCCTCGACATGAGCCGTATCGAATCCGGACGCGTCGTGCTTCGCCGCGAAGAATTCTCGTTCCGCAACATGCTGGAGCAGATAAACGTCATGGTAATGTCGCAGTGCAGCGAAAAAGGGCTCAAATACGAGTGCAGGATGAGCGGAGGCGTCAGCGACTATTATATAGGTGACGACATGAAGCTGAAACAGGTGCTGCTGAACATCCTGTCGAATGCCATCAAATTTACAGATGCACCGGGAACCATAAATCTGGATATCGAACGTATCGGCTCATTCAATGACCAGTCAACACTGAAGTTCGTGATAAGCGATACCGGCATAGGAATGGATGAGTCCTTCCTGCCGAGGATCTTTGATTCATTCGCTCAGGAAGACAGCGGACGCAGCACCAAGTACGGAAGCACCGGGCTCGGCATGGCTATAACGAAGAACATAGTCGAACTGATGAACGGTACCATAAGCGTTGAGTCAAAAAAAGGAGAAGGAACTGTCTTCACGGTAGTTATAAGCCTTAAGGACAGTGACCATCAGGGACCTGCTGTCAGTTATATAAAGCCTAAGGACATGAAGGTCCTCATCGTTGATGATGAAGAGGTAGCGGCTGAGCATGCGCGACTTGTCCTCGAAGAAGTCGGCATAATGGCGGATACTTGCTTCAGCGGTCAGGAAGCGATGCAAATGCTTGAAGTGCAGCATGTGAAGCACCAGCCATATAATCTGGTCCTTCTTGACTGGAAAATGCCTGAGATGGACGGACTTGATGTAGCCAGAGAGATCAGAAAGCTTTACGACAGAGAGACTACGGTAATAATCCTTACCTCATTCAACTGGGATGAGATAATGGATGAAGCTCTGCACGTCGGAGTGGACAGCTTCCTCGCCAAACCGCTCTTTGCGTCGAATGTGATAGACGAGTTTGAGCGTATTGCCCGTAAGAACAATATGAATCTCTACAAGGAGAGAAAGAGAGCTGATCTAAAGGGCAGACGCATACTGCTGGCAGAGGACATGCCTATCAACGCAGAGATAATGAAGCAGGTGCTGGATGTAAAGGAGATAGAGACAGAGCATGCTGTAAACGGAAAGGCCGCACTGGATATGTTTGCAGCGAGCGGTGCAGGTTACTACGACGCTGTTCTCATGGATGTTCGAATGCCTGAGATGGACGGACTCGAGGCGACATCAAGGATACGTGCGTTGGACAGGCCTGATGCGAAGACCGTCCCGATCGTCGCTATGACGGCGAACGCCTTCGATGAGGATGTTCAGAGGTCACTGCAGGTGGGCATGAACGCGCATCTGTCAAAGCCTGTCGAAACGGAGCATCTGTACCAGACACTCGCAGAGCTGATCTGGGAAGCGGAGTCCAAAACAGAGTAATAAACAACAATGAAACAAAAAGAAACCCGCCGGGCTCAGCCCGGCGGTTCTTGTTATAGAAAGGGTGAGGGACCCTTAGTGTGCTGCCACTGATCCTCCGTTGTTTTTGGAGATCCAGCCGATCCATGTCTTTCCCTTGTTGAGGTTCTGCATTACATATGCGTTTGCAAGAGCTTCTTCCTCTTCCATCTCGTCTGCGTTCTCAGGCATCACGATGGTGTACTTGTTATATACAGGCCATTCTGCGTTTTCGTCTGCCTTTACGGTCTCCTTTGCCGCGGCGAGATTCTCATCGTTTGCAGCCTGTGCAGTTGCAGCATCAGTTGCAGGATCCTTGAGTATGAGCTTGCCGTCAACGACTTCCCACTCGATGTCCTTTACTGTGCCCTTGCTGAAGAGCTGTCCCTTGCCGCCTGCGAGCTTGTAGTCACAGTAGGTCACGCTTCCTGCGCTTCCAGGACCCTGATAGCCTTCCTTGGTGATGTACTCAGTATCGTCGTAGAGGACAAGGAGGTTCTCACGAGCGAAGTCATTGTCGAAATCGCTTGAGTGATACATTCCGTCTGCCTCATCATACTTCCAGTATGTGCCTTCAAAGGCTCTTGACGAATATGTGACTCCGACCTGTGTTGCAGCTGTTTCGCTGACAGGTTCTGCTACGTTGTTGAAGCAGAGCTTTGTGTATTCATTAGGCTCGGTCCTGATGCCTTCGTTTGCGATAGTAGCAGGAACCTTGGAACCGTTGATGATGCCGCGGTGCTCAACATTGACTGCTCTTGTTGTATCTCTTCCGTACATGCCTTCCTGGTCGTCCAGAGTCATCTGGTTGATGTGGTCGACTTTGTCCTTCTTGAAGACGGTGCTGGCTCCTACATAGTCGCCCTTTGAATGACTCATTCCCCAGTGGATGAAGATGGAGTCAAACAGCTCCGAGAACTTTATGAAAGGCGGGCGTGCGCTTCTTGTAGGTCCGATGATCTCAGGAAGCTTCTCGTAGTCAGCATACATCCAGAGAGTTCTTGTGATACCTCCTTCAACTTCGCCCTGCAGGACGATGTCAGGGGAGTAGTTCTCGTCATCGAGTCCCCACTGAGGTCTCGCATCAGGAGCATTCTCAACTACGAACGCAGCGACGCGTCTTTCTCCGGCTGCTTCATCATAACCTTCAGCGGCAGTTTCTCCTGTCAGAGAGTTCGCCGGTGCCGGTTCGGGCTCTTCGGGTTCAGGAGAGCCGCATGCGGAGAGCAGCGCAGTTCCAATCATAGCGATGCAAAGAAGCATCACGAGAAATCTTTTCTTTTTCATCATTATTAATACCTCCCATTTTGTGGTTAATACGTTTCCATACGGCAAAATCATACATTATATTGTCGTTGCCAGTCACAGACCTTAACACAATTTCATCAATGTGGTACAATACGGGAGTGCATGGGCACGGGGAACAAAGAGAGTTTATATATAAAGAAAGGACGGCGACCTGTCTGCATAAACAGACAGCGCCGGTAAGGGGAATGAAATGAAAAGGATACTTACAGTCCAGGATATATCCTGCCTTGGAAAATGTTCAATTACGATAGCGCTCCCGGTCATTTCGGCACTTGGCGTAGAGTGTGTCATCCTGCCGACTGCGGTGCTTTCAAATCATACGCTTTTCAAAAGCTTCACTGTGAAGGATCTGGCAGATCAGATCGTGCCTATCTCCGAGCAGTGGAAGTCTGAGGGAGTGGAATTTGACGCCATCTACACTGGCTATCTCGGCACCATCGAACAGATCGACATGATGAAGGATCTTTTCAGAACCTTTGGCAGCGGAGATGACAAGCTGGTATTTGTAGACCCTGTTATGGCAGATAACGGAAAGCTGTACCCAGCCTTCGATATGGAGTACGCACGTAAGAATACGGAGCTTTGCTCGCACGCTGACATTATAGTTCCAAACATCACTGAGGCATGCATCATGACAGGCACGGAGTACCGTGAGCAGTACGACGAAGCGTATATCAAGGATCTTCTGGCGAAAGTGGTCAATCTTGGCGCACGTATAAGCGTACTGACAGGGGTCTCGCTCAGCGAAGGAAAGACGGGAGTCATGGGTTATGACAAGGCCGCGGATGAGTACTATGTTTATCAGAATGACAGAGTAGGGGCGATGTTCCACGGAACAGGAGACCTCTTCTCAAGCACCGTGATAGGTGAGATAATGCACGGTAAAAACTGGAAGGACGCCATGAGGATAGCTGCCGATTATACGGCTCATACTATTCAGGTCACTATGGACGATCCTAAGAAACCATGGTACGGAGTCAACTTTGAAGAGACTATCCCGACGCTTATCGCGATGGAATAGGCAGCCTGATGTTCTTGAAGCCTGAAATGCAAAAACTCTGCAGTAAGAATGCTGCAGAGTTTTCTGATTTTTGCAGTTGAAGAATCGGAACAGTCATAATATAATATTTTCTGTTGTGGGGCGTTAGCTCAGCTGGGAGAGCGCAAGGTTCGCAATCTTGAGGCCAGGGGTTCGATCCCCCTACGCTCCACCATTCAAACCGTTGAAATTTCAACGGTTTTTTAAGTTTTTGAAGTGGTTGGATTTGGTTGGATGTGATTGGATTTTTGCCCCTACGCACGACACCCCCAAAGCGTTGAAAAATCAATGTTTTGAGGGCGTCTGTAGTTTAGCATTGGTTGGATGACCTAGGCCAGTGATGCTGAAATTGCTCGGTATCTCTCCGCGTCAGTAGTAACGTCGTAGCAATACGAGTTAAATGTCGTTCTGAGGTCTTTGTGCCCAAGTTGTGCCTGAATGATCAGATCATTGACCCCATCAGCATGCATCTTGGATGCGCAGGTCTTCCTTGTCTTGTGCAGACTCCTTCTAGGTATACCGATCTCATCACAGTATTTGTTGATAGACTTACCGAGGGCAGAATACAGACTGCCATACTTTTCATTGACTGTGAATATGCATCCGTCTGTCGGCATGCCCAGTCTGATTCTTTCCTGCCGGATCCTTTCGATTATCTCCAGGGCAGGAGGGACAACATCCATGGCCCTCCAGCCCTCGATATCCTTGAGCCGGCCTTTAAGGCATTTCATATCGTGACTGTATGAGTCGGTAAGAATAAGGCGATTCCCGTCGAGATCATCAAATCTGAGTGCAACGAGTTCGCCTCTTCTGAGAGGAACGTATAGCAGGAATGCGATAGCCAGCGATGTGAATATCTGGACAGTATCTCGGTGTTTGTTATACTGCTCCATCGCATACTTTATAAGCAGCTGTCTTTCGTCCTCCATAAAGACCTGAGTTATTGTGGGTCCTTTAATTTCGGGCTTGAGAATGCGCTTCTTTTGTATGCGAATCTTCTCAACCGGGTTACTGTCTATTATTCCAATTTCTTCCGCATAAGCCATAAGCTGCCTTATGACACTGATAAAGTTATTGAACTGGTGGCTGTTCATATTCTTTGAACGAATCACACTGAGCAACCATCGCTCCAGCTCGGTTTTCGTAACAGAGACAAGCGGTTTTTTCACAATAGGTGCGTCTTTATATAGGGCTTTCCATGTGTTTCTGTCTCTCTTGATCGTAGACTCTGAGACGAAAAGACTTTTGTATTCAGCCCAATCGTCATACAAAGACTCCATGGTAGCGCGTTTCTTCGCCAGCTCCTCATCCTCTGCAAGATACTTGTCATAGAGAAAGTCTTCCAGATCTTCTCTAGATTCTCTGGAGATCTGTTTACGTTTGCCGGATTCCTCATCCGTTATATATGTTTTCCAGCGCCCGTCTGCAGATTGCCAGATCTTGTGCTCATGATGACTGAGCACGAATTGCAGGTGCTTTTTTCTCATAATGAGTCGCACGCCATCTTCGTCCAATATACCTTGTTCGTATATCGTTGACAAGACATCATCTGCGCTGTAAAGGTCCTGAAGCCGGATTTCCTCGTGAGGCGTCTTACTAGTCATAAGATCGCCTCCTTATTGGCGCGTGGTATGGTAAATATTTATATAATCTGTAGCAGATCTGTACCAAGAAGAACCATAAGGTTGCCGGACTGTTATTGCGTATGTGTAATAAGCAATCCTCTGGAATACCCGATACTTGGTCAAGATCTGTAATAAGTACGGCAAGCATCTTGTGACAAGAGTGAAACAGCCAGTTATTACTTCTCATCATCTGAGCCGCCGTCTTTTTTATTCAATTCCCTGAGCATCGAGGTAGTCATCACACTCGTCGGCACTGTGAAGTTTTCTGTTCCCCACAACTGCCATCTGGTCGAGAACTTGTATAAGCTCTTTGTCCTAGTGCTGTATCCACTCTGTACACAGTCGATAAAGCCATGCTCTATGAGAGCTGCCATATCTTTGTAGAACTGCCCGGAATTGGAATACAGACCATATAATCCATCCTTTTGCCACTTCGCCTTGTTGAACGTAAAATACGCCGGATCATCCCGTACATATGCAGGGAATCCATCAAGGTCATGCCGGTTCTTTCCGTATAACTCAGATTTGCAATAAACATACAACCTGAACTGGCTGGCCGTGAGGTCCTTGCATGCCGGGTGCAGCAACATGCTGCGGTAGATATTGGCCGATGTGTCGCCTACTCCTTTCGCCGACTCAATATCCTTTGGAACAAATCTTTTTCGTTTGCCCATCAGTGATAACTCTTCCTCCTTCATGCTTAAAGAAGTAATAACTAACCACATGAGCAATCTTTTGATCTGCAACTAACTTGTGTACTGAATAACTAATATAAGAAGTGCAGAAAAAAGTTTGGTCATGTATAAGCACTAAGAATTCTCAGTTATCTGCACACAGTCAGTTATCCGGTATACCAACAGGGAAGAAGTGATCCTTGCTTCAGTATCCTCAAAACGACATTATTCAGTTGTCAAAGTACTGGTGTCATCCACCTGCGCACCTGAGCGTTCAACTGAGCGCTCCAGTTTGAGTGCAAGGCAATCATATAATATAGAACAAATGTTCGTCAATATATTATGAGCACTCATTTTGTTTTTTAAAAGAACAAAGCTGTGCTGCAGAACAGAAAACAAGCACTGCAAAGTAGCGCTCACCGGCTACTTCGCACCTCTGGGGCAAGCCCCTAAAACCCCTCATTGTTCGAGCACTCACATTATTAAATGATGTCATGACATTGCTTCTAGTTGGGGTTTGGGGTAGTGCACCAAGGCTGGAAAATTGTGAGTAGGAGCAATTTTCCTCTGCTTGCTAAATATTGCGGCAAGCGCATGGTGCACATCAGGTGCATAAATGCAGTGCTTGTTAATTTTATTCTCTTAAATTAATATACTGGTAAGAAGGCTAAAATGAGAATGATAAATTGCTTAGGAGACAATCGAAGTTGGCTGAAGAAATGACTCCCAAGTAATAACGTTAGGAGCCAATTTCGATTTCTCCTGATTGAACCAAGTCGCTGCGCGCCGTTACCTGGCGCATATGGAGATTCAGAGCATCTCTTGCTGTCATAATAGTCCAATAGCATGCCCGTTTTCAATAACAACAAGCAAGCGCTGACGCCATGACAGATCCTGGAGCAGCACAACATAGCCCACAAAATGTCGAGGGCGCCGGTTGCCATATTACACTGAACATTAGCATCTCAAATTGAGATGAGGATTCACTGCGCACATAGATCCTCCGCACTTTTCACAGGTGCATATGTCTATGTCCCAGAGCAGCTTCAATATTTCAGGAACGGGAAGTCCTTTGAGCTGAGACTTACGCTGCTCCTGCTTGAGAAGCTGACGACATCTTGACATCTTTGCGGATTTGCATCTTGTTGCAAGTATTCCGTAGTGCCTGATCCGGACGAATCTTTTGGGCGGAACATGCATCAGGAATCTGCGAACAAATTCGTGACCGGGAAGAGACAGGGTCTTCCACTTGCCGCTATTGCGATAGTCCTTGACGTAAAAGGTGACTTTGTCATCATCGATAGATAACAGCCTGTGATTGCTGACAGCGATGCGATGAGTATACTTGCCCAGATACTGGATCACTGAGTTTGCACCATTGAAGGTCTCCTTTATGTACAGATTCCATTCGATCGCGTAGCATTCATCGATCAGCTCCTGAAATGTATACGAGCTGATGTATTTTTCGGATGAACCATAATACTGCAGCGACTTTGACGAGCGCAGGTCTTTGAGGCCGGCAAGGAATTTGCCACGAAACACTTTAGACAACACTTTTACCGGGATAAAGAACTTTCGGTTTGCAGACTTCCAGTTGTCTGAATGATCCAGGCCACCACCGAGAAGGATCATGTGAATGTGCGGATGGTAATTCATCTCAGAGCCCCAGGTATGCAGCACACTGATGAATCCGGGCTTTGCTCCGAGAAACTTAGGATCGAGAGCAAGCTCTTCAACAGTCTGAGAGGAACAATGAAACAGCAGATCATAAAGTGCTTGCTGATTGCTGTAAAAGATTGGATTCAGCTGTTCCGGAACAGTAAAAACGACATGAAAGTAAGGAGCATCCAAAACGTCTTCCTGCCTGGCATCGATCCATTTTTCTTTGGGTATTTGCTGACAGTTAGGACAGCAGCGATTTCTGCAGGAGTTATTGTGAATGCGTACAGAACCGCAGTTTTCGCAGATGCTCGCGTTGACACCAAGGCTTCCGGTCTTGCAGTTTCGAATTGCATTGACGACCTTTATCTGATCCTGCGATGGTGTGAATTTCTCGCGATAGTCATCATAGAAGCGGTTGAACACATCCTGAACAGTAAGATCACTCATTACAGCGCACCGCCTTCGAGCATAGTATCCAGAGGGCTCTTGACACCGATCAGCGATTTATTGCTGATGTGCAGATAGATTTCGGTAGACCTTGGGTCGCGATGACCGAGGAGGGCCTGGATGAAACGAATCTCCACGCCATCTTCCATGAGATGAGTCGCAAAAGTGTGCCTCAGGCTGTGAGGCGTTACGCGTTTCGTTATGGAAGTCTTCTTCACGCAGTCACGGAGCTTCTGCTCTACGCTGCTTGGACTAAGATAGTCGCCGGTCCATCTACTTGGAAACAGGATATCTTTAGGTTTTCCACATTTCTGCCAATATTCTGTAAGAGTGGCGAGAGCTACCTGAGACAGGATAACATACCGATCCTGACGGCTTTTGGATTTACGAACATGGATAAGCATAGTCTTTCTGGAGATATCCTCATAATGAAGGTGGATCACTTCAGAAAGCCTGAGGCCAGAAGAGTACATCAACGTATACATCGCTTTGTACTTCAGATCCATTTCTGCATTGAGCAATTCGAAGACTTCAGCCCTGGTGAGAACTGTAGGCAGAAAGATATCTCTCTTCATGCGTGGAACTTTGTCCGGATCCCACGGAGCACGAAGAACATAGCGGTAGAAGAAGTGGATACCGCCGTGATAGTGATTGTATGTCTGAGCTTTTATACCGCTCTGCTGCTTGGCTAGCAGATATGCGCGAGCGTCATCGTCCGTCAATATTGAGGGATCCTTTCCTGTAGCTTTGAGAAACTGATCAACAGTCGCTCTATATGCTATACAGGATCTGGGTGTTAAATTGTGAAGAGCAGTCTCTTCATCAAGTTTGTCTAGTATTTCAGAATACATAAAATACCTCCTTCAGAGCAGGTGAAATAACGGCAAACCTGACTTTGAGGAGGCGAACGAATAATACGTATATTAAATTGCTTGCGATAGAGATCGTGCAATGATAATCTGAACATGAAAACAGTGTCTGCGTTGTTTTGAGGAAGAATTGTTTTTTGTGGTGATTAAACGATACTCTATCTAAATGAACGCGTCCACTGTTTTTCATTGCAAGAAAAAAGTCGCTCTTGTGATAGCATTCGTAAGCCATCGCGCAAGCGATTTGGTTCAATTCCAATTAAGAGTGGTGATATCGGACGGGATTGACGACCTGTTTGAATTGCCCACCCTCTATCGCACAGCGCGCGAAGCGCTGGAGCTGATGATGGATCGCTGCTTTCACGGCGGAAATGTCTGCACGGTGGCGCAACTCCGCACGCCGCTTCTGCTGAAAGAATTGGAGGGGCGAAGCGACTTGATTGCAAAAGAAATCCGGGAGCTTGCCGCACACGATAAAAAAAGGACACACAGTATTGCGAAACGCTTTATCATTATCTGACCTGCTGCCGATCTCTGAAGAAGACCTGCGATGC
>Ga0256405_10000580_pt1 | contig 118850 bp, 139 predicted proteins | sample RumenRJG_02DNA_FD_189096 | JGI IMG/M metagenome (GOLD analysis project Ga0256405, IMG submission 189096) | Bovine rumen microbial communities from Lethbridge, Alberta, Canada - RJG_02 | ecosystem: Host-associated > Mammals > Digestive system > Stomach > Rumen | place: Canada: Alberta...
AAAACTTCAATGGTATTTACAATAATATTGATACATCAACATTGTTAGCAATTGCACTGGAAGGTACAGAAACAATTGTTGAGACTCCAAAGTATAATACAAACTACAGTAGCTACTATGTATCTCCGGTTACAACACGTTACCAGATGATCAATTCATTGTTTAAGAAAGATCCATTCTATGATACACAATTCCGTTATTTTATGGATTTTGATCGATCATATCTGTTATCAAAAGATGGTAAAGCTGTACAGGTAGCAAAGGGTACACCACAGAATGTGATTATTGATGTCAAAGATATTACTGATACAGATGCGTATAAAGAAGGTTTTACAGAAGCCAATGGATCTTATGTTGTATATGTCAACTCTTCTGATGTATCTATTATTGAAAACAATTCTACAGAAAAAGTTACAACAAATATTGTTGCTGTAGATGATGATACATCTGGTACATTGAGTACTGGTATTGATGGAAACACGTCCGAAGATAGTGATACTAAGGTTACATACGTTCGTGGTAATAATGCAAAAGTTGTACGTAATGATATTGAATCGAATAATGTATTGATACAATTAATAAAACGTAATATAGACACAGCAATATTTACACCTAATCGATCCATTACCATTCGTAACTTTGTTGGTAATGAAAAGTTCAATGGTAATTATGTATTACTATCTAAGAAAGAAGTATACAAATTAGATGCTGGAGAGTTTACGATTGCTTGTACAATATCTCTTTGCCGTGTACCAGATAATGTAGAAGCAGAGATGAAAGAAGCTAAGAAGAAAAAGAGTACTAAGAAATCTTCTAGTACAACTACGAAATCTACAAAGAAGAATAGTACTACAAAGAATACAACTAAGAAGTCTAAGGCTACTTCTAAAACTGCTACTATTAAGAAGTCTAGTGCAAAAGCATCTACTAGTACTAAACGTTCAGCTGTTATATCTTCTCAAGATAAAGAAGCTATGAAATTTATACGATCATATCCGTCTGATATTATTAGAATTTCTAAAGATTATAATATGAGGCTTCTTCTTAGAGCAAACCATCTTGCATATGAGAAATACAAAATGGTTGTAACATTGTTGAAGAAACTTGGTATTACTACTAAGAAATACAAAGATGAAAAGAAATTCTTATCAGATGTAGAAGCAGCTTGGAAGAAGTATAAGAAAAAACTTGCTGAAGATAAGAAGAAAAAAGAGGCATCTAATAAGAAGAATGATAAGACTCCATCTACAAATTCTATTGGTGTTGTAGAAGATAGTCAGGATATTCTCGATGATGAGGATTATATTGAGGATGATGATGTATATGACGATGATGGTGCTTTAGAAGAATTTGATTCTGATTATGAACGGTATGTATATGCTATGGATATGCTGGAGAGGGATCCGACACACTACTTAGAGAACTATACATCTACTACAGACCAAACAATCATCAATATTAATGCTCTACTTGAACAATTGGGAATTGATGTAACACTATACATCAATGGAACAAAGCCAATAGAGACATTCTTATCAGATGTAGAAACAGCATATAAACAAATCATTCGTGGAGATGATGAAGATATGCCCGATGATATTGATGACGATAATGGGGAATCAGATACACCTATTGATTTACCAGATGATGTGGATGATTCTGATGACGAAGAGTAAAATATGGAGTAGAGGCTAACAACCTCTACTCCAATATTCTGTTTGTACAATTCTATAGACGATTTTGTTTAGAGTATACTAGCAGCAACTTTACTAAGTTCACTGCGAACACACTCGCTACCAATAAATGTTACTTGAGAACAGATCTCTTGACCCTTCATCTTCTCAGCACAATAAACAAGACCATTATTTCTACTGTCTAATTTTACAGAATCAATCTGATCTGGATCTCCTAGAATAACAACCTTTGTATTCTCGCCAGCTCTAGTAATTAATGTCTTAATAGCAGATGACGTAAGATTCTGACATTCATCAACAACAATTAATGTATTGTCAATGGAACGTCCTCGTATATATGCCATTGGGCAAATCTCAATATTACCAAGACCCATCTGATCTTCAACATCAGACATACCACCTTTGTATAACTTCGATAAGTTATCCATAAATGGTTTTACCAATGGATCCATCTTTTCGTATAAATCTCCAGGGAGTGCTCCTAACTCTTCACCCTCAGGAATCGTATTAGATCTAGAGATAATTACTTTATCATATTTACCACACTCTAAAGCATTAACAGCAACAGCCATAGATAGATATGTCTTACCGCATCCAGCTGGACCTTTCAATATAACTAAAGGTCTATTATCATCCATTAATGCATCTAGAGCAAATCTTTGTCCATTATTACGTGGATGTATACCGATACCATGACCCTTCTTCACTTTTGTATCAATTAGTAATAACTCACCATGTCGATATACACCTAATGCAGAACGTTGAGATGGTTGACCAACAGTTGCTTCATCATATAATACAACATATTGATTTTCAATTAACTCTCCCTCAATTCGCTCTCCATCTAAACATCCTTTCTGATAGAATTCAGCAATCATATCTGATGGAGCATAATATTCTGCTCTACCAGTATAAATGATATCTGTATCAATTCTATCATTTAGATAATCCTGAACTTCAATACCCACAGAACGACACTTATTACGTACATTTGTATCATTCGATATCATAATAACTTTTTTACGTGGGTTCTGTTCGATCATTGTCAGACAAGCAGATATAATACAATTATCATACTTTGTCTTGTCCCATCCAACTGGAAGATTATCTGTATTCGCAGCTTCTACATCTTCTTTGAATATACCACCGTTCTCCAGCTTGATTCCTTTTTCCGGATTTCCATTTTCACATAATCGATCAATGAACTTATCAGCCATTCTAGCACCATAACGAGTTTCACTAGACTTATATCGATTATTCTTAATATTATCCAATTCCTCTAATACCACATGAGAAATTACTACAATATTATCTTCAAATCCGATAATCGCTTCTCCGTTCGTTTTCACCAGGATGTTTGTATCTAATACATATATTTTCTTAGATTTCAATACCTTCACCTACCTATCTAAAAGGATTGGTTGTCTATAGATTGTACTATTACTAAAGTGTGCATGGTATATCGGAACAAACAATTATCAACTATCAGAGTGGATATAATAGTGGTATTAGTTATGCTGATAGTAGAGTAAATGAGAGTAGTATTAATTATAGTACTGGATATAATAATGGTATCAACTATGCTGATGGCAGAGTAAACACTAGTAGTAGTAGCTATAATAGTGGATATAGTAACGGGAAAAATATTATATCTACATTGACAAAAGGAGAATTACTTTTGATGCTTTTCTTTAATGATCCGAGTGCGTATAAGACGGTTACTCAAGATGAATATAAAAATACAAAGGTAGAATATAATGGTGTTAATCAGATAGATTTCTCACGTATATCATCTATTACAATTCACACTGATAACATCGGATGGTCAGGTAATTATTATAGAGTATATTTTGGAGGAAATCAGCTGGAACCTGTGTATTTTGATAAAGATGCAACCATTAGCAATGGTCATACTAATAATAATTTGTCTGTCGTTGACCAATATGGGAATTTGTCAAGTTATACAATCAAATCTTTCACCACAACCGATGGTAAAGTTCACTCACCATCTAATTTAAATTATTAAATATCATATCATAATATTTCTTATTATATATTCACCCCTGGTGGTTAATAATACACATCATTATACTAGTAAGAGTAGTACTCTTACTAGTATAATATTCCAAAACATTAATGTTATTATTTCTTTCCTGTTGATATATACCTTTCATAATTATAGCGCAACCCATATAAATTATTGCATTACTAGTATCATTGTTACACCATCCATAATATGAATAGAGTTATCTTACACTGTTGCCATACCATAAGAAAAATCGTAAGGTAAATCGGAGAGTTGTACCCATGTATCATTATTCAGTTTGTAATGATATTGAGGCCATCCAGCCGAACCATAATTGTCACTCATAATATGAATTTCGTTATCCACAACAACCCACAGAACCAAACTTAAAATGTGCAGGCAATGTAACAGAGCCAACCAGGAGCCATAATATTTCCTCCTGCTTTAATAATTGAAATTGTCTGCTGTATGTTCTTTACCATCTTTGGTAGTGAATGATATTATTGGGGAAATGTTATTTGCAACAAATCTAGCATTAGTATTATCGCCATTCACATTATAAGTTTGTATGCCGTTATATGTACTATTATAGGTCACATTTGATATTCTTGATAAATCGGCACGCATTCCACCATCGTCTGCATATAGTGGATTATGACTTCCTGCTATAAGTAATTGTCCCTCGTTAATAACCATTCCACCACCATATCCATTATTATAATTATACTTCATAAGATATAGTAAAAATAGTTCTCCACTCGTCAATGTAGATAAAACATTTTTTCCCTTACTATATCCAATATTATACCCACTAGTATAATTAACACTACTCTCATTTACTCTACCATCAGCATAGTTGATACCATTATTATATCCAGTACTATAATTAATACTACTCTCATTTACTCTACTATCAGCATAACTAATACCACTATTATATCCACTCTGATAGTTGATACTATTAGTGTTCACTCTACCATCAGCATAGTTAATACCATCATCATATCCGATAGTATAACCGTTATTATTACTAACTCTTAAACTCATATAATATAACCTCCTATTATATATTTTTTAGTAGTAAAATTATTATATCTATTTCTTGTTTATGGTTTCCTGAGCCTTAGGCGTCTAATCTTTACACCTATTGACTTATACTTATAACACGATAAAATAACGTGTTTTGCTTTAATTATATGTGCGAATATTAGTATTAAACAAAGATACAAAAATCGACGAGGTTCATGCTCGTCGATTTTCCGTCTACTAGTGATATATGAAAAAAAATAAAACCGAAATAATAACTAGAATTATATATAAACCAAGTATCAGGACATATATTATATGAGTTTAAGAGTTAGTAATAATAACGGTTATACTATCGGATATGATGATGGTATTAACTATGCTGATGGTAGAGTGAACACTAATAGTATCAACTATCAGAGTGGATATAATAGTGGTATTAGTTATGCTGATAGTAGAGTAAATGAGAGTAGTATTAATTATAGTACTGGATATAATAATGGTATCAACTATGCTGATGGCAGAGTAAACACTAGTAGTAGTAGCTATAATAGTGGATATAGTAACGGGAAAAATATTATATCTACATTGACTAGTGGGGAGAAAGCATTTATCGGGTTGTTATTTACGCCTATAGCGATCGGGTATCAATCGAAAACAATTATTGGTGGAACGACATATCAACAATGGACCCCGAGCGGCTATGAACGGGTTTACAATATGTCCTTAGATTTATCAAAAATAACAAGTGTGAATTTTTCTACCAATGGATCAGTAACAATATATTGGATAGTTGGTAACAATAAAATTGGGTATTTATCTAACAATGGCTCTAATCCAGTAACCTCTGGTGCAAAAGGTATACTGATGGAGACTGGTGCGATTGATGATGATGCTACAGAATTTCAGATTACATCATTCACCACAACAGATGGTAAAGTTCACACAGCGGATAATTTAAATTACTAAGGGTATAATATAGCTCAACCTGGGCTGGCTCTGTTACATTACCTACACATTTTAAGTATGGTTCAGCGGTTGTTGTAGATGACGAAATTCATATTATGGGTGGTAATTATAATTCGGCTGGATATCCTCATTATCATTTCAAATTGAATAATACATGGATACAACTCTCTGATTTACCTTACGATTTTTCTTATGGTATGGCAACAGTACAAGATAACTCTATTCATATTATGAGTGGTAGTAACAATAATACTGGTAATGCAATAGTTCATATAGACCATGATATAATTATGAAAGGTACATATACCAGTTATTAATCAGTAAATAGTTAAGGGACCAACATATCAATGGGAGAGAATAATTACATTAGTGTTTTGGAATGTTATGCTAGTAAGAGTACTACTCTTACTAGCATAGTGATGTGTATTATTAACCAATACAATTAGCTCTTAGGACTACAAATCCTAAGAGCTATATATTAGTAATTCAAATTATCAGCGGTGTGTACTTTACCATCTGTGGTAGTAAACGATGTTACTTTTAATGTACAAGATAAAGAATTGGTAGTGGATATTAAAAACGCACAACGTGAATTATCTCCACTCGGTGCACTTATCGAAAAAGAATTATCTCCAGAAAAATTGGTACTCGTTGATGTAGAATCATTCATCCATCGCACACATCCATCATGTGTTTGCCCAAAAGCTTTGAACGAAATTTGTGAAATCTTACTCATGTCAATACCTTTTTTCACATTATATTCAAAAGCTGCATTATCATAACCAAAGTGAACAAGTGCATTACTTGAATAATCAGTCCCAATAAGATAAATATATCCTGTTCTCAAAAGGGAGCAAAGCAATAATTCTCCACTTGTTAAATCCTTAATAATTCCCCCCCCCCCCGATGGGAGTTATCACTGATGTAGCCATAGAATTCTCCTTTCTACTATGACACAAGTTGTCATAGATTTAATCCATTGGTTCATATTCATAAATATAACCCGACCTATCTTGGTTGTCGCTAGTTGCATTTATTTTAATACTACCAAAGCTAGGAATAGATACATATTTAGTACATTGGTTTGAAGTTGAACTTGTATCAAATTCAAAGGTAGTTTTGTAAAAATGAGAGGGCTGAATCTCTACTCCGTCCAACCAAATTTTATCAAAATGATACCCCACCCTCAGTATATCGGAATTATAAACAATAAGATTTCCGTTCTTAGTTGGAGTAAATGTTTCAGATTGTCCTATACCAATATTTACTCGTGTTACACTTTTTAACTTATATTTACCCCCCCCCCCGATAATTGGGTTAGTTATTACTGATGTAGCCATAATACATTTCCTTTCTTAGTAATTTAAATTATCTGCTGTGTGAACTTTACCATCTGTGGTGGTAAAAGAATTGATTACCCATTTCACTGGAAACTCTATATTAACAGCTATATCTGAAGATATTGGTGTTAAATTGTGAGTTTCAGGACCATAACTGTTATATGGAAATTGCACAGTACTTCCAAAAATGGTTAACTTTGGCATATTTTGTAAGTGTTTATGATCACATTCCAGAGAAACATTGATTGTCTGGACAGTATTACTACTAAATGGTACGGGTATTGTTTCTCTGACAATATAACCATTAGTACCCTCTTTATATATATATTTCCGTCCAAGCATTCCGATCAAGAACCGTTCCATCTCTATCAAATCTTCAATATTTACCCCCCCCCCCTATGGGAGTTACTACTGTTGTAGCCATAAAACTATCCTTTCTTAGTAATTTAAATTGTCTACCGTGTGAACTTTACCATCTGTTGTGGTGAACTGTGTACAAATTACATAATATGAGCCGTTACTAAACTGTATTTGATACATTGCATTATTGCTAACGTCTGTAAAATTGTAAGTACGTATCAAAGTGTCTATTGTGTTGTGTATTTCAAAATTCATTTCTGATACATTCGACAAATCAACTCTCATTCCCGTATAGTTGGTATTATTGTAATTCAATCCATATATATAAATATCCCCCGATTCATACTCTGTCCGAGTATATCTTGTTCTCAAAAGATTGATTAACAGTAACTCACCACTTGTCAAATCCTTAATATTTACCCCCCCCCCTACGATGGGAGTTACTACTGATGTTGCCATTATTCTCGCCTCCTAATAATTCAAATTGTCTGCCGTGTGAACTTTACCGTCGGTTGTGGTGAATGAAGTAAATTGAACGTTTGCAAATGTAATTGAACCAGTATCAAATAACATACCTTTTGCACCAGAGGGTACTTGTACATTACCAAAATAATAACTTATATCCTTAATACTGTTACCGCCAGCATCTACCCAATGCATTGTTAGTCCACTCCTAGCATCACCACTAGCAGATATATTTACACTTGTTATTTTTGATAAATCTAAGGACATAGTATAAGAATATCCTTGTATTCCCCCAATGGCTATATGCGAATTACCATTGATCGATATAGGCGTAAATAACAACCCGATAAATGCTTTCTCACCACTTGTAAGTTTCGTCAAGTTAGTACCCCCCCCCCTATGGGAGTTATTACTGATGTAGCCATAATATCCTTTCTACTATGACAACTTGTGTCATAGATTTAATTTTCTTTACTTACTATTCCATTTGTAATGATTAGTATGAATAACGTAATCACCCAAATACTATATCTCTTTATTATTTTCCGTTTATAATTATTAGACAATCTTCTTGTCTAATAATTTTCTAAATGCTTTGCTTAATATTGGTTTATTGTTATCTACAATACCCCATGCTTCGGTAATAGGATACTCATATGACCAATATGCTTTACCATTAGTACCCCAATCAGATCCATAAGAATTGATTAAGAATAATCCATCCTTATTCCATCCGATACATGTCATTGCATGATATCCAGTAATAGCTCCCCAATCATGATCTTTATCATAATCAGAAAAATATGCCATTGGTGTCTTCTTAGACTCATCATCATATGTATGCCACTCTGGATCAGCATTCTCATAACATGGTACTACTACCAATGCAGAACCAGTTGCATATACACATCGCTTGATTTCTTCAATACCATTCAACTGATAATATGAGGATGGTCTAAACTTTTTAGCTATTTTGTCAAGATCTTTCTTGTGAGCTTCATACTGTTTGTTACACTTATTATACTCACCAATTGTCTTGAAGTTCTTAAAACTACAAACACCATGAGCTACTAAATCTGATAATGCATCACGGATTGTCATACCATATCCATTTTTAGTAGTAACTGTACTACGATGTCCATAGATATATGCTGGAGAGAACTGACCAGTAATCTTAGACTGCTTTGTCTCTGTGATGAATCTCATCATAGATAAAGAGCATGCAACACACATTCCTGCACTGCCCTGATTAAATACATCTTTAGAATGTACCACCATAGACTTATAAGTCTTAGGTAATGGTTTCTCAGCAGTTAATCTACGAACAACTGGTTCTGGTGCAGATGCATCATCAATATCTTTGATCGTATAATCTCTTATATCTTCCGGTGAAGGAATAATATAAGAATAATCTCTCTTAGATCTACCAGCATTTTTAAACCCTTTACGACGAGTTTTATTAATATCAGCCATATAGATAACATCACCTTTCTTTCAAACTATCCGTCACATACATAGTTCACGAGTATTCATCAATAAAGAGATATTCACATTTATTCTTATGTTGATATAGCACCAATGATTTAGAATAAATAAAAATCTGATACGATTTTATCCATATTATCACCAAATAACTCTATAAAACACATTATTTTACAACAAAATAGGTGAGTAGTAATATTACTACTCACCATAAACGACCATAATTATTTATAAAGTATCACCCTCTCTTACCCTACGGTAATAAGCGGGCGAACGCCGCCGCCGCTGCTGTCGACGTTGGAGTAGTTGAGAGACCCACCACCATCGACAAGGCTGAAACCGTAGTAGCTGTCGCTATTGCCGTTAAAGTATCCGTAGACGTCTCGCAGCCACCACCGATTATCAGTTTTACTAGCAACTTTACCGGTAGCGAAACCAGGTAACTGTGTAGTGTCATCTCCGGTGTCGTATGCGTTACCATAACTACTATTTACAGTACCAAATACTTGTTGTTGGCACATAAGGTTAGCACGCACTGAGTAGTAGCCGTTACCAGATGCCATATATCCTCTGGGTGATGTACCACTAGATGTAGCATTCGTCAATTTGACTCTACGTGTCAGTAAGTGATCGCCTAATACGCTATTAAGATGCGTAACAACAGCTGGTATCATGGTAACATACATCGTATTACTATTAGCATAACCATGACAATCAGCATTACTACTGTGAATCATACTTGTAGTAAGATTTATCTTTGGTATCAATGTGATGTGAGATCTAGTATTAGGTGTGTCACCCTTACCTAACTCTGTATCAAATCCCATAATATACCAATCCTTATTGTATGTACCATCGTTAATCTTGATTACATTACCAACACGTAATCCGGTATTCTCTTTTGAGAAATATCCATCACCAAGTATATTATTATCAACAAATGTATTTACATCTGCTAAGCTAGCAAATGTTGCAATAGTTGATCCATTACCATCTGTCATTGCATTCAGTTCTGCTGCAGTCCAACCGATCAACTTTGTATAGATAAATGGTACACTCATATTACCAGTAATTGTAAATGATTTGCTAGCCGGTGCACTATATCTAGTAACCTTTCCAAGATCTACAGTAACTTCAGCATTTGGCAATACATTGAAATCATAATTACCAGTTCCAGGAGCAGTTATACTCTGAGTTATTCTAGGGTATGTCTTTCCTTTATAATTTTGCTGCTCAGAAGTAACAGCTACAGAGAGATCACTTAATGAACCACCATCATCTGTACGGATATCAACAGTTAATGTTTTTCCAATACCCCCCCCCAATTAAACTCTGTACTGTTGTAGCCATATTATACCTCCTTAATAATTTAGATTAGATGCAGTGTGGACTTTGCCATCTGTTGTAGTAAACGAGGTTACTTTTACAGATGTGTAATCAAAGCTTCCTATTCGCGGATCATATCCTGTTTTCGGTGTTGATATTTCCATTCTTGTATTTTCTCCATAACTCGACACGTCCAATGTGCCTGTAGACATGGGCTGAATAACTACACTTTTTACCAATGCCGGACTTCGAACCAAAATTTCACATGGTGTATTTGCTTCAGTTTCTTCAAAAGTTATATTTTTAACTTCTGTAAGGTCTATCGTTCCGTCATTATAACTTTGACCCATTCCTATAATTAGTGGTTCAGTAACCCGCATTTTTTGCGATAACAATCCAATCAGCAACCGTTCTCCGCTTGTCAACCCTGATAAATCAACACCACTTCCACCGCCTGTCTGTACTGTTGCAGCCATTTAATCACCTACTTCTTTCTTACATAAAACATAATTGGAATATCTACAGTTGGTACTGTTCCTCTACAAGTTATAGTATTTCCGTTAGGATTTCCTACAACCATTGCTTCTCCCCATGCCTTTAATTGGCTTTCGTTACCTGTTGACTGTATCTGTTCTAAGTCATACTGTGCACTGGGGTATAGTGGCTCGAAACTATATACTCCACCACTCCATCCGCTAGCAACTAATGTGGTTGTTTTTAATGTTCTCTTGCTCTCTAACCCATTAATATTGGTATTAATATTACCAATTTCATCATCAATAGATAATGGCTCGAAATATGTTGTATTTGTTAATGGTATAGAACCATCTGTATCTTTAATACACTTATAACGGTGTATATCACTATCATAATAATAGTGACCAGCGATACAAGGGGTTCCCTCCACGTATCTATCTCCACCACCACCGACGATTGAAACACTCTTACTAATATTATTTAATACCTTAAGTCCCATAATATTCTCCTTTCATTAATAATATGGATAATCGGGATTTTATGTTTTTACAGTCTCAATTTATGCATATGTTCATTTTTAAACATTATGGAGGCGGCATGAGCCGCCTCCCAAATATTTTTTATTTAGCAGTAACTCGTAAAATTACCGGTATATCTATTGTTGGCTGTTTTCCTCCAGCTCCAACATATATCGTATTTGATACAGAATCACCACATGGCATAGCGCTAGCCCACGCCTTCATCTGCTCTTCTGTACATAAATAACTTGGATCTACAACAACATCATATTTTTCAGCAGAATAGATAGCCTCAAAATCATAAATATAGCGACCTTCTTTGACCGTCCACCCATCAGATGTCATAGTATAATCATATGCATACTCTTTATTTGCCTTTCCATCAACATTCATTGTTGATTCTGATAAAGATTGAATATGAATGATAACTGGAATATCAACATCTGGTGTTATTCCACCAGCACCAACGTATAAGGTGTTTGTACTAGTATCTCTCAAAATCTTTGCATTATTCCAAGCATTACTTTCGATCTTAGAACAGTTTCCAGGTTCCACAACAATATGGAATTTATCGCTAGGATATAGTTGTTCAAATTTATAAACCGAGTCCTCCCAGTTATCTGACTGCAGAGTCGATTCGATAACTTTCTCTCGATTCTGCTTCTTAGTAATATCATCAGTTTCTGTTAAGTCTTCTATATGAAGAATAACAGGAATATCAGTAGTAGGAACAGTTGCGCCAGCACCTACATAAATAGTATTGCTACTTGCACTACCTAAAATCATAGCATCTTCCCAAGCATCTAACTGCTCTTTTGTACAGATATTGAGAGGTTCTACTGTTACCATATATGTATCGTTTGGATATACAGTACTGAAATCATAACGATTAGCAGACCATGATGATGTTAATAATGTATAGCTGATACTCTTAGAGCGATTCCTCTTCTTCTTCACATCAATAACTTCTGTAATATCTTCCACATGGACGATAACGGGTATATCAATCTCTGGTATTTCCCCATAAGATCCAACATGTATAGCATTGATATTGCGATCACCATATACACAAGCATTAGAGAATGCTTCTAATTGCTCAACTGTACAAGTGTGATTTGGTTCGATCTCAATAGAATATTTAGAAGATGGATACAGATCATCCAAATCATAAGTTCCATTTGAACTCCATTTAGAAGCTTCCAAAGTTATCTCATAATGCTCCTCTTTGTTAGCTTTATTGATGATTATCTCATTGATGGTTCCTCGGTACTGATTTAAGAACTTAACCTCAGCAGATAAATTAACTAATAATTGTTTCATATTAGTAAAGACATTTATCATATTATTAGCAGGAATAATATTTCCCAAATATGCAGGATTGTTCTCAATATCTGTTTCTTCAGAACTATCTGTAAATGGAATCGATGCTTTCCCTAGATTATTAACTCCACCACTAATATAATCCAATTCAGTGAATGTTTTCTTACCATCACCGACTTTTAATGCATACTCAGTACTATCAAATACGATCTCACCATTACCTAAGACTGGATCTACTTCTTCCCACTCTTCGGTTGTTCCTTGTCGTAACCAAATATCATGAGAGATAGATACAGTACCACCATATACACCACTAGCAGCAGATGCATCAAATGCGTATGCTAAATCCTTCCACTTTGTATTACCGTCACCTAATTTAAATTTACATAATCCAGTACCTATTCCAGAGTCTGGAAACTCAATGCCCAATTCTCCTACCCGGAGTACCGGGTTCGTAGCTTCCCATTCCGTAGTAGTACTACGTCTAGGTCTTATTTTAGCAAAAGACATGAGGTTTGATCCTCCTTTCGATTGAAAATCACTTAATTTATATAGATGTTTTTAATGATCCTATAGTTGTTATTCACCAGAATTGTTATTATTTGTTGGTGGTGTTGTATTACCAGATTCACCACCAGCAGACTGGTTATTGGTATCTCCTGACGGAGTAGTATTGTCTGTTGATGGTGTTGTGTTATCAGATGATTCATTTGTAGATTGGTTATTAGTATCTGACGGTGTGGTATTATTTGTTGGTGGTGTTGTATTACCAGATTCACCACCAGCAGACTGGTTATTGGTATCTCCTGACGGAGTAGTATTGTCTGTTGACGGTGTGGTATTATTTGTTGGTGGTGTTGTATTACCAGATTCACCACCAGCAGACTGGTTATTGGTATCTCCTGACGGAGTAGTATTGTCTGTTGGATTCTCTGTAGGATCTGTATTATGATTTTCGGGAGTAGGATCAACAACTGGATCAGTTGGTGTATCTGTATTTGTGGTAGGTTCAGGATCAGGAGTTGGTTCCGGATCTGGTTCAGGTGTAGGAGTAGGATCTTCAATCTTCTCAACCTCTACAATATATTCATTTGTATCAGATTTCTCTAATTTTACCTTGTACTTGTCAGCCATAGTATTACTCTCCTTTGCTTATTTGCTCTATGATTGATGTAATAATAGCAGAAACTTCATCTTCTGTTAATTCTCTATCTTCGGATTCTAATACCTTCATCATAACACCAGTTACGATAGCAGCAATTTGCTCTTGCTCTAACTCTTTCAACTTCTCAATCTGATTCATCAGATAAGTAGTTGTAGATTCTACAGCATCAGAAACCTTTCTGTCATAATATAATTGTATATCTCTCTCTGCGTCTCGAATGCTATCATCACTATATTGCTTCAAATTCTCTTCATCGGTCTCTAGTCTATAAACCAATGTCTCATAATTATTGATAGCTTCTAATACATCTTGATATGATTTTCTAAGAACTTGATCAACTTCTCTCTTAACAAAATCATCAATCTGTTGACCAGTAATTCTACCAATCTCTGCATCAATATCATCTAATGTATTCTTTATATACTCTTTAAACATTTGCATCGTAGCTTCCCACGATTTAAACTGTTTAATTGATACTAGCTTTGATGCGTTTAGATAGATACCATCTTTTTCCAATGTAATACTATTGGTTTTATCCTGAGAAATTTTGGCATCTGCAGATATTCTAAAATCATCAACAGATGTCTTTATACTCGGTCCATCATATCCTGTAAAACTATCGGTAAAATTACCATATGTTTCACTATCGCCAGCAATTCGGAACTTTTCTTCTTCTGTATCATACTTGATAACTGTATTATTATCAATTACAATATCATTTGGTAATGATATAGATAATGTGTAACTACCATTCTGATATGGTAGCACTAATGTTCGATTCTGTTTATCCAGATAGCGGTGCTTTGCATTTACAAAATACATCGTTCCGGCTTTCCTCAACAGATTAATCTCAGATGCATCTTCAATCGTTCCTAATGTCTTAATATCAAAATCAACGTATGACTGAACCGTCCCATCCAACAAGATATATATCATATCAGGTACTGGATTATCTGGCATAGATTCAGCAATAGAAAAATTATCGGTATACAGTGACTGTCCCACATATAGATCAAGAGAATCATATGCAAAATACATATATGACAAGTCCATATCCGAAACATCTGGTATTTCCTCAGACAAGCATACCTTTAACCTAAATTCCGCCATGTCTACTTACCCATCCTCTCTTTATTAGTTTATATAGTGCTAAAACAGCCATTATTAATATGATGTTTTGCGAATTAAGAACAAATATAGAGATCCCTAGACTACGGAATAGTCTAGGGATTTACACTCTATATTGTCTCAATCATAAATTATTTCTCAGAGTAATGAATAATTACAGGAATATCGATTGTTGGAATTGTTCCACCTGCGCCAACATGGAGACTATTAGCTGCTGCATCACCACAAAGCATAGCAGCACCCCAAGCTTTCATCTGAGCTGCTGTACATGTATAGTTTGGTTCGATTGAGATGTTATAACTAGCAACAGGATATGTACTCTCAAAAGAATATACACCAGAAGACCAGTTTGCAGCTACTAGAGTTGTAGTTGTAGTAGATTCTGCTGATACCTTGATTTCATATTCAGTAGATGTACCATCTCCCTTTGCAACAGTAAGCGTGCTATCAGCAAATGATACACCAGTGACAGTACCATTCTTAGCTGTTGTAATAGCAGCACCAATAGCAGCCTGTGTCATAGAACCATCTGTAGCTGAACCAGATGTACTATACAACTTAGCTACACCAGCAGCAGTACCACTAGCAGATTGAATTGTTAAATCAGTAGATGTACCATCACCCTTTGTAACAGTGAATGTGTTACCAGACTGTGTTACACCTGTGACAGTACCATTCTTAGCTGTTGTGATAGCACTATCAACCTCTGTCTTATTGTAATAATTGGAGAGATCAGTCTTGGTTGTACCAATAATCTCCCATGCACCACTCATAACAACATACTCATCACATATATTATCATCTGTACTATCAGCGGTTGGAACAAAATAGATTGTGTGATCACTAGCTTCAGCTACAGCTGGAAGTTCATTAACCTTGACCATATCGAAACTATTAATCTGTCCAATCTTAGCCTCAAGATTTGTCTTAAGAGTAGATAATGCTGAAGTAATAGCACCCTGAGTCATAGTACCATCAGTACCTTCACCACTAGCACCATAAAGCTTCATGATACCAGCAATAGCAGATGTAGCACCAGGAACAGTATAAGTTGTATCTTGACCTGCCTTAGTTACAGTAAGTGTCGCACCAGACATAGATACAGAAGATACCACACCATCACTAGTGACAGCTAATGCACTATCGATTTCACTCTTAGTATATGTCTCAGACTTTGTATAATGATTGTTGTCCACTGTAGATAATGCTGAAGTAATAGCACCCTGAGTCATAGTACCATCGGTAGCTGAACCAGATGTGTTATATAACTTAGCTACACCAGCAAGTGCTGATGTTGCCTCATTAAGTGCAAACTCAGACTTATCATTCAAACCATTAGTAACTACAATCTTACCTTCAGCAAATCCAACGGATGCAATATAACTAGTAAGATTTTTACCATTCTCATCCTTGGTAGCTTTTACGGCATGTTCAACATTTGTAACATCACTAGTTACACCACCAGCGAAATATGGAAGTTCGCTATATTCTGTTACACCATCACCCATCTTAATTTTGCCGGAACCAGTTCCAACACCACTATCAGGGGTCTCAAAGAAAATCTCGCCCTCTTGAAGAACGACATTGTTATTTATAGCGGAAGCACGCATACCTCGACGTGGTCTTAAATAACCTGCTGCCATTGTATTTCCTCCTTATCATTAACTTGTTATAACATTAGCAACGACATCTTCATTACCATAATCTAAATCTACTACATCTTGAATGTAAGAAGCAGATGTACCATCGTCCTCACTACCCATATCGAATGCATCTTCTTCACCAAAGTCATCATTTCTGACTCCTATATAATCTAGTGTACTATATGTTTTTGTACCATCTCCAACCTTGAATGCATTCATGGTTGAATCATATACAATTTCTCCTAGATGTAAAATAGGATTAGCTTTACCCCACTCAGGAGTCGTACCAGTTCTTAATGACAATGTATGATAATTAGAAACATTACCACCAATAAAATCACCAACACTTGACAGATCAATCCATCGATTTGTATAAGTATACAAATGATTCGTATCTGATGCAATATAAATTTTAGGTAATGGAGCTACAATGGATTCGATTTCATCTGCGGTGAGCCCCCTAATAAAATCAGAGATCTCAATACGTGACACACTTGTTGTATCACTCATTTCTGTACCAGGATCACTAATATCTACTAATAATCTATGAGTATCTTTTGTAATCCTGATCTTTCCATTTTCTAATGGTAGATTAGATAATGAGGAATCGTAGCCTCTTGTAAATATCTGAAGATATTTTTCAGAATCAGCCATCAAAGAATTCCTCCTTATTCATTAAAAATAAAACCGGGAGGGAGTTTCCTCCCTCCCAGTCTCACGGTTTAATTAGATTCTAATAGGATATTAGAAAGAACCCCAAGCTGTTGTAGCAGTAGCAAGAGCAGCAAGATTTCCATCAGTTGCAGTTGCCTGAGCTTCTACAGCATCAATACGACCATCCTGAGCCTGATCCTTGACAAGCTGTGTAGCAGCAGCATCAGCGATAGCCTTAGCAACAGATCCTTCTGTATTAACATCACCGTTCAATACATCAATCTTACCCTTATTCTCCTTGGAGAGAGCATCAGCAGCATCAGCTGTGGTCTTGATACCATCGATCTGACCCTGAAGATCTGTAATATCAGTATTCTTAGCATAAGCAGAAAGGTCGAGGAATAATCCACCCTTAACACCCTCTACATCATCAACGATTGAAAGTGCATTCTTCTCATTAACAGCAAGCTTAACTGCTGCACTGATCTTGTTATCTGCACCAACTGTAACATTAACAGAAGCTGTCTCATTACCTGTGTATTCATCTACAAGATCACCTACTGGAATATGAAGCTCTGTTGGAGCCTTAGAAGAACCCTCATCACCATCATTGAGATACAGAACAATCTCTCGATTCTCAACGTCATAATGGTTATTAGCAGCTGGATCGAGGAACATATCCTTACCGATATTAACTTCAACAGACTCTTTTCCAGATACAGGAAGTGTCAGCTTACGCAGTGCTGCATCCCAAGTTGGAGTTGTAACAACACCACCAATAGTAACATCAGATGTGGATCCATCCTTCTTAGTAACTGTGATTGTAGCATCTGTACCAGCCTTGGCAGCAACAGACTTAACAGTATCAGGAGAAGCTTCAACATCAGCAATAGCACCTGTTACAAAATCATAAACAGACTTAGCTGTTGGAAGATGATTGTCATCAGAAGTTGCATCAATTGTTGTAACCTCTGGACGAGAAAGAACCTGCCAAGCAGAGTTAACCCATGCCTGAAGTGTACCAGTCTCGGTAACATAATAGATCTTACCAGATACTGGAGTTGCTGGAGCAGTAGCAACTACGACGATAGACTCAGTGAAATCCTGAGTTCCCTTGTAAATCTTACCTTTGTCGGTAAAATAAAGAACGTTTGCATCCTTGGTCTCGAGTGTGACATAAGCGGCCTGAGTACCATACTTAAGAATGCTAGTATAAGTATTAGCCATTTTTGTGTCCTCCTTAATGTTTGGAATTTAGATAGTACTTAGACGTACTACAGTATATGTGGGAGATATGTTGTACGTCTTAATTTATAATAATGTTTGCTTAAAAAGTTCCCCAAGATGCTGTCTGCATTGCATGAACATACTCTTCTTCAGTTCCTTCATTTCCCTGATCTAACCATACTTCATATGCAGATTTACCAACTAAAGATGCTAAGAATTCATCTTCTGTCCCCTCATGGTCATGTTGCAACCAAATCTGGTAAGCAGATTTACCTGTAATGTCTTTAATAAAGTCAGCTTCTGATCCAGTGTTGCCTAAATCTAACCATATTTCATATGCAGATTTGCCAACTAAAGAATTCAAGTAATCCGTAACAGTACCCTCATTACCGTTATCTAACCAAACTTGATAAGCAGATCTACCATCTTTACCTTTTGCCCCCTGAATAGAGTTTACAAAATCTACAACAGTACCTTCATTACCTAACGATAACCAGATCTCATAAGTAGATTTACCCTGAGGACCAATCAGAGAGGTTAAGAAATCATCAATCGTTCCCTTATTACCTTCATCCATCCAAATCTGATAAGCAGACTTACCATCTTTTGGCTTAGATTGATCACCAATATATGGTAATAGATTATATCTGGTTACGCCGTCACCAACCTTCAACTTCTGAGTATCATACTCATATGCTGGCTGACCATTCAAAAGAAGAAGGTTAGCTTTGCGTAATGCTCTGGCGGTACCTCGTTTAAATTGTAATGGCGTTTTCTTAACTGTTGCATTTGGATCATATCCTTGGTTTGGAATTGCCATTAAATATACCTCCAAAACTAAATTATTGTTACTTCACAATGTACTTGTTTCCAAGTGTGGTTAATGTCTTCTCATCAACTGTTGTATTGGAAGAACGACTTACCTTTACATAGTTAACAATCTTGTCTGCCTGCTCTCTGGTCATGTACTTTCCAGCTTCGAATCCAATCTCAACTGGACCGGTAACACCTCTCTCTATCTCTACAGTAATCTTTTCTGTCTTACCTGTAACAGTAGCATCGGTTGCATCACCACCTATGAAGATATGTTTATACTTAGACTTATCCCCATAGATCTTTCCAACAAATTCGTGAACAATACCACGATTTACAGACTGGAATATATCAACATCGCAGTTGACAAGATTTAATGTAGCCTTGTCTGTCTGACCATTAGATCCACCACCGATAACATAGTAGAATCTAGAATCATTAGCATCGAGTTTAGACTCAACTGTGTAAGAGTATCCACACTGACCACCTGTATATGCAAGATAAACAGTAGCACCATTCAGTATAGCATTGAACTTCTTAGTCCAAGACTTACTAGCTAATGTTGTAGCTGTTGCCCATTCTGCATTAGCATCATTCTTCTGAATAATTGTATCACCACAGCTTAAGTAGTTTGTAGAAGAATGATCCATTGTAATATTAATAGTATCTGTGCGAACAGCACCTACAAATCCAACGGCAGCATTTGATGTTGATCCATTTACAAGACGTACATTAACAGTACCAACCTTAACTGGATCAGCAGTAGAATTATTGATAGATCCACCAATAACAGCTGCACCAAGCTTAGCACCATCTAATGTAACAGATGTAGACTCTACATATGTACCATCATCTGTTCCACCAATAATAAATGAATCACGTGGAATCTCTACTTCCTTACCGGTAGATACGTTACGTACATAGTGCTTACCATCTTGCTTAGTAGTAGCGATAACAGCATTACCATTACAGATAACACCATTTCCAGTAAAGTATCCAGCAACTTTACATTCACGTAACTCAATTTCTCTCTTTGTAGTAAATACAGCAATAGGAGAGAAAGATTCTAAAGAACCCCAAACATATCCATCAATATTTTCAGCATTCTCAACTTTAACCCATCCATTGGTCTTCTTATCCCAATGAAGGGCAATGATCTCAGCATTAGGATCAACCTTCTGTGGAGAAAGCAATGTCTTAACACCAGGCTTAGCGTCTACATCATATACACCAGCATATTCTGCAACATAACTTCCTTTTGGAACGAGTGGTGTAATAACACTATGCTCTGTTGTTAACCCTGCTTCCATTGTATCAACAGCCTCTTTCTCATTACCACGGAACTCAGCTGTAAATACAGAACTTGAATGTGGGAATGTAGTTGGAATAATACGATCCCAATACTTCTGAATTCTGCCAAGGTAGATTCTAGGGAGCTCTTCTTTTACAATAGTTTCACTCATTTTGCGCATTTCTCCTTTCTAATTAATATACCTCATCTTTAATGACATCCTCATTTGGAGCAGTGGTGTCATTTGTAGCATTCGTAGGTTTCTTAGGTACAGTACCTTCTTCATCTTCGATGACATCCTTGTCATGAATCTTAACACCACGCCAAGTCATACCACCATCCTGAGAGTACTGAATAACACCATTCATAATCCTGATATATGGCATACCATGATCTCCTAACGGTGTACGTACACTCTCTGTTGTGGATGCCTTAAAAATAATCTCACAATCAAGAATACTTAATACACTAATGCGTGACTTAACAGCCTGGAAATCATCTGATCCATCAACAATGATGTACCAATCTCTCTGATCAGAACCAGCAACAGAAATAGAAATTACCTTTCCAATGATATGCTTTATAATACCAGAGGAGTTATAGGTAATATCTACCAGATCATCCATAGAGATTAAGCGATCTTTTACTGTATGATCGTCAAATGTAAGCTTAACTGCAACACTTGCTACAGCTGAGCATTTGATATCCATTAACATATATAATTACCATCCTTTCTTTAGGTTATTCAATTTATTATAAAGTTCACGGCATAAAAGGAGATACCGGTTGCTCGGTATCTCCTCTATTTTTCAATATTCCTGGTCCAAGATTGTGATATTATAAGTACCATCATCATTGTGGTGGATCTTGATGTCGTACTTATTATCTTTTATAAACTTCATAAGATCTTCTAATGAGTCTATTTCAATCTCGGTCTCACACATAGTATTAGGTTCTCCATAGAGCCAATACATCAAGCGTTAGAAGTTCCTTCTACACCACGAGCAGCACGATTTACAGTCCTCTTACGTAAAGCATCAACTGCTTCATATATTGCATCAATAGCTTCCTGATTCTCATTACAACGATATTCAGAATTCTGAAATCCTTCTAATCGTGTAACAACCATCAGCAACAGATCTTCATTAGAAACTCCATTAACACCAACCTCTTTAATTGGCCCTTCTTGGAAATTAATCTGTGCTAATACATTATCATTCTGCACATCTTTCACTACAAAATGATGTGGAGCATTGTAATTAAATGAATCTTCACACTCTACTTTAGTATACCTCTGTGTAAACTTTTCTTTTTTCAGTTCCATTTTGTGTACTTCTCCTTTTGGTTTATTATTGTCAATTGTTGAATACTATGGATCATTAACTTGATGTTTACCACACCTCTTTATTTGTCGTAAGTAATCTCAACATCTGAGCCAATACGTTTCCTAGAAATTGTACCTACCCGTTCTTCTGTATAATTAAAATTTGTCTCCCAGCTACAATCAGGATCCATACAAACAACTGTTCCAGATATCTTTGTCCTTTCAGTAAATTTACCAGATCCTATCATGGTAAAATCATAATGAAAATCATTTGGATCTATGATTTGTGGAATAGATGTTTCAAGACAACGTACCTTTGCTTCTTTCCCACAGATTGGGCAATATACTTTATCAACCATACAACTTATTATCTCCCTCTATTGAAATATTGCGTTTACAAGATAAGCAAAACATCTCAGCAGATAGTGTTTCATAATTTCTTGTATCTGAAACAGGAAGATGCGTTGGAATTATTTCGCTACGATGATAACGTTTGTATGATGATACCTTGTTTTCTGCACCACAGATTGGACAATATATCACCATTGAATCTTGTTTGGGAAAGTGTTTAGTATTATCCTTCATTAGAATCTCCTTTTTACTATTTCATATTCATATTAGACGTTTCTTTATATGTACCACCAATGTAATCTAGTTCTGTAAAGGCTTTCTTGCCATCTCCAACCTTGACTGTATTGGTAGATCTGTCAAATACGATCTCACCATCACCTAAGACTGGATTTGCCTCTTCCAACTCTTCGGTTGTTCCACACCATAACAACATACGATTATCACTAATTTTACGAGACTTCTGAAACTTCTCAACAGCTTCTGCTGTCTTCTCTCCATACACACCATCAATCTTAATAGGATATCCAGCGTTAACCAACTTCTTTTGGATATTCTTTATATCTGATTTATCAGAAGATTTATTTGATGAACTGTAATGAGGTGAATCATTGATACGTTTGTTTTCAAGATAACGTGATGATACGCATATAGCACAAACAACGATTATAGATACTATATATACCATATAATCACCACCTTTAAACAATGATCCAGTCTGTTCTAGTTGTGAAGTCAAGCGTGAAGTCTCTACGTTTTGTATCAAAGAAACAGAATTCCTCGTCATCTCTTGTATGGATCATAATTGTTTTATTATAATCCCAGTACCAGTATCCTAGCCATTCTGGAAGCTTAATTTTACAACCAGATTTCATAGCATTATATGCTTCTGCCCAATCCATATAATGTAATGTATTAGATGATCCATCACTGGTAGAATGGCAAGCTCTAGAATCATCATCACATATCGCACGGTATTCTATTGCTACTACTTCTATGTCTTTATCTAAAGTAATGAATTTTCTAATAATTCCAGTTTCAGAATCATGTACAATTGTATTAATCACATTATCGTTATAATCTTGCTTTTGATAATAATGATCATGGCTATCTTGCTCTGGTAAATAAAACATGTTTCCCAGCTCTAAATCTTCGAACTTCATAAATACTCCTCCTGTTACTTCTCTGGTTTACCACGTAAGATTGCATTGTGTTCTACTGCATTATAGATAACCTCTTTTACATTAGACAAGAACGTACTATCTTTACTCTGATCCAGCATGATAGCATTATATATCACGTAATAGATATATGCATGATTTGTTGGTATATTGATATCATAGTTCTGCACCTGTTTGCAGAACAGAATAAAGAATGCTCTTACCATGTCATTAGAGTAACCTTCAAGATGACGAGATAATACTGTCAATCCCATATGAATATCATAAATATTATTACTAGAATTACGATATTTATTAAGGAATCGATCAAATACTCGATTTGGTTTCTCAAGATCAATAGATCGTATCTTAGTCTTCTTAGCAAACTCTTTAAGCATTGTAAGATTTTTTGCCTCGTCGATAGCATCCAGAATTTCCATCATCTTCTGTTTCTTATCACTATCATCCATTGTATCTTCAGCAATCTTGCGATATTCGTCAGGTGATAACTCTTTATCAGAATTATATATAACAGATAACTCTTGTGCAAAATCATGCTTTGCTTTTTCCTGCTTGATATTTAAGATAAAATCATTTATCAGGTTATCACAAATACCATTACGGAATGTACGCATCTGTGTTGCATCTAATCCCATACCATTTTCTGATACATATAGATCAACAGAAGATTGCATCTCTTCTGGCAACTCTTTGTAGATATTGAACTTCTCTCCAGCGATCTTACGATTAGCAATATCGAGCAGCTTCTTGATCTTATCTTCATCAATACTATGCTCACCACTATCGGTTAACCATTTGAAGATGAACTCTGTATCCTTAGCATATTCAGAAACATCATGAGTAGTAATATTTCCCATGTCAGATACATGAGTTTTTCCACTGTTAATTTCTTCTACAATATCTTCAAAAGACTTTGTATGCTTAGCAGCTCCAATAACTTTCTGCTCACCAGTATTAGGATCTAACTCTACCTGCATTTCTTTATATTCACCTTCTAATGGTTTCTCTACAGCAGGTCTCTCCAGAACACCATTATTTGATGGATAATTCTGAATCTCTTCGATCTTGGTTCCTTTTACAAAATCATCCAGCTCCTTAGCTATTGCATCAGCCTGCTCTGGTGTTATCTTATCTGTATTTTCCATATATCCTCCTACACTACCGTCTCGTCTGAATCTGATCAATTGGTGTAACTTCTCTGGTCATAGACTGTAACTTTAACTTGATACTGGTTAATACATCAGCAGTATGATACTGATCTGTTACATATATAGCAAAGAAGTTCTTAAAGATATCACCAGTATCTTCAAATAATGTAAGCATAAATGTTGCTGTCTGTCGATCTGTGAAATACTGAATAAGTGTCTCAAAAGATATGTCATATGCACACATATCATAGACAACACGATTCAGATTCTGATGGATCGACATCATCTTAGGATCAATATAGCGATATATAACCTGATCCTTATTTACAGCATCCTCTTTCACCAAACCGTCTGCTACCAGTTTAGCATATATATTGTCAGAATTATCAATAATATATCTGATGAAGAAGTCGATCATATAATCTGTAAATCTAGATATAAAGATATCATACATTGTATGAGCTACAGAATATAACTCGATTGGATTGAGATTATCGTAATTACCAATAAAATCAATCTGGTAATATTGACAGATCATAGTAATGATTTCGATATATGTCTTATCTCTCACATCGCAAATCTTATCTTTATAATCTGGTCCAGCTTCTAAGATTCCCTTAAAGTTTCTATCTAATACATCCACATAGTTTGGCATTGGATTATCAAATGGACGAAACTTCATCTTAAGAGAATCCTCGATTACATTCATAATATACTCAGTGCTAAAGTTACTTAAAATTATACCGATAGCACCATCGGTATCAATAGAGTTGGCAAAACTCGACATCTTATTTCCTCCTTATTCGGTTAGAATAGTCAACATTGATTTTATAATTACATAATTGTCATATATTATGTAATTAATAACAAGACTGATGTCTCTAGGATTGTTCATCCTAGAGACACTGACTATATGAAAATGAGTTTCGAGAATAATAATCTTACAAAAGATTCTATTCTATTATATTAGAGTTAAATGTATTAGAAATTAATCTAAGTCATCCCACATTGATGCAAGATTACCTTTTAAGTAGCTCTTCTGTAATCGTCGCATATTGCTTTCGACATAGTAACTAGAAACATCCATATCAGTATTCAACTCAGTTAGCAATAATCCTTCTTCTGGATCTTGAGATGTAAATAAACTGTCTGGTAATTTCGTATATGTTGCAGCATTGATGTTATTATACATTGATGGATCGACACCAGTATCACTAGCAAACTGATCTCTGGTATGCTTATCGAGAGCAAAGATTGTATCTCGTCTTTGTAACCGATCCATATATTGATCAACCATTACATCTTCTGATGTTTTGATTCCATTGGACTTAATAACCCAATCAAGATCTTTATTAATATCATCATTGATGCCTTCAACATCAAATACTCGTTGATCTAGTTTCTCACGATGTTCCAGAGCAGCTTCAAATTCCAATTCTTCCAGATCTTCATCTTGATCTGTCTTAATTGTATTCTTAAGAATATGCCAATTCTCTGTCAGATTCTTACCATCATACCATACATACAATGCCATAAGATAAGAGAATACCTGATCATCATGAGTCTTATCAGAATGCTCAACTTTACCGGAAGGTTTCTTAACTTCCATTGCCGACATCTCTGAATGAAGTATCGGTGCCACGAATTTATCTTTATGGAGAGCTACACGATCATATAAGATTTCAATTAATCTTCTACGTATTTCCCGAGTGGAGTTTATACAATAAACTTTCATTCGTCGTTTACGCTTCTCCATTCGCACACCATTGTATGCTTCTTCGATAGCAACATCTTTTTCTTCCCAATATAGATTCTTCTTAACCGATGTCTTTACCAGTCTTGCAATAACAGAACTTCCAAATCCACCATTACGCTCAATATTAATTACAGCGTTATTCATGTATTTGGATACTAGTTCATATATAACTTCGGCTAAATCATCTGTAGGAATGTAGTTGCAGTTTAATGTGGCAGTAACTCTTGTTGTATGCGAATCAATTACAGTAATAGCAGAACTATCATTATATGTAGCACCAGCGACATCGACTCCGATAATTGGTGGATATTGTAAATCGATATCTTCATATACCTGGAATTCGTACTGGTGGAACCGTCCAAATCGAATTGTTCGTATTGGCTCTTTCAGATGAAGTTTAATCTTATCAAGGTCTTCCTGAGTAAATGGACAGTCGGTACTAGACTCAGCCCACTCCAATAAAACTTCTCGACGGATATCGGGCCATGAACCCTGCATGGTCTGTACCATTTCTTTGAAGTAATCTTGTCCTAAACCTAATTGCTGATAAGAATATGTGATATAGAAGAATGCATTATTTGTATTTGCTTCTTTTAATCCCTTCAACTGATTATAATCGTAATCGTAGAAATCTTCACTCCAAGGTGTAGCAGTCTTCAACATCATGTAAGCGAACTCACCAGAAGTTGTCAACAAGTCGCCAGGTGTTGTAGTAAGTACCATTCCATATGGTGCATGATTTCTTTCAGCATTCTTTGCAGCTTTAGAGAATGCAGGAGCAGCAGCCATATATACTTCTTTATTATATGGCATGAAGGCAAACTCATCATAATACTGCAATGGCATTGTGGAACCTCGACCCAAGTTATTTGCCGCATCTTTTGTACGGGCAGATGGGAAGGTTACAATTCTATTATGGTTGAATGGATGCTCGATCATTACAACAGTATTTGGTACTTTGAGTTTCTTACCATCAGCACCAGTAGTAGCAGATAGTTGTAAGTATGATGGTAATGCATCTCGATATTCTTTTAGATGTTTCAAGTTATTCTTAGATCCAGGATGATCTTTATGAATAAACATAATCTCAGAGTTTGTTGTACCGAAATTATAACACCATAGATATCGGAATAGTGCAGCAGTAGTCTTACCAGTCTGTCGAGGGAGTGTAATATAGAAATTGAAATTCATCATATATAGGAAATTCATTGCTAAATTTCCTCGATGTAACTGGAATCTTATACCACCATTTACCTGGTCACCCTGGATTGGGATTCTTGCAACTTCTCTTAAGAAGTACCAATAGTTTCGTTTACATTCTAAAAGAACACGACCCTTCATTGGTGCACTTAGATTAGGATCTCTTGGATCTACTCCGGCTAATCCAGCATCTAGTAAACATAAGAAGAAATCGTTATTAACAATACCAACAGATTTTAGATAATAATGCATATCCAAGAACGATTGGTTTGTTGTTTCTTTATGTATATACATAACCTGTGGTCGTTGTAACTGTGTCTGAACAGGCATAAAATAAACCTCCTTTCCTAGCAGTCTATTATTATCTTGTAGAATCAATAGAAACGAAATACCCAGAGAGCGCCTAACTCTCCGGATACCTCTATTTATAAAAAGTATGTGTAGGATTTACTTAATTGTTGCAAGTTTTGTAATTGTTTTCTTACCAGCAACGCCATCAACTGTAAGATTATGCTTCTTCTGGAACTTCTCTACAGCTTCTGCTGTCTTTTCTCCATATACACCATCAGCTTTAATATCATATCCAGCTTTAGCCAACTTCTTCTGGATCCATTTTACATCCGATCCTTTAGATCCAATCTTATATGTACCAGTTGGAGTATCATCCTTCTTTGGCTCCACCTTTTTCTCATCTTCCTTCTTCTTAGGTGCAGAAGGACCATCTGCTACTAATTTAGCAATAGTATCTTTACCAGCAATACCATCAGCCTTAATCTTACAAGACTTCTGGAACTTAACCAATGCATTATATGTAGATATACCAAATGATCCATCAATATCTAATGGATATCCAGATTCTACTAATTCCCACTGTAACCACTTAACAGTTACTCCCTTAGAACCCTTCTTAAGATTTGGCTTAGCTTTTGTATATGGGTTAGATCCTTTAACCTTGTAGGTAACATTATCTGCTGCTTCACCATACTCAATATATGGCATCAATAATCCATGTGTCCAAGCGGTATCAGTAATCTTGGTCTTTACACAACCATAGTCGATACCCTTGCACTCGATAACATAACCGTTACCAATATAGATTCCGGTATGTCCTTCCTTCCAAACAGATGTACCAATAGGGAATTTCTTCCAATCTTTGATTGACATTCTTTTTGTAGCAATTGAGTACATCTGTGCAGTACCATATAACTTACCAGAATAAGCATACAGTAATCCACTACAGTCACAGCATCTCTTTCCAACGAGCTTCTTAGTCTTAATCTTCTTTAAATATGCTGGTGTAAATACAGATGGATACATTCTTGTCCAACTGTTTACCATTGACTGAGTCACAATCTGGTTCTTTGCACCATAGATATATGGAGTACCAAGCATTGTTTTTGCAAACTTAGCTGCTCCTTCTCCTGTTAAAGCCATATTAAAACCTCCTCAGTTTATATATGATAATCAATAAGTTGCATTTATCTAAGAGTTCTCAAATGAAATAACCCTAGGTATTACTACCTAGGGTCACTGTATTAGAAATCATCATCCATCATAGAAGCTGGATCTGCGTCAGCACCACCATCAGCAGTTGCTGGTGGTTTATTAACTTCAACGTTGATTCTTGCCATCTGTGTAAGACGGTCAACATCATCAAAGTCAATATATGTACCAAGAATATTTCGTACATAGATTTTTCTAAACTCAGACTTAACTTCATCTGGCTCACTAGATAATTCAGAATCAATAATCTTATCAGCCATATTATTAACATTATCAAACATCTGAGCATTATTCTGTAATGCTAAATAATATGGTGGTGGTAAGATGATCTCAATTTCTGCATTATCTTCGTCAAATTCATAGTTATATGTCTTAGTATAGATCTTAGAGACAAACTTCTCAACTTTTCTCTGTCTGGTTGTAATACCTTTCAGATAACGAGAATTGCTCATTGTAAATCTAGTAGCAAAATCTTGCTGCATGGTAGAATTTACAAATTCAAATGGAGTACCAGTAGCATTAACTGCTGCTTCTTCCATCTTCTCCATAAGATCTGTAGGAGTATTCACTTCTTGTCCTTGCATAACCTCAAACTGAATTGGTGGATCACCAGAAGGACCCAAAGGAATTACATAATCATTATACTTACCAACGACATTTAGAATATTATTCATTGATTCAATCTGTCGCATACCGAAGTTACCCTTCTTAATCTGAGCAACTACATTCATCATAGTACGAGCTGTATTCTGCTCTACATTTTGCTTTACATAGTATACTCTCTTATCATTTGATCTTGTGATCTTTCCAATAACATCTGTTAAGTATAATAAGATGTATAACATAGCTGGTACTAATGATTTTCTAAGATCTGATATACCTCGATGAGTATGCTCATCCAGTTCAAAGTAACAATGAACAATATCATCCGCTGGGATAAAGGTAACAGCAATATTGTTAGCTTTTGTTACATTGAATTTATCATTGTAATTCAATACAGCATAAATCTCATCTTTTAAATCCTTATTTGCATTAATGAAATGAGAATCAATCTGAGCAGAAATCTTAGCAGCAATATAACGTGTTACTAATTCCTGCTGTTCTCCAGACATATCCTGCTGGAACATAGCAGCGTTTGTGATACCAGGAGTTGTATGATTTCCTCCACAGAATCCACACTTACCAGGATCTTCCATAATATCAAGATAGTAATATCCAACGCATCTCTTATCAAAATAGATTGGAATTACATTTTCCCTAGGAAGAATCTCCAATACAGCACCATTAATATTAGTTACTTTCTCTGCAGAATCATCGTCAATAGAAGATACAATTAAACCTTCTGCAGATGCCGTATTTCTAAGTCTACCCTTCTGTGGGTGTCCTTTAAAAATAGATACCATCTGGTTCTGATTGCTACTTCCAGCTTCTGATACAACCTCACCACTCATCTTGTTAGATTCATGTAAAGATGATAATGATTTAAAAGCTTTAATCTTTTCGGATTCTGTAGCAATATATGATTCTTCTATATATGAATTGATCATACCAGAATCATTAAATGTAATTGTTACTTCTCCTAAATCTGGCATACCTTCCATCAATGACTTCTCACTAATGTCAGCTTCTTCAGATACCTGCTTTACATATGATTTGAAATCAGATGTAACTGCATAAGACTCTTCAAGAATTGTTCTAGAAGGTGCATCAATATATGCATTCTCATATAAACGATTCTGTGGTAACATCTGTCCGCCCTGGTGACCATACATTCTGCGTCTCTTTAATAACTGATCGAAAGCAGTATTATATGGAACACAGTATACAAATGCTTCACCATACTTAGAAGTCTTCATATATGCACGATCAATAAAATCCTGAAAATCATAGATTCTTTCTAATCGTTTTGAGTTTGCTGTAAATTTGGCAACCTCTTTCTTTGATGTCTTTGTATACTTTGGATTGATAAAATTCTTAGAGAAATTATCAGATGATAATACATTATCTCTTTTGATCTCCAAGGCATCTAATAGTTTTGGCATATACTTGCAGATCATATCATAATTGTAATTCTCTGCCTGTATAAATTTATGAATCTCTTCCGTAGCAAATAAATTTGTTAGAAGATTATCGTTCTGGAACAAATCCTGAACAGAAGACATTAGTTTTTCTGTATTTGATTTAGATCCTCCCTCTAATCTTCGCAGCAATTCTACAACACCAGAAGAGTTTGTATCGTTGAATTGTAATTTATCGATCGCTGTATCCATATTATCGATGATATCATCTAAATTATGTGTATCATCTGTTCTGGATAAATAGATATCTTTATACAAGCTATCCATTTTGCTATCTAATAAATCTAGCTTCTGAGTTATACTACGAGGAGTCTTATACTCGTTATCATCGCTATTACTATTATTCGTAGTATCAGCCATAATTGTCTCCTTTCTCAATTCATATAGTCGTTTTATATTAAAGTACGAATCTATAGACCCCATTATAGGGATCTATGTAGTACATATTTTTCTTTAGATCTATTTATACGTAATTGTACTAATGAACCCACAGGCACTACTAATAACTCGCTCTAAATCATCATTATGATAATTCTTCAAAAATACCATATGATTTAGATCTTTTTCAAGATCTCCTAAGTTTGTATCAAACTCTTCTTTCTCATCAGTTATTCTTCTACACATCTCATAGATATCTTCATCTCTGCTACTTCCCATACGACTCATAATACGATGAAGTCGCTCAATAACCGGAACTTCAATTCTCAGTAATTCTACAGAGATATCCTGTTCATTCTTTGACCATTCTAAATAAGAACGATACTGTGCAGGAGATGCCGTGGCAATATAGTTATCATCACTTATACCATACTGAATATGTGATTTTAATGTAAAGTAATTCACATTCCCATTGTTGATAGTATGATAATATCGATTCTCGATAAAATCTTCAGATGGTATTTTGCTAAAATCATCTTTTGTGTAGAAGTAATATTCTACACCATGTTTTTCGCCATTACGTGGTGCTCTAGTAGTACCATAGCATAATGGTTTTAATTTTGTATCTTTACAGAAAGTCTTATCTTCTAAAATCTTATTATATAACGTGGATTTCCCACTACCGGATTCACCAACAATACAAAAAATATGTCTCATATTAAACAACCTTTCTAAATTACCAATTATCAGATTGTTTTCACCGTATCAAATTATTAAAAAAGTATAGGAGTGGAGTTTAACACCCCACTCCCATAACTTATTTAGTATAAAGTATTTAGGGAATACCTAAATGTTTACCTTACATATCAGAAGCATTGGTGTAAGCTGTCTTAAGATCAGTTGCACCAGTGTTACTATGCTCAGATTTAAGTACCTTGTACTTATAATCAACAGAGCTTGCAGAGAATGTAAGATTGTCAGCAGTCTTGCTCATCTTAGCAATCTTATTAGCTGCACTATTCTTGCTGCTATTAAGATAATGGTATCCTGTGATATCATGTCCAAGAAGATAGTTAGCTGCACGATCTACATAGTAACCAGTAATTGGCATACAGTTGAACTCAAGAGTGTATTCAACGTTCTGACCAATTGCATCACGGTTGCCGTTGTACTGAGAGAAGTCTGCTTTAGTAAGCTGACAGTTTGCTAACAGTACTGCACGCTCAAGGCGAAGCATTGTAGAATCTGTAACATAGTACATCATTGTCCATACTTCGTTTGCATATGAAGGTGACAAATCACCGCTCTGAATCAATCCATGGTAAGTCTTAGCCTGAGTCTTAAGATCGTGAAGACCTGTAAGGTAGTACTCAGAATACTTCTCGATTAATCCACCAGATCTCTCAAAATACTGCATAGAGATTGTAGCAGATGTCTCCTGAGTTACCTTTGATACCATACGCTGTGTATTGATACCATCTGTAAGCTCAAGAGTATCAGCCTGAATATCTGGCAGACCATCTAATCCACGGAACTCATACTCAAGCATATGCTCGAATGAGATATTCATGTTCTTGATGGTATCTGTTGTTGCCTTCTTTGCAAGCATTGATAAGAACTTAGGACGATTGATTACCTGTAAAAACTGGAAACCTTTCTCGTACTGCTGGAACTGACCAATCTGAGTGAAGTCGGTAACACCACGGAAAGCCGTGTACTGTGTGAGAGACTTTGGCTTAATCGTATAAGCATTAAAGATACCCTTACCAGTAGAGATTGAACCACTGTCTTTATTAGCCATTGTTACTTACCTCCTTTCTTAGTCATTGTTCACTGCGTAGATATCAAATACTTCTGTCTGAGCCCAGTTAAGGAATGCAAATCTGATAGAAGCGTAGAAAATCTTCTGAGATTCCTTAAGTGGGTCTGATGTGTACTCGAATTCAAGCAGATCGAAGTTAGTTGTATAGTCACTGAGCACTTCACTAACTGCATCAGCATAAGCCTGAAGATCACCAGTTGTAGAAAGTGCATAACGCTGCTTAGGACATGTATTACGTACATCACGCATTACTGTCTGAATAGCAAGAACGTTGTTTACATAGCTAAGCTGTGTATATCTATCCTGAGATGTGTAAGAAGACTGTACAACACAATCTCTTCCCTCAAAGATAGCATAGTTCACGCGCAGCTCATCTACTGCTTCCTTCTGATTAATAGAAGGTGTATTGATTGGAGTGAAGTTGATTGTACCCTCGATAGCATTAGGAAGGATAAATCCATTGATGCTACCAGCTACTGGGTTGAATGCTCCTCCAGCAACATGGTCAACGAGATCGATAGCAAGATCATACAGCATTGTAACCGTAATATTCTTACGTGTTGTCGGCTCCTTGATCTGATATGTTGTGAAATAATCAGCAACAAAGCGAGATCTTTCATCAATAAAGCCGTCATGTGCAGCCTTAATCTCTAAGAAAGAGTTAAGATCCTTTGTGCCATAATCTCTGAAGTATACGAAATCCTGACGGAATTCTACGAGATCAAAGATAGCCTTCTTTGTAGATCTAGGATAATCTGCATCTACAATAGCTGCAAACTTGTACTGATCAACATCAAAGATACGATTATCGAACTCACCAGTGAATACCTTATTGAGCTGAGCTTCCCAAGCTGGTGTATCTACTGGAGCATCTCCGAACGCACCATTTGATCCTTCAGCAAGGGCTACACCTGTTGTTGCATCAAGATCAACACTTGTAGAATCAATAGTTAATCCAGCATACTCTGATCCCTTATATGTATAACCATATAACAGATCGTTGTTACGGATCTCATCTCCAGACTTATTAAGAGCTTTTGCAATCTTATTTACGAATAACTCGTATACAGCATCATCTACAAGTCCCTTTACCTGAACACCAACAGATTCATCCAGTCTGTAAGCATTGCCCTGGTAAATAACAGTAGGATCTAAGCTGATAGCATTACGCTCAATAACATCATTACCCTCATAGATTACAAGAGTATAGAATGTCTTACCAATTGTCTTAGATGTCTGATAATCTGGAGTGATACGTACACTCTTAGAAGATACACCTCGACCATTATCTGTAAAGAACATGAGTGGATATACACCTGCATTGTCATCCAGTAATGCAGAAGCTTTCTGCTCTACCTCTTTATAAGATTTACATCCTGAAACACTCTGTGTCTCGTATTTAATTTTTGCTGATCCTTCAGAACCAGTAACAGTTGCAGTAACAATAAGGTTTGCAAGAGTAGAATCTTCTGCAACAATTCTCTTACAGAATAATCTACCACCAGCATCGATAATAGCCTTAGCCTGGATTGCAGACTGACCATGACGAGCAAAACTCATGCTACCATACATAGCATCAAAATTGTCAGATCCAGAGATAATTGTTAGCTCTTCTGTACCCTTATCAGCAGAGAAGACCTGACAAAAAAGTGGTGAGTCATCAACGACATCAGCAACCACATTGTTGTTAATCTCTGACAGATCATGCCAATTCACATAAGTACCTGGTGCTGCCATTTGATATTCCTCCTTCATTTAGATTTTTAATGCTTTATACCAAATAAATTTAAAACACTAGATTTATACTTATGTTAAATTCAACAATTATAAGGAGTAAGAGTTTACACTCTTACCCCAATATAAATTACTGCGTAACAATTTTTTCAATTGGAGAATTTGGTAATTCTTCATCTGGTACATCTCTCATTAAGATTGCTGAACGTAAATGCTCATCAAAGTTCTGCTGTGATGTTGCTGCAGCATATGGTGATATATAGTTTGGTACTTTTAAGATAGATATCAATCGATAATCGTGCATATCCTTCATATCAGTATAACTGAACGGCACTTTGATATTATTTTTATCTCTACAGATTGCTCGCACAATAATACCAAATAGCTGAGCATTTAGGTTATAACTAAATCCATTCAGTCTACCATTCTCAATAAAGATCTCCCAAATCTTATCATAAGAAATTGTATTGGGTATCTTCGCTGTTAATACTGCTAACTTGAAGAATATTTCTACGTTATCTATCATCTGTGGTACTCGTAGTTCTGATATAATCTCATCATTATATCCAAATCGTAACACTCGATAATCAGCAGCTTCCTTAGCATCTCCTAATGTAATATGCTTTACTTTTTCGATCTCATATGGTTTACACATAACCATTGTTGGACAATCAAATGTACCAAACTCTGTCACTTTACCAGACTTATTTATGATCTGATAATTACAGATGCCAATAAATGTAACATACTGACCATCAATGGCAGCTATGAAAACTTTTGTATTAGAAAAGAAGTCTTCTGGTACATAGTATTCAAATATAGAACCATCGTTCTTATCATATACAAGAGACTTACCATCTATTCTAGAAAAACTAGGAACTTGCATAGTCTTTATCCTCCTTCTATTATTAATATTAAGTTGACCCTGACAAAAAATAAAGCCCTAGAGGTGTTACCCTCTAGGGCAGCTATAATTATATCAAATCATCATAGTTGTTATCTGTTCTACGAAGTCTGCTGAAATTCTTAACAGCATTTGCATTAATTTTATCAACGCTATTCTTCTGCTTCATATTATGTACAGATCTTGGTGTGCGATTTCCTGGTGATCGTAATCCACCTCTAGCAGCATTATCTAAAGTAGCTCTTCTTTGGTCACGGATATCCTCTTTTGTCATATATTTACTAGCACGATGCTTCCCACTATTACGATCCATAGCATCTCTAACAGCATAGCTGGCAGCGATGTCACTCTTAAACTCATAGAGTACATCTTCTACTGCTTCTCTTACTATCTGTCTAAGATATTCTTCATTATTCATATTACATTATTCCTCCTATGATTTTGTAATTAGAAATAGTATCATTATAAATACGTGCAAAAAAAAAACAAATTTTGAAAATTAATAAAAAAAAAATAAAATATTGGTGAGCTATCTCTAGCTCACCTAATTATTATTTATTATATTTAGGAGACTTACTAGCTGCAATCAGCTTCGTATACTCAACTGTCGTGATCTCTTTCATTTTTCCAGTTTCATTATCTGGGATATTCTTCTTTGTTGCTGGGATTACTTTCTTGTATAACCCAGCTTCTGTTACATCGTTCTGGACAATATTAATCTTTCGTCCAGTATCTGTATAGACATTAATGAAGTCTTTTGCATTTGTAATTAAGAAGTTAGCATCTCTCTTAGTGAAAGAATATCGTTTTGCTAAATTAGCAGCATCTTTATGATCTAATCCGGTTGTTCCGACAATGATATTTCTAACAAACTTCATTGCTTCATCATGAGGAGATCTCTGACCAATATATCCAAGGTTTTTATCATAAATTCCAACAGTAAAATCTGGATCATTAATCATAGCCTGCATAACCTTAACTTCATCACTACGATTGATAGCTATTAGGTTAGAGGTTGATGTTTTCTCTTTGATCTCTTCCATTATATCTTTTAATGCTACAGAATTACTCATGACTATCTTCTCCTTTGTTCTCTAGATTATCTCTAGTAATAAATTCAATTGGACAAATAACCTTTGGTTTCTTCCCATTAGTTAAGATCCAATTCTTTAATTCATCTGAATCATTGTCTTTTAAAATCTTTAGAAATGTTTCTCTTTCTGATAAACTCAATGATTTCCTCCTAACGTGATAATTCAATTATAAGATTGTTGGTCTGGTAGTAGTTTACTACATCGCAAAATATCTCTATAGTATCCAAAAGTGGATCTTGTAGAGATTATACTATCTATCAAGATCATAAATATAATATATAACCAAATCAAACATTGGTATAAAAGGAGGTCTTACAATGGCTACGATGAAAAATTCCGATGATTCTAAAGTGTTTGAAGAATCATTATATCCCTTGGTTGAGAAATCTCTCAAGACTAATGCAAATAACTTGGTGCGATATATTGGACGTTTTATAGAGCGTCGACATGATGAAATTTATGCGATCGCTCCATATGATCGAATCTTCTATGGTCAGTCCGATGTAGATGAATTCTTTAAATCTATTAATATAAAAGAAGGCGAAGTAAAACAGATTATGAGAAACTGTTTCTTCTACGATATTAAGTATAATCCAACATGTGCAAAGGAAGCATATATCGAAACACTGTTAATGTGTATCCGATACTTCTTAAAGCATAATGATCGTAAAAAGGCAGAGATTACCACAATCTATTTATGCTTTACAGGGAAAATTTATGCATCAACTCATGCATTCTTATGGCCTAAAGTTGCACCAAGAAAGTATAAAGCAGTTATGGACTACGTTGTTAATAACATGCTGACAGATAAATACGATCTTAAGAAAGAAGGATCTGTTTTTGGTGCTGTCCGTAAGTTGTCTATGACATGGTTAGATACATATGAAGATCGATTAAAGAAACCGAATAGCGATGATGAATGTGGTAAACATATTCAGCAGATTAAGGAGCGTATCCGATCTTTCTTATATAATATTAAAGTATTATATATGGAAGCATATGAGAATCGTCTATATCTTAATTACGAAACAGATAGCTTAGATGAAGATGATTTCCATCTAACAGATAATGATTCTGCATATGCTGCTCGTATTACAGAAGGAACTATGGATTGGTTAACTAGTAAATCTGTTAGTGTAGATATCTGCGACCGTTGTCAAGATAATCTGGTACGTTCTCCAGAGATTCGTGATATTATTGAATCAATCTTAGGAGATCCAGATAATTTGGATGATATTCGTAGAGTTGTCAATATTATTATCTGTGATTATCTCAGTAATAATAAGGGTGGTAATATCAATTCGCCTAAATTTATTACATATAGTTTAAAACCAAAGCCTAATTCTCATAATCCAATTATCATTGAGCAGAAGAAGATTATCATTAGTTGGTTAGATGAGAACTCGCCGCAGTATAGAAAACGTAAGACAAGAAAAGCTACAGCAATGAGTTACTTCAAAGCTATCTTAAAATACTTTGTATTTGTAATTACCATTGTAGCAGATAGACAATAGGAGGAGTAGTATATGTATACCGAGGAAATGTTACGTTCTATTATCAAAGAATCAGTAGAAGAGTCATTAGAGGAAGGATTCAACCGTAAGCACAAACTAATATTGAATAAGAATAAACCTGGTCAGAACTCTCTGATGAGTGGTATCAATACTGAAGTTGCAGATGATCCAAATATGACTGAGGAAGATCCAGAACCAAGATTACGTAATGATGAGCCAGAAGCTGCTATTAATGTAGAGAATGCTTGGGAATCTCTATTATTATAACAAAAAATAAAAAGGTGGACTGCTACAAACAGTCCACCAATTTTACTTCTTATTCAGTTTTGTCATCTCAGTATCTAGTAGCTTTTGAAATGTACAATCTTCTGATTTGTCGATCTTCTTACCTCCCTCATAATACTGTTGTTCCCTCACATTATTTCTAGCTATCTCGATCAGAGATATACTTCCTACTCTGATCATCATAATGATCATCCCCTCTCCCAAGACGAGTAGTACTGTATATGTATTCTCTCCAATTATATAGTGTATAATTATATTTTGGTTATAAACAAACACCCCAATGGTATAATAGCCATTGGGGTGTTACGTAGTAGGAAAATTGCCAAAAAACACAATCGGATATATTGTATACGAGGTGCCAATCCGATTACTATATAGTTATACCATATTAAAAAATAATACAAGTCTAACAATAGAATACAAGTAATAGTGCTTGCAATAATATAATTCTGAAAAGGAGATTACTAAGATGGGAAATGTTTATGACGTTAATTACAAAGAGATCAAGACAGCTATCAGCAATGCAGCTCATGCTACTAGCAGAATTCGTTTTGCTATAGACTATGATACACTCAATGAGAGTGTAAAGGAGTCTGGGCTCACACTGGTACCAATTTCTCTTTCTAGTCGTCGTGTAGAAGAGGCTGATATCATCGGATTATCAGAATACTTCTGGGGATCAAGATTAAGCTGGTTTGATGATACAAAAGAATTCACAGAGTTACTCTTTGTATCAACTGATGCTATCGATGATACTGTTACTGGATTAATGAATAAGCTTGCTAAAGATCCTTCTGATAATCCAGACTTTGATCGTGTAGAAGCCGTTGCTAAGATCACTGCTGAGTATCCATGTTATTTTGCTACTGTTGTTTCTTATAAGAGCAACGATCCAGCACGTCAGGATAAGCTTTGCCTTACAATGGTTTGTAGAGCAAATAAAGTAATCATTAAGTCATCTAACTATCAGTACAAGGCTGAGGATATGGCTTAATTACTACAAGACTTTCACCAAAAAGATCCCTAGTGTAGAAATACACTAGGGATTCATTTTCTTTCTTTTCTACATGACTTTCTTAATAGATATTTCGTAATCATCTTCATATTGAGCAAACCATAAACTACTTATTGTACCACTATTGATCATTCTCTTGATGCTATGATAATTATCATAGTTATGTGTAATCTCGTTACACATTGTTAGAATAGAGTGAAATTGCTGAGCGCAATGTAAGTTTGGTGTCCAAATGAGAGGATCCGTATTAGAAATATAGTAGCGGTTGCCTAAACTATCTTGCCCAAATACAATAAATACTCCGTCCATGGATGTTTACCTCCTATTCTGATATTAGTATTATATAGAAGTTCGTCCATTTTTGGTGACTGTAGATACATCAGGTACTATTATATTGGTAATAATTTACTAAACTATTATATAATGGGTAAATTTAAGATCTTCTCCTTAGGTTTGCTCTCTTCTTTGTCAAAGGTAGGAGGTAGACCAAAAGTCTACCTCCCATCGCATCCGTCTACACTTCAAATGTTTCTTTAATGAATGATCTATATACATCATGTGGTATGAAGAAGATTGCATGATTATGCTGAGAATTAATACCATAAACCCATCTTCCAGAAATATAATTTTCAGAATCATTTGAATATACTGACATATTATTCTGCAATTTATTCTTGTAGTTTAGCTCATGATCATGTATCTTGTTATCGTCATCAATAGAAGTATAATCGACAAATGAATCACCATTCTTGATATCATCGATTCCTACATTGATAATGATTGCGCGGACGACACCTTGTGTATCATGAGTAACCACTTTAATGTGGAACATCATATCTCTCTGATAACTCTTCTTAGAAAACTTCTTCTTGATCTTATCGAATCGAGATAATGCATTATCAGAATCATATATAATATCAAGTGCTTCGATTCTGTCAATTTTAAAAACCTCAAAGAATCTCGTATTAGAATCTTTCACACTACCTACAATGATTGCATTGCTAATAGAATCACTCTCTTTTACCATCAGGTTATGAGAAAATAAGAATTCTGTTTCTGTAATATCATCATAATAAGATGGTATTTCGTAATAAGATATAATATGATCAATCATAGCAAAATGATCATATGTGATATGTAGATTAGCGATCTCATCCTTATGATTATTCTTACCAGTCTTAATAGCTTCAAAATACATTCCATTCTCTTCTTTAACAAATGAAAAGCTGGTAACATAATTTGGTGTAGATGATTGGATTAGTGAGTACAAGTATGCGTGATGAGCATTTCTAATATTCTCATCTAAATATAATCCACTATCATGTATAATTGGTATATCACCATCTTCAATATTATTAAATATTGCACTAAGAGTAAACATTCTACCAGTCTTCTCCCTGCATAAGAATTTAATAATAGCATATTCGGAATTACCATTAGATTGATCACGAGTAATATGAATTGATAGTGGGACAATACCATAGATTATACAGTCCCTCACTTTTTTGTTTGGATCAATTCGGTAATCCTTTTTATTTAACGGTACTATGATCATGCATTCACTCCCTCCCTTATAAATATTTCAGTATCTTCTGTTAATAGCTCTTTGTTAATGCGGAAGATGTACGTATCATACCATTTACCATTCTTTACATCAGAGAATAATATACAATAATCTTTTCTACGTTCTGTATAATATTCTAATTCATATGAATCACCATATAATGTATCAAAGGTAACCTTCTCAAGAGGTTTCCTCATCTCTTTTCCGACATATCCACTGGTTGTTACATTAATACCATATGTGTAGTGACCACCAACAAGTGAATAGTGAGAATGATAATCCCCATCTTTATATGTACCATCCAATGTCACCTTTGATATATCTACTACCTTCATTTTGGTATATAATGGATTCCGTATAACATCAACACTATCTTTCAACTTTAAGAAATCATTCAGATAGATCAAGAATGGATAATAGATATTCGTAGGCATATATAAATCCAAGAACTCATAAGAATTACCACTCTTATAAATAGCTGTACTATGATAATACCTCTTGATATCTTTCGACTTTTCAATCTGAAAATCAGTAGAATAGATCTTTGAGTTGTTTGCTTCTCTAATTCTAGACTGATATAATTCTTTAGTTGATATCTCTGCTAATGGCATGTAGTTTCCTGTAAATATATCTAATGACTCTAAGAATCTTCTAGAGTCAGCATCTTCAACAATAAGCTGGATTTGGAAGTATTTTGTAAGTTCCGAACATGCTTCTTCAGCAAAAAATAAAACAGAATAGTTATAGATATTGATCTTTTGTATAGCGATTGGAGCGATATCATCAACGAAATATTTCTTCTTCGTTGATATCTGCTCCTGGCTAGGTATTTCTACTGGATTAATTATCATGATTTTCTCCTGTAATAATTGGCTTAATAAGATCGATATAGTATCTTTCATCAGGTTTCATGATGATCTTGGGTAAATCAATTCCACCGTCTTTATTCATCGGAATTAAGCCCATACACTCATCTCCCAAGATATATCGATTTTTACCATCAACGTTTATACATATTACAGAGTAGAATGGTTCCCCCTCATCTGCTCTAACAATATATCCTTTGCGATCTTGATCTTCCAATAACGAAAACTTAACAGTACACTCAAGACCAATATATGGAACATTCTGTTCGGTATATGGAATGTTTATCTTAGTATATTGGTCATCTAGTGTACTACCAACTAATATCAGTGCATAATCTGTACGTACTGCTATAAATACATATGGTTCTACAATATCATATCTCAATATTATAAAATCTTTTGTTATAGCAATATCTGCATCATAGAAATCAGGATTATCATCTGTTCTAGGTTGATCAATGACATCATCATATGGTCTTCCCCAAGATACTAACTTCATTGGTTCAAACGATTGATCAATCTTATTGTGGTCATTATATCTCAAAGTAACAGTAGTTCCTACTAACTCTGATTGTTCTGGATATCTATCATATCCAATATACTCACTATGTGGATATACCTGATTGGTATGATGCAATAATTGCTGTATTGGTTTGCACTTTAATCTGCTAATCATCGTGAATTCCTCCTTAGATTGTATTATACCTAAGTGGAATTCATCTGTTACAAATAAGGTAATAAGTCAGGATCTTTATATAAATCAACGATACGATATAGAATTTGATATTCACGATTAATCTTTTTCTTAAAGATTCTCAAATCTACTAATTGGAATGTATCATCGATCCGAAATACAGATATTCCAGCTTTGTCTGGTTTACTAATATTAGGAAATCCTGTCATAATAGGTACTAATACAGGATGTTCCATAGTATTGATACTAGGCATATGGTAGAACTTCATACCATCTGCAGCTTTCATAGCAATCAATTGTTCAAACTCTTCACTAGCTCGAACATTATCATCGTTTGCTATCAATCGATCACCAGTCATTAATCCAGCATACCAACTGTATTGATTGATTTCCTGCTGGAACTCCGCTGGAAATAATGGAATATAAGATGTACCATTTTCGTCAATCGTATTATAATTAAATCCGATAATTGGATATGGTACATCTTCTGTATCTTTGAGAGGTACAACATATAATGCAGCACCCATAACGTTATATACTACAAGTTTCTGGTAGCAGATAACTTTAACTTGATCTAATAATACTTTATTGATAAGAGCTTCTCCAAGTGTTTTCACTTGGAGAATTCTATCATCGACAACTCTTTCGTACATTATTACTCCTTTGGTCGATTATTTGATAAGAATGTTACTGGTTTAACATGAACTCCTGGAATTGTAAATCTTACTGGAGATTCGATACCACTAGATGTTGGAATAATTGGACTGATTCTTCCATTATTTCCTTGGAATCCAGCAGCATAAAGATTACTAAACTGACCGAGTCCTCTCATACTATAATACTCATCAATATCTTCAATCATCTCTTGTACATTGGCAAGATGGAACCATCTATGAGCAAAAGATATGATATTATCAGTTGTAAGATTCTCAAAGAATTCACCAGATCTAGAATACTTATCGACAAAATATGTATTCTCATGATCATATATCTTCTGAAGATCTGTAGTTTGAATAACTTCAGAATTATATACAATTGATCCAATATACTCAGTGTAATCTTGATCAGCATATAAGCCAACAGAATATGCTTCTGGGTTATCTTTTAATTCTTTATCTCCGGTATACTGTGCACCGTTTGGATCTTTAATCCAGAATGATCCATTTACAATTTCACCAGTTTCTAATAATTTACCATTGACAACATTTGCTTTCCATACATTCCAAACTTCAAGTCTTCCATACTGTGTATTTGGAGCAATATTAAATTCAAGCATGATGCTAGGATAAAGTGATTTATACGGGTCTTCACACAAGTTCGTTACGCTTGCGCCGTTCACATTGGAACTGCTCTTAGTGTTACTAAGATGTCGAGACTATATCACTACCTGTTACCGGTACTCTTCACTTGGAAGCCACATGGTCTTCTACTCCTCTTCCGAGGATAGTCGTTGAACCCCCTAGAATATGTATTCTAGGTTAGCTGCTGATCAAACATTGTTAACAATACTTAGGACCATTGGGTTAATCAGACTCAATGGCTTTTATTTCACCTTATATCATCTCTCTACTTGTTTCCGACTTTCGTCTCCATATAGGCAAGAGAGCCTTAGCCTTTCCCAGCAATTTCGAAGAGTTATTCAACACATGATTTCTCATATGATGCGACTATAGTTAATCGTAATCCTGTAGATTATCGCAGATCCATAAGGCTCTGCCATCTACCTTTATCTTAGCATAATCCGATGTGTTTAATGGTTTACCAACTAACGCACCAATATATTTTGGTGGTTTCTTATTCCATTTATTGACATTATTACCACGAATATATCCCATCTTGTACCAATCATTTGCCATTCGATTGATAAGATATACTGTCTGACGATGACCTTTCTCATAAGATGTATTATTTGCAATACATTTTGTAAAGATATATTCTATATCCTGAGTCTGCAACTCAATACAATCCTGTACAATAACATCCATGATGTTATAGATGACGAATGTCTTAAAGTCAATCCAAGGTAGCTCTGTTACAGAGTTTGTAATATGGTGGTAGTCTAACTTCTGTACCTTGGCTTCTTTTAAACCAATATCGTCTAATTTAAATGAGTTAATAGATCCATACTTAGCTTTACGTCTAGAAGCATACTGAATCATCTGATCGATGAATATTGGATATCCAGCAATATATGTATAGTCTCCACGTTCTGGCAGCTCGTTGATATTTCGCTGATCCACATAATGTTTGATATATCTCTCAGTCCACTCCCATCTAGGATCACACATAACATCAGCTGGATCGTATCCAAGATTTATAATACGCTGCATAATGTATGGAAGATCGAAGTTGCTACTATTATATCCTAATACGAAATCTGGACTACATCGATGGATTGTATTGAATAAATCTTTGATCAATTCAATCTCATAATCGTAGAATCGTAAATCAAATCGCGTATCATTCAAATGATACTTATCCATCTGATCCTGTCCACCAACAGCATCCCGTATAAAATTATGAATCTCCTGAAATCCGAAACTACCACTACGAATCTCTTGCTCGAATTTATCGATCAGTGGATTATTATCATTTCTTAAGATGAATGTGTATACTTTATCCTCTCTTGTATCTAGATAAGATACACAGTTGATTTCGCATTCACCAGGCTCTACGAAATCACCTTTTGCCCATTTACCATCAACCTCAATATCGAAGAATCCCTTATATAACTTCGGTACATTGTTTGAATATGTTTGAGCAAACTTGAATCGATAATGATCTTGGATACTAGAATCACTAAAGAATACTTGTGGTAATGTATGGAGCTTATTCTGTGCATCAAAATCTCTTGTAGCAATTGCATTCTTGTAGTATGCTTCATTGCCTGTTCTCTTGGCAATATCTGCTGTTAATTTCCTGAATGGAACTTCAACTGGTTCCACTTTATCTCTCTCTATAAATAACTTATTATAATCTGGAATCTCTTCTGGATTCTTCATAATATAATATGTATAAGACGGATTAGTTATGATCTTGTGTTGCTTCTTACCAGTCTTATTATCTCTGTATATTAGATCGATAAAATCATCTGCTACTTTTTTACCTTCTTCAAATTGTGCTCGTTGATAATAGGCATTAAAAATTGTTAGATCTGACCCTTCTGGGTACGTTACTTCTAATTCTTTGATCATCGTAAAGCTCCTCTCTTCATTATATGAGATGTTTTTCTTATACTAGCTTTTAAATAGATACACATCCCATTAATTCATAGATATAGTATATATCTAAAAATAACTTTAATATATTTAAGGAGGTAAGTATATGGATTTCATTGATCAGCCACCGTATAATTACAGTATGCCTATGTCTCCTGGAGGATTCCAGGCACCAAATTTTAGTGGTAATCAGCAACCACAGCAGGTCTACAAACCAGTGCGTCAACCAGAGCCTGTTAATATGCCGGTATTTACTGGCGGTGAGCAGCATCTTTTCACTGTTGTGGATGAGGGTAAGAATGTAGATAATTCTTACAATGCTCGTAAGATGGCAGTACCTGTTGATAATAGCTCCGATGCAGAGATTGAAGAAAAGAAAAAACGTCGTGGTAGACCAAAAAAGAAAGCAAGCGAAGAAACTAAGGATGAGAATTATCTTGCTCCTATCTTCCGTGATCGTGCTGATACTTCTGCTGCTCCAGAGAAATTATCAGGTGAAGTAGAAAGTACACCAACAGCATATACATATCGTGAGACTGAAGGTATGTTACGTGAGACTATTGGTCAGATCGATGCTCTTAATGGAGAATTGATGTCAGAGTTTAACTCTATCAAGAATAGTCGTACTATGAAGAATAAGTACAATGTTCTTGTTGGTATCTCTGAGAATGTTGGTAGCCTTATTGGTAACAGAATTTCTGCTATCAAAGAAATCAATAACTCTATTACAAAGTCTAACGATCTTGATTACAAGAAGCTCAAAGATATTCGTGCTTCTCAGGCTGATCAGAACGATGATGCATATGTTGCTAATCTGTATCAAGCATTCTTACAGAATCCTCAGGGTGCACCTAATATTCCTCAGATCCCACAGGTTGATGAAACTGTTTATGGTTCTGGTATTGTAAGAGCTACATTAAATGCTGCTCAGGTAGAGCAGGGTGGTCCTATCGCAGATGTTGGTTATATGGGATATATGGCTAACTTAACACCGGAACAGAACTTGATGCGTTACGAGCGTGATCCTAACGTTAAGCAGGTAGTTGTATATGATGCATCAACTGGTAATAAATACTTCCAGTATATGAATATGGCAACTGGTGAAGCGATCGCAAATGTTCCTTCATATGGTGAAGATATTATGCAGGATACAACACTTGACCTTGCTAATGGTATTGCTAAGAATATTAATCTTCATGAAGAATTCCCAATCATTACAATTAATGATCAGGTTACATCTCAATATTAATACAAAAAAATAAAAAGGTCCCTAGGCAATTACGCCTAGGGATTATTCTTTTCATTTTACCGAATGAAGAGATTAATCTCACCCATAACTTCACCACGATTAATCTTATGATTCTTACGTAAATCAGCTTCTGTCTTCTTAACCAGCTTCTCAGCTTCTTCGTACTTAGATAGATGAATCTGCTTGCGTAAATTCATAATCTTGTCTGTAATAACAGCACGCTCTACATTATTACGTGTTCTATTGAGCTTCGATTCAAGATCTTTGAGCTCTGTAATAAGTGTAGACTCCGATACAGATGATTCTACCTTGGCTTCTTTTGCCTTGACCTTCTCTTCAACAACAGGAGTTTCTTCTGCAACTTCTTCCTGAATAGTAGAAACTTCCACATCTTTGTTTTCTTCTTTGTTATTATTGTGATAATGCTTAGACATATCAATTCCTCCTCAATGCAAATTTATCTGATTATTATGTTGTTTACATAGTACATTTACATCGAGTATTTTGTATTCTTCTCAAAATTCATTAATTGTTTGTAATGTTATTGTTCTCATTGATTCGTTCATTGGTACTAATATTGTTTTTGCCATTGACTCACTCGAACAGATATACTATTGTTCTCCTTGTTGGTTCATTTTGAGGAATTAATATTGGTTGTTCTTTAAGATTCATTTTTATTATTTAATTTTAGTTAGCTGCAATGATTCGTTATCCTCTGCTAATATTGTTATATTTGTCGACTCATTAACCATTCATAATTTAGTTTATATACGTGATTCGATTTAGCATTGTAATATTATCAGATACTGTAAACTCATTAGTTATTCATAATTTAGTCACTACCTTTAATTCGATTAGAAACTGTAATATTGTCATATATTGTAAACTCATTAAACATCATTAATTTTGGTTGACGATATGATTCGTATCCGTGCTTTAATTTTGCTTCTATCTCATAACTCATTCGACTTCTATAATTTATTTCTTCATGATGATTCATTTACGTATGATAATGTTTTTCATGCCCAGTATAATTCATTAGCCTGTTGTAATTTAGTAGGTGTTCCTGATTCGTTCTCTAACGATAATATTCGGTCGCTTATTATAACTCATTTTTCAATTATAATTTTATCTCTATATTTAATTCGATTATATGTCGTAATTTTGATTGCACTTTTTAAACTCATTTGCTGCCTCTTAAGTTTGATTGCGTATGATGATTCATTTTGTGTATATAATGTTTATCCGCTCAAGTAATTCATTTACGTATGATAATGTTTTTCATGCCCAGTCATGATTCGTTCATCAATTGTAATGTTGTCTTACCTTCTTGACTCATATATCAGATGTGATTTTGATGCATATCTAGAATTCGATTTCGTTCTGTAATTTGATTATACATTTTTAAACTCATTTTGTAATGTTAATGTTGTTTCATACTCTAATTCATTTTACTAAGATAATGTTATTTCGCATTCTAATTCGTTTGCCACTTCTAATGTTGCTATTTCCGCTAACTCATATATCAAATGTAATTTTGATGCATATCCAGAATTCGATTTTCATATGTAATTTTGTTTGATTAAGTAACTCAATATCTATTCTATAGCATTACACCTAGAAAACTCATCTTACGTCTGAATTCTCGATTTTCAAAATCACGAATCATCTTTCTGGCTTCTTTGACATTTCTCATCTTATTTGCTTTTACAAAGATATCACGATTAGTCTCTAAGAACTTTACAATCGTATTAAGATCTTCGGTACTATTGAAAATCTTATACATTGTAACTGCAAATCCCTGATCACATTTACTTGTAGCAAAGTTAGATTTTGTAGAATAGTTTAAAACATTGATTGCAAAATAATGCTCCTTATCAATCATTGCTAAACATTGTTCCCTATTATTTGGTAAGATATAAGCATAAATAGAATCTCGGAATAGTCCAATTGGCACTCCAATCCATATAGGACCAGATTCTAATTCCACACTGATCATATAGAAATTATGATCAAAAATCGTCATAACCAGTCGATCCTTATCTTCAGATAATCGTTCTATATCGATTTTTGCTTGCTCTCTTATCTCTTTTGATGCTCCTAACAAAGCATACTTTTTACATATTAACATAGATTTTTTCATACTCATATAAATTGCCTTTCCATCTAGTCATTTAAAAATACATTTACTTATCCATAATTTTGGTAATTGTGTTAATTCATTTGCGCGATTTAATTTTAGTTACTTCTCTGATTCGTATTCCTATTGTAAGTTTGTCGGAAACTCTGACTCATTGCTATCTATTAATTTTGAAAGATAGGAGTAATTCGTTATCATTAAGTAATATTGTTGATGTATATAACTCATTCTGTTCAAATAATTTGGTTTACATATTATGATTCGCTTATTATCATTAATATTTACTCGACCATTATGACTCATTCATTTTTCTCTAATTTAGTCTATGTCTATGATTCGTATCCGTGCTTTAATTTTGCTTCTATCAGATAACTCATTTGTATCATTTAAGTTTGGTAGGTTTGATGATTAATTCTTTAGCTTTTAATTTTGTTTACCTCCTATGATTCGTTTACAATCTATAATTTTTTCTTTTCCATTAACTCATTTTTTTGGACCTAAGTTTAATCACGTATGATGATTCATTTTCTTGGTGTAATTTTGCAACTCTATATAACTCATTCTCGTCTGATAATGTTATTAACTAGTCTTAATTCATTATACAATCATTGGTTTTGATACCTCCTACGATTCGTTTGGTAGCTATAATTTTAGTTTCTTCCTTAAAACTCATTTTTCTTTTATAATTTTGATCTGTATGCTGATTCGTGTTCGGTAATGTAAGTTTATCGGATTTTATAACTCATTTTGTTCCATTAATATTATCGCTATCAATAATTCATTTGCCGTGATTAAGTTTGATCATACAATGTAATTCGATTATCCTCCTATAATTTTGTATGTAGATGTAACTCATTTTCGTCTGATAATATTGTTTCAATCCATAATTCATTCGAACCTTATAATGTTGTCATATGTGGTGATTCGATTTTGTTTAATAATTTTGTTTATTTCTATAACTCATTTGATGTTATTAAGTTTGATCATACAACATGATTCATTTCCTTTTCATAATTTTGATGGGACTTATAATTCGATCCACACGTCTAATTTTATCCAGTGGTATAACTCATTTTCGTCTGATAGTGTTATCTCAATCCATAATTCATTCATGAAGTATAATGTTATTGCATATTGTCAACTCGGTTTTGTTCAATAATTTTGTTAGTCTCGATAACTCATTTGATGATTTTAAGTTTGTTCATTTACCGTGATTTGTTTCTTTTTCGTGTTTTGTGTAACAATGTAACTCATTTCGCGCTATTAATATTGTTTCATATGATAATTCATTTAAGGAATATAATGTTGACTCGCATTTTGATTCAGTTGGAAGTAGTAATTTTGTTTCCTATCATAAACTCATTTCGCTCCACTAATATTGTTTCTTATCATAATTCATTCATGAAGTATAATATTAATTCTCATTTTGATTCGATTAATAAACATAATTTTGTTTTCCTTTCTTGGCTCATTCTGTTCAGATAATGTTATTTCAGTTAATGATTCGATTGACATTTCCAATTTTGTTCCCTTCTTTTGGCTCATTCTCTTACATTAATATAGATTGCACGATATAATTCGGTTGTTCTTTTTAATTTTTATTATATATTCATAAACTCATTTCACTCCATTAATATTGCTCCTTACGATAATTCATTCTCCAAGTATAATATTATTTTTTTTTCATTTTGATTCAGTTTGAAGAGATAATGTTGTTATATACTGTAAACTCATTTGCTGCCTCTTAAGTTTGATTGCGTATGATGATTCGATTGTTTAATAATTATGCTTAACTCTTCATATCATTTATATAGTATATAATCATTTTGTACTTTACTCTGTCAAAAACTACCAGTATTACTACTTTTATATAACACGATATACCGTACGAAGTAAATTGTGTTATGATCATATACTATAGATTTGATATGTGGAAAGGAGGAAATTCATATCATGGAATCTGTATCAATTTATCAGGACTCTTTAAAAGAGTTAAACCAGATCAAGAAATCAATTACAAATGACACAGTTACTATTCATTTTAATAAGATGGATACAAATACTCGTGGTGTAATTGTATCTGCAATTCAGAAAGCCATTTCAGAAAGAAGTGGAGAGATCACTGCTGTTATTACAGGAGTAAAGTAAACATATTCGTCTAAGTTACGGCGGATAAAATGGTTATTGCTTACATGGAGGTACTATATGTTAAATTTCGATAAAGCTCAAAAGCTATTCGATACGATCAAAACAATCGATCGCATTAAGAATTCTGATGATGATGATCGTATTGACGCGCTGTTTACTGCTATTAAAGATATCGATCGTAAAGATATCGGACATGAATTTGAAGATATTATTATCGATAGTATGAGAGATGCGTTGCACAAGTCTTACAAAGAGGAAATTGACAGAATGAATAATCTAGTTGATAAGCCTAATAAGACTGCGTTGGAAACTCTTAGTGATCAGCGTCACGCTGATTCCACAATATATGAAGTTCGTACGCAGAATATTGAAATTCCTGATGGACCAAAGCTCAACGCACCATTTACTCCAGAGGAAGTTAAGGATCTTGACGCATTGTTCAATATGTCAATTCCAAAATGTGATCAAGTCTCCAACAACTTAGAAGATTTGTTTAATAAGGAGTATAAGGAGGCTTATAGGTAATATACTTCAAAAGATCATGATACTACATATCCAAAGATCGATCGTTTATTCCAGAAACTATGATATTATTTCAGGAAAGAAGGAAAACTATCTTGGATAAGAATACAAAAAATAATCAGATACAGATTACATTAACCTATCCACACTCAGACAAATATGAGTTCTATTCAGGTATTGAGATCATTGATCTTGACAAGGAGGCAGAAACTGATTTAGCAACTGGTAATGGTTTCTTAATCTCTTCTCCAAAGTCTACAAACAAGAAAGATATCAAAAACCCGGATGGAATTTATTCTAGCAAATTCGGTCAGAAGCTGGGAGATGTCAATGAGTTTGCTGATCGATACTCATGTGAGTGTGGATATTTGAAGTCACGTATCAATCGTAATTTAACTTGCCCACGTTGTGGTCAGAAGGTTAAGTTTGTTGACGATAACTTCAATATGTTTGGATGGATTATTCTGAAAGATCAATATCATATTATTCATCCAAAGTTTTATGAGACCCTAGATTATATTATGGGATCTTCTCAGTATAATACCGAGAGAAAACATATTAAGGGATCAAAGTTAGAGAATATTATTCACTATTCTCCAGAAGTTACCCAGGATGGATTTGAAGCACCTTGTGCTTTCAAGCCAGATAAAGAGCCATTTTATGGTATCGGTATGACAGAGTTTTATAATCGTTTCGATGAGATTTTGGATTATTATTTTAATCTGAATCCAAAGAAAGTTGATTATGTAAATGAGATCAAGAGACATAGAGATATTGTCTTCTGTCATTCTATCCCAGTATTCACAACACACTTAAGACCTGCAGATATCCGTGATTCATTTATGTACTTCGAGCCAACAAACGGTATCTATAACATGATCAATCACCACGTTCATTCTATCAATAATGATAAGAGAAAAATGAACCAGAATATGATCGTTAAGAATTCCGAGCTGTATAAAGTACAGATGAAATTCATGGAATTATCCAGCGAGATTATGAATATCTTAACAGGTAAGAAGGGTCAGTTACGAATGCTTGTCGGCGGACGATTTAACTTCTCATGTCGAGCAGTTATTCGTCAGGATGCTACATTAAGAGTAGACCAAGTTAAACTGCCATATGTAGAACTGGTTAAATGCTTGCAGCAGCAGATTATCAATATCTTAATCAGATCTTATAATATCAATCCTTCTGATGCATATGATAAATGGTCAAGAGCTATTGCCAAGAAAGATGAACGTATAGCAGAGATCATTGACAGCATCATCCACGCAAACCCAGAAGGATTACCAGTAATAATTAACCGGAACCCCACAATCGTAACCCAAGACGTATAAAAGCGTAATTATACGCTATTCGTAAGCGAACTCTATAATTCCCTTTAAATTAAAGGGTTTTACATAGTCGAATATTAATTTTGTACAATGATACGTAACACTGTACATAATTATAATAGAAGAATTTGCTTAACGATAGTGTAATAAAAATACTGGTTGATCTCGCAAGGATGCTTACATCAATAATATGCTTTGTGAGATGAAATCTATTTAATTGTCTGGGACGATGAGGTAAAGCCAAGGAAGCTACAACGTGGTTGGAAACGACGAGCGTGAATGCCAGATGGAAACACAGAAAAAATTTCTTGGATCGAACTATGGACGATAGTAAGTCCTAAGGTTTGGCGTACAATCCGCGATCAGCAGCGAAGCTCCGTACGATATATTATATAATATATCAGGAGAACGTTCAACGACTATCCGAAAGGTAAATATCTCCTATTGTAACTATCAATATTTTTATAAGGAGATATAAATATGAATACTAAGAATCCAAAGTTTGACAGCGGTAGCTATGTAAATGGTCGGTATACCACTAAGAATGGTTTTACTGGTTCTGGACTAGGTTGTCCAAAAGGAACAAGATTATTTGATCCAAAAATAATTAAACCATATTTTATAGAACCAGAGGACAAATTAGATGGTGAGATATTTCAAACATTAACCCAAGAGGTTGCTCCTGGTGTGTATAATTATTATGCTATTAGTAATTATGGCAGAATTTATAATTATTACAGCGAACAAATTATGAAAGAATCTTATAGACCAAATGGCTACGGCTATTATAATCTTAGATCGGAGTTTGGAAAGAAGAATCAGAGAAAATATTCTACACATAGAATGGTTATGCAAACATTTGAGCCAAATGAACATGCTGATGATTTGGTTGTAAATCATATTAATAGCAATAGGAAGGATAATAGATATAATGTTCATCTATCAGATGGAACTGTCGTGAATAATTTGGAATGGTCAACATATAGTGAAAACTCAATTGCTTGTAGAGAAGTAACTAATACATTCCAGTCATATGTATTATCTGAGCAAGATGTTCATACAATTCGTCAGATGTATCTGGATGGTCATACATATGCAGTTATCAATGCACAATTTCCTAATGTTACCGTAAATACTATTCAAAATATATGTAGAAATAAATCTCATGTAGATCCAAACTATTATCCAGATAGAAAAAAGAATGCATTTAATTATAATATCGATAACACGTTGAAGTTATCTGATCGTGATGCAGATATTATAAGAAAGCTCAACGCAGATGGTAAGTCTTATAGAGAAATTCAATCAAATTATTTCCCAAATGTCTCCATAGGAACTATTGGAAATATTTGTAATTATAAGACCCATGATACAAGAAGCCATCATAATGCATTCTTAGATTCTATCTAATATGTATTCATATGCCTGAGGTTAGGGCCTGTAATCATATATAACCTATGGTTACAGGTAGGGCATTTGGGAAGGTAAGTCCCTTTAATCCGAAATGGTAGACATTAAGTAAGCTAATGAAGATATAGTCTAGTCTTTAGTGAAATACTAAAGTAAATCGCAATTATGGATCAATTTTGCAGATGTGGTGTGTAGGTTATACAGACACACTAACAATGTCTGTACCATTACAGGCAATTAAGTCAATGGGTGCAGACTTTGACGGAGATGTATTAAATATCTTCCATATTATTAACCAGACATTCTTAGAGAGAACAAATAGAATCTTTAATCCAAGGAATGCTATGTATATCTCTCGTATTGATGGTAAACTCAATAGTGATCTAGTTGTTTCAAGAGATACAATTATCTGTGCACAGACACTATTATCTCTTGGTCGTAACAACTACACTAAGAAGAATCTGGATAAAATTAAACGTATTAAAGAGAAGCAGAAGCAGTACTTCATGCAGACTAATGTGTAATATGAAAGATAGATAATTGTTATTACTAGAAAAGAGAGGATGAGATTATGTTAAACAATAATAATGTGTCTACTGGTGGACGTAATATGTTACCAGCTTTCATTATTAATAGTGAAGGAACAAATATTGCAAGGCCGACAATAGCATCATTAGAAGATGCTGATAAGTTTGTAAGTGAACGTATTGGTACAGATGGTACATTTAGTTGTTATCTGGGAGAAGAGATTCTCATTAGGGATGGTGCATATAATGATATATGGCAGGTTGTTGGGGTAGATACCGAGCTGGGCAAAGGTGACACACCATTAATTAAACACCATATTACATTAGTACCAAAGGCAATTATTGATGTCAGTAAGATTCATAGTAGCAATGTTGATTGTCATGGTTATGCTAATAGTGATATGATGTATGCTAAAACAATACCTAACATTGTTACTCATCTTGAGAAGGTGTTAGGTGATCATCTATTAGAACGTAGAGTTAAGTTATCTAATGCTACATCTGATAATACATCACCTAATGCTTACATATCATCTGATAATGGGTACTATAGCGTGAAGGCTAACCTGTTATGTCAGATGCAGGTATTTGGTACAGTAGATAGTTCAAATAGTAATGAATATGATACCGGAGATGATACTGAACAGTTACCTGGCTTTAAGTATGGCGAAGTTGATAAAGGCATTGATAATTGGTATTGGCTGCGAGACGTCTACGGATACGTTAGCAGCGGCAGCTACTACGGTTTCAGCGGTGTCAATACTGATGGGTCTCTCGACTACACCAACGTCAACGCCAGCACCGGCGGCGTTCGCCCACTTATTACCATTGGATAACAGATTGGTGTTATTGCTTAAATATTTTATTGGTTGATATCAATTAATAAGAGAGGAGGGATTATTCGTCCCTCTTCTTTTTATATTAATTGAAATTAGGAGGTATATTATATGGTAAGTATAAATGATGTTATGATTCATGATTATATGAATTCACCAAAAGTTGAATTTTGTAACTATAGAACACTGCCAAGAAAGGATATTAGAGATGACATAATATATGCAGTCTTCAATCTATTTGAATTGGAAGTGGATTTTTATATTTATTATTGTCATGAATTGGTGTGGATCAACTGTCTATTGCGAGATGACATGATCTACAAAGATGCACACAATGGAAATTTAGTTAGTTTGGAGAGATATAAGCTGGCAGCAAGAGCATTAAAATCTCTTGATTTGAAAGATAGTGAATATCCACTGATATTCAAACATATGATCAATGATACGATTGATACATCTATTGATTTTGATATGTTGAGGATTAATAATAATATTTTTGCAATGCGATCAGATATACCAAAAGCATATTATTCTTCTAAGAAGTTCTTAGAGGAGAATAATATTACTGTTGATAAGCAATACGTTAGTTTAGAAGATGTACTACATAGAGAATTATTTTCTGAAGAAGAATTATTAAAATTTAGAGCGTGGGTTATATATGGACACCAGCTATCTATATGGAAGTTTTAATATCTCACAAGATGATAGTGGATGGGATGGTGAATAACTATGAAACCAATTAAAATTATAGGAATAGATGAGCGTGCACAAAAAACGTTATATGATGCAGCCGTAATACTGAACACAAATGCACAGGAATGTATGGAAAAGGTATGTAATGTTATCGATGATGTGGCTGCAACAATTGAAAAACAACTCGAATTGTTAGATGTGGATCTTCCAGACTTAGAGTTACCAAGATCTCCGGAAGAGATTAAAAAAGATATTAAGCATGAGAAAAATCCTATGAGATTGAAGCAGCTTAATAAGGAATTGAATGAGTCATATAAAGTATATAATAAAAGGAGGAAATATGAAAACAAAATTTAACAGAATTATTGATGATTGGAAGACAGTAAAAAATCATTGTCGGACAACAGTAGGGAAAGAATTTACAGAGAAAGAACCAACTAAGAAATTTATTAAGGCAATGCTCATTGCAGAGCATTCTCCGATCCGGCTTATTGAATTCGATTGGTCATGGCAGAACATTAGATACTGGGTATCTACTGAATGGAGCAGGCATAAGTTCGAGAAGTTCATCTCTAGCCAGAGAAACGATCGTCAAGATAAGTATGATCGGAATAAGGCTCCTCAAGATGCTAAGGTAACATTTGATGGTTATGCTAATATGCAGAACCTGATTGATACTTTCAGAAAAAGACTATGTTTGCAAGCTGCAGGTAAAGCAAGGCGGTTGGGAGAAGATTTTAAAATTAAACTCTCTGAGACTAATCCTCTGGAGGCTGCTGTCTTAGTTCCTAACTGCATCTATAGAGCAGGTTGCCCTGAATTCGGCAACTGCCAATACTGGAACTGTTTTGTTGATTGGTGCAAGAAGAATGGAAAGAATATCGATACAATCCAGAGTAGGTATGATGCTTATAACGAGTACTTTCGATGGACAAAACGGAAACTGAAGTTCCATTAATGTGTAGGAGGTAAGATAAGAATGAGTGAACAGGAAGTCGAAATCTATGAGGCTGAACATCAACCACAATTAGAGGAATTGTGGTTACAGTTATATGGAAATTTTAATGGTTTGCAAGATGATGAGGATGAGTAAACAATGAAAGAATTGAATATAATTGATGAAAGCGTGATTCCTATTTCAGATAGAATGACCAATGAAGATGTGGTTGAAAAAAATCTTTGGCAAAGATATTTGTTACACTTTAATTAGCGTGGTGTATATATCTCGTTGTGAGAAATTGGCGAAATGGTGGAACGCACCATATAAGGGGGTGATTGAATGACTAGGGATATGGATACAATTAAAATGAGTTATGAAGAAATGATAGATACACTTAAAGGTTTGGTATTTGGAACATTTGATAGAACAACTGCCAAGGAGCGAGAAGCACTTGGCATGGCAATCAAGGCACTGCAAACAGAGCCATCAGCAGGTGTAATTCTGATTCCGGAGGGAGCAACCAACGGCGATATGATTAAAGTTATATTTCCTAATGTAGAATGTGGAAAAGATGAATTAGGGAATGTGTTTATCATATCGAGTGCACAGTTAGGTTATATTGCGTTTAGAGAAAGTTGGTGGAACGCGCCATATAAGAAAGGAATGGAATAATGGGAGATGAGAGATTGAAAAATATTGAGTTATTGAGTGAATTAAGATCTCAATATAGTTGTTTTGATGAAAAAGAAGAACCATATTATCGAGCCTTGTCAGTAGGTATTGCAGCTATCAGAGAACAGATATCTGCTAATAATGAAGAGCAGGCTCGTGAAGAAAGCGAGGAATAAAGAATGGTAGGAATCGAAGGGATGAAAATGCCGGGCGACTGTATCAGTTGCCCTTTCTTAAAAGCCGATGGTACAAGATTCTTTTGTAGTCGAATAATGAAGTATATAGATAAAAATGATCTCGAAAGTAAACATAATGAATGCCCTCTAGTAGATATCGTTACTTGTAAGTATTGCAAACATTGGAAGGACAGTGATGGAGTATATCGCAGAGGTATTGGTGCTGAAAGCAAATGTCCGTTAAATACCAAAGAAGTATTTAAAGGAAACTTTTATTGTCCAATTGGTGAAAGGAGAAAATAAAAATGGATTATATTGAATACTTATGGAGAGTATATGATAAATTAAAAATTGATTACTATTGTGGTCGGATAGACAAATATCCACCATTTCCTATATGGAGTAGATAGGGAAGCAAAAGGAGGTATACTGATGGAGGATGAAAAAGAAGAACCATATTATCAAGCTGTGTCAACAGCTATTGCAGCTATCAGAGAACAAATATGTGCTAATAATGGAGCACAGATTGTTTATTTGATGGTAGTGGAGGAAGACAATGATGTTTGATAAAGATTTATTTCTTTCTATATGTGAGAAATACGATGTAGAACTTAGTCAAACTGCGGATAGTCCTATGCTTAAGGAGGACGGGGGAAGAATGACAGATAAAGAGAAACAAATCAATTTGCAAGTGATTGATATAAGAGCAAACTTGCATAATATTATGAAAGATATTGAGCCAAAAGAATTATATGATAAATTGGTTGATATTGATAATCAGATATATAAGATAAGAGAGATTCTGATGCAGAGTGAGGTAGAATAATGACAAGAGAAGGATTAATAAATTATGGAGAAATGTTCCTTGAAGTGAACAATGATTCGAAAAATAGTAACACATATGAATTTATTGAAGAGGCACTCAAATTATTCAAACAGGATTCTGTTCTCGTTAAGATAAAATCCGAGATAAAAGAATGGTATTGGCAAGCTGATAAACAAGCATTAGCAGGAGACCCTTGCGTGGTTGATGGTATGATTGACTTGTTTATCCGAACTATCAACAAGTATGAGAAAGGAACCCCGATTAAACACTGTGAAAAAGCAGTGAGTGTGCAAGATTGCATCAATGCTATTGAAAATACAGATTGTGAATTATCTCCACAAGCATGGAAAGAAATTACAACCAGTATAATGTCTTTACCACCTGCAATACCCACACGCAAGAAAGGTAAGTGGATAAAAATAGGTGATAGAGGTTTTGGTGTATCTGACACTGTGATTTGTAAATGCTCTGAATGTGAATATAAAACAGAATTTAGGGGAAAATTTGATGGACATGATCTTGTTATAGATCCGAAGCACGCTCATAAATATTGCCCTAGTTGTGGATTAGAGATGGAGAATGCAGAACGAAATATATTTGGCAAATATAAGGAAATGGAGGTTGATTAATATGGCTTTTAAATTTACAGAGGAGTCCCACATGCTTAATCAAGAAGAGATTGATAAGCTGTCTATCGATGATCAGCTTAGACATATTATGATAAACACTGGAAGCATATTATTAAGCACACGTATTGCTTATATATCTTGCTGGGAAGCTATGCGCAAATCAATCGACAAGTACATATCTCTACGTCCCAAAATAAATCAGCTATGCACAGATTTTGCAAATCTTTCAACAGAAGAGGTTATATCAAATCTGGCGGATAAAGAAGATTATGATGGTTGTAAAGAAACTGTAAAGAGTCTCCAGAATATTATTGATAGATGTAAAGAGTTCATGGATGATTTGGAACAGAATATGGGAAAGTATGTAGAGTTTACTGATCCAGAATATTATGTATTGATTGATAAAGTAACTATCTTTCTCAATACACAGAAAACATTTAGGGCCTATAGCAACAATATCGATGATATCAAAGATATAATTTTATCAAAATGGTTTGACAGGATAGATTCAATTATTGATTCTATATTAGATGAATCTGCAGATAGTAATTATAAAGAATTATTATTCACATATGAGCCCGATATCAAAGCAGACATTGAGAAATTACGGGATGATATTGAGGCAAAGATAGCAGAAGATGAAGAGCTTAATCCTGAGTTAAAGATGTCATCTTTGGTGCTCAAAACTATTAACAATTCAGCTAGGAGGTTAATTCTATGACAGGAACACAGGTTATTACTACGGTTAAAAGAGACGATATTCCAGAATATTTTTCTAATATTTCACAGTACTTATTCTCAGTTTATGATCCAGATATGCGTATTAAGATGCGTAAGTATAATATTATCAACGATAATCTGGTATCTGCTACAACATATTATCTCAAGTTATCTGATGATTTGAACTCTATCATTGTTAGTGCAAAAGCACCTAATACAGAAGAGAATAATGCTGGTTATAGACACAACGATTTAGACGTTACATATAACTCTAAGATTGTTGCTATAGATGCTACAGATGTGAATAATAATATGATAGTTCCACCTACATATTATACATGTAACCATAAATTATCAATGAAGATTTTTATACCAATCACTTTTGGAAAATCTAGTGGCGCACAAAATCTGAAGCTTTCACTGAATAGTGTATTTTCTACATCAGTGTCTGATACTATTGAACGAGTGAAGTCAGAGTTCTCCGGTAATATTAAATATGGACAATGGGATTTACATCCTGATAAGACATATAGTCTGTATATACTGCTTCCTAATTCTAAGACAGTACCAGTTGTACGATTAACAGATGATGAAGTACGATTAGAAGATCTGATCAATCCGGAATATGATGATGATCATGTATTATACAGCAATTATCTGGAAGAATATGAGGTATCTCAGGAGAAGACAAGAGTTGTTCCCGCAAGAGCAGTTACCAATATAACATTCGATGCAAAGAATCGTATGCAGAATGAGTTGAATGTCAAGTATGATAATATGCTCAAAATGTTAGAGAAGCAGCAGAAGCAGATGGTAACTACGGATAAGGAATCTATTGATGTCAAAGTTGATCTCTCAAAGAAAAATGGAAATGGTCAGACTATTGCATTAGAACCAGGAGCAGTTATCATGCCAGGTGATAAGTTTTGTTAAGGAGTAAATAATGTACGAATATGAGCAGTTCTATAACCCATATACATTAAACATATTTTCTGATGCTTCGATGTTAAATGAGAAGCATCAGAGTATTGGTGGATGTTATGGAGCAATTGCTGTTACTGAAGATCGTGTAATAGAATCTGTATATAAATTTGCAAAAGGTGCTACAAATAACAATTGTGAGATAAAAGGTTTAAGATCCGCTTTACGTTTAGCAAATCGTTATAAGAATAATTTCAGAGTCATTAATATATTTAGTGACTCTGATATATCTATATCGGGTTTAACAACGTATATCCACAGTTGGAAATATGTGGCAGAAGAGCAGATGTTATATACTAAGACAACAAATAAACCCGCTGCTAATCAGGAAGTATTTATTGAAGCTTTTCATCTATTGGACCATATGATCAAATCTGGATATAATATTAATATCTATCATATAAAGGGTCATACGGACAACTCACCTAATAGTATACAGAAGGCAACAATAACATTTTGCAAGCTGAACAATATACCTAGAGGTGTTAAAGTTGATATTAATCTGATTGCTTATCTTTGTACTTACAATAACTTGGTAGACTATCGATCTAGGGCATTACTAGCAGCTGTTGATTTCAATACACAGAATTATCAAGATCCAATATCATTTTTTGCAACTAGTAGCATTGATTAATTTTCAAATTAATCATATACTATATACTTGATACAATGGTTAATACTTAAGGAGGTTATTTATGAACAATATTAATTACTTAGAGCAGATTGCTCCAATCACGTACAATGTCAATGCTGATGGCAAACCTGTTAAGACACGTGAACACAATGAATTATTTACAACTGGGTACGATCTTGATGTATTAGGACACGAGGAGAGATCCACTATCTATGACGAAATAATATCAAGAGGACTTGGATCCGCTTCTCTGAATTCGTTTCGTCAAGGTGTTGAGTATGATTCTAAACGTAATAAGTTATTTCAGATTCGAGAATATGTAGCACTTAATGTGACTGATCTGGTAAACTATAAGATGATTCAGTTCATGCAGGATGCTTTTGAGGTTCCTACAGGATTAACAGCTCAGGACTTAACTTATCTTCGCAATGCTGTTAACAAGTACTTTGATGAGATAATATTTAGAGCGGCATACCCTGACCTTACGGCTGAGATTAATACAGATCCTAATAAGCCGGAAGTCTTACCAGAGATAGTTCGATTCGATTTGTTACTTGAAAGAGTCATTGATACCAGTGTTACGGATATCTTTGAGAATAGAATTCTCTTATATGTAAATTTTCCAAATCGACCAGATGGATATGCACAGATGTATGGTGATAGTGATTTTAACACAGAGGTTCGTCATCTTATGTTATCTTATCCATTGGAAGAGGATATGATTAATGCAGTATTAGAGAATCCTTTAAACCGGTATACGTATATGACTGGAGTATTACGTGATATGGCTAGTTCATGTATTGTGGATTTATCTTATGCTTTTAAGCAGGTTGCTGCGACAGCAGCTAAGATGTTAGATCTTAACAATGTAAGCTATGCAGGCAACACGATCAAACATCAGCTTTCTGCTGGTAAAGATGCAGACTTATTGAAGCAGATTAAAGCAGATTATTTCACAGAAGATGATAAAAACGAGTAAAGAAAAGAGGTATAAACAATGATAGGGTATATGGCATTTTACAAAGAGTTGACATATTGTGGTAAGCAGTATGAAGTAGGCAAGACGTACGAAATAGAAGGTGGGCCAACTCCATTCAAGCAAGGGTTTATATTTTATAAATCGATTTCAGATTGTTACTGCTGGAATGTAATGAGTGAGGTTGTACGAATTTGTAAAGTTGAAGTACTTGGGAATGTGGCCGATATGGTGGTAAATAATAATATCCAGTACAGTACAAATAAGATCAGGATTGTAGAAGAGGTATTGGAAGATTGGAAGAAGAAAGGTAATAGTGAACCAGATAATACTGGTTATAGGAATTGCGGTCATGGTAATTCCGGTACTGATAACTTCGGTAATTTCAATACTGGACATAGTAATCATGGTGCTGGAAATACTGGTATGTGCAACATTGGCAATTTCAATGCTGGTAATTGTAACTCTGGTAATTACAATTCTGGCAATGGAAACAGTCTTGATTATAACTCGGGCGATTTCAATTCCGGTTATTGGAATTCCGGCACTGGAAACTTCGGTGTTTTTAATACAAATAAAAACACAAAGATCAAAATGTTCGACAAAGAAAGTGATTGGACTATTGATGATTGGAAGGAATCAAAAGCATATGGAATAATGTTTGATTGTCCTTGTGCATATCTTGATTTTGTCCCAGCAAACAAAATGACTGAAGAAGAAAAACAAAGGCATCCTGAATACGAAACAGCTGGTGGATTTTATAAAGTATTCGAGGTCACAGTAGAAGAAAAACAGAAATGGTGGGACAAATTGTCAGAAGAAGACAAGCAGGAAATATTCAACTTGCCAAATTTTGACAAGGATAAATTTAAGGAATGCACAGAAATTGAGGTGTAATAAGCATCTTGTGAGAAAGGAGGTGAGGTCAATTATATGATAGAAGATCCAAATCATTTTAAGAAAAATATCAAAGCAGATCTGGAAAAAGAAAGACTGGCATCAGAAGATCAAGATATAGATACACCTAAGACTTTTAAGGAGAAGGTAAAAGACTTCTTCTCAAAATTAAAATTACTCAAGGAGGATTTCAAACATGAATGAAATTCAGAGCACAAATAATACGATGTTTCCAGATGAAAAGATCATTCAACCAGTAACATTCTTCGATAATAAGCGTCATACGAGTGAGCAGTTATCTGTTCTTCCTATGGAGATTATGCAGTCATTTAACAATCACATTGTAGAGGATGCTCCAAATGTTAGTGAATTAAGACATACCCATATTGCAGCATTAGATGCAAATAATAAAGATATGTCAATAATGAGCACTGCACAAGTTATTCAGAATATCACATGGAACACATTCTTCTCAATGATCGATTATAATGATCTTGCAAATACATTCCATGTGAATGCTGCAGCAGCATTAATTGGTGATATATGTAAAACATTCTATGAGTGTTTTGATTTAGGAGGATTACAACAAATTATTCGCAGTGCATCTTATCCACCAACACCTATAATGATTCAGTTAGATGAAGAAAAATTCAAAGAATCAGTTCAGGAATATTGTAAATTTTGCAAATATGTTTCTGAACAAATTACAGTGTTTTGCTTGTGCTCTATTTCGTATGCTGTTGATCGGGCAGCATCTAGTATCACATCAGATGGTTTGCTTGATATGGCTATGCAATTGTCTGAAAATTCACCTAAATCCGTAAATGAGATTATTTATGATTTAGATGGAAAACTTCGGTTATACTTTAAACCAATTATAGCCAATATGCAGCCAATACTATTATCAAATATTGAGACCATAATTATTGACAATTTGCAGATGACACATCATACTGTATTTGGTGATATTTTTGATTTCAAGAACAATGATACTCTTAGTGATAAAGCTAATCGTAAATTCTAAAATAATCATATACTATATCTTTGATAGTAGTAGCAGACAACACACAGATTATCAAAGAAGGAGAGTTAATTAGATGGCACTTCAACAAGTGGATTTCTACACGGGAGAACCTGTTACTGGTTCTCCCAACAATTCTCCTCCTGATGATGCAGCTCAAATGGCATCGTTTGGTAAGTGGGACTATGATCCAAATTATCGCTCCCAGGTAATGATGAATCAGCAACCATGTTACCAACAGCCAATAATGCAGCAATTCCCAGGAGGATATGGTTATAATACAAACCCGAATCCAGGTCAAGGGTTTATGAATCCACCAGTCATTGGCTTGGGTTCTAATCCATATTATAACCAACAACAGACACCTTATCAACAAATGTTGCAACAGCAACAAGCATTACCATCAACAGTTGTCATACCAGCACTCAATCGAAATGGTCAGTATCTACCACCATTAGATATTGAAGAGCGTATTGATCAACTTGAGATTGATATTTGGAAATCTCAAGAAGAGCAAACAGCTAAGCAGAATGTTGACCGTATGATGAATGGTGGTGGTTATCAGTATCCTTATATGAATAATGGTTTTAATTATTACGGAACCCCCTACTATAATCCATATTCATATAACCACGTAGATTCTCAATTCCAAACAGAAATTTCTAAGATTCAAGATCAAGCTAGAGAAGCACGTATTGAATTTGATACGCGTATATCAAAACTAGCTCACAAATTTGCAGGGGGCAATATTACAGATGCAGAGATCGAAGAACGATATCATGGTAAAGTGGTACCAGTTCCAGAATCAATGAAAGCATTGCTACCAGATATTGCAGAACAACAACGTTTAGATCGTCTTGTACCATTTGACAATTCTGATTTCTATCGAAAACAGTATTATGATAGAAAAGCAATTGTTGATAGATTCATCGATCCTAATGCAGATGCTGATACTTGCTTTGAAAACTTAGGACTTCTGATTGCTTATGACGAGATGGAAGAGGAAATGCACCGTCGTAGAGATGGTGGTAATTTGTATGATCATGATAGCAATTCGTATAAATATTTCGTTAGGAAGAAGGCAGAAGAAAGATATGCGAGAGAGAAGGGTATCGACCCTTCAATATTACATGGCAAGGCATTGCCAGATCTAGATTTTAAACAGATTAAACAGAATGCACTGAATAGTTTCAGTACATTAAAAGGAGCGACACTATCGGATGATGGTACGCTCAATATAACTTGCAACTTTGGTAAACATGCGGGGGACACATATAGTGTGCATAATACTAATGAGGCAGAGTATGATAGTAAACGGGAACGATTCTCCCAATTTATAGATTCAATACCTGGTTCTATATACGGGGGTAATCAATATGGACATTGATAGAAATCGTTCTTTTATACTAGACAGAGTTAAGTCTAGGACTACTTCTATTGAAGAGTTTAACTTCGATCAATTAGCAGCACCTCCACTGAAATTACTACTATCATCTACAGATATTGGAGACTTGCATTATATCGCAACATCTGTAAAGTTGTCTGCAAAGCCTGAGCAGAAATATAAGTACATTGATGAAATTATGAAGCGAAGAGGTTTTGTAAAGTTTGGTGCTGGTACAAATCGTACAGTTTATCGCTTTTTAGAAGACCAGTCGTTCTTAGCAAAGATTGCATATGATTCTGTTGGTATGGGAGATAACCCAGCAGAGTTTCGCAATCAACAACTATTAAAACCATTTGTACCAAAGACATTTGAGATTGATCCAAGTGGTGTAATAGCTTTAGCGGAGAGAGTGAATCCTATAACTTCTAGAGAAGAATTCTATTCTGTAGCAGATGATGTGTTTACATTAATTGATGAATTTCTCGTCGGAGAATATGTGTTAGCAGATATTGGATCAAACTTCTTTATGAATTATGGAATTCGTAAGAACTTTGGTGTTGTTCTTTTAGATTATACATATTGCTATCCATTAGATGGTAACAAGCTGTATTGTAATAAACCAGATCCTACTCAACCTTCTGGTAAATGTGAGGGTGAGATTGATTACGATGCGGGCTTCAATCATCTGTATTGCAAAAGATGTGGTGCAATGTATAAAGCAAAAGAACTCGCAGCAAAAGTAACAAAACAAGAAATCGTAAGGAAAAGACAAGGAGATATTAAAATGAAAATTCGTGTAAAGGGTGGCTCAAAGAACTTAAATATGGAGAAGGATACATTCACAGGTGTTGCTAACACTCCAGCTAGACCAATCGTTAAGACAAATGTTAATAGTGTAAAAGCACCAGAGCCAGTTATTAAGAGAGCAGTGAATGGTATTGAGCCGGTTGAAGATGATAAGATTGCAGAGGTAGAAATGAAGGTTACTAATAGAATTGAAACACCTGTTGCTAGGAGCATCAATGATGATATTAGAGAAGCAGTTATGAAAGTTGCTGATAGCGATCCTATTAGTGATGATGGTGAAAATGTTGAAGACAGCGTCTCAGTAACAGAACCTGTTGCAGAGAGCCCAAAAAAGGTTACTTCACCAATCAGCTTTGATGAAAGTCTCATGAATGATGCTGCGAAAGCTGAATTAACAGATACTGATAGAATCTTGATGCTCATTGATAATATCAAGAATCTTGTTGATAATGTAACAGATGAAGGTGATCGCGAGATAATCGCTGGTAAGCTCGATGATTTGATTATTAAGAAGGATCTTGGATTCTATAATACTCCTGAGTTACGAGTTACCCATGGAATCGATGTTATTAATGATAATATTGATAGTATTGAGGATGAAGCTGATAAGATCGAATTCTTAACAGACTGTGCAGTTAAGGAATTCATCGAGAAGAATTATACTATTACAGCAATTGGTGCTAGTATTAATGATCCTGAGAAGCCAAATTCACTCGAAGTTACAGCTGGTATGTTTGCTAATATTTCAGATTCTGAGGATCCAATTGTGACATTTGATTTCACAATAGATATTCCGGAATCAGTGGCAACATTAGCAGAGAATGGTTCTGATAAGGCGCCATATGTTACACAGTATATGGCTTATAAAGAGATCCTGAAGACAATTGATCCATTGTCAAACTCTGACAAGCGTGTATATGTTGTAAGAGATGAAGATGGTAATATTGTTGCTGATAAGAATGGATCTCTCTTGGTTATCAAGGCTCTTGATGACAATGATGTAGATGATGTGGATGTTGTACCATCTACATATATGAAGCAGCTTACATCTCATCATGAAGTTGAAGAAAAGCCAATTGCTCCGGGAGCATTACCAGCAGATGCTGCTGAGTATTCGGTAAACGGAAAGTAATATAGTATGGTATAAGGTTAGTATAAATAACTATACTAACCTTATATTATTAAGAAAGGATATTGCTAATGAGATCAGAAGAATTCTATTCTGTAGCAGATGATGTGTTTACATTAATCGATGAATTTCTCGTCGGAGAATATGTGTTAGCAGATATTGGATCAAACTTCTTTATGAATTATGGTAACAAGCTGTATTGTAATAAACCAGATCCTACACAACCTTCTGGTAAATGTGAGGGTGAGATTGATTATGATGCAGGGTTTAATCATCTCTATTGTAAGAGATGTGGTGCAATGTATAAAGCAAAAGAACTCGCAGCAAAAGTAACAAAACAAGAAATAGTAAGGAAAAGACAAGGAGATATTAAAATGAGTATTCGGTAAACGGAAAGTAATATGGTATGGTATAAGGTTAGTATAAATAACTATACTAACCTTATATTATTAAGAAAGGATATTGCTAATGACATCAGAAGAAATAGAGTTGATTGTTCATAAAAGTCTAGAAGAACGTGGAATGCTAAATTACATTCCGCGAAATAAAAATGAGCAAGAGGTGTATAATCTTAGAATCCTTGATGCTGGCGGTGTTGTTAATCCAATCATTCGTGAACGTTATCAAGATATAAACAATAGATTTGATTTATGCTTTCTAGCGAATGATTCCCGGTGGACTGTATTGGTAGAAGATTCTCAATCTAGTGATCCTGATGAATCACCTATCAAATCTATCACGATTTATGATGATAATGATCTACCAGCTGAAGAGAATTTCGAACTAGCCCTTGATTATTGTAGAAGTATATATGGTGAATTGCATCGAGTTGCAGATTCTCCAGTATTCTTTAAGAAGGAGTAAGTTATGTTACGAGGTACAATCTATTTAACGAATAATCCAAATATAATATATCAAGCAGATTTACGCACAACAAAGATTATTAATATGGATGAAGATGGTATCTTGCAGGAGAACAAAAATATCTTAGGAGGAACATGTTTATTACCTCCTGTAGAAGCTAAGATAGCAGAAGCAGACGGCAATGAACAATTGTACGATATGAGTTACCACAATCATTTGTTGGAACCATATCAGCAGTTCTTCATTGCTGCTATCATAGCTGCGTTGTACAAAGGTGCTAATCTTCTTATCTTTTTTGATGAGATAGGATATACGAATACAACAAAGAAGTTCGTAGAACAGATGTACATCATTTATGGTATACACATCGGTATTATCGGTGAGCAAGATCCAGCATTAGCTAATTGCTATTATGATAATAAATGTATTCCTATATGGTTGAATCTGATCTATTCTGCAAAGATCATCGATGGATATGAATTCTGCTTACAGTATCCACCAGATGCTGAGTTAACAAATCCACAAGTAATAAAAGATCTCATAGAAGAAATGAATCCTGTTGGTAATACACTTCAGGAAAAGTTCCATGAGTTAGATCGGTACAGGAAGGATTTACATTTGAATCCTAAAGTTATTATGCCGATATCTTCTATCGTATAAGGGAGATTGTTATGTTATTTTATGGTAACTCTAGTAATGTAGTTGGAGATATTGTTTACAATATCTCCTCTATGAATGAGAAATATTTTCGTTTAGCAACTCTACAACCACCAAACAATATTGGATATCTTACTGATCGTGATTTCGATATTGCTTATGCAAATTATATACTTCAGAATGATATCCCGTTCTATCAGTTCTTCATGATCATATATCCATTATATATGGGAAAAGATGTATATCTTATATCTGGTGATGAAAATTGGAATGAGAATCTGATTGAATCGATTCTGAAACTGATTCAGCAGAGATATGGATATGAAGGATTTCAGGTAACTTCACAAGAAGATTATCTATTCTTATCTTCCAGAACATCTGATTTCGATCCTGGATATGGATTGATTAATTTGGATCAAGATAAGAATCGATTCTTCAATCTTGATATTATCATGAGAGAGCGATTTGGTACAAGTAGTGGATTTTGGAGTTATTCAAATGATGGAGAACTTTAAAGGAATATTAGACCGAATCGAATACTTTACGCCTATCAGATATACTTCTGGTAGGATCGTAGAGTATGATGGTAAGGCAGCAAACATTAATGCATTAAAACTAACAGGCAAGATTGACGATACAATGTACAATTATCTCAATAATTTGCCTAAGAGAGATCGAGAGATTTATATTGGTAAGCTGACTCGAACTTCTAGATCATATTATGATGCCATACAGGATGGTATTATGAAATGTAAGATGGAATTGATTCGTCAGAATCATATAGAGCCTAGTCAAATCATTCGTATTGCGAATGATGCTGTCTATATCAATACACCATACGATCTAAAGCATACTTCATTTTTTGATAACCAATTTGAATTCAGAATAAAGAGTATATCAAATGTAGCAATGTATATCAGTGACGAAGTTTCTATATTTGTATCATTTCTGCAGAATGATCAGATCAGTATTGATGTAAAAGGTATATCTGACGATCTATTACAGTTCCATCAAATGTATATGTTGGGATTCTTGGCAAATTTAGTAAGATCCGTGGAGCGTTCTGGTATTGGTGCAGCTATCCAGTACTATAATCAATTCTATAAAGATTATATCAATTTAGATCTGCCTATTGGATTTTATCGAGAGTTTTCTAGTTCTTCTATGTATAGTCTAAAAGATGTTGATGATCTGTGGCATATGTCTTTAGGTGTTACTGTTCTACCGGAAGGAACTACTGTAGATATGATTGATATAAACTATAATCTTAATGTCTTGAGAAATATATGGACAATATTATTAGGATTATATCATTAGATCGGAGATTTTTACATGGGTGAAATTATATTGTTTGATGTCTATGATCTAGATTCACGATTTAATCCATTTCGTAGACGTCAAATTAGAGAATTAGTAGACAAGATGTTGGAAGATAATGGTTATGGGAAATGTAAAAAGAGCGTTATCAAGATGCAGATTGCTAATGGTTTGGAGCCTTCTGGTATTATAGGGATCGAAGATATATACGTACTACTACAAGGCTACAACTTACCAGATGAATATTTCGTAGAAGTATATAACTACTTTAAAGGAAACTACAAGAACACGAGCCGATCTACTAGATGGATAGTATTGCCAATCATATTTACCATATTGATTATCATGTATATCTTGTCAAAGATTGGAGGTAGTTTGTGTTAGACTTTAGAAGGGATAATAATATTATCTATGCTGCACGATATTATAATTGTATGCGATTTCGTTCAAATAATGTAGACTACACCTTTTCTGAACTTAAGAATGATCTTAAGAATGCATCATATGATGGTCCATTATCATCAATATATGATGGATCTTTAGTTATTCGTAATGGTGGATATGAGTTTAGTCCACACTTTAATATGAGTCATTACCAAAATAGGAATCTAACTGCTATACCATACAGATCTCATTGGAACAAGACAATGCACAGTGCGCAGCTTCGCGATTGGGATGATACACCACCAGACGAAGTTATTGATCGTATGAATGATATGGTTGAGTGTATAGTGAGTGGTCGTTAACCGAGTCAAATAATATCCCACATGCTAATCAAAGCATGTGGGAATTTTTATTTTTTTTGTTTTAACTCATTAATTGAGAATTGTATGTATCTACAGCAACGATAGAGTATTCTGTCACACGATCATGTATAAATGCAATAAGGTCATCTGTATTCTGGATCTGTCTTACAAGTTTGAATCTAAAAATCCAATATTCAGATACTTCTAATGTGATAAGTTTTGTAAGATCCCGGCGCATCTTATCTTGATCTTTACTGTTGATGTGTAGTACTTTTGATACTCTAAAGTTATAGATGATGTATCGATCAATATATTTGCGGAAGTATTTCTCAATCGATTCTTCTAATGCTTCTATATCGATAGAAGCTAGCAATTCTTCAGACTTTAACTTATTAGATTTCTCCAATAGTTTATTTTTTTCAACCAAATACTCTGTTAATATTGATCGTGTAACAAGTCCTATAGTTACACAGATTGCAACAATGATTGATAGTGTATAAATATTAGTAACCATAATCAGAAAACGCTCCTTCCTCAGACTGTTGAAACTCTTGTTCATATGGTAATGCACCTAATTCACTAGGAGCCATACCACAATTCTCATTATAATATGCAAAATTCATAATCTGGTCAGCCATCTGAATATTGATAGTTGTTTGTAGTCCCTGCTGATATTTCTTGATATAGTTTAATACTTTATTTGCTATATCAAAGGTAATACCGTATCGATAGATATATAACAACTCCCACCATTTTCCAATGGTCATCTCTGGAGGAATATATGATGATGCACCACCGGCTGTAAATATTTGATGTGCTGTTTTTGATAAGAATGTTACACCAACACGATTCTGTTGATGTTCTTGTATTAACAGCTCTACAAGATCAAATGTTGTCAGTTTACCAATTGTCTTTAATACATGACCAGATATTAGAATACAGATATCAAATAATCCCAATACATTATGATGTAATTCAACATCAGCGTCATCTACTGTAATATTACCAAAATATTGGCAACGATCTATACCGAGATATTCAATCAAATATGATTTATAAGCTTTGTATTCTTTGCTAGCTCTAAATCTTCTCTCAGCATTTTTCAAGAAACGATTATATGTGTCAATATCAACTAAAGATTCTGGCGTGAGGTAGAATAACAAATCTGTCTCTGCATATGGTGATGATAATGTCGGATTATTCTCATCATATACTATGATGTCAGGATATTGGTTATCATCTAAATTGGTACTTAGTTCGTTCATAATATCACCCATTTCTAGTTATTTCATTAATAAAAAGTTAATTTCGTCAATTTCTGCACATATAGTTAATATGACTATCGTAGTTAGGAGGTGAATTGTAGATGGCTTATAAGGTTAACGGTAAAGTCTACACGGACCATCCATTGATGGATGAGATTGTGCATAATTGTAAGCTGATTATGGATGGAATCGTTGTTAAGAACCAAACGTTAGCAAATAGGTACGAGACAGAAGAGACATTAAACAATGCAGAAATCTACAAGATTCTGCATGATAATGGATCTATCTCTTTTGATGTTTTCCCATTTACAAGAGAAGTATTAGCTGCATATGGATATACAGAAGCAGCTATTGATTCTTATATAGTAAATAAAGAAAACATCCCAAAATCCGATCGTAACGATTTAATGGAATTCGTTGCAGAATATGTACCAGAGCATTTTGAAGAGAAGAATGATTACTACAGAATGTTAACTGGTTTGCCACCATACAATACAGGAACGCAGTATTATATTTATATTGATGATACATATCTTCCTTCTGGATTTGATCGAGAAGTAGATTTTACAGTACCATTACATGAATTAGATAAGTATGTATTGGATGTGTTGTATTCTACTGGTAAGATGAACGAGATTCGTGAAGAATACCAGGGATCAAAGTATTCGTACATTAACTTCTTGGGACCAAAGAAGTTAGATCTATATACTGTACGTACTGCTAAGCAGTGGGATATCTTATATATTCCGTCTGTTTATTATATGGTAAAAGATCGTTTTGAAGATATCTATAAGATCAATCAGGATATCTATCTAAATACGGTGTACCAGGATGCATATGCATATAATAGTGACTACTATGAACAGATGTGTATCATTATGCTATTAGCTCAGACATTCAATGATATGGTCGTTGATGTTCCTGAGTGGTATATTCGTCGAGATATCTTCGATCTTCGTTCTGTGCAATACTTCTTAGAGTCTTATGGTGTTGATTTCTATAAAGAGATACCACTGAAGTATCAGATTCGTATTGTAAAGAATATAAATAAGCTGATCAAGTATAAGTCTTCTAATAAAAACTTCAAAGATATTCTAGAAGTATTTAGTTTGGAAGATGCAAAGATTCATAAATACTATCTGTATAAGCATCGCCTTATGGATAAAGATGGAGTTCCGGTAGAAGGTGAGACAGATGATGAGAAGTATGAATTAAAGTTCATTATCTCCGAATATGATAAATCATTTGATCAGTTTATCAATAACCAAATCAATATTAAACCTTATGATGACATCACGTATGAGGATAAATATTGGGATGGTGAAGATACACATTCCTATATCAAATCACAAATCATAAATCAAGACTTCACAATTCAAGGTACCAAGTTTATGGACATTGAATATGAAGTAGATATGAGCAAGTATAACTATCAGATGAGTTACTTACTTGGTCTTATATTGGATTCAAAAGCTGATATGGATGATATCAGAATCTCTGTACCGTCTTTGAATGCATATGTACCATTTAAAGTAAGTGATTTATTCTTATTGCTCTGCATCTTGTCTCAGGAATACTATGCTCCAGATACATCTGGTAGCTCCATGAATGTTCGTATACCAGAATTCAAGGAATTATCACCAGAAAAGACACCATATTTTATGGATCTTAATGGTGGTGAGAGTGGTACCGAAGATGATGATTATGATATAGAAGTCAATGGTAATATTACTACAAGAGATAATGGTACCGTTTGGCAGATTAATGCTGATGGTGGTGATGCTTATCTTGCAGATGATGCTAGAGTTGGTGAGTTATTCTATGACTGGAAGAAAGAATATTTACCAGAGATATATGTGGATAAGAAACGAGTTGTATTAGGTTTCAATCCAGATGTCAATATCGATGAATTGAAAAATGTTCTTCGTAGAAGACATTCTAAATTTAGATTTGGTAGCAATACACCAAAGTATGGTCCAATGGATAGTATTGTTGGTGAAGATTATCAAAAGCTGGCAGATGATTGGATTAAACGGTTAAAGCTCGATGACTATATCAGAGTAGATAGGAAGTTTGAATCTACAACAGATATCATTGAGACTTATAGAAATAATACAAAGATCTATGAGAATCTAAAAGCTCTTGTAGATAACTGTGATAACGAGAGCGAGTATGCTACATTAATGTATGTATACCGTCAGTTATTCACTAAAACATTTGATGATGGTTTCTATACATTATCTGATGGCTCAACTGCTAAGAATCTGAAAGATGTATTGAAGGATCGTAACTACATCTTGTATAACTCTTATACTACAATTATGTCTGACTCTAATAACGATAGCCGTAAAGATGCTATCCGTAATATTGAGAATGACATTGTAGATACACTGGAATACTATTTCCAAGGTGATGGATTAGAGTCACTCTTTGGATTTACATCTGTTGCATCTTTTGAATCATTATTACATTATATCTACTTGATGTTGAATTTCTTCAAATCATACAAGGTATATTTCTTGGATCCAGTGGTAACTTATAATGTCAATAATAAGAATAGTTTTGAGGATGGTAAATCCAAGTCAATTGATGTTTTTACAGAGATACGTGAGTTACAAGATGAATATGACCGAGCTCAATGCATCGATGCGTTCTCTATCAAGATGGAAGAAGATGTAACCGATTCAGCATACTCTATCTCCCAAAGAGAAATTGTTGACATTGATCAGTATTATATTCCTGATCTAGCATTTGATTATGACCTTGATGGTATGAATGCTGCTGATGGTGAGAAAGAAGGATATGTTGATATTGATGGTGGATTCTCAGATACAATTGGTCCATTCTTTGATATCAATGGTGGTAATGCACATGGTGGAAAGTTTAGAGTCTTTGACTTGAATGGTGCTGGTGCAGCTGAGCCTTACCATGGTGATATTAGTAAATATAACTTTGGTGTCGTTACAGATGATCCAACTGATAATGATCCACAATATCAAAATAATATGGATTTTGGTAATGAGGATAACGATACATCTAAAAAAGCAACATTCTTTATTGATGCTAATAAATTGGAAAAACCAGAAGTGCTAGATATCGATGGTGGTTTTGCTTATAATCCATATGATCAACGTAGAGATTGGTTTGGTACTCAAGGATTTAATTATGTAATCGATGGTGGTTATGCATCTGATCGTCTCTTTATTACAAAGACAGTAAGATTAGAGATTGTAAATAGAGCTCTGAAAGCTGATCTTAGATTATCAGAGAGATCAAATAATGGTATTGAGTTAAAAGATGATGGTATTTACTGTAATCTTGACAACTATATTGATCATACTTCTATAGATAATGCAGAAGAAGAGTTCAATAGAGAGTCTGAAGCTGCAATTGAGGAGGCTAGATCCAAAGTTAATCAGGTGAAGGAAACAACATTTGACCAAGAAGTAATCGTTCAGCTCACGGATAATATCTTAAATCCGATGCTTCAATCGATTAATGATAACTATGCTGCTGTTACTAACTCCACTATGAAGAGAAATGTTCGAGCATATATGGATCAAGCAGCTACCAATCTTAGAGCAAAGTATATAAAGTAAGGAGGATATAATGCTAAATACTGTTTATTTAAACGATAAGGCATTAAGCTATGACAAATTGTCTAGTGATATGAAGAATGCTATTAATGAGAAGATGTTTAGTGGTGTTAAGGGTACCAAAATTGAAATCATTAATGCAAATACTGGTGAGGTTGAGAATGTTTTGCATAACAAAACAGTTCTTACTGGATCAACTCTCAATGCTTGTAATGCTTGGGGTGTTAGCCCATCATTCGTATTGCCTAATTATAATACAGATATGAATCTAGATCATACAGAAGATTATAATACGGTAGAGCCTAAGAATCTACCAATCATATGTCTATTCTGTGTATCTGATGCTGGTTGTGGTACAACAACAAAGGATGTATATGTTGCATCTTACGTTGATCGTATTAAACCAGTTACAGATACAACAACAGAATTAAAGCCTGAGCATATCATGCCATTCCGTTATGTAGATTATGATAAGGATCTTTCAGAGGATCTTCGTAGATACTACTTTGGACGTAAAGAGTGGGTAGATAAGGGTAAGATTGGTTATTACTTTAAGAAGTTTGATACAGAGCCTCAATTGCATCTTCGATATGCTGATGGTACAATGATTACAGATGAGATGTATCAGTACGAAACAGATCAGATCGCAGAGTGTTATGTACAGACTCGTCTTAGAATCAACCAGAAGGATTTCAGAGACTATTTTGATTCTGAATTAGGTTGGGATAAGGCTCGTATCAGTTCATTATCATTATGCTATGCTTGGTACGATGATACAATTGATGACTATGTATGGTATCAGCAGATCACACCATATAGCTTACTGAACTTCCCATTCAAGGAGTTATCAGATCTCGATACTGCTATCGAGTTTGTATATAGTGTATACTACTAAATCGTAATAGATGAGGATGGTATTGTCCCATCCTCATCTTTATTATAAGGAGGACTTATTATGGTAGCAAGAGTTGCAAAGAATTGGACATATAATCCTAAGTACGATGTCGAGGAGTTTGATATCAAAACATTAAATGTACAAAATCTCATCAACCAATTACTGGTAATTAAGCAGTCTGATATCAACTATGAATTTATCATGGAGGTTTTTGGATCTTTCAATGGTAAATCCTTGTGTCATCATTATGATACATTCACTGTACCAGTGGGTAAGTTTAGATTTGTTGATGAGAGTAAGCCAGATCATCCAGTAATGGAGAATGTGACGCCTATTAATACAACATTAGGATTATGGATCTTCAATGTATTCTTCTTGAGAGATTTTAACTTCTCATGGGTTATCGGAGGTTACATGAATGAGAATGTAACCACTGATGTATATAATGATATTAACCAGGAATTAGTATATGCTCTATTAGAGAACAAGATTGATTCCGTTCGTTATAAGAAATTCTTAGACTACTGTGGATTCATGATGCCATTCGAGGCTATATTATCTCCAAACCATTCCGAAAAGATCTTGGGATGTACAAAAGAGATCAATAAGATGAAAGCTAAGTTGATCAAAGAATATAAAGAAGAATTAGATAATGGTAATGCAGTTGTTGCAGAGATGATTGAGAAGAAATTGCTAGATTTCGCTTTAGAGTATCTCAAAGATGATCCAGCATTAGATCCATTGTTATCAGGAGCAGGTGGAGACTTAAAGAATAACTTTAAGAATCTCTATATTATGAAGGGTGCTGTTCGTGATCCAGACCCTAATGCAAAACATGAGTTCTCTATTGCTACATCTTCTTTCCTCGATGGTATATCTGCAGATGAATATTCATTATTAGCAAACTCATTAACCGGTGGTCCATATTCTCGTGCTAAGAAAACAGAGTTAGGCGGATACTGGGAGAAGTTGTTAGATTCTGCATTAAATTCTGTTATGTTGGATGAACCAGGATCTGACTGTGGTTCTAAAGGATATATTACAATTGATCTTACTAAGAAGAATGTATCAATGTTTATGTATTCTTATATGATCAAATCCGATGGCTCTTTAGAAGAATTAACAACAGAGAACAAAGATAAATACATCGGTAAACGAGTAAAGTTTAGATTCTCAGCATTCTGCAAATCAAAGAAAGGACTATGCAACAAATGTGGAGGAAACTTCTTCTACAGACGAGGATCTAAAGCAATAGGATTAGCATGTGCTCAGGTACCAAGTAGTATAAAGCTTAGAAGCATGAAGAGCTTCCACGATAGCACAGTCAAGACAGTGGAGTTAAACCCAGCAGCTATCTTCGTTAAGAATCATACTAGATAATTTAATATTTGTATTCACGATATTATTTTTTATAATACTACTAACTTTTATATAATAAAAATAATTATTATATAAAAAGGAGTAGTATTATGGCAAAAGATTCAAAGAAATATGCAGAAATGTATGAGGGTACGAGATATCAAACATCAACTGGTGAATGGTTCACTATTGAAAAGTATGTATCTAGCAGTGAGGTATATATACGATTTGATGATGCACCTTTTCAATTATTTAAGATCACTAGTTATAAAAATATTATATCTGGTACGGTATCTTTCCCATTTAAAACAAACAAGGATAATGGAAGTATTAGACCGTATTGTTTTGGTGGTAGAGATTTAGAAAGTATGAAAAAGCAATACATCGGAAATGTGTATAGAACTCACGATAATTCTTTAGCTGAAATAATATCATATACTGATGCAAAACATGTTGCTATTAGATTCTTAAATACTGATAATATTATCACGGTTGCTGCTAGAAATTTAGAAAAAGGTGAAGTAAAAAACCCTTATGCTAAAAATACTCTCGGTGGATATACTGGTGGTTCTACAATTTATAATAGTAATGAGTATAAATGGTTATACACAATATGGTATAATATCCTTATGAGAACAAATCCTGATGCATCAGCGAAATATAAAAAATTCCAAAATTTCTCTGTATACAATGGAACTACAATTTGTGAAGAGTGGAAAAATTATAACACATTTGCATATTGGTATATGACCAATTTAGAGAAACTCAATCCTAAATATAGGTACGATGTTGAAAAAGATTGTCTGTGCAAAGTAATGAAGGTGCCGAAAATATATTCTCCACAAACTTGTGAATTGGTTCCTCATGAGCTTAATCTAAATTTAATATGCAGGGCAGAAAAGAGTAGGTATACCACAGCAGAATCATTTGCTCAGTATAAAGTAGAGAAGGAACAGACAATTCATGAGTTAGCAGAGAAGTATTATGCTGAAGGTGCATTAACAGATAGAGGATATAATGCTCTGAAAAATTACTATGTTAATTATGAAGATCTTGTTTAATACGATACCACCTTTATTAATGACATAAGGTTAATAGCCTTATGTCATTTTAATTTTGAATTCGATCATATACTATATATTTGACAGGAGGTGAAAAACAGTGATAACTTTTAATCGTGGACCAACATATAATAAACTTGTTAGGAGGTGATAATACAAGTAATATGTACACAAAAGATGAGCAATAGATATTGCTAACGATTACGCGGTTACCAAGATTTAAGTGAAAAAGATAGTGACCCTGACAATAGCAAAGTAAAGGAGTTTTATTTTGAAGAAACTTAATATACCAATGCTACTTATATGCTTAACTATTCTGTTAAACTTAAACGTAGTACCTGCAGTAGCAGGAGAGAATTTAACAGCTGGTGCCAATAAAATTATGTATTCAGTATCACGAAATGACTATGATTCAGATGATGCTAATAGTACACTAGCTGGGGCAACGAGATCAATTTACAAGATTTTAAATGATTCGAAAACATCTGTCATTAATAATGATCTTGTAGAGGTTGGTGCTAGTGAAAATGAAGTAACTACTGATGGTACGATCGAAGTAAAAGAAGAGAACTTTGATCAGACTGGCTATGCCTCTACTGCTGTTGTACACAGAGCAGAAGCAACAAAAGATTCTGATAAGATTCAAACGATATATCAAAATAGTACAATTCATTATGTAAAATCAAAAGATGATTGGACCAAAGTAAAATACAATGGTAAGATTGGTTATATTATGACAAAATATATCAGTGATAAACCAATCAAGATTGAAACAACAAATAATGATTCTACAGATCATCAATCCATTCCTAGTAATTGGAGTGGAGAGAAATTAACACGATCGAATGGTCGAGTACCATCTCCTGGTGGTGGAACAGAGACATTTTATAATATGAATATGTCTGGTGTAATACGAATCATGAGAGGTTTAGGATATACTGGTGAATACTGGGTACGTTCAGATGGGTGTAAAATGTTAGGTAACTATATTATGGTTGCAGCAAAGATTGATCAAACCCATAAACGAGGGCGTATTGTACAGACTACATTAGGAATGGGAATCGTGTGTGATACTGGAGGATTTGTACGATCGAACCCATTAGGGTATGATATAGCAACTACTTGGTAATCAATAAAAGTTGGAGTGATTTCTCACTCCAACTGCTTTTCTTAGAAAAGAGAAAATTATGTTTCAACCAACTTTAAATGTTAATAATGGACCGGCTAAACCTAGTTAAAATGTTTTTTTTTGAAAGGTGATAATAATGAGAGAGAATTATAACGAATATGATATTACAAAGTTCAATGTAGATTCTATTGATGATACTGAAGAGGCAAAGAACTTCTTCGAGCGACAAATCGATATGGAGCGGGGATGGGACAACTTATTTGTCAAGACGGGTGATAAGGAACCTGATATATTTGATCCAAATAATCAGATTTCGATGAATCTACAGGATCACTCTTTATCATTTCGACTAAGTTCAACAGATCCAATGGATGTTGGTAGACGACTGTATCGTAAAAAGTCTATTGATCTTGTACCGGGTCTAAATGTATTAGTTGGACCAAATGGTGTTGGAAAGACTACGATGCTAAGATGTATTCGTGATATATTAGAGAAAAACAATCTTGAGATATTCGAATATGATAATCTGAAGAAGGGTGGTCGTAATGCTGTATCTTCAGCAGCATTCTTTGGAGATCTTACCTCTATGGTAAAGTTGATGACTTACTCTGAAGGTGAGTCTATCTTCTTTAATATAACATCATTAACAGAATCAATGGGTTCTTTTGTACGGGCTCAGCAATCTAAAGGTGAACCAGCAATCATATTATTTGATGCTATCGATTCTGGATTATCAATTGACTTTATGCTTGATATAAAGAATCTATTTGATTTGATGCATCGTATGGATAAATATGATAGTTTATACATCATCTGCACAACAAATTCCTATGAGTTAGCAGAGAATTCTTATTGCTGGGATGTACGTTCTTCTAAACCTGTTAAGTTTGACAAGTACGAACAGTTTAGAGAGTTTATTCTAGACATTCGTAAGAAGATAGAAGCAGCTGAGAAGAAAGCTAGAGAACTAGAGAAAAGGAAGAAGATGAATAAAGTCAAACATGATAAAAGTCATCAGATATCTTGGTGTGCTGATTGGTGTCCTAGTTCTAGAGAGTATAGACGTCATGGATGGTTGGGTAATCAATCTTATCGTAGACCTCGAAGTAATGATAAGAAGTTTTTCTAGAATATGTCATGGACGGAGAACAAAGAGGTAATAGATATATTCTACCGTACCATAACTAGATCTAGATTAGGAGTGATAGTAAGTCCGGGGTCATTAAAACAGAGAAACAAAAAGAAGAAGCTAGAAGAAAAGTAAGAGAAAAAGTTGTTCCTATGACAACGATCTTTATCTTTGGACCAGATGGTACAGTAAAATATAGCTATAATGCTAGAGTAGAGGTATTTGCTAAAGATAACATGATTTACTTTGATTATCATGGTAAGCGTCATGTATTCTACAACTGTGCTGTTGAGGTTATTATTGATAATAGGGAGCTCGATTATGAAGACTAATGAAGAAATCTTGGCAGAAGCGATGTCGATCAATTGCTATAGAGATGATCATATTATCTATTCAGTGATTGTTCCAAAGTTCTCCAATATCAGTCAAAATGGTCAGGTATATGCTGTAACAGATGGAATCATTGTAAAGGGTAAAACAACAGCTATATCATTGCCACCAAATTCTATGATCATCAATACAGATCTATTTGATATTGTAGAGATTACTAAGCCAGATGAAACGGGATTGCAAATTTTAGGTCAATACTTAAATGCGGAGAAATAAAGGAGGACGCTCATGTTTAAAAGTATAAAAAGTATGTTGAAATTCAAATTCAGTAAAGGGATAAGATTAAGACGTAAGACTTGCCCTATATGTAGGAAGAAGCATATTATTATAGGTACCAATATATCAGAATATGTTATGGTTAGCAGCACACTTAAAACCATTCGCTATGTTGATCTATGTAGACATTGTACTCGAGTATTTCTTAATATAGAAAGAGATTTAGGAATGGATTTAGATGGAGATACTGCTAATGTGGTATTCGGATTGCATACCGATTAACAAAGAGTGGCTCATCCTAATGAGCTACTTTATTTAGGAGGGATATCATTATGGAAGTTGCAGTAATATTTTTATTAGTTGGAGCAATAGTATTATTAATGTCGGGTAGTATTGCTTTTGGAGATCCTGAAAATAAGAACTACAAAAAGGATCATGTGCAGCATAAACGTGCTGACATGTAAGTGCAAGCTAATACTTTTGAGTGATGACATAGGATGGATGATCAATTATAAAGAGTGGTAGAAAATACCACTCTTTATTTTTTGTCTTTAAATGCACATCTCTATAATTATGGTATAAATAATCCTTTGGAGGGTGATTAACATGAATAATGAAGAGTATCTGAGACAAGTTATAAAAGAAGCAGTAATAGAAGCTTTGAACGAGGCAGTAAATAATACGAGTAAAAAATCTTTTTATGAAAAGTCTTTTCTAAATGGTGATGAAATTAAGATTACTAGAAGATTTAATTATGTAAATAATGGAATAAATAATTGCTGTGTAAATATAAAAGGTTACAAAGAACCTTTTAGAGCTAGATCAGAAATGCTTATATTAAAAGATGATAAAATTTATTTGGCAAAGATTCCAGATAAATTTAATGAAATCTTTAAGAGAAATTATATGGTTTCTGGAGGAAGTTGGGAACCAAAAGAAAAACCTCAAGATGCAGCAATTAGAGAAACTCAAGAAGAATTAATGGTTAATGTAAAGAATGTTAGGTATGTTGGAAACTTTTTAGTTCTTGGTGTTACCAAATGGGTAAAAGATAATATTCCAAAAGATAAACAATGGAGTGGATATTATAATGAATTGTTTATTGGAGAATATGATGGCAAATATAATGGGAAAGTGGATGAAGAAGATAAAGAAATCAAAATGAAAAATGCTGCTAAATTTTATGATATAGATAAAATCTATAATGATTTATGCCCAGAACATCAATATGCTATCGATACATATATTCTAAACCAATAAAGATAAATTCGACAAAGGAGAAATCTTAATATGAATAACGAAGGTTATCTAAAACAAATTATAAAAGAAGCAGTAGTTGAAGCTTTGAACGAGTCTATTATTATAAACGAAAAAGACATATTATATCATAAGAAAGAGTTTGATTCTGGTGAAATAAATTTATGCTTTGTGACAGGACATTCAGGTTCTGGAAAATCCACTTTGACATATAATGCAGCTATGAAAGATCAAGATAAAATTGATACATATTCATTGGATGATTTGATGTGTGTTGCTGATTATTTTACAATGAAGCAGCTAAAAGAATATGGTGATCTTATCTACTCTTTCTTTAACGGTCCAGGAAAGAAATATTATGTGACTTATGATTATCTTAAAGATAATAATATACATGGCAGTGAATACGAAGATAAACTGTTCCCCGATTTTGTTCATTATTCTATGAAATATGCAGCTGCTCATAGGAATAAGAAATTTTATGTAGAAGGTGTGTGGTTATTTTGTGATGGCGATGGTGGCAAACCGTGGTTTAACCCAGAAGAATTTAAAGATTATGCTTTCTATATTAAAGGTACTTCTATGATTATATCACATATACGTGCAGCAAAACGTGATAGTAAAGATAGTAAGCATAGATTCAAATCTTTTATGAAGCAAATTACTCAAAATTGGAAGTGGTATCATATAGATGAGAAGCGTATTAATAGATTTAGAGCTTACTTTAAAAAATTAATGTCTACAAATGTAGAGGAATCTGTTAACCAGTCATCTCTTGATAAGCAGTTTAAAAAGAAATCTGGTAAATCGTTTAATATAATTGATATTAGTAATACTACTGCTATCAAGTATATGAAACAAGATGGTATATTATCTAAAAATTTAGATTATATAGGTAAACATCGTATTGGAGAAATTGCTGTATGTGATGGTAAACTAGCAGGATATATCTTTGTAACAAAATCTGGAGAGATTCAACCAATTCATATCTTTGAGGAATATAGAGGATATGGATTATCTAATACTTTAATGAAAGATGGTATAGAAAAATATGGTGCTAGGAAATTAGGAGTATACTCTGATAATCTAGTAGCTATAAAATTATATAAAAAATTTGGATTTAAAGTAGTTGGTGATAAAGTTTACAAGGATGGATCCAAAATATTATTTATGGAGCGAATAGATGAATAGAATAGTATTGTTGGTAGAATACGTGGAATCTAAAGTTAAAGATAATCTTGATACTGAGCTTTTAAAGTGGATGAAATCTCATATTAAGTATCATAATTACACAAAACTGATGTCACATGATGAAGTGAAAGAAAAAGGTTATGGATCTTGTCATGATCAGGTCATGTTTGAGCTGAAAGAGTTATCACCATATCATCCAAAAGCAATGTTTCTAATAGAATATAATCCTGCTACAAATCAGGGTGGAGAAACTCATAGTTTTGTATACTATAAGAAAGGTGATAAATTCTATTGGTTTGAGAATGCTTGGGGATCATATGTAGGTATTCATCCATTTAATTCTGTATCAGATATAAAGAAATTTATTAGAGATTCTCACAATAATGGTAAACTTGGTAATGTGAAGAAGTTTCCAAATATAGAGATTACTAGTTTCAAATCTCATAAACCTGGTGAAACATTAGCTGAATTTGTTGATAAATGTTTAGGTTAACTATATGCTCTATACCAGCAATGGTATAGAGCTTTTATTTTTTGTATAAGTCCAGTGTGTTATATATACTATCAGTTCTGATTTTCTAAGTTACGGCAAATATTGAGTATACCAATTTTTGTATAAGTGCATAAAAATAATTATATACTATATATTTGTAAGAGAAACAATATCATCAAATCCTATATCAAATATAGGTAGAAAGAGGAACTTTATGATTAAGGAAACTATTAGTGGTTTTAAGACCATGTACGAAGATTCCAAGCGCGTAGGAAAGGAAAAAGAGTTTGTAGCTTCAATTGCAGTTCCAACAGTAATTGGTGTGGCTGGTATTATTGGCTGTGTCATTTTTGACAGAAAGTATCGCTAATTATATTTATAATTAGCCAAATAATCTTGCCCTATACTATTACTAGTATAGGGCTTTTTATTTTTTGTATAAATACAGTATTATATATTGCCAATTTCTCTAAGTTACTGAATTACATAATGACTCGAATATATTATTATTTGTATAAGTCCAGAGTTATACTTATATACTATAATCATGTAAAGAACAACATTATCAAATCCTACAGAGGTAGGTAGAAAGAGGTATGTTATGGCATACGATCCAAACACTTATAAGGCACCTAGAGTATCAAGAGTACAGAAGCTCCTGGATAATCACGGATACACCTTTGGTCGCACGGTAGATGGTGTGCAGAGCTTGATCCCAACACGTGCACGTTGGATGTCTTTGATGGATTACATTAACCCTGAATGTACCCCTGGAGAATTAACAACAATGTACGTCTACGGACGTTACGACTTTGCACTCTACAGTGAACCAAACGAAACTCTTCGTGATTGGTTCCTGCGTCTTGGTTGGTTAGTCAAGCGCGATGGTCACATTGTAGAAGCTGACTAATCTTCTAAGTTGCAACAATATGTTGGGTATATGAATATTCATATACCCAACATTATTTAAATTGGAAGGTAAAAGGAGATCTATTATGGTATCAGTAAAAGTTAAAGTAAAGAGCACCGTCGAAGAAGCTAAGAAGGACTTTAAAGAACACCCAGTACACACAGTAGCAACTGGACTGTATGCAGCTGTGATAACTTACAAGTTAATTTCATTATTCAAAAATTAGGAGGAAATCATTATGTATGAAATTATAGTTAAAGAAACAACATCTAGAGTCAAGAGATACTTCTCAATGCAGACACCAGAGATTTTACCTTTTTTTGGTATTTCGATACATAACTGTATCAATATTGATGACATTCCAGATTGTATGGATCTGGAAGAGGCAATGAAGAATATAAAATTGCAGGATGTTATTGTCAATGCAAGTTCTTTTGTAAGAGTAACAACAACAGAAGTGTGACAAACGAGTCTGCTTAGAAATGAGCAGACTCTCTAAGTTACGACAAATATTGATATACCTAATATTTGTACAAGTGTAGTATTATACTTATATACTATATACTTGATAAGATAGAGTTGATAGCCTATTTATCAAAAAATGACAATTTAGATTTATTTAAAGGAGGAAACTAAAATGGCAGTAAATTATTTCAAATCAAGCAACGAAAGATACGCAACACCGATCGTTGAGTTCACAGAGTACAAAAGTAAGGACACTCTCATTCGTAGTGAGAGCATCTTCTTAGCAGTCTTCAGACTGCGTAAGTTCCAGTTCTCAAAAACTGAGGACGGGGAATGGGATTTTGGAAGCGGAAGAGATCTTCCAATTGAGTGGGAGAATAATGTTCTCCACAATCCTGCTAAAGCTAGATCATTTTTGAGCGATCAGCTAGATGCAGCTGTTGAGGACCTGTGCAAACATGCATATGGTCCAACGGATGAGTACAAGGACAAGTTCCTGAATGAGATTGAATCTATAAGAGATGATTTCATTAATGATTCTCTTAGGTTCCTGGCAACATATTGGAATCGTCCAGACCTCTATACAGAGTGCGCTGGACACTATGATAGTTTACCTGTTGGGAAGTAATTAGAAATGGAGGATAAAAAGATGTTTGATAACGGTTTTGACTTTGAAGCTTTGGACAATGATGATGGTGTAGTTACCTCTTTTACAAAAGGGTATGGTAGACGTGCAAAGAAAATGCGCGAAGACGATATCAAAGAAAAAGAGAATAGTTTGGATTCATTCATTAACGGATACAAAGTTATGAATGAAGACTTTAAGAGAGCTGGCATGAGAAACGTGCTTACTGGAATAGTTGCAGCTTCAGCAACAATTGCAACTATTGCTGTTATTGGCGGAATCATTTTTGATGCTGAGTAAATGCAGGGTGGTCTAAGTACCACTGACAATTTAACTATGAAATCATAAAGCCCATACCTATTTCTAGGTATGGGCTCAATTTAAAAATGGAGGACGAAATTATGTTTGAAGAATATCCTGTATATGGCAGCAATGATAATATTTTTGGTGAGGATGTTAAATGTGAGCGAGTACAAGCTGACAAGAATAAGATGCGGAAATTCTTTGGCAAAGAATTCGCAAAGGATTGTGCTAAAGAGGCTGCTATTGGAGTAATTGAGGTAGCAGCAATTTCAGCAATTTGTGCAATTGGTTGCGCTATTGTGCGCAGATAAGAATGGGGGTAGAAACATGAAGAAGTTTGTATTTGATGATTACAGTGAGTTATTTGTTGGATCTGCAAGAGAGATCCGATCACTTTACAAGAATCTGGAAAGGAAGACAAGCGCGATTCCGGCATTCGTGGATGATCCTATATTGCGTGGAGATCGTATGTACGGTATTCATGTACAAGAAGATGGCTACTATACTGTTGTGAACGCTAGTACATGTTTAGCAATTATTCTGGACGACTAAAAGAAAGTGAGGTAATGAATATGGGAATAGACACAAGTATTAGAAATGGTTTTGAGGAATTTGGAGTTCCTCAGGCAGCAGTTAAAGAAGAAAAAGTAAACAAAGAAAAAGAAGAAGGTGCAACAAAACATTATCATTACGAAATTGATGTACCTGATCCAGAAATTGCAGGGATGATTGCATTGGGTGCAACACTGATTGCAATTTCCGTAATTAAGTTATTATCTAAATAATAACTTGAATCGACGATAAGAATAATCTTATATGTTTGAATGAGTTACCGAATCGAAGCAAAATTAAAGCACGGATACGAATTAAAGGTAGTAACTAAATTATGAATAATTAATGAGTCATAATGACGGAGTAAATATTAATACTAATGAACGAAAGCTTGTATGGTGATACTTAATACACAATTCAGTTTTGTGTATTTTAGTATCACCATATTAGGGCTTTATAATATATCAAAAATTAATTTTTATTTTTTATTTTAACAATATGATAATGAAGAATATGTTATTAGATCGAGTTCATAGTATATGTATATGATAAGTTGTGACAAAATAGGTCCTATATAAATGGACACCGCATAGTATATGCACTGACTCTTTATCATATCAGATATTATGTGAAGCATCATCATCGATCACTAAATATAATCGAGCAAATTATTTTTTTATAGTAACCTCATTATTTATCCCAGGTCAGGTTAAAACAGCATTTGTTTAGTTACATTTGTGTCTATATCTTGTGTCAAATTTTATAGACTTTGGTGATCGGCTTCCCGATTCTATAACATTCTTTCTTCACAGCAACATTTTAACAGAATTTATACGCGTATATTTGATGAGGGGATTTGTATACATAAAGTTTAAGTTACGTTTGCTTTAAACGATATAATATGATTGAGACTATGATTATACAAATCCCTTCTATCAAGAAATTTTAGAGACTTGAGTGTATATGATGATTTTTTAGAATTGCACATTTACCTTACCAATATTGCAATCATTTTTGAATATACAGTCAGATCACTGGCTACTTCTTACTTTGCGTAATCTGTATGCTTGAGTCTCTTTAATATATAAAAATTCAACTTTCTTGCTTATCCTCCATAAGAAGAATATGTTTTTTAGTTTCAGTAGATGCGTATAGAGTTTGCCAGCTCTATACGTTATTTACTGTCTTTTTGAAACATCTATATAAATTGTACATTTGAGAAAGGAGCAAATATTCTTATGGGAGTATATGATAATCATACTTCAGATTATTTGATCGATCTTGTATCATTAGATGAAGCTTATATTGGTAAGCTGCCTGGATTAATTGAGATTGAAAAGCAGATTGGTGTTATTAGAGCTAGTGGATTATCGCCATTTAAAGATAATAGTACCAGTCCAGAAGTTCTGAAGTTGAACAGATTATTTGAAAAGCAGTTCGGTATGGATGTGTATGCACTACATATCGATCCTAGTGAAACAGTTAATGCATACACTCAGGTTGTAGCAAATACATTTGACTTAGCAGAATTAGAAGATATGCCAAGGTGGGTAGAGGCATCTCAGGCAAATGGATTCCGCTTTAAAAAGGATAATCCATTCTGTATTTTGGTTACAATATACTTTGGTATTATCAATGATCCACAGTATACAGACGCAGAGATCTTAGCAATATTATTACATGAGCTTGGTCATAACTTTGCTGATTGCTTATATGATGTAATCAATATTAGCAATAAGAGAATGATGAATAATTATCGTGCAGCATTATTGAAGTCGGCAGCTATAGCTGTATGGATTCCAATTCTTGGATGGATATATGCTGCTCAGGTAAAGAAGCTTATCAATAAGACTCTGAATAATGGTGCACGTAATGCTGCTGAGAAGAAGAGACAGTCTGGTAAACAGCATAATATTGCGGCATTCTTTACAGGACTGAAAACCAAGTATGTAGATTTTAGTGCATATATAAGCGAGATCATAAACAGATTAGCAGGTGGCGGCTGGATTGAGAGTTACAAACGCTATCTTATACAGAATGGTTTAGGTGGTGAAGAAACCAAAAAGAAGGTCGGTCGTCAAAATGAAGTTTTTGCAGATAAGTTTGCTGGTGTATATGGCTATGGTCCAGAGCAGGGATCTGCATTGATGAAGATGACCAATAATCAATCTAAAGCTTCAAAGAAAGTAGATTCTCTTGGAGAGGCAGCTCGTAGAGCTAATGATTCTTATATAGAGGCTTTAAGAGATATCACAGACTTTGATGTGCATCCACATCTTATTCAGCGTATTAATAGTGAGATCCATCTATTAGAAGCTGAACTGAAGAAGAAAGATATTGATCCTAAGATGAAGGCTGTTATGCAGGCTCAGATTGATGAGATGAAGAGACAGTTAGCTAATTTGGTAAAGGCTCAGGCTACTGCCTCAGATCGTGAGAAAGCTCAGGCGGCTTATAATAAGAGCAAACTCAAAAATGATCCAAATGCTACAACAGAACAGCTGGAAAAAGATATTGAGGCTGCTTATGATCGCTTATTAGATGATCAGAAAAAGAGATCCAAGGCAATGAGGAATAAGACAAAGAAAGGAAGTTCAAAATGATATTAAATGAAAATGTGTTATTAGAAGAGAATGCACATCTTGAAGAAAGAGACGTCGCTAATGGCGTTCTCTTTAGTATGATGGAGAATGGTATTACACTTGATGGTTTAAAGAATCTTGTGTATCAGTTAGAGGCAGCAAATTGTGATGAACTTGATCTCAACAATTTCATGTCCACACTTGGAACTATTGCTGAATGTAATTTATTAGATGATGCTGAAGAGGCTCGTGTAATGTATGAGCATTTACAGATGGATGCACTTCTTGAGTATGCTGGTAAGGATGAAAAGAATGAAGAGTATAAGAAGCTTTTATCTGACATGGAAGCTAACCTTAAGAAGTGTATTGATAATACAGCCTTGATTGGTAAGTGGCTCGATACAATCGTTCCTACATTAAAGAAGATTAAGAATGAGAGTTCCCCAATCATTAAGATTCTTGAGGAGTCTAAGAAGGCTTATAATAAGATGGTAACAGCTACATCTGCCGCTTTTGGAGAAAGAGAGTGGAACGAGATGGCTAAGCAGTATACGAAGTTTAAGAAGGCTTCTAAGACTTTCAATAATAAGTATTCTACAGTAGGCTTAGATAATAAGAAAGCTATGGAGCAGAAGCTTCGCCAGTATGATGTTCAGGTTGGAAAGTTTGTCAAGGAGTGGCTGCAAGAGAGTTCAGTTAAGATGCTTGATCTTATGAAGGAATATGATCGTGCTAAGTATATTGACAAGAATAATGTTGGTGAATACTGCAGATACATTAATACTGGTTTACGTTACTATGTATTTGGAGTACGTGCTTGTATGTCCTGGTTGTACAGCATCAGAAAATGTATGAATATTAAGTTTGAGGGTTCATTAAGATACAAGATTGTACAGAAGGTATTAAAATAATTCAACTTAATAATAAATCATTGTAATGGTGTTCGATCTTGATACTTGGAGTGAGGTTGTCAAATCTCACTCCATCCTTTTTTAATAAGAAGGAGAAGAGATTATGAGTCGATATAGAAATTTAAAATTACAATGGGATCCTAAGAACTTTATCAAAAATATGCTGTTCTGTATTATCATCGTTTTAGCAGCAATCTCGGTAATATATACTATTGATGGTATTACAAGATTGGTAAAACGAGGATTACAAATGAAGGACAAGAAATCAAATCCATTAGAATTTGTTGCTAATACTTCAGATATAAACTCAAAGCTAAATAGCTGTATCATCAATGATAAAGAGAAGAATGAACAGTATATTGTTGTATATTCATATGACACAAATGGTAATGTTACAGGGATCTCCATGCAGTTGAGACATTAATCTTAGGATAGTCACTAGGTAGAAATACCTAGTGACATTCAAATTGAAAAAGTCAAATATATTAATTATATATTATATCTATGATATAATATATAATTCGTAATCATTATAATGGTTACATCATTTGTTTTTTTATTTTTTACTACACTTTGTACTAGTAATAAAAAATGGTTATATACTATATCCTTGATACAAAGGTAATCTTATATCTATGGAGGTAGAAACATGAAGAAAGTATTAAAAATTGTAGCAGCAGTCGCATTCGTAGCAGGAGTTTTATCAGCATTAAAGATCTGGGCTTATAAGAAGACAAATGAACCTGATATCTTTGATGAAGATGATGATGATGAAGAGTTGTGGGAAGAAGAGTAAGTTATGTGTGGATTGATGACAAGGGAAGATGATCAGCAGTTACAAAACATCATTGACTTTGTTGCTGATCAACCATTACCTAAAGAGGCAAGAGTTGCGAATATGATATCTGAGAATATGCATATTCGACCATCAATGGAAAACATCAAAGATTTATATTTCATCGATGTTTTCTATTTCTGTACAGCAATTGATGTACAGGAAGATGAAGATGGGTACGCTAGCACTATTCAGTTTATGCTTGTACCTAATTCATCTATTAAGGATACAGTCATCGCAGAGATCAATTTAGATTCTCGCGATGTTGTATATCGAGATATGACAATGGAACCAGTATATTGGGATGATGACCGATATACTGAATTCTTCAAAAATGTAGTTGGTAGATTATTAGCAGATTAATTTGGAGGTATTACTATGGATGAGTTAATTGAATACTTAAACGCACAGGAGGAATATGAAGGTGCTATGCATGAATATGTAAAATGCATACACGAAGTTGTTAAATCTATTGATGATGCAATAGATTTTTGCAACAAGAATGGTATTAATTGTGAGAATTTGGTTCAGGCAAAGATCCATGCACTTGCTTTTGATCTTGATGGTGTTAGAAAGTATATGGAGAAGCAGAAGAAGTATAACGATGAGTATAAAGCATTCTTAAAATCAATACTCGATCGTTATCAATAATGAATTAAATATAAAGCGAGTTATGATATCTGACTAATATTAATGAATAAAAACGAATTCACAATCAGATACAAAATTACAACGGTCAAATGAATCAATGCAATAACTAAAATTAAACGAGGGAAATGAATCTTAAGAAAGTGGAGTAGTCAATTACGACTACTCCATGATCTTTCTAAAATAAAACTCTCATAAGTATTTATTTTTTTACATATCAGCTTCTATAGCAAGCTCATATACAGCTTGATGTACATAAGCCATCATATCAAAACCGATAGTCTGTATTCCAGATTCACTCTCAACAGTGATATCTGTATCTGTTAATGTAAAGAATGGTAAGTAATCTGACTCACTCTCACTGAACTGCACAGTATCCTTAGATCCATCTTCGATTGTCTTGATACGAATCTCGGAATTTGTGTCAGTAGCATAATCCTTTAATGCGTTTACTGCTGTTTCTCTTGCACTCATAGTTACCTCCTTAATGTTTTATGATACTAGGATCAATATAAAATGGTTTTATAATCTTGTGCTGATCTGATTCATTTTCAACTTCACCAGGTAGAGACAACATATTATTTTTTATCTGTTCAATCTGTGATTGCATCTTATCTGCAACATTACCAAGATCTGGTAACTGATATGATGGATCTTTAATCTCAAACCTAACTTTATGTGGTTCGATAATCGTAGTATTCATCAGAGTCATATCATTCTGATTGCTATATTTTTCAATACGATTTAATGTATCCATCATCTCTGGTGTAATGAATGGTCGATAATAATCTACGAAGAGTTTATATCTTCCCAAGACATTATTAACGTTAATAAATAATCGATGATTATGGAACAACTTATGGTTTGTCTCAGATAATGGTACCAATGATACCATAAATTTGTAATGTAGACTCATTACTTCTTTTGATACCATTTGAACACTCATTGATTCGTGATAATATTCACGCTTCTTTATTACTATTTCAACAATATCTGCTAATGAAAATGGATAGTGGTGTAATTCTATAACAATACCATTCTGCTCTTCATTTGATACTCCTGTTTGAAAAGCATCCTTATTCATATTCATATTCTCACGCAGATATTTTACAAAGTTACGATACTCACTACTTTGTCGTACATTTCGTTCAATATCTTTTATATATGTCCTATATTCCTTATCATCCAGAAGATTATAAATCTCACCTTCATATGGTGGTACATTTCCAATCTTAATCGTATCTGCTAGATTATGATCTAGCACCTGTATTGCGTCGGGATCTACCATATGATTCTCCTTTCTTTATTAATCAGGGGTTAAATCGCTAAATAATTATATACTATAATTATAGTAGAGTAGTTACATATTAATTAGAAAGAGGTAAAAATATGAGTGAATATTTAAAACTAGATACACCACAAGATATATTCGTAGATCCGACAAGCAGGTTTAGATTTCATTTTCATTCACAGCAATCGATCTTTAATCCAGAGCAAGCTATGTGCTATATAGACGTAATAGATCCATTAGGAAATTTACAATTCCAGATCGTAGGAGGAGTACAACATTTCATAGATCTAGTTTTCGGAATCGATGAATTTCTTATGAGCCTCGGCGAAACAATAAGCACAGTATATTATTTTCCACCAAATCAGGAATTCAAAGCTTATTCTATCGTAGCATATCTATTTAGCGAGACATATTATCCAGTAGAATATAAGCAATTACAACAGCAACGAGATTTCGTTTTTCGATCATCTTATCCAACAGAAGATACACCAGAGGACGAAACATATATTCAGATCATTATATATCAATACGATCAAATATATCCTCAAGGAAATCCAAAATTCTCGATGCTTCTTACTTACGATCAGCTAGAGCAATTTATATACGCAGCATACTCAGGATCAATAGAAGGTATCATAGACGCATCCGATCAATATCAAGGGTATATTAAAGAGAATTACTCAGAGTTTTCAATTCAGATCAATTAGTAGATTATATACAAAAATAAATTAAGATATAGATTACACAAGGCATTTATTTACAGTATTCCCTATACTTATTCGAAAATACACAAAATAATCGGTTTAAACAAAATAGTACTCTCTACAGATCCCATATTAGGCATCTATAGAACAGTTATATCTTACGAAAACACATACTAGAGGTCATTTTCAGCCCTCTAGATTACAGCGGAATTCATTTCCAGTTATTCGAAAAGGAGCGGAATACTAGTTTCCAATTATATGAAAGCTACGCACACATCGTCGATTACTAACAGAAAAACATCCATTACATTAATCACAAAAATAAAACAACATTATCTCGCGTAGCATTTTCGAAACCTTCGTACTTAGTACGAGAATATAAATATCGTTTCGTTCGTTAGAACGAAACTTTAATTATTCGAGTACGTACATATATAAACATTAGAAAACAATTTTTACGTATACTTATAAGGAGATATTATATAGTGAGTATTAAAAATAATATATTAATCAATATAATTAATCAAAATAATATTACAGATAATTCCTATATTGGAATATATCATACTGTAGATCATAATTATAAGATTCATTTTTCTAGAAAGAATTCTTTATCTCTCTTCAATAATGAATATGAATATATCTGTAAGATATCTATCTATAATAATCTGGATATACTATTGAAAGAAATTACTACTACTGAATTGGATATACAATTACTGATAGATAATCTGAATCAATTATTAGATTCTTCTAATACTGTAGAAGATATACATTTCTATTTTAATACAACTGATCCATATACTATATCTTCAGATTGGATATCTTTTCAGAAAAGAAATGATAATATATACTATATCAATATTGATAATATTATACAGTTTCAATCTGATAAAGAGAATTTATATTCTTTACTTGAGATATTATATACGACTTTTTATGACATACATCGATAAGATGTATGTCATATTCTCTATTTTTGGGATTTTATATAATAATTTTCGAAGAAAATGAGCAGATTTTCGTTTAGATACATCGTTTATGTAAATAAACGATAACTAAGGAAAATGTGCGGAGCTAAATAGCCGAGATGCCTTCAAAGCCAATAGGCAGCGAGAGCTTTCTTCCCCTATATTACTCTTTACAAAAATGTTTGTAATATTTTATTTTACAACATTTTGAGGTAATTTTTGACATATTAAACATAATGTAACTTTTTACAAAAGGAGATAATATGAGTAAAAAGAACAATAATGAGATACTTCCTAATATTGATAGTGAGTTAATCTATCAATATTTTTCCAGATATGAGAAGAATCCTGTTGTTAGTGAAGAGATTTGGATACCAATTACTAGTGCTGTATCAGATTCTATAGAACCAATGCGATATGATATATCTACAACTGGTAGAGTGTGGGATAATAAACTATCACAATATGTTATCATTCACAATAATAAGGGTGACGATTATGTAGATCTAGAAAGATATTATAAATCCAATCCAAATAGAAATACAACGTTGATTCGTTTTAAGCTTACTAGATTAATGGGATTTTGTTTTAATCGAGATCAATATGGCAATATTTGTCAGATACCATATGATGATCAATCGATGAATGTAATATATCTTAATAATGAAGATCGGACGAATGATATTTATAATCTGCATGTCGGAAAGAATGTAGATAATTCAAAGCTGATTACAGAACGATATCAGCATCGTTTAAAGATTGCCAGAGCTAAGAATAAAGCTCATGTTAAGAAACAGAGGGATATGTATAAGGAGGCAGGATATGAACCAGTCGGTAAAGATTTTAAGCTATAATGAAGAGATCATGGTTACCTTGTTTAATCCTGGATATTATGATGAAAAATTATGGTATAATCAGCTGCGACATCTAGGATACGACGAGACTGGTACAATCTTTAATATAGAAACATATAAACCGGTGATACTATCTACAAAATATGCTAAATACGGAGATATGATGTCTGCTAAAGTATACTTACCACCATTTGTTCAAGGGGATAATCCTGTTAGAGTTGATCAGCTTATTATTGCAAATGAATGCAATGTAAACTTTCGATATTCATTCAGTGGTGGTAGCAAATCTAAATATCAAGTATGGCATAAAGATGGCAATTGGAGAAACAATGCATTATATAATCTAGAATTAGTAGATAGAGCAACATTTAATATATTGCTTAATGAAGCACATGAAAAAATGAGACGTAATACAACAGATGAATTCCCACCAAGAGGAGTTCATTCTCGTATAGATCTCAGCACTGGTAAGATTATCCGTACAGATATTAGTTGTTATGACGAGATACAACGTAATAAAACACAGAGACCCTGATCAGGGTCTCTGTTTATTTTTTGTATTTCTTAAATTTTATGATTATATACTATATACTTGATAAGATAGAGTTGATAGCCTAATACTTATCAAAATGACAAAATTAAATTTATTTAAAGAATTGGAGGAAATTAAAAATGGGCGATTCATGGGGTAGTTTTTGGAAGACTAATCCGGAGAACGGATTAATCGGTTGGACAGATAACAATCTGTCAAAAGATCAGATTGACTTCAGAATTAAGGAAGTCGGCTGGGGATCAAGAGCAATGTTATCACAGTTCTATGCTCCAGATAACAAGATGCGTTTAAACAACCTTCTCAATGGTCTTGTAAAATACGCGACGGAAGATGAGCTGATCAATTTAGCTTGTCTGCTTCATTGTAACGCAGGATACTTAACTGGTATTCTTCCAATCGATGAAGACAAGTATGCTACGGAACCAGATTTCCGGGCAAACTTTAACGCTACTGGAATGATCCGGTATGAGGGTGATCTTAATAAGCTCGGTAAGTTATACGTACGCAAGCTTGCTGAAAATGTTAAGATTCCTGTTGAAGTAATGACCATGGTCATTACAGGACAGATGCCAGTAACGGCATATGTCGCTAACAAGATTGAAGCTGGTATGAATAAGCTCAATCTTACAGTAACATATCATCCTTACAATGCTAGTAAGGACGTTTGCAAGCCTATCTTCAAAGATAGTCTTCATATGCAGAAAGCAATTCAGTCTATCAATATGAGGAAGAAGGCCGAGAAGATTAAGTTGAAAGACTTAGTCGACAAGAAGTCCGATGAGGATGAAGCAAAGGAAGTTGCAGATATGCTTGTAGCTTCACTTGAAGAACCTGAACCTGTTCCAGAAACAACAGTGGATTCACTTACAACATCTGATGATAAAGAAAACATCAGCAGAGTTGTGCATTATGAGAATTGTATTCATAATGTACAGGAAGCTTTCGAGTATCCGGATGAAGAAGATGATCCAGACTTCAATAAAGCATTTGAAGTTGAGATCGTCGGAGAAGGTCCGAAGATTCTTGGAAATATCAATGATGAAGATTTTGATATTGACAAGATTCCGATGCACGATGATATTATTGTAAATGGTCGATATGGCGATGGTAATGTAAACAAGAAGAACCAGAGCAAGCAGGTTCTGGATTTAGTTAAGGAAATCAACGATATTGAATTCCTTGACAAGCTTGCAAAGTATTGCTCAGCTAGAGCAGAAATGCTCAGATGTGAGCAGGATATTTTCTAAGATACAAAGAGGGGTCCAGAGTATTGTATATACTCTGGACTTCTTTATGTATATACAATGTCAATTTATATTAATAGAAAGAAATTGGAGGAAATTATTATGACAAAGAAGAACGATGAGAAGGTATTAGTAGAAGCAGGAATCGCTGGTGCACAGAGTGATGAAATCATCGATGGATTTAATGTCGATGAGGATGTCGAACTCATGAAGGCATTGTCTTTATCCAAAGAGATCAAGACAAGCATTCTTGAAGTTGGTAATGTAGGACGTCAGGAGATTAAAACACTGGTTGATCTCTTCTATCAGATGCAGGACATTCGTAAAGCTCTGCGTGAGCAGATCCGCTCCATTGAACATGATGCTGATGAGGGATCATCTATCAATGTCATGATTCTGGAATGGAATCTGAAGAACATTGGTATCATTGAGAATGGTATCAAGAAGTGCCTGGAGCTGGTATGTCAGTCAGATCCAGTAGGACGTTGGCTCCTTTCTATCGTAGGAATGGGACCTATCCTGAGTGCTGGTCTTCTTGCATATCTTGATGTAACTGGTAAGAACTATGCTAGCAACTTCATTAGCTATGCTGGTTTGAACGATAATAACCGCCCATGGCTTGGTGCGGAAAAGTCTAAGAACCTGGTTAACGAGGTTGTCGGAACAGCAAAGACTATCACTGATGATATGGTGGTAGAGATTGCTGCTAAGTCTAAATGGTCATATGATTATCTTCGTGATAATGCGTATAACCAGGAGAAGGAGAAGTGGAGTAAGACAGATCTTATCAAAGCTTGCTCTAAGATTCCGTACAACAAGAAGCTTAAAACACTTCTGTACAAGTGTGGATCTTCTTGGCAGTGGTGCTGCAATAAGCCAAACTCATTATATGGTCAGCTCTTTAATCAGAGAAGAGTATACGAGACCATTAAGAATGAGAATGGTGATTATGCAGCAGAGGCAGCTAAGCAGCTTGCTTGCAAGAACTTCAGTAAGACTACAGAAGCTTACAAGCAGTATAACCAGGGTAAGCTGCCGAAAGCACATATTACAATGCGTGCTATGAGATGGACAGAGAAGATCTTCCTGTCACATCTCTTCGAAGAAATGTATCGTGTAAAGTATGATAAGGTACCTGCAAGATACTATGCTCTTGAACATGTTCAGGGACATCATGATGAGATCTTGCCAGAGGTTCCATATACAAAGGTAACTGGTGAGAACGATGTAAAGGTTGCATCATCTGACGGAGAATACGAAGCATATGTTGGAGCATTCTTCGAAGGAAAGAAGTAATAAAAACAGGGGGTCTGCTCAGAAATGAGCAGACTCTATTATTTGTATAAGTGTATAAAAATAATTATATACTATATACTTGTAAAGAAGAACAATATTGTCATACAATAATAAAAAGGAGGATAATAGTATGGACAAGTTGATGTATGTGGGTATTGGATTTGTTGCAGGAATTATCTATGCAACAGCAAAAACGGATGTGGATCCAAATCAGGTATTTTCTAAGATACCTGCGGATGTAACATCAGTAAGTAACAAAGCTGTGGAAAAGGTCAAGGGAACAATTGATGATTTCCGAGACTATCAGAAGAATCAGCAGCAGTAATCAATAAGAGAAATGGAGGACGAAATTTATGTTAGCAACAGTAGGCAGAACAGCAGCAGTAAGCGGTAAACAGCTTGCTATCACTATGGCAAGAAAGGTGACAACAAACGTTGCCACAAGTCTCATCAAGAGACAGACAACAAAAGCGGTCAACAAGCATTATGCAAAAGATGCTGATAAGTTAACTGATGAAGAGCGTGAGAATCAGCGGAAGAAAGCCGATTACGTAAACATTGGAATTAATTCCGTTGTTTCGGGCTTAGTTGCTGTAGCAGATACAGCAATTGCAACAATGGCAACTGCATCAAAATCATCAAAGACAGAATCATCTGATGACAAAAAGGATGATGGTAAAGCTGGAGACAGCTCTAGTCTTTGGATGTATTTATAAGAGGTGATCACATATGAACATGTCGAAAGCTCATATTTATGAGATTATCGGAGCATTTACAGTAACAGCAATTATCGCAGCATTATTTACCAAGGAGGAGGTATAAACATGAACACAAATATGGGATTATTAATTAACGGTGATGACTTTTCAATTAAGGATGCAGTGATCATTGGTGGAGCAGCAGCATTGGTTGCAGGTATCGGAGTTGCCATCCACAAGCTTCGTAAGAATGCTGATGAGGATGATTTCGATGCTGAAGATGATGATCTTTTTGATGAGGAAGAGTCAGCTCAGGAGAGCTCAGAGCCTGTAAAGGAAGAAGCTCCTGCACAGGATTCAGCACCTATCAATAATGAGAATCCGGAGCCAGCTAAGTTCACAGTAGTGGATGAAAATGGTAATCCATTACAGTAACTATCAACAATTTTTGGACAGCTCATTACAATGAGCTGTCCTTTTAACTTTAAACATTTTCAATTCAAAAATTAGGAGGAAACATATTATGGAAAACATCGCAATCTCATTTTTAACAGCAAGTGCAAGTGTAGCAGTTAGTGGTATCTCAAAGGTAGTGTCCCAGCGTAAGATCGCTGCAAAGACAGCAAAGGCTACCAAGGAGATCGAAGATAAGTATAAGGCTGGTGAGCTTGAGAAGGATAAGGCTAATGAGATCCTTGCTGGTATGCAGAAGAAGTATATTAAGAAGCAGCGTATTGCAGCAACCGCATCTGCATTAGCAGGAATTGCAGTTGGTGGTGGTCTTGGAGCAGGTTACTATGTGATCTGTGATCATGCTGGATCAGCAGCACCATCAGATGATTCCAGCAGTTCTGAAGATAGTTCATCTTCTTCAGATGGAGATTCTACCTCTGAATAATTATTTGGAGGTTTAATCTCTAATTATATAAACCGGTTACTAATATTTTAGTAACTGGTTTATTTTTTTTTGTCAAAATATGAAATAATCATATACTATACTTATGGTTAAAGAGAATAATAAAATGTATTATGAAAGGTTTAATGAAATGAAGAAGTTATTCAAGATCGTAACACTGTCAATGATTATTGTAACATTACTTGCTATACCAGCTAATGCTGTAACAACATATTTGTCGAAATATGAGGTACAAGAACAAATCTCAAAGGTTTCCAAAATCATTAAGAAACTCCAAAAACAATATGTATCTCAGCGGAAAGTAGAAGCAAATGGATATACATATATTGCATCTGCAAATATTATATCTTTGAATCCATATATTATAGAGGATATAGATACATCCGAAATGTACTACGTTGAATCAGAAGCAAAAGGATCATCTACAATTGTGGATGATAAAGCTTATGATCTATATACAAGGATATCTAAGAACAAATATTCTTATAAAGGAAACATTTGTAAGGGAATTACACTTGTTAAAGTGGACCACCTAACATCAAATAATATTCTTAAAAAGATTAAGAAGTATCGTAGTAAAATTACAAATTATAAGATGATGCTGAAAGCTAAAGTTGTAACTACAAAACTCAATCTAACAGTTGGTGATGAGCAGTATTGGTCTAAAGGATTCAAATTCAAGAAAGCACCTAATACCTCATATTCTGTTGAGATTAGAAATAAAGATATTGTGTCTATCGATTATAAGACAGGTCATATTAAAGCTCTTAAATCTGGAAAGACTACAATGTCATGTACTTGCAAACAATCTGGTATTACAACATCTATTGTAATAACTGTATCTAAGTAAAGGAGAATCATATGGCTATCACATTAGAAGATATCAAAAAGAAGTATGAAGATACTATTAAAAGAGAATCAAAGATTTGGGAAAAAGCCGGACTAGATCCAGCTGGAAACCAAGCTTGTCAGGAAGCTAAACTTATCATTGGTCTCATTGAAGAGCACTATAACAATAATAAAGAATAGTATTACAACGAGAGTTACACCACAATACAATATTACCAATGGAAAATGAATTAATTAAATGACCAAAATTAAATAAGGGAAATGAATCATTAAATGTACCAATATTAAATTACTGAAATGAGACCCGTGTAGACCTACAAAGTCTACACGGGTTTATTTTTTGTTATACTTGAGTATGATCGTAAGGAATTCCCATAATATCTTTTACAGAACGATCTAATTCGATCATTAACTTCTGCAAACTACCATAAGTTAGAGTACTTGATACCATTCGATGGTCGATAGATGTCTCAGATACCATAGCATCAATCTTCTCTTCTGGTCTAAACTCTGTATATGGTTCTTTTCCTTCTGGGAAGATATTCTTCTCTACAGCTTTGTTTGCTGCATTATATACTACCTTATCACCAACACCAACAGTATCTACGTATTCTACATAGAATTCCACATATATAGCATTCTGTGACTTCTTCAACTTGCCAGTTGGAGGAAGTATAGTATGTGGTGGAAGACCAACTGGAGTAATACCATTCTTTCTCATGAACTTTTCTTTTTTGATAATCGGTGCCTCGTAAGCCTCAACTACTGCTCTTACACTAGGACTCATCTCATCAAGTTCGGTAGTTCTATAAATACGAATAGTCTTTAATTCTCCAGTAACTTCTGACTTAAGAGTTCTCTTACCAAGATCTGTAGAATCATCACCAATAAGACTAGCAACAACTGCATTAGATTCCTCATCATCAAATGCATCTTCCCATACTATTAGATTCTGTGATGCTTCAATATGATCTCCTAATTTAGCTATGCTAACGATACGAGAATCATTGTCAATAACACATTCAAACTTCAACTGAATCTTAGTAGCTAATTTCTTAGCCATAGATGCAGATATGATACCAGAATCCTCAAATCCTTCATCTGAATTGATAATAGCAATCTTTGCCAACTTACCAACATTGTAAGCAATATTATCAGATTCTCCAACACTGTTAGAGAATGATAATTTATCATATGCTAGAATTTGACCCTCTTTGAAGGTCATACCCTCTTTGATACCTTCTGCAGCAGATAACTTTAATGATTCATAATATCCGCCATCAGAGTTCTTTTCAGTACTATCCTCAAGACTAATGTAATCCTTCTTACCATTAGCATACTCCACAAGAATGTACTTGTCTGTAGCTTCAAGGATCTTACCATTACCTTTTGCTTTATAAGCAAATCTGTTTGTTGTCATATAAGGCATAACTTCATCAAATCCAGAAGTTACCAATAATGGATCAGAATCCTGAGTACGAACAGAGTGCTTTGATGTCTGAATGAATGACATTGCTGTTCTCATAGGATCATCATGTGTACTACTCATAGGAATCAATGCTTCTGTTGCAGTAAGAGTATTAGCATCATTCATTTTGGTTGTATCACCATCACTAGGGATAACATAGCCGTTCTCATCGACGTTACTATTGATAGTAGCCTGACGCACAATACCTACGTTACCAGCGAATCCTGTAGACATACCCAAAACATTAACCATTGAATCATCATATGTACGTTTATCAATAGAATATGCTCTACTAGAGTTCATACCAGATGGACCCTTATTTGTAACAGCATTGGTTGTCTCTACATCTCGCAATGCATCAATAACAGAATCATCAGATGTAATAGAATCTTTTAAGAATTCTTCAATAACAGCAGACTGCTTAACTGAGAACTCTACATTACGTGACTTCTTTACTGTATATGCATAATAGTTATATGCTGCTGATAATACTTTATAAGTATAAACAGCAATTAGCTGATAACGACGTAATCTTCTAGAAGATACATCTGTATGCTTAATAAACTTATTATCACCCATCAAACTATTACCACAAATCAGCATATCAATGAAATCTGTTGGAAGATGATAGTATTCCAAAGTCTCTTTTGTCATAGGATCTACAAAGAGATCACGGAAGTTTTCGAGACCATCAGCTTTAACTCGACCACCAAAGTTATCCAAGAATTCAATATAAAGATACTTATTATCAATCTCAGATAAACTATGAGCTTCTGTAGGCAATGCCTTCAATCCATTCATAAGAAGACTGGAATCGTATGATACATCATAAACAATGTATCCATCTGAGAATTTGATCCAATCTTTATAAAAATCTTTACGAATATCCTGCGTAAGATTCTGAACGATTGAGAAGTTAATTCCAGAACGCTTTAATGTAGCCTGAAGACCAATATAAAGACCCATTACTAAGATCAGAGGCATCTTAGAATTCATGATACTAATCTGAGTATACATTGATACGCTAGGTCTTGTTACCTTTGCATAAAGATCTGAGAATCCTGGGAAATCTTCTACGATCTTTGTGAATAAGGTTTCTACAAACATTTCACCATTGGATCCAGTGAAGTATTCAATTGTATTATCCTTCTTATTATGAGCATATGGAATACCATATGTATAATCAACTTTGTAGAGATTAGCGATCTCATCCTGGTTGAAATAGAATACATGATTCTTTGTCTCAATTGTAGCAATAGCTGATCCCATATCCACATAATCAATTGGTAGATGATATTTATTGGAAACTTTTCTACTATCACCTGATTTAACCTTTAACTCTGTTCCTTTATACGTATTAAGAACCTTTAAGATTCTAGCAGTAATAGGAAGAGATTTTCCAGGAGTAGATCCAAATCGATATAAGAAGATCTTCTGATAGTTGGAGATTAACTGACAAGCACCAGTATCAGTCTTAATAATAGGCATATTGAAAGACTGGATCTGAATAGACTTGAAGTTACCACGTAATAAGAAACGGTTATCTTCCATAATAGGAATATCAAGCTTTACTGTAAATCTCTTACCTCGGAAATCTTCCATTCGTACAGTATACAGATTAATATGATCTTCTGTTGTACTATTATCTTCGATCTTAATATCAGTAATAGCAATAGGATAAGTAACCTCGGAGAACTTACGGAAGCAGTTGATAATATCTTTATCGATACTATAATGCTTATCAAAATTCATAAATGTAAGACCAGACCACTCATCCTGGTTAGGAGAAGCAACATTGATCGTAGTCTTAGCATTTTTCTTAGCCTCTTCATTCTCTTTATCTTCGAGAATCTCCTTAACAGACTTACCATTAACCTGCTTTTCCATAAGCTTATTGTTAAGGTCATCCATACGAGCAGAACGAGCTTTATTGATCTTAGGTCTACCATCATCAGCGTCTACAGACATAAGAAGTTCCTTTGTCTCCTTGTCTGCATCCATATTATCCATTGCATCTTCTTCAGAAGTTTCATCTTCTGTAGCATCTACAATTTTATCTGCTAATTTCTTTTTCTTAGCTTCATTCTCATCTTTTGAGTGATCATCTGGCTTATTCATAGCAGCCTTACTAAGATTTTGCTTCTGCTGTTCTTCACGTTTCTTCTTCTCTTCGGCTTTCTTATCAGCTTCTGTATTACGAACAGCTGGTCTAGACTTAGGATTGTTCTCCTTAGCAGCCTTTACAGGATTTTCTTTAGCTTGTTTCTTTGCAGTAACTGAAGCAGCAACCTGAGCAGATAAATCAACACCTTTTGAATCTTCTACTTTATCGATAATCTTTCTCTGCAATACCTCGGAATCTTCACGATTCTCTGGTTCTGTATCAATATCAGAAGCATCAAATGGCTCATTCTTACAAATCTTAACTAAGAAGTTTCTAAACTTCATAGAAAGCTGAACACACTGCTTAGGATCAATATCATCAAAGTTTACTTTAAAGAACTCATGCTCTCCAACAAATACAACATTAACACCCTGGAAAGTTTTTCTAAGAGTTGCCAGTTTATTCTGACGCATCATCTCATAGATAATACTCATAGGATTAATATTCATCCTATAGTTCCACAACGTTGTATTATGCAGCAGATCCCAATCCTTAATAGGAATAAAGATTGTCTTATTTGTATAGCCATTAGACTTCAGATTAGGATGATTGATCAATCGATCCATGAATACCTGATATAATTCAAGTCCTCTCTTCTGCACCCACTTATTATTCATAAAGAATATATTGTTGTAGAAGTACAGATCAACAAATAGATTACGATGGATATACTTCTTCATATCTGGGAATGTAAACTGGATCCAAGGATTATCTTTCTTTACCTGGTCGTAAAGATTCAATACATCCTTCCTCTTTCTCATTCTCTGATTGAAAAGAATACGACGTAATTGCATATCCTGAGTATTAGAAGATGCTTCTGTAAACATGAGTAACTTGTCACCCATATCTAATGCTTCAGGAAAACAATATCTCATATTATTGTAATCTAAAGATGTAGACTCATCCAAATATTCAACAGATTCTTCGATTGGACCCTGATAATATTTACTGAATCTATTCTTTTTAGATACCTTTACATCAGTGATATTGAATTTATCCATATCCTTGATGATATTCTTGGACAGTTCAGCTTCATCTTCCGGATCAGCATAATTGAAGAATTTAATAGCAGATCGAACATGTGCCTTTGTATCCAACGGAAACTTTCTTTTATCAGGAATACCAAAGGCATCATCTGGTAGTTCGCTTCTTTTCGTTTCCATAAAAGCTGATAATTCAGCTCTTTCTTCGACAACTTTCTCGTCATCAATAGTAGACAACTTCTTATCTGCATTGATATAATAAGCAATATCTCTTTCAATATAATAAGAAATATAACGCTTCTTGTTTACAAATAGATCACTATTCATAAGTTTCCTAGATGATGCATAATTAGGAGTCAATAACAGAATAGCACTATTCTTTTTCTTATTATCTAGCGGGGTTGGTAGGAACGTTTGCGTTCTATAGATCTTAAAATTCTTCATCTTATTAATAAGAATCATTGGTAAAGACCCTCCTTCTTTTAGATTATATAGTTGTTGAGGCACGTCCTTTGTACTAAAAATCATTTCAATCATATACTATATACATGTAAACTAAGAAGGTCTACACTATTAAATACAATATATACAATAGAAAGGAGGATAGTAATAGTAGTACCTTTGCACGATGAGATCTAGATTAACAAAAGAGGAGAACAAAAAATGGTAGAAGAAATTTATGCAGATTTAAATGGACGAGACACCGGTATTGTAGTACAGTTAGTATCAGTAGTAAATGGAAAAGTATCAAAACGATTCGTTAGAAGAACTTTACCTAATGGTGTAAAGAATGATCGTTTATTCTCTACAATTGAGCTGGCTAAAGTTTGTGGCAAGAGTTTTGTTGATTCTAATGTAGAGATTGTTGGATATAATCTGTTTGTACACACGAAAGAGGTAACGGTTCCACTTTCTGATGCCTTTGTACGCGGAAGTATGATCAACTTCTTCAGTACTGATGCAACCGGAAAGACTACTCATTATCATATGAAGCAGATAAGAGAAGGCAAAGTGGTCAATATTGGATACTTTGTATTCCGACATGCTGATATTGAGCAGTATCCAAAAGAGGAATCGTTAACAGATACGAATCAGAATAAGTATTTTGAATATGTGAAGGATGCTATCAATGCATATATGATGCATTCGTCTATTAATCATGATGACATTGTTCTTGATAAAGTATCATACGAGGGAAGAGAATATAAGTATCATATTAAAGGTACAACGGCTAATATTCATATTCTGGAAAATTCTAAGATTATGGATATTAACCAGAATAGAAAATCTTACGGATCCAACTGTATTCCGTTCGATTCAAAGATGGATAAATATGCAACTATCTTTGTATATGCAGAATGTGAATTACATGAACCTAATGTTATTAGTTCAGAAGCAAAGACTGGAACATTGATCTCTAAGATTGTTGATGTCATGAAAGACGCATCATATGAATATGGTGATGAAGACATCAACGCAGAAGAAATTAAATTTGTTCCAGTAAAATTTGATTGCTTAGTTAGGGTCTAATAGGAGGTATTTATATGACGAAAGTAATTATTTTAGATGGTGAGGAAAACACATTCTTTGATTCGGAATCTGGTATTCCTCAGAAGAAGTTTCTCCCAGATGATGAAAGACAGTGTTTAAGAGTAACATTGAAAGATGATTCTGCTGTTATTATTCCTCATGATATGGTTCATGAGGAATATGGCGGTCATCTAAGCTTTGTGTTTGATGGTATCAAGTATATCGTGGATGATGGATATCGCAATAGTTTAGCAAGAGCTGGCTACATTGTATTCCAGAATTATGATAACGAGAAGGAGTACAATTATAACAATGGTCAGGCATTGAATGAAAAAATCTTCGATGATATCAGAGAAGCTTCTGCTGTTATTGAGAAAGAGATAAGTGAAGATAACAGCAAGTTCACATCATTCTCTTATCGATCAGCTGGTAGCCAGTACAGTGCAGTATTAAGTGACGGTATCTACAAGTATACAGTTGATATTGTTACTAATAGTGATATCGTTGCTAAGAATCGCAAGAGAAAGATCAACAACTTATCATTCTATCCATTTGAAAAGAATATGGATCGATATGGTACAGTGTATATGGCAATCTATTGTGAAAAGATATTCAGCATTGTTGACGAGCATGTTGTTCCTAAGTATTATAAGTACAATGTATGTGATGATATTGTAAAGCTGTATATCAATCATCTGCATGAGTATCATTATGATCAGATGGAGATTACTCGACATATCGTTAAGTATACTGATATCTAAAATATAAATAGAGGGGCAAGCTAGAAATAGCTTGTCCTTTTATTTTTTTGCCTTCTGCTTTATTTTTTGTTATTGTAAGTCGGAAAACATTGATATAATGTGTAAATATAATATAGTAAGGAGGATTTATGAGCTATAAAGTTTTAGAAGTATCAAAATATGATAGCTTCTCTGACTATCTCTCCGCATCAAGTGATATAGATGGTGTTGTAATCCGTTGTGGATATCGCGGATACTCCAATGGATCTATTATTACTGATAGTAGTTTCTCAAGGCACTACTCATCTTTTCGTAATAATACTAAAATTGGTATATATTTTACATCACAAGCTATATCAGAAGAAGAAGCGATAGAAGAAGCAAGATATATAAAGAATCTATTAGGAAATAATACGTTAGATTTACCAATATATATTGATATATCTGATTCTACTTCTGATAAATCCGGAAGAGCTGACAAGATAGATACTGTAGCAAGAATCAATATTATCTTAGCTTTCTGTAGAGAGATAGAATCATATGGATATAGAGCTGGTATTAGAGCAGAAGATTCGTGGTTTATTGGAACAGTACCAACGCTACAGATTTCTAAGATACAGGATTATTCTTTGTGGGATATCACATATGCTTCACAACCGATATCATTAGCATCAAAATATGATGCATGGCGATATACAGTAGATGATGAGATTCGTGGATTGAATAATAAGGGTAAAGTAAGTCATTTTTATAAGAATATTGCTGGATGGGTTGACGAACCAATCGATATATCTAGTATGGAGATGGCATTATCCAAAACTATCTATACATATGATGGTGGAAAGAAAGAACCATTAGTATCAATTTATGGTTTAACCCAGGATACTGATTATACTGTAGAATACACTGATAATGTAAAAGCAGGAACAGCTACTGTAACTGCACATGGTATTGGTGCATATACAGGATCTATATCTCAAAACTTTACTATCAATCCTGCTAGTATCGCTAATAGAGTTATCACAGTACAGTATAATTCTTATTCATATACATCAGAGCCTATTATTCCTAATATTATTACTGGAGGATTGGTAAAAGATGCTGATTATTCTGTATCTTTTAGTGATAATATTGATGTTGGTGTAGCAACAGCAACCGTAACAGGTATCAATAATTATAGTGGTACAAGATTACTTACATTTAGTATTACACCAAAGAATGTAAACACTTGTGTCATTACAATACCAAAAAAGAGTTATTCGTATACTGGTCTACCAATAGAGCCAACGCCATCTTTAGATAGTGGAAAGTTTAAACCGGATATGGGATACACTTGTACATATTCTAATAATATAGAATTAGGACAAGCTAAGCTTACTATCAAAGGTTTTGGTAATATGAGTGGTACGGCAATTGTGTACTACGATATTGTAAATAAGGATATATCTGAGCTTACTGTAAGTTTAGCAATTGATTCTTATGTATATACTGGAACAGCACATGAACCAGCAGTATATATTCCAAACTTACATCAAGATGTAGACTATACTGTGGTGTATACTAATAATATTAATGCTGGAACTGGTAGAGCAATTGTTACTGGTATTGGAAACTATGCTGGAGAAGTTGTAAAGACCTTTATTATCAAGCCTATTGATATTGCTACACAGAATATCAAATTAGAGTCAACCACTTATAAGTACACTGGTGGACAGATTAAGCCGACAATTGTATCTTCATTAGTTGAGGGTGTTGATTATACTACGTCATATACATCAAATCTTAATGTAGGTAAAGGTGCAGTTATAGTTAAGGGAATAGGTAATTATACACAGAATGAACGATTAACATTCAGTATTATTCCTAGACCAATAGATGAATGTGAAGTAGTATATAACAATAATACGATCACAAAAAAGGGATACTATGTACATGGACCAATGGTATTGAAATGCCAAGGTAATAAAATGATTCGTTACATCGATTATGATTATACTCTATCTGTTGAAGAGTATGAGAATTATGATGAGGAAACATATGTTATTACTGGTATGGGATCATTTACTGGAACTATTACGAAAGTTTTCAATACGGTAGAAGAGGGAGATCCTGATGTACCTACTCCACCTGATCCTCCTGAACCACCAGGACCTGGTCCTGATCCAGAACCACCAATCGAACCAGTAGATCCAGATATCCCAGAACCACAAACAGATACTGATCCTGGATATCGATACGATCTACATGATACACCAATCTATATGTATTATTCATCTGATAATGTAGAAAATGTACGATCTGGAACATATTATGTTTATGATAGTACAATTCTTAATAATAGAATCAGACTTGTTAAAACATATAAGAATATTGGTAGAGCTGCTTGTTGGAACTTCTGGTGTGATATTGATGTATTGAGAAATCTTACACGTCTTAATATTGGTGATGCTGTACAAATCGTCAATGGTAAGTTACATCAGTATTCAAATGGTACCGGTTGGTATAAGAATTATGCCAAAGAAAATAATCAGTATTACATTGTATCTATTGATACTGGAGCAAAGTATCCATATGGATTAGCAAATAGTCCAACAGATGTTTTAATTGGGTATGCTAGTTCTAAGTGCTTAACTCAAGTTGCTATTACATACGTTGATCAGAGCAATACTGCATCTTCTGGTGGTAGTGGTGGTACAGATCCTGCAACTCAGCAGGCTATTAGTGATCTCCAGTCACAAGTTGGTACGATTACTAACGATATCACAAATACCAATGCTAGGGTTAGTGAACTTAATACAACGGTTGATAATGTCAATACTAGTATGAGAAATACTGAAGCTCTTGTAGATAATCTTAATTCTACGGTACAGAATATTGATACAAAAGCTGAAAGTAATGAAACGAAGATTAATAATCTTAATGCTGACAAAGAGACTCCGGGTTCCGTTGCATATACAGTTGATAATTCTGAAACAAAACATGATGCTGTCCAGGATGCTAGAATTACAGAGCTTGAAAATGAAGTTATACCAGTTGCTTGGGGTGAATTTTAAATATTTGGAGACTAGGGAGAAATCCCTAGTCTCTTAGTGTTTATAAGGAAAACATAAATATAATATTTGAAAGGAGGCAACCTTAATGGCTCAGAAAATAAAAATTCCTGGAGCAGTAAAAGCTACTGCAAAGGCATTTGGTTATGCTGTTGGTGATACATTAGCCGACTATAATCCAGTCATAACTAACATTATTCGAGAGACAAGATCTGCAAAGAGCAGAGCATTGAGTGATATAAAATCAAACTCTAAAATCTCTCCTATTTTGAGTATGATATCTACCGGAAAAGATCAAAATCTTAGCGGTAACTATAATACTACTTATGACGAAGAAGCACAATCCAATATGTCATATGAGGACTGGGGCGATGACGATGCAAGTGAAGCTTCTGCTACACAGAAGATGATCGCTGAAGCAGCTAGTTCCAGAATCAGTGCTAGCCAGGTTGATCGTGTTGGATCTTCTATTTCTAAGAGCGTTGGTAGTAGTATTTCTAAATCTGCTAATTATATCGTTAGACAGAATGCGAAAGCTACACAGGCATTATACTCTTTGAATCAAGCTGGATTCAATAACGTTAATACCTTACTGCTCAACTTGAATAATACTGTTGAAGGTATTGCTAGATTGGGCGAACCAATCACACAGCATATACAGAATTCTTCAGTATTCTTTACCAATACTTCAAAGTCATTACAGAACATCGAAGCAACATTAGCTCAGATTGAAAAGAATACTCATAGTTATGCACCTACTGGTAGATATTCTGGACGAGGAAACAAGTTCGGTAATATCAGCGGTGGTGCAGAATACTACGATATGGTTAAAGCAAACTGGCAAGAGTTTGGACATTTATTCTCTGAAGTTATATCTGGAGCTAAAGAAGCTAGTGGTATGAGAAGATCTGGTATTAGTAGTACTAGAACTACACCTAGAGGAATCGGTAGAGAACTTGGTACATGGTTAATGAAGGGACTGTTACCAAGTACACTTAAAGATGCATTTTCAGAATTGAATACAGCATTAATTGATTCACTGCAAGTTGGTATGGCATCCTTTGCAAGAGGAGCCAAAAAACGTGGTGGTATTGCTGAATTATTGAGTAAACTCTTTTTACCACAAGATGGATTTAAGACTAAGATCAATACTTCAAATTATGAGAAAGGTCCAGTTCAATGGGATGGTATCGCTAGACAGTCATTGATAGAAGTAATTCCTACAATGCTGTTTAAGATCTACGGACAGATGACTGGTCTTACTGGTAATGATGAAATAAGATATGATTATAAGAATGGTAGATTCATTAATCTGGGCAAAGTCAAACGTCGTAAAGATTACGATATGATGAGGATGGGTGAAGCTGCCGGTGGTAGAATTCGTAAAGAAGCATTATATAATGCATCTATGAGCCAGAATAAAGACAAAGATCGTATCGAAAATGAAGTTGATATGTTCTTCCATAATGCTGCTGTTCAGGGATGGATTCTTGATAATATTGAAGTTGAATTAAAGAATTCAAATTATCGTAGAGCTCATGGTATTAGTGCAGAAGCTGCTAATATTATATTGAAAACCCTAAAACAATCTGGAAGGGGATCTGCAAATGCTCTAAGGGTTGCTGCAATGCGTGAGAGAACTGCGCAGGGTAACCGTATGCAGGCTCATGAGGCAAACGGTGGAATATATCGTACACTAGATAACGGTTCAGACTTTACTGGTGCCAAGTATCAAGAGCAAGCTAATATGTATCTTAAGGGTATCTATTACAATACTCTTATTCTTGCTTCTAATATGAGCTTTATTGGTGGAAAGACTAATAATGTAAATAAGATCGATCTTAATTCCATTAAGGATGAGATTCAGAAGATCGATATTAAGCAGCAAGAAAAAGATGCTAATATGTCTGCTGGTAATATGAATGATTCATCATATCGTAATTCTCTTAGAAAAGAGTTTGAATATGATGATATGTCTGATGAAGAAATAGAGTTAGCAGAATTAGAGAAACAATTAACTTCTGGAAATCTTGGTAGAGTTCAGGCTGCTCAAGTTAAAGAGCAAATTAAACAGAAGAAGGTTAAACTTGAAAAGTCTGCTATTGGTAGAGGCGTTGGTAAAACTGTTGGAAAAATGCAAGAACTTGCAAAAAATCCATTATCTGCACTCACTGGTCTTATCAATAAGATGACAGATGGAATTACTAGTATCTTCTGGGGTGGTCAAGGTAGAGGTGGAATTCTTGATACTGTGTTAGATGGTATCCATGATTTCTTTGATCCAGATGGAGAAAAGCAAGGAACATTCTTCTCAACAATTCGTAATCAGCTTGATGCTGGTATGAGTAATATTGCTACAAAGCTTGGTGATCATATCGGTCGCATGTTCTTTGGAGAGAATAACTGGCAGAGACGTAAAGAAGCAAAAGCTGCTAAGCGGCAAGCTAATGAAGCTGCTGCCAGAGCTCAAGAGTTTGGAACTAGTGAAAGTTTCATTAACTCAATATTCCAGGGTAATGCTGCAAATGGTCGAAAGATTACACGTACTGGTATTGCTGCAGTTTCTGAAGGAGAGTTAATCATCCCTGCAGAATATAATCCATTCTATCATGGTAGAGTGAATAAAAGAGATCAGTATCGTAAAGAGAATCGAGCTATCTCTAAATTCTTTGGAGCTTTTGCAGATGGTGGTGAAGTTGGAAAAGATCGTGGATCTAGTCCAATTAAAGGTGTTTCTAATATTGTAAAAGGTTTAAAGAAAAAGATTAGTCGCAATATCCAGAACTACACATACACAATTGGTTTAGATGCTAATGGTGAAGAAGTATACGTTAGAACCAACAAGAAGACAGGAAAAGAGCAAGAGATTACTTTTGCTGAATATGCTGTTGGTGTTGGTAATGATGTTGCAGAAAAGGCTAGACAGAATCTTTATAATCTTGATCTTAAGGGTAAAGCACAAGCTGCCAAGGATGCTGTAAATAACTTCAAAGAAAATCGATTCAAAGGTGGAATCGGTCAGGGTGTTGTTGGTAATATTGGTGCTGCTGCTAGTACACTGTCTAGTGGTGTTGTAAACTTTATTAATGCTTGTCTTGGAACTTCTAAGGAAGATCAGGAAAAAGATCGTAAAGTTGTAATGGACAAGATCCAGACAGTATTCTCTGAAGCTAAAGATAATACTGGAAATATGCTTGTTGGTGCAATTGCTGGTGGTGGAGTATCTCTGTTAACTGGTGCATTAGTTGGTCCTTTAGCTGGTGCTGCTGTAGGTGCTGGTATTGGATTAATTAAGAACTCCGAATCTGTTCGAAAAGCATTATTTGGAGAACCAGATGAAAAGGGTAACTACGAGAAACCAATAGCACAATTCTTAACTCATCAGTTAGAAGATGTTGCTGCTGGTGCTTCTCTTGGTGGTGTATTAGGAACAGTATTCATGGGATCTCCTGTAATGGGTGCATTACTTGGATCAGCTGCTGGATATATTCGTTCTTCAGAAACTGCTAAAGAATTCTTATTTGGTAATGCTGAGAAGGGTAAAGATGGTGCAATTCCTAAGGAACTCCAAGAAAAGATTAAGAAGATAGCACCTAATATTGGCGCTGGTATGATGGGCATGGCAATCGCTGGTCCATTTGGTATGCTTCCAAATCTTATGTTTGGTGCCGGCTTAGGATTCTTATCAACATCTAGCAACTTCCAGAAATTCTTATTTGGTGATGGTAAGGAAGACAAGGGACTCGCTGGACAGATCCATGAGAAGATTATTAAGAATATTGATAGTATCTTCCGTAACCTTGGAAACAATGTTAAGGGTCATCTTACTACATTAGCTGGTAAGATTGGTGGAATGCTTAAGAATTTATTAGTTGGTAAAGCTAAAGCTGCTAGAGGCAGCAAAGGAATTGTTGGTAAGATTGTTCGTGGATCAGAAAAGCTTATCAAAGCCCCAGTAACTGTTGCTGGTGCTGTTCTTGGTAAAGCTAATAAAAAGATTCAGAGACGTAATCTCAAAAAAGGTTATGGCGTATATGATAAGAACTATACTGATGGTGAAGCTCGTAATTTATTTGCTGATGAGCGTTTAAACAAAAGAGCTAATGAGCACATCATTGGTGGTAGACAATATGCTAACTTTGATAGACTCTTAGCTAGCGCTGAAACTACTGAAGATCTCGATATGCTTCAAGAAGCTCTTGGTATGCTTAAGGGTGGAGAAGCTGCTAATAAATTTGCCAATAAGAAAGCTACAAATTCTCTGTATAGAAGTATGACTGAGAATGGTGAGCCTATAGTAGATCCTAAGACTCAGGAAAAGCTTGGAAAACTTCTGAATCAAGGTAACTTTGAAGAAGCTGATAAGTTAATGAAGCAGATTGGTGGATCTCTTGGAGATAAATCTGCAGCTAAGAGAATTGGTCAGGAGTATTCAAAGACTAGAGCAGCTATCGCAAAGAATAATAAAGCAACATTCGATGAAAAGGCATCACATGATCTGTTTAAGCAGGCATATGGTATCGATGTAACAGATGCTAATATTGGTTTACTCAAAGACCAGATTGCTAATGAGCGAAAGAATTCTAAATTCTTAGAAGATCCAGCTGAGCAGGAGAAGAATTACAAGACAAATATTCAGGGAATGATGGAAAACATCATGCTGAATCTTTATAATCTTGGTAATCATACTGATCCTATAAAGCCATATAAGATGAAGGGTGAAGTAAAATCTCAAATTAAGGGATTATCTACTCTTATCAAAGATGGCAAAAGAAGAGCTAATGGTATTGGGCGTGCTGTAGATGGATCTGAGATTGATCAATACTTTGAAGATGAAGAGTCTGGACAAGGCGCAGATGAAGGTTCAGGTATCGGCAGAATGGTCGGACTGATTCTTGCTGCTCAAGGACTTAAAGGTAAGATAAGTAATGCTGGT
>Ga0256405_10000581_pt1 | contig 118827 bp, 105 predicted proteins | sample RumenRJG_02DNA_FD_189096 | JGI IMG/M metagenome (GOLD analysis project Ga0256405, IMG submission 189096) | Bovine rumen microbial communities from Lethbridge, Alberta, Canada - RJG_02 | ecosystem: Host-associated > Mammals > Digestive system > Stomach > Rumen | place: Canada: Alberta...
CCCCAACTTTGATACTTCTATTATACCAGAAAAAGTGCCGCAATCCCAGATAAATACTGGGTTTATGGCACTTTTGCAAAAAAAGTCCACGGCGCATGCCGTGGACTTTGTCTACAGTCTGAAAGGACGCCCTTTACAGGACGTCCTTTTTTCATGCCATTAAGTTGTTTGACACTAGTGCGTTGGTGCATAGAAAAATGTAGTTGTAAAACGTGTATAATAGAAGTAGCTTGGGTAAGTCTGAGCTGCTTCTATATATATCTATGTTTAAAGGAGTTTCTTATGGGAAAAAGTAGGAAAGAGTGGAAAATCGGGGACCCAATGATCAATGAAAATGATTATTGGCAGGATCCAAATTATGTGGCAGAGGATCCGGAGAAGGAAAAACTGGTTTTGAAACTGGCGACCTTAATCACAGATCGCTATGTGAAGAAATTCACCGGCAAGATTAATAATCATGATCCGGAGTATTGGATGCTGGATATGATTCTGAATAAAGAGCAGGTGAAGTTTCTTTTGAACTTCAAAAAGACCAGGGTGCCATACAGTTTAGAAGAACTGGCACAAATGAATCAGATGAGTCTGGAAGATACCGAGAAGATGGTAGAAAGACTCAAATGGATTGGAATCATTGAGATGAATCGTGCGAAGACACCGGATAAGCACAAACAGTATGAACTGCCTATTTTTGTGCCGGGATCTGCAGAATTCATGATGATGCAGGATAAGCTGACGGATGAGTTCCCTCAGCTGGCTACTTTCTTTAACTTGATGACGCAGTTACCATTAGGCGGAATTACGCAGATGGTGCCTCCCGGAGGTGCCGGTATTGGTATGCACGTTATTCCGGTTGAGAAAGCTATTAAGCTGGAAAATCAATCTGTTCCTGTAGAGCATCTCTCCAGATGGATTGATATGTATGATAAATTTGGTATTTCCGAATGCTCTTGCCGTAAGCAGCAGACCATGCGTGGCGAGGGTAGCGGCGAGATTCGTGGTGAGTACTGTATTGGTATGGGTGATATGGCAGAGTACATGGATAGCCGTGGAATCGGTCATTATATCACCAAAGAAGAAGTGTATGAAATCCTTGAGCGTGCAGAGCGCCATGGCTACGTACATCAGATTACCAATATCGATGGCGAAGGAAAAATCGTAGCGATTTGTAACTGTGCTCCCGGTGTATGTAATGCTCTTCGTACTTCTCAGTTATACAACACACCGAATATGTCTGCGTCTGCTTATCGAGCACATGTAGAAAAGGATAAGTGTGTCGCTTGTGGTAAGTGTGTGGAGGTCTGTCCTGTAGGCGCTGCTAAGCTTGGACAGAAGCTTTGCAAGAAAGACGGCAGTACGGTAACCTATCCCAAGACAGAGCTTCCTAATGCGAAAAAGTGGGGCCCTGAAAAATGGAATTACAACTATAGAGATGATGCAAAAATCAACTGCTATGAGACAGGTACCGCTCCATGTAAGACTGCCTGTCCGGTACATCTATCTGTACAGGGCTATATCAAGATGGCAGCGGAAGGTCGTTATGAAGACGCTCTGAAACTTATTAAGCAGGATAATCCGTTCCCAATGATTTGCGGTGCTGTATGTAACCGCAGATGTGAGGATGCATGTACCAGAGGTACCATCGATGAGCCTTTGGCTATCGATGAAATCAAAAAATACATTGCTAGCCTGGATTTAAAGAAAGAAACCAGATACATTCCACTTTGTGAAAAACATGATGGCGGTATGTGGTCTGATGACTTCAAGATGGCTATCGTAGGTGGTGGTCCAGCAGGCCTTGCAGCAGCTTATTTCCTACGTAGAGATGGCTACCCTGTTACCGTTTTTGAAAAAGAACAACGGGCCGGCGGTATGCTGATGAATGGTATTCCAAGCTATCGTTTGGAAAAGGATATCGTGGATGCTGAAATCGACGTCCTAAAGGAAATGGGCGTTGAATTTAAATGTGGCGTAGAAGTAGGTAAAGATGTCACCATTCCACAGCTTCGTGAGCAGGGCTATAAGGCGTTCTTCTTAGCCATTGGATGTCAGGGCGGCAGACTTGCCGGTGTTCCCGGAGAAGACGCAGAAGGCGTTCAGACAGGTGTGGATTTCTTACGCAAGATTAACCTAGATCATACCATTCGCTTAAATGGTGATGCTGTTGTAGTAGGCGGTGGTAATGTAGCCATTGACGTGGCGCGTACTGCTGTAAGAGCCGGTGCTTCTAAAGTAACCATGCTTTGTCTGGAAAGCGCAGAAGAAATGCCTGCAGCAAAGGATGAAGTAGCAGAAGCTAAGGAAGAAGGTATCGAAGTAAAGAATGGCTGGGGTCCAAAGGAAATCCTGGTGGAAAACGGCAAGGTTACCGGTATTGTCTTCAAGAAGTGCGTATCTGTGAAAGATGAAACCGGAAGATTTAATCCAAAATACGATGAAAACGAAACCATCACCATTCCATGTGAAAATGTCCTTCAGTCCATCGGACAGTCCATTGTTTGGGGAGATTTATTAAAGGATACCAAGGTAGAACTTCGTCCAAATGGCGGAGTCATCGCGGATAGTCTTACTCTGCAGACAGCAGAGCCTGATATCTTTGCTGGTGGTGATGTATTTACCGGACCTAGATTTGCTATCGATGCCATCGCAGGTGGTAGAGAAGCTGCGGTATCTATGAACCGCTTTGTACATCCAGGTAACAGACTGGATTTGGCTCGTGATCGCAGAGAGTTCATCGAATTTGATAAGAACGATATTCAGAAGGAAAGCTTTGACAACGCACCTCGCCAGATTCCTGGCAAGAAAGCCGGCGTAGCCAAAGATACCTTTGAAGATTTAAGATTGACTTTGACGGAAGAGCAGGTAAAGGCAGAAGCGCAGAGATGTCTTGGCTGTGGTGCTACTACAGTAGATGAAAACCGTTGTATCGGTTGTGGCTTATGTACTACCAAGTGCGAGTTTGATGCCATCCATCTAACCAGAGATGTACCGGAAGCAAGTACCATGGTACGTGCCGAAGACAAATTCTCTAAAGTGGGTCCTTACACCATCAAACGTGTCGGCAAAATCGTAATTAATAAAATAACAGGAAAAGAATAACCTATCCCAAAAGAGGATGACCATTTGGCCATCCTCTTTTTCTGTGAAATCTGCTAATGGGGTGGTGTGGTATAATAGGGCAGGAAGATAAGGAGTAGTGTATGAGTAATTGGGTAGTGTCCGCGAAAAAAGCGGATTTTCAGCATATAGCAGAGAAGTTTGGGATAGATCCGGTGATTGCCAGGATTATCCGGAACCGGGATGTGTGTACAGAAGAAGAGATCGAGACGTATCTGCACGGCGGTATAGAAGCACTGCATGATCCACATGAGATGAAGGGCATGGAAAAGGCTTCTAAAATCATTCTGGAAGAGATTCAAAAAGGCACCAAAATCCGTATCATTGGTGATTATGATGTAGATGGTATTTGTTCTACCTACATTTTGGTTAAGGGATTGCAAAGCCTGGGTGCCACAGTAGATGCAGAGATTCCACACCGCATGAAAGATGGGTATGGCCTGAATGAGCGTCTGATTAGAGAGGCTTCTGAAGCAGGGATTGGTTTGATTGTTACATGTGATAATGGCATCGCGGCGAAGGACCAGATCGCCCTTGCAAAAGAGCTTGGTATGCGGGTGGTAGTGACAGATCACCATGAAGTGCCTTTTGAAGAAAAGGATGGAGAAAAGCAGTATCTTCTGCCGGAGGCAGAAGCCGTGGTAGACCCTAAGCAGCCGGGAGAAACGTATCCGTTCTCCGGTATTTGCGGGGCGGTAGTGGCTTGGAAGCTATTGCAGGTTTTAGGGGTGAAGCAGGATATCATTGACCTTCTGATGGAGCCTGCTGCCGTGGCTACAGTGTGTGATGTCATGGACCTTTTAGATGAAAACAGAGCTTTGGTAAAGCTGGGAATCGAAAGATTAAAGGAAAGTGGACATGCCGGCATTCGAGCTTTGATGGAAGTTACCGGGCTGGATAAGGAGAAATTGAGTGTCTATCATTTAGGGTTCGTGTTAGGACCTTGTATGAATGCCACCGGTAGATTGGACAGTGCAAAAACAGCTCTTTCCTTATGGCAGACAGAGGACCGTGGGGAAGCCGTTCGGCTTGCCAATGAATTAAAAGAGATGAATGAAAGCCGTAAGGAAATGACGGAATATGGCAAGAATACAGCTATTGCCATGATTGAAGAGCAGGCAGCTAAAACCGGCAAGTTAGATGATGTTTTAGTGGTGTTTCTTCCGGATTGTCATGAAAGTATAGCTGGCATAATCGCAGGTCGCTTGAAAGAAAAGTATCATCATCCTGCAATTGTCCTCACAAAGGCGGAAGAAGGCGTGAAAGGATCAGGCAGATCCATAGAAGCCTATCATATGTTTGAAAAATTAACAGAAGCAAAAGAATTTCTCACAAAATTTGGTGGCCACAAATTGGCGGCCGGTTTGTCCTTAAAAGAGGAGAATGTGGCGGCTTTGCGGGATTTTTTGAATGCCCATGCGGGTCTTTGCAAGGAAGATTTTGAACCGAAGGTGGTCATTGATGTGCCTATGCCACTTTCTTATATAAGTGAAAACTTAATTCAACAATTAACTTTACTGGAGCCATTTGGCAATGGAAACCCAAAGCCTGTATTTGCCCAAAAGGATGTGGAAGTTTTGTCTATGAAAATCATAGGAAAGAATCGGAATGTGGTAAAGGGTACTGTCCGTACAGATGCCGGAAGAACCATGGAACTTATGTATTTCGGAGATATTCCACAGTTTCAGGCTTATTTGGAAGAGAAGGGGTTGGATGCGGCAAGTGTTTTAGAAGGGGCTAGACCCAATGGACCTTGCAGAATCACCATGACCTATTACCCACAGATTTCAGAGTTTCGTGGCAATCGCACCATGCAGGTCATTATGACGGATTTTGCGTAAACTAAACCGAATAGAAAACGGGGCATGTCCCCGGTATAAGAAAAACGGATATCGTAAGGATATCCGTTTTTTTTCTGTCTAATTTGTAGAATCGCGATAGATTAAATCCGTTTCTGTATAGGTGATACGGTAGTTTAAGTCCGGCTGTTCGATTCTGGAAAGCAAGAGGTTTGCCGCAGAGTAGCCGATAATCTGGCTGTGAATATGACTGGTGGAGAGGGACGGTGTCATAATCTTGGATTCCGGAGAATCATCAAAGCCAAATATTTTGATGTCCTTCGGACAATCCATGCCAAGTTTGCGAAGACCATATATTAAGTCAAGGGCTACGAAATCATTGGCGCAGATAAATAACTCCGGGAAGTCCTTCATCTCTTGCAGACTTCGATATAAGTATTCTTTATAGTCCTTACCGTGAGGATGCACCTCAGTGAGACAATACGGATCCTCTACGGTGAGATTGTTGATATACATAGCGTCGCGGAATGCCACAAATCGCTCATAGAAAGAGCGGCAGTGGGTTACCTGACCGACAAATCCGATTTTGGTGATGCCTCGTTTACTCATGTCATTGACCACGGTGTAGATATTAGAGAAATTATCCATGAGGATCACATCGGCACTTAAAGGTCTCCAATAGCTGGCAACCGGTGCATCTACCATGAGAACAGGAAGTCCCAAGGAACAAAGCATTTCACAATAAGGTTGGTGAAAAACTTCGATGCACATGATGGCACTGACATTTTCCTGATGAAAGGAAAGTGGAAGGGTAAGTCCTGCCAGGTTGCTTTCATCTACCCGGTGCATGCTGAGACTATATCCTAATAAAGAAATCTCATGCTGAAACTTATCAAGCATGGTAGAAGCAAAATGGGAGTTATTTAAGAAACTTCCGGTAAAAAGTGCGATTTCTCCACCTGCCTTAGGAGTAGAAAAGGAAGGGGAACGCAAATCGGAAATGGAGTTGGCATAAGAAAACTGCTTATAGCCCATCTCGATTGCTTTGTTTAGAACCTTCTGTCTGGTGGATTCTGCCAAAACGCCGGTATTGTTGATTGCTTTTGAAACTGTATTTCTCGATACACCCAGTGCATCTGCGATGTCTTGCAAAGTAACTCTTGTAGCCATATTTCCGACTCCGTTTCATTTTTATCTTCTTCATTATAGTGTGACAAAGAGATTGTGTCAAATGTAAATATTAGTTTTACAAATGTAACAATTTCGTATTGACAATCCTATATAACAGTGCTATATTTTACAAGTGTAAAAGGCAATTGTGCAAATGTAAAACTTATCTGGGGGCTTATATGGCAAAGATAGAAGCAAAGGCAGAAAAGAAGAACGAACTTCATAATACGCTGGTCTATGTGAAACAACACTGGCAGCTCTATGTGTTTTTTATAGGACCGGCATTCTTACTGACAATCATTTTCAGATACTTACCTATGGGTGGTATCCTCATCGCATTCCAAAAGTACAATCCCATACAAGGTATCTTAGGAAGCCCGTGGGTGGGTTTAAAATACTTTAAGCAGTTCTTATCCTCACCGGACTTTTTACAGTATTTAGTAAACACCTTAAAGCTGAGTGTGTTTGGACTTTTATGGGGATTCCCCATGCCAATCATTTTGGCCATCCTGCTAAACAGGGTAGCAAGCAGCAAAATCAAGCAGAAAATACAGCTTGTCTTATATATGCCAAACTTTATTTCCGTTATTGTACTTTGCGGTATGGTTCGAATCCTGTTATCCGTAACGGGTCCTTTGAACCAGATGATGGGTACAAGCATCAACTTCCTGACTATCCCTGCGGCATTTAGACCCATCTACATCGTCAGTGGAATCTGGCAGGGAGCCGGCTGGGCATCCATTATGTACACAGCTGCATTATCCAATGCCAGCAAGGAATTAAAGGAAGCAGCTCAAATCGATGGCGCCAACATCTGGCAGCAGATTAAGGCAGTAGAGTGGCCGGCGATTAAAGATATGGTAGTGATTCAGTTCATTTTACAGGCCGGTAATATCATGAGCATCGGATTTGAAAAGGCATACGCACTACAGTCTGATATGAACCTGGCATCTTCTGAAATCATCGCCACCTATGTTTATAAGAAAGGTTTGTTAAACGGTGATTACGGATATTCTACAGCGGTAGGTCTTTTCAACACAGTAATCAATGTCATCTTGCTCATCATGGTGAACAAAGTAGTAGAAAAGCTCAATGATGGACAGGGACTATAGGAGGTAGGACATGAAAAGTGAATTTGCTAGAAGCTCCTTTGGAGACAAAATGTTCCTGCTGGTGGGATATTTGATTTTGGCACTGTTTGTATTGGCCATTATCGGACCTATGGTATACATCATCGTGGCATCCTTTATGGATCCCATCACCTTACAGAATAAGGGTATCGTCTTTGATACCAGCAAGTGGACTTTGACAGCGTACCAGCGAGTTATGACCAATCCTCAGATTTGGATTGGCTTTAAAAACGCGATTGTGTATTCCGTGGTATTTAGTTTCGTATCGGTGTTCATTACACTACTTTGTGCATACCCTATGTCCAGGGATGATTTCAAAGGTAAGAAGTTTTTCAATACGGTATTCATTATCACCATGTTTTTTGGTGGCGGTTTGATTCCTACCTACTTATTGATCAGTAACTTAGGCCTTAAGGACAGCATGTGGGCCCTTATCCTTCCGGGTGCCTTTAGTGTTTGGAACATGATTATTGCCAGGACCTATTACAAAGGTGTACCGGGAGAGCTTCGAGAAGCAGCTGATGTGGATGGGGCAGGAGAGCTTACCTTCTTCTTCCGTATTTTACTTCCGGTATGTAAGCCGCTTATTGCGGTACTGATTTTATGGCAGTTTGTGGGTATGTGGAATAGCTACTTTGACGCCATGATTTACTTAGACTCAGCAGACAAGCAGCCTCTGCAGCTTGTACTGCGTGCGATTTTGATTCAAAATGAGCCGGAGCCGGGCATGATTGCAGATATGCAAAGTACAGCACAGAGAGCACAGCTTGCGGAACTTTTGAAATATGCAACCATTATTATTTCCAGTTTACCGCTTTTGGTGATGTATCCTTTCTTCCAAAAGTATTTTGACTCAGGAATTATGGTTGGATCAGTTAAGGGCTAGCAAAAAATTTATATAAAGTGAAAAGGAGAAACTTATGAAAAAGAAAGTAGTGAAACTAGCAACAGGGCTTTTGCTCACTGCACTTTCCGTGGGAACACTGGTAGGCTGCGGTGGCAAGGGGGCAAATGGTAGCGAGGCCGCTAAGGTTTCCTTGGAAAACTTGAGTTTTCCATTACAGGAGAAGGTGACCATCACAGGTACCATCAGCTACCCATCCGGAACAGAATCCGAACCAAATAACAGAACCATCTTTAAGAGATTGGAAGAGGAAACCAATGTACATGTAAACTGGACCGCTATTTCCAGTGATCAGTGGGGTGACAAAATCAGCTTGGCTATGTCAGACAAAGACGCCATGACAGATTTTGTATTCAATGCAAGTTTTAGCAACTCTGACCTGATTCGTTATGCAGACCAGGGTGTAATTCTTCCGGTTGAAGATTATATCGATAACTACATGCCAAACTTAAAGGCAGTATTTGATAAGTATCCGGAATATCGTGCAATGTGCGAAGATTCTGAAGGCCATATCTGGGCACTTCCTTGGATTGAACAGCTTGGTTCCAATAAGACCGCTATCCAGACAGTAGGTAACAACATGACCTACATCAATAAGAAATGGCTTGATTTCTTAGGACTTGAAACACCTACAACAGTAGACGAATTTGAACAGGTACTTTTAGCATTTAAAGATCATGCTGCAGAATTACAGGCAGAGTTTGGCATCGAGGGTGATATCATTCCAATGTCCTGCATCATGAATGACAATGATCCCAGCCTTTTGATCAACGGCTTTGGGGAAGGTTATGGTGATAATGACTTAGGTCAGCACATCGCTGTAACAGATGATAAGAAAGTCATCTGCACTGCAACCACAGAAGGCTTCAAGAGCGGTATGCAGTGGTTACACAAACTCTATGAAGAAGGTTTAATCGATCCTGAATGCTTTACACAGGATTGGTCTACTTACGTAGCAAAGGGTAAATCCCACAGATATGGCGTATGCTTCACATGGGATGTGGCAAATATCGACAACCTGGAAGACTATGTACCACTTGCAGCTTTGGAAGCAGACACCAAGAACGTAACCCCTATGAACGGTTCCTTCACATCCGGTTTTGATCGTGGCAGATGCGTAGTAACTGCAAAATGTGAGAATCCTGAATTTGTATGTGCATGGCTTGACTTCATGTATGATCCATTCCAGTCTCCACAGAACAACTGGGGTACCTATGGCGAAGACGATGATTTCGATATCTTCGAGCTTAGCACCAATGAACAGGGTGGCAAGATGCTGAAACATGCTGCTCTTGGCGATGCTTCTCCTGTAGAAGTGCGTGAAGCAGAGTGCGTAGGTGGTCCTTTGGCAATCTTAGATGAATACTATGGAGTATACGTAACTTGTCCTGATGATGCACAGTATCGTCTTGACTGGATCAAAGATATCTACACAGATGATATGCACTGCAAATATGTATATCCAAATGTATTTATGACAGCAGAAGATACAGAAAAGCTGACTACGATTCAGACTGATCTGATTTCCTATATCAATTCCAGCAGAAGTAATTTCGTCATGAACGGACTGACAGATGCGGATTGGGAAGAGTATAATAAACAGGTAGAGAGCTACGGCTTACAGGATTACCTGGCAATTTACCAGAAATATCTGGACGAATTTTATAAATAAAAATGTGTGAGTTACATGAGTGAGTTATTAGAAAAAGCAAGAGAATACGAAGAAAGAAAAGAAAAAGCCATTGAGGAGAGCAAGAGACCTTTGTTCCACTTATCTCCAAGATGTGGATGGATGAATGATCCAAATGGTTTCTCCTTATATAAAGGGGAATACCACATGTTTTATCAGTACTATCCTTATCGCACCGAATGGGGCCCCATGCATTGGGGCCATGCGGTAAGTAAAGATTTGCTGCATTGGCAGTACCTGCCCTGTGCCCTGGCACCGGATTCTCCTTATGATAAGGATGGATGCTTCTCGGGAAGTGCCATTGAATTAGAGGATGGCAGACAGCTTTTAGTATATACCGGTGTGCTGAGAAAACAGGACGAAAATGGGGACTACTACGATGTACAGACCCAGTGCGTCGCTACAGGCGATGGTGTAAACTATGTAAAATACGGTGAAAACCCGGTGATTGCCGGGGACTTATTACCGGATGGTGCAGGCAAACGAGATTTCAGAGATCCCAAAATCTGGAAAGAACAGGGCGTGTATCATTTGGTGACCGGTAATAAGACCGAGGACGGAGACGGACAGATTTTGGAATTTGTCAGCAAAGACGGATTCCATTGGGACTTTGAAAAAACAGTCATCAAAAACAACTGTCGCTTCGGTACAATGTGGGAATGCCCGGACTATTTCCCGTTAGATGACAAACAGATTCTGATGACCAGCCCGCAGGATATGCTGCCGGAAGGATTAGAGTTCCATAATGGAAACGGTACCTTATGTGTCATTGGTTCTGTGAATGCAGAGGGTGAATACGTAGAAGAGAATTGCCAGGCTATCGACTATGGCATCGACTTCTATGCACCACAAACCATCCTGACAGAGGATGGCAGAAGGGTTATGATTGGCTGGCTTCAAAACTGGGATAATCTCGGCATCAGAAGAGATGACTTCCCATGGTTTGGGCAGATGAGTATCCCTAGGGAAATACATATTCAGGATGGAAGGCTGATTCAGAATCCAATCCGAGAATTAGAAAACTACTACGGCAAATGTATTACAAGAAAAGGTGTGTTAATCTCCGATAGTTGCTCCCTTTCCAACATCGAAGGAAGATGCATCGATATGACTGTAGAAGTTCGTCCTAGTCAGGCTGACCACATGTATAAAAAATTCGAGATTCACTTTGCGGATAACGGAAAAGCATATTCCACCATCGAATTTGATCCGGAACAAAGCATCGTGAAAATCGATCGTAAGCATTCCGGCAGCAGACGTGCCATCGTACATCAGAGAAGATGCAAGGTTTCCGGTAACCAAGGCAAAATCAAACTTCGTATGATCTTAGACCGTTATAGCATGGAGCTTTTCATCAATGACGGAGAGCAGGCCATGTCTATGGGTATCTTTACAGATATCAATGCAGACGGTATTTGCTTTAAGGCAGCAGGAGAATTACTTTTAGATGTAACCATGCATGAACTAAAAAAATAAGATAAAAACAAAGAAACCCAGACATTCGTCTGGGTTCTTTGCGTTCTTATGAGGGGGAATGATAGTCGTTACTTTCAACCGGAGTATCAACTATCTGTAATTAATATAAAAAAGAATTGTGTCCAATTTGTGATCAAAATATGAAATAAAGTTTCACAAATGTTAAACTGCACGACTCATTCTGGTTTCGATTCCGTTGACCCACTGTGCTCGTCTGTTGACGAAGAAGTAGTCGATTCTACCGGATTTTGATTTGATACAAATAGATTTTTCTGCTTTACCTAAAGTGACGGAAGCGATTTCCTTATAAGGTAGCTTCCAATCTTTTAACTGCATGTTGTTTTTATTGGGATGGAAGACCAGCATATCAGGGAAGAAGTATAAGTGACCACCCTTTGCTGCTTTTCCTACCACGTGGTTGGCAAAACTGCCCATATGAGCGTCGTAGTCAAGCTCCTCATCAGGCTCATCCGTCTCCGGTAGAGCTACGTGGATGCGGCCTTGTCTGTGGTAGTGAATCATCACAATAAAAAATGCAACAAACCATGAAATTGTAATGGCGAAAATCTTTACGTCTGTAATTAAGACATTTGGGAAAAATACCATGCCAACGAGAATCCCGAAGGCAGAAAGCATCAACCAAATGATGCATAACAAAACAAATCCTATAAACATACTCCAGTCCTTCCTAGTTGCCGAAAAAATACCCTAATTATCATATCTGTAATGCCTGCAGATTTCAATAGTGCATTTTGCACAAAACCCCTATTCATGCTAAAATATTATGAATTATGCCTATTATTTTTAAATGGGAAAAAGAGGGATCGATATGTACGAATTAAAAGATTTATTAAAAGGATTTTCATATAACATTTTACAGGGGGCAGAAGACAGAGAAGTCTCTGATGTAGTCTATGATTCTCGAAAAGTAGTAGAGGGAAGTCTCTTTGTTTGCATCAAGGGAACGAACTTTGACGCGCACGATGTGGCAGGAGACGTAGTAGCTGCCGGAGCAAAAGTTTTGGTAGTGGAAAAAGATGTAACACTACCTGAAGAGGATGTCACAGTTGTGAAAGTGGATAGTACCCGTTATGCCATGGCTTTTATTGCTGCCAATTACTATGGTAATCCGGCTGAAAAATTAAAAGTAATCGGTATCACCGGCACCAAAGGTAAGACCACCACTACTTATTTGGTAAAGTCTATTTTAGAGCATGCAGGCTATAAGGTAGGACTTGTGGGAACCATCGAAACCATCATCGGGGATACGCATATTCCTGCCAAAAATACCACACCGGAGTCCTATGTCTTACAGGAGACCTTCCGTAAAATGGTGGACGCAGGCATTGAAATCTGCGTCATGGAAGTATCCTCTCAGGGCCTTATGATGCACAGAACTCAGGGATTTACCTTTGAACTGGGTATCTTTACAAACCTGGAGCCGGATCACATCGGCCCCGGAGAGCATGCTAGCTTCGAAGAATATATGGCTTGCAAAGGTCTGCTTTTCAAGCAATGCAAGAAAGGTATCTTGAATGCAGATGATGCCCATATGGAAAAAGTATTAGAGGGGCATACCTGCGAAGTAGAGACCTTTGGTATGTCTGACAAGGCTGACCTTAGAGCAACCAATTTAAAACTGGTGAAAAAGCCGGGACAGTTAGGGGTGGCTTTTGACCTTGCAGGCAGCCTTTCCTACAGTGTGGAAGTAGCCACACCGGGTAAGTTCAGTGTGTATAATGCACTGACTGCAATCAGCATCTGCAAGCATTTTGAGGTAAAGGAAAAGGATGTACAGGAAGCCCTTTTGAAGGCCCATGTAAAAGGCCGTATCGAAATGGTAAAGGTATCCGATGACTTCACTTTAATGATTGATTATGCCCACAATGCGATGGCACTGGAGAGTCTTTTGACTACCTTAAAGGAATACGAGCCACACAGACTCATCAGTGTATTTGGCTGCGGCGGTAACCGTTCCAAATTACGTCGATATGAGATGGGAGAGGTAAGTGGTAATTTAGCTGACCTAACCATCATTACTTCTGATAATCCAAGATTTGAAGAGCCACTTGATATCATTGCAGATATCAAAGTGGGTATGGAAAAGACAAAGGGTAAGTATGTAGAAATCCCGGATCGTAAGGAAGCAATCCGTTATGCAATTCAGCATGGAGAGCCGGGAGATATCATCGTGCTTGCCGGAAAAGGCCACGAGGATTATCAGGAAATCAAAGGGGTGAAATACCCTATGGATGAAAGAGTTTTGATACAGGAGATCTTAAGCGAAGAAGCCAATGGGTAATGGAATATTTGCAAATGTCATTGTGGATATTGCCCACGAAAAGGTAGACAAACCTTTTCAATATAAGATACCGGAACACCTGCTTGGTATCCTGGAAGTAGGACAGGCAGTAGAGATTCCTTTTGGAAAAGGAGATACACTACGAAAAGGATACGTGGTGGATATCTCTGACGTGCCGGAATTTCCGGTGGAAAAGATGAAGGAAATCTCCGGCATCGCGGTAGGAGACGTGGCGGTGGAAGACACCATGATAAAGCTTGCTTATTTCATTAAGCAACGCTACGGTTCTACCATGTACACCGCCTTAAAAACAGTGCTTCCCGCCAGACAAAAAAAGAAAAATCTGGAAAAGCGAGAGATTCTTCGCAAACTTCCGGTAGAAGAAATCCGGGAGCTTCGCTACGAAAGTGCCAGAAAGCACTACACCGGTAAAGCAAGACTTTTAGAAGAACTGGAAAAAGAAGAGATACTGCCGGAAGATTTATTAAAGCAGAAGCTTCATATCAGTTCTACCACCATTAAAACCTTGGAGAAACAAGGTGTAATAGAGATTAAAACCATTTCCTTTTATCGGAACCCGGTAAAGGTGGATGCCCAGATGGAAGCAGGGAAGGCATTGAATGAAGAACAGCAACATGTCTTTTCTTCTATTCAAAAAGACATGTCATATGGGTTACATAAAACCTACCTGATCCGAGGGGTTACCGGTTCCGGAAAGACAGAAGTATACATGGCGCTCATTGAGTCTTGTATTGCAGCCGGAAAGCAGGCAATTATGCTGATTCCGGAGATTGCCCTTACTTATCAGACCGTGATGCGGTTTTATAAGCGCTTCGGAGACAGAGTGTCTGTTATGAACTCTACTTTGTCGGCAGGAGAAAAGTACGATCAGTGCATGCGGGCAAAGAATGGGGATATTGATATCATCATAGGCCCCAGATCGGCGCTTTTTACCCCTTTCCCCAAGGTGGGACTGGTGATCATAGACGAGGAGCATGAGAGCAGTTATAAAAGCGAGACCATGCCGAAGTATCATGCCAGAGAAGTGGCAGAGGAATTATGTAAACTCCACGGAGCCAGTTTGGTGCTGGGAAGTGCGACCCCTTCTTTGGACAGCTACTATAGAGCAACCCATGGAGAATACACCTTGTTCACCATGGAAAAAAGGGCTACCGGAGGCATGCTTCCTACGGTAACCATAGCAGATATGAGAGAAGAACTTCGAAGTGGAAATCGCAGTGCCTTCTCCAGAGTTCTTCAGGAAAAAATCGCGGATAGACTAGAAAAGGGACAGCAGGTGATGCTGTTTCTAAATAGAAGAGGATACGCTGGATTTGTTAGTTGCAGAAGCTGTGGAGAAGCCATGAAGTGTCCCCATTGTGATGTGGCTTTGTCCCAGCATGTGGGTGGTAAGCTCATGTGCCACTATTGTGGCTACGAAGCACCCATGCCAAAGATGTGCCCAAAATGCGGCAGCAAATATATCATGGGCTTCCGGGCAGGCACCCAGCAGGTGGAGCAAAAACTCCATGAAATGTACCCAAAAGCCAGAATCCTTCGTATGGACGGGGATACCACCAAGACCAAGGACAGTTATGACCAGATTTTGTCAGCCTTTGCAGGAAAAGAGGCGGATATCCTCCTGGGTACCCAAATGATTGTAAAGGGGCATGATTTCCCGGATGTGACCTTGGTAGGCGCTCTGATGGCAGATATGTCTTTATATGCAGGAGACTATCGTGCAGCAGAGAGAACCTTTGATTTACTGACACAGGCTGCCGGTAGAGCGGGCCGTGGAAATACTCCCGGTGAAGTGGTAATCCAGACCTATAAGCCTGATCACTATGCCATTGTTCACGCTGCGGATCAAAACTATTTAAGTTTTTATGAGGAAGAAGCTCTCTATAGGGAGCTTGGACATTATCCTCCGGCAGGCCATATGATGGCGGTACTGCTGATGGATTATGATGAAAAAGAAGTAGAAGAAAAGGCAGACCGTTTGGCAGAGGTGGCCTCCAAAGGAAAAGTGGCAATCCTAGGCCCCGGCGAGGCAAGCCTTTCCAAATTGCAGGATATGTACCGAAGAGTCTTTTATATCAAGGCCTATGAACTTCCGGAAATCCTGCAGGCAAAAGACCGTATGGAGGCCTACTGGAACGTGGAAGAGAACAGAGGAAATTGTCAGGTGAGCTTTGACCTGGATCCACTGCAGTCTTATTAAGAGAACATGATGTAAAGATTTCTATAGATAAAGGAGAAAACTATGGCACTTAGAAATATTAGAGAAGAAGGCGATCCGGTCCTTTATAAAGTATGCAAACCGGTAAAAGAAGTAACCCCAAGAATCAAAGAATTGATTGAGGATATGTTTGAGACCATGTATGAAGCAAATGGTGTAGGTCTTGCAGCTCCGCAGGTAGGCATCTTGAAACGAATCTTCGTCATTGACACCACAGGAGAAGATCCGCATGTATTCATCAATCCTACCATTTTGGAAACAAGCGGTGAGCAGACCGGAGCAGAAGGTTGCTTGTCTGTACCGGGTAAGTCCGGTATTGTCACCAGACCTAACTATGCAAAAATCGGCGCTTATGACGAAAACATGGAGTACTTTGAATTAGAGGGTACCGAGCTTTTAGCAAGAGCCATGTGCCATGAGAATGATCATCTGGATGGTCATCTCTATGTAGAAAAGGTAGAGGGCGACTTATTCGATCCTACCGAGTATATGGAAGAAATAGAAGAGGATGAGGAATAAATGAAAGTTGTATTTATGGGTACACCGGATTTCGCGGTAGAATCCCTGAAGGCATTGTGTGAAGCGGGCGTAGAAGTAACATTGGTTGTGACACAGCCGGATCGTGAAAAGGGTAGAGGCAGAGAAGTGCAGATGACACCTGTTAAGGAATATGCTCTTTCCCGGAATATCCCGGTATTTCAGCCTCAGAAAATCAAAGAGGAAGAGGCGGTAGCAGAACTTCGCAAGTACGAAGCAGATTTCTTCGTTGTGGCTGCCTTTGGACAGATCCTTTCTCAGGAAATCCTGGATATGCCGAAATACGGCTGCGTCAATGTGCATGCATCCCTGCTTCCCAGATATCGTGGCGCTGCACCGATTCAGTGGGCAATCCTCAACGGAGATGAGGTGGCCGGTGTTACCATTATGCAGATGGCACTGGGCTTAGACTCCGGCCCTATGTTATCCAAGGTAGAGGTGCCAATCGCGGAAGATGAGACAGGAGATAGTCTTTTCGAAAAGCTCAGCAAGGCCGGGGCAAAACTCCTGGTAGAGACCCTGCCGAAACTGATGAATGGCGAAATCACTCCGGAAGAACAGGATGAATCCAAGGCTACCCATGTAAAGATGCTGAAAAAGGAAATGGGTCGTGTCGACTGGAATAAAGAAGCTATCGTAGTGGAAAGACTGGTAAGAGGCTTAAATTCCTGGCCGGGGGCCTTTTGTACCTTCCGTAACAAAACCTTGAAAATCTGGGGAGCCAAAGCAGTCAGTGATGCAGAACTGGATCAAATGGACATCCCTTATTTGGCAGAAGTGGAGCCGGGAGAAGCTAGCCTGGTAACCAAGGATGCCATCTATATCAAAACAGGTGAAGGCTATCTGCGGCTGGACGAGGTGCAGATGGAAAGTAAGAAGCGTATGTCTACCCATGATTTCCTTTTAGGCTATCAGGTGGTGGCAGGAGAACGCTTCAAAGCATAGAAAGAAAACGAAATGGCAGAAGTAAACGTAAGAGAAGTGGCACTGAGTACCCTTTTGGAAATGGAAAGAGAAAAAGAATATTCTCATGTAATGGTGCAGTCTGTACTGGAGAAGTACGACTATTTTGACACCAGAGATAAGGCTTTTTTGAAACGTCTGTTAGAGGGCACCATTGAGCGTAAAATCACACTGGATGCCGTAATAAATCAGGTAAGTAAGACGCCGGTACAGAAAATGAAGCCACTGATTCGTTCCTTGATGCGTATGAGCGCGTATCAGATTCTGTATATGGATAAAGTTGGCCCGGCAGCAGCCTGCAATGAAGCAGTGAAGCTTGCCATGGCCCATAAATTTACCCAGTTAAAGGGTTTCGTCAACGGTGTCCTTCGAACCATCAGCAGAGAGAAAGAATCCCTCTTAGATTTTACGGGAGAGCGATATATAAGTTTCTCTGACATACAGCGGGCATCCATCACCTACTCCATGCCGGAGCAGGTTCTGAAAATCTGGCAGCAGGACTATGGGAAGGCAGAGATGCTACGTATGGCAGAAGCCAGCCTGCAGGTGCGCCCTGTGTACATCCGTATTCGAGAAGATATCACAAAGGCAGAAAAAGAAAAACTGATCAAGGCGCTGGAAGAGACTGGTGTGGAAGTGACACAGTCAAGCTTACTTCCTTATGCCTATGGGCTAAAGAAACTGGATAATCTTACCAAACTTCCGGGATTTGCAGAAGGCTTGTGGACGGTGCAGGATGTCAGTAGTATGTTCCCGGCAGAAGTGGCGGGCATCAAAGAAGGGGACTTTATTTTGGACCCTTGCGGAGCTCCCGGTGGAAAATCCATGCATGCAGCTACAAAGGCAGGTGGCAAAGTACAGGTGGAAGCCAGAGATATCAGCGAGGAAAAGGTTTGGCGTATGGAAGAGAATTTCTCTCGTATGCATTTAACCCAGGCGAAAGCTACTTGCTTTGATGCTACAGTGCCGGACCCTGATATGCTTGGAAAAGCCGATGTGCTGTTTTTGGATGTCCCGTGTTCAGGCCTTGGCATTATGGGTCGAAAAAGAGATATCAAGTACCATATTACGGAAGAGGGGTTAGAGAGCCTGATTCCTTTACAAAGAGAGATTATCGATACCTGCATCCCGTATCTGAAAAAAGGTGGCGTGCTGATTTATAGTACTTGCACCGTCAGAAAAGCAGAGAATGGGGAGCAAGTAGCCTATATCATGGAAAAGCATGGTCTTACGCCGGAGTCCTTAGATGCTTATTTACCGAAAGAACTACAGGACGAGGACACAAAGAAAGGCATGCTGCAGCTTTTCCCCGGAAAGCAGGATAGCGACGGCTTCTTCGTGGCAAGACTACGAAAAGATTAATTTCAAAGAATTAAAATAGAAATGATAGAGAACGAAACAAAAAAAGATTTAAAGAACCTTACTTTAAGCGAATTAACAGAAGAATTTTTGGCACTGGGAGAAAAGAAGTTTAGAGCAAAACAAGTCTATGAGTGGATTCATCAAAAGCTGGTAGACGATGTGGATGCCATGACCAATCTATCCGGTGCTTTTCGAGAGCAGTTGAAAAACAACTATACTATGACCCATTTGGAAATCGAAGATTTACAGATTTCCAAAGAGGACGGAACCAGAAAGTATCTGTTTCGATTGGCAGACGGAAATTATGTGGAGAGCGTTTTGATGCGCTATAAGTATGGAAACTCCGTATGTATTTCCTCCCAGGTGGGGTGCCGAATGGGTTGTAAGTTCTGCGCCTCCACGTTAGATGGCCTTGCCAGAAACTTAGCGCCTGCAGAAATGTTAGACCAGATTTATCAGATCACCAAAGACACCGGAGAACGGGTAAGTCATGTGGTGGTCATGGGCACCGGTGAGCCCATGGATAATTATGATAATCTACTAAAATTTATTCATATGCTGACAAATGAAGATGGCTTACACCTAAGTCAGCGAGATGTGACAGTCAGTACTTGCGGTATTGTTCCGAGAATGCGACAGCTGGCAGATGAAAAACTGCAGATTACACTGGCTCTTTCTTTACACGCACCCACAGATGAAAAGCGTAAGGCACTGATGCCGATTGCCAATTCCTATAGCTTAGAAGAGCTTATGGATGCCTGCCGGTATTATTTTAAGCAGACCGGTAGAAGACTGACCTTTGAGTATTCCCTGGTGAAAGGAAAAAATGATGGGAAGGAAGAGGCAGCCGAGCTCATTCGTCTCATCAAAGGCATGAACTGTCATGTGAACCTGATTCCGGTAAACCCGGTAAAAGAATGCGGTATGGAAGAAACAGATAGAGGGGATGTGATTTCTTTCCAGAAAGAACTGGAGAAAGCCCATATCCAGGCTACCATTCGTCGAGAAATGGGTAGGGACATCGATGGAGCCTGTGGCCAACTTAGACGGAGACATTCCCAAAACAGTGACAGTCGTGGTACACTAAAATAAGTGTGTGAAACAAGGACATAGGAGAGAAAAAGTTTTGCTTAAGACAGCGTCCCTTTCGGATAAGGGGATTAAACGAAAAATGAATCAGGACGTGGTCTATACCTCTGATTTGCCGGTGGGAAACCTACCAAATCTTTACATGATTTGTGACGGTATGGGAGGACACAAAGCCGGGGATTATGCATCCAGATACGCGGTAGAGACCATTGTAAATCTGGCGGAGAATTCTCATGAGCGTAATGCAGAGAAAATCTTGCAAGCCGGTATCGATAAAGCTACCAAAGAAATCTTTGATATGGCAAACAACAACGAAAACATGGAAGGCATGGGGACCACCCTTGTTGCAGCGGTTGTGTATAAAGATACCATGAAGGTGGCCAATATCGGCGACTCCAGACTGTATCTGATCAGAGGTAAAAGTATCAAGCAGATTACAGTGGATCATTCCTTGGTAGAGGAAATGGTTCGACTTGGAGAAATAGATAGAGAAAGTGCCAGAAATCACCCAAATAAGAATATCATCACCAGAGCCGTAGGGGTAGGAGATGAAGTAGAAGCTGACTTCTATGATGTGCCTATTCAAAAGGGAGATACCATTCTTCTGTGTTCCGATGGACTTAGTAACATGCTGGAGGACGAAGAAATCCGTATGGTAAGCTCTGCACAACGAGACCTTTTGGAAAAGACAGACGCACTTGTGCGAATTGCAAACCAAAATGGTGGAAAAGACAATATCTCCGTGGTAATGATTGAGGTTGAGTAAACATGATTAAAATAGGAATGATCCTAGGCGACCGCTATGAGGTGCTGGAAAAAATCGGCGCCGGCGGTATGTCTGATGTATATAAAGCAAAAGACCATAAGCTAAACCGTCTTGTAGCAGTGAAAGTATTAAAGCAGGAGTTCAGTGAGAATGCGAATTTCGTTTCTCGCTTTAGTACAGAGGCACAGGCAGCAGCTTGTCTGATGCATCCCAATATCGTAACGGTTTATGATGTAGGGGAAGAAAACGGCGTCTATTATATTGTGATGGAACTCATTGAGGGCATCACACTGAAAAAATATATTGAGAAAAAAGCCAGAGTATCCGTAAAGGAAGCGGTAAGCATTGCCATTCAGGTGGCTATGGGTATCGAAGCGGCGCACAGTAAGCATATCATTCATCGTGATATTAAGCCGCAGAATATCATCATTTCCAAAGATGGAAAGGTAAAGGTAACAGACTTTGGTATCGCCAAAGCCGCTACCAGCAAAACCATCTCCTCCAACGTGATGGGAAGTGTACATTATACTTCACCGGAGCAGGCAAGAGGTGGCTATAGTGATGAAAAGAGTGATATCTATTCTTTGGGTATCACCATATATGAAATGCTGACGGGTAGAGTTCCTTTTGATGGAGATACTACGGTGGCCATTGCCATTAAGCATATTCAGGAGGATATGGTTTCTCCCAGAGAGTATGTACCGGAGATTCCCATCAGCATTGAAAAAATCGTTATGAAATGCTGTCAAAAGAGTCCGCAACGCAGATATCAGTGCGTGCCGGATTTGATTGATGACCTAAAGCAGTCCCTCTTAAATCCAAATAAGGACATTGTAAAGGACATCGAGACTGAGGCTGGCGGCAGTACCAGGATGTACTCTGAGGACGATATGAGTCGTATCAAGAGTGCATATCATGAACAGGACTACGAAGATTACGAGGAAGAGTATCCTCCATACAGAGAAAGCAAAAAGAAATCTCGCCGTGATGAAATCCGTTATGTGGATGATTATGATGAGGAAGAGGAAGACTACGATCCGAAAAAAGAGAAGCTTACCACCATTCTTATGATAGTGGCAGCAGCTTTAGTAGGACTTTTGATTGTGCTTTTTGCAGGTCATCAGATGGGACTATTCCACTTTGGCGGTGACAGCGCAGAAACAGAGACAGTAGAAGATGCTTCCGGCATCACCATGATCGATGCGGTAGGTAAGTCTCTGACAGATGCAGAGCAGGCTTTGACAGCCCTTGGTCTAAAGACAGCCATCAACTATGTGGAAACTTCTGCCTACGATGCCAATACCGTCATTAGCCAGGATGTGGAGAAAGGCCAAAAAGTAGAAAAAGGTGCTATCATCACCCTGACTGTCAGCACCGGCGGCAAAGGTGTGGAAGTACCAAACGTAGTGGAAAAGACTTACGAAGAAGCTAAGACAGAGCTGGAAAAGGCAGGCTTTGTTGTAAGCAAAACCGAAACCACCAATGCAGCGGTGAAAGAGAACTATGTCATTAAGCAGTCTCCGGAATCCAGTTCAAAAGCACCTGCCGGTTCTACTGTTACCTTGACCGTTAGTACAGGAGCAGATGATTCCAAGATTCGCGTACCGAATCTGGTAGGTGTCACAGAAGATGAGGCCTTGGCAAAACTAATTGAGGCCGGACTGGAACTGGGCAAGACCAGTTATACAGAAAGCAATGAAGTAGCAGAAGGTCAGGTATGCTGGCAAAGTGTATCGGAAGGAAGCTACTTAGATGCAGGCGGCGTGGTGGATATCCGTGTCAGCAGCGGCAAGTCAGAAGGCAGCTATAAGTTCAACGGAAATATTACAGCACCGACAGCACAAGAAGATCCGAAATTCAAACCGGGTACACCGGTACAGGTTACCATTACTGCAGGGGATGGTACGGTACTTCGCAATAGTACAGAGACCAGTTTCCCAATTGCCGTGAACTATTCCGGCATCAAATCCCCAAATGGTATCGTAACTTTTAATTACACCAATACCACGGATGCGGTGACCAGCACGAATCCTGAGACTGGGGAAACCACAGTGACAGAAGGTACCAGTACACCGGTATCCATTTCCAGAAAACTGGAATTTGTAGAGGAATAGCATGCAGGGAAAAATCGTGAAAGGAATTGCAGGCTTCTACTATGTCTATGCAGAAGATGGGAACACCTATGAATGTAAGGCAAAAGGCATTTTTCGTAAGCAAAATATCAAGCCCTTGGTGGGAGATGATGTAGAACTGGAGTGTTTGGAAGGGCAGGATTTAAAAGGAAATATCATTTCCCTTCTGCCCAGGAAGAGTCAGCTCATAAGACCGGCGGTGGCCAACATCGATCAGGCCATGGTGATTTTTGCCATCACAAAGCCGGAACCGAATCTGAATCTATTAGATAGGTTCCTGATTATGATGCAGCAGCAGAATCTAACCACCACTATTTGTTTTAGCAAAAGCGATATTGCCACAGAGGCGGAAAAAGAAAACCTCCGCCAGGCTTATGAAGCATGCGGATGCAAGGTGCTCTTTATCAGTTCCCATAACGAGGAAGGCGTGGAAGAAGTGAAAGCTCTTCTAGAGGGAAAGACCACTACATTGGCAGGCCCCAGTGGAGTAGGAAAGTCTACTTTGATCAACTACCTGTGTCCCAATGCGGATATGGAAGTGGGAGAGATTTCAAAGAAAATCGCCAGAGGGAAGAATACCACCAGGCATACACAGATTTTTGCCATCAATCCGCAAAGTTTTATCTTAGATACACCGGGATTCTCTTCTTTAAATCTTTTTGAGCTAGAGAAAGAAGAGTTGCATTTTTACTATCCGGAATTTGAACAGTATGAATCAGAATGCAGATTCCGTGGTTGTGCTCATATATCGGAACCGGATTGCGGTGTGAAGAAGGCCCGGGCGGAAGGCAAGATTAGTGAGATCCGCTATCATAACTATGAGCTTTTGTATGAAGAACTAAAGAACCAAAGAAAGTACTAAAAACGATAAAGCAGAAACGGAGAGCAGATTTTGCTCTCCGTTTTTTATGTAAATGATAGATGGAATCATCTTGTGGTGCCACCGTCTAAGAAGGATACAGGCAAAGAAAGATTACTTTCCGGCTTCTTTCCTTGAATCAAGTCATGTAACATGTACAAACCGGTTTTAGCAATGAGCTCCACCGGCTGGTGAATGGAAGAGACCACCGGTTTTCCGTTGCCGCCGGAGACGATACCGTCGAAACCAATGAGTTGCACGTCTAATGGAACACGAATTCCGCGCATGGATAGGATATCTCTTACCTGAACAGCCAGGTGATCGGAACTGGTAAAGATGCCGTCATATTCAAACTTTGGCTTTCCGTTCTTACTTTTGATATAGCTTTCCAGACCCTCGGTAATGGTGAGATTGCTGCTGGCAGAGGGGTACATGTAATTGGTATCTTTCTCATTATGCTCCTGATAGCGTAGAATCTGGTATTCCATATCATGGTCCTCACAGTATTTGCGGAAGCCATCGATACGTTTGGTAGGTTCTGCGTCCTCATCATCTACACCGGTCCAGATACATAGGAGCTTCTCAGCTCCTTTTTCTTTTAAAGTACGGGCGGCTAAATAGCCACCTGCAAAGTTGTCACAGGAGACACAAGGAATCTCCGGAGAGAGATGACGGTCAAAGGAGACAAAAGCCATGCCACTTAATTCTTCCGGAGGTAATTGGGTATAACTTACACCGAAGATACCGTCTACACGGGAATTCTTGGCCATAGAAATATAATTCCGCATTTTAGCCGGATCATCTCTGGAGATACAAATCAGCATACGAAGTCCCTCCTTGGAAAGCTCTGCCTCAATACTATCTAAAAGCGCAGGAAAGAGGGGGTTTTGTAAAGTAGGAACGATGACTGCGATATCCCCGGTTAATTTGGCCTTTAAACGCTGGGCGTTTGGGTTTGCCTGATATTGCAAATCCTCCATGGCCTTTAGTACTCTTTTTTTGTTTTCTTCTTTTACATAGATGCCATTTAGTACTTTGGATACAGTACCTAAAGACACGCCAGCTTCTCTGGCTACGTCACGTATGGTTGCCATATCGAATCCAATCTCTCCTATAAAAATGAAATAGTTCAACTAAGTCCTGTACTATTGTATCATAGGGTAATTCCTGTCACAATTCTCTGTTTTGCACAAAAACGCTGCAAAATATTAGGTAATTATTCACTATTTACACCGAAAATGTTGTCTGATAACTTAAAGACATACCACGTGGGTATACCCTAAAAATGAAACGGTTCATTTTTAGAACCGGGATTACAGTTAGAGGAAATTATGAAAAAAGAAAGTTTAGAAGCTTTATTACCTTGGGCAGGAGTTCAGGTTCCTGCGGACATTCCTCATGGCGATATGCCAGGGGATAAAGTAGAGATTTCAGAAGAGCATATCAGAAAAGCAACAACGATTTTTCCGGAACTGATTGGTGAAATGATTAAGGTTTTGGAAAAAGGAAATTCAGAAAAAATCGTGGTAGCTGTATGTGGTGGCTCCGGCGTAGGAAAATCTGAAATCGCTTCTTTATTGGCCTTTTATTTAAGAGAATCCGGTATTGGTGCTTACACCTTATCCGGTGACAATTATCCACATCGTATTCCGATGTACAACGATGCAGAGCGATTGAAAGTATTCCGGGAAGCCGGAATGAGAGCCATGGCAAAGGCTGATGCTCTGACAAAAGAACGGGTGGAAATCATCAGAGACTTCCAGGCAAAGGAAGTGGATGCAGACCAGGGACTTCTAGAGGAAAATCCTTGGATGGCTTCTTATTTAGAAGGTGGCAGAGCTGCATTAAAGGATTACCTGGGTACGCCAAATGAGACTGATTTTGATGAAGTTTCTGACATCATCAAAGCCTTCCATCAGGGACAGAGTAGCATTTATTTAAGACGTATGGGCAGAGACGATACAGCCCTTTGGTATGAGAAGGTAGATTTCTCACAGGTAGATGTTTTACTTGTAGAGTGGACCCATGGTAACAGCGACTATCTGCAGGGAGTAGATATTCCGGTCCTTCTAAACAGCACACCGGAGGAGACACTGGCCCACAGAAGAGCCCGTAACCGAGATGGAAAGTTAGATAGCCCATTCACCATGATGGTGCTGGCATTGGAACAAGAAAAATTACATCACCAGGCAAAAAAAGCAAAGATTATTCTTTCCAAAAACGGGGAGCTTTTGAGCTTTGCAGAGTATGAAAAGGTGATGGCATAAAGGAATTCAAATGAGTAAGAATCATACAGTAGATAACGGACCTATGCTGAATGCTTATCCGGACAGCGTAGGTGGTACACTTTCCGATATCGTTGCATTTTTAAAAAAAGAAGAATGCAAAGACGTCTTTTCTTCTTTCTACATTTTACCTAGTTTATTTCATACAGACTTAGACAGAGGTTTCTCTGTCATCGACTACGGTATCAATAGAGAGCTGGCTTCCCAGGAAGACTTAAAGACCATAGATGACTTGGGCATGGATTTGAAACTGGATTTTATCCTGAATCATGCATCCGTTTTATCTCCTCAGTTCCAGGATTTAATTGAAAAGGGAGAGGATTCCCAGTACAAAGATTTCTTTATCAACTGGAATAAGTTCTGGGAAGGCAAAGGCACTATGACAGCAGAGGGCTACATCCAGCCGGATGATGCCTACATCAAAGACATGTTCTTCCGCAAACCGGGCCTGCCAATTCTGATGGTACGCATGCCGGATGGTACAGATGTACCATATTGGAACACCTTCTATCAGGAAGTACGTTATCCGAGATACGATGCAGTAGCGCTGATGAAAAAGCTTTCTGTACAGTATGGCACAGCGGAGAAAATCGCTGCCAAAGTAAATGCGGGATTAAACGAAGGCAAAAAGCCTGCGGAATGTGATTATACAGGAATCGAAGCAAACAAAGAGGCTGTCGTAAATCTCTTAGAACAGAATCGTACCTATTTGGGCCAGATGGATTTGAATATCAAATCCCCATTGGTATGGGAACACTATGACAACGTACTTCGTACCTTATCCGAATACGGTGCCAGCATCGTTCGTTTGGATGCTTTTGCTTATGCACCAAAGGAGCCGGGTAAAAAGAACTTCCTGAATGAGCCTGACACCTGGGACGTACTGGAAAAAGTAAGAGAACTGGCTGATAAATATCAGCTTTCCCTATTGCCTGAAATCCATGCCAGTTACGGAGAAGGCACCTATGCCAAAGTAGCAGAGAAGGGTTATATGACCTATGACTTCTTCTTACCTGGTTTGCTCATCGATGCTTTAGAAGAAAAGAATGGTGAGAACCTGGCTAAGTGGGCTAAAGAACTGACAGAAAAGAAGATTCGCGTGGTGAATATGCTGGGTTGCCATGATGGTATCCCAATGCTGGATTTAAAAGGCTTCTTACCGGATGACCAGATCCAGAAACTCATCGACACCATCGTAGGTCGTGGTGGTCTGGTGAAAAATCTTCATGGCAAAAAGAATATGTACTATCAGGTCAATGCCACCTACTTTAGTGCATTAGGCGAGGACGAAAAGAAGATGCTTTTGGCCAGAGCTATCCAGATGTTTATGCCAGGTAAGCCACAGGTATGGTACTTAGACCTCTTTGCAGGCAAAAACAATATGGAAGCAGTGAGACGCGCAGGAGAGAGTGGACACAAAGAAATCAACAGAACCAACCTGTCTGCTGCAGAAATCGAAGAACTGATGAAGCAGGATGTGGTGAAGAAACAGTTAGAACTTCTGCACTTCCGTAATACTTATCCGGCTTTCGGTTTTGATAGCAAATTTGATGTGGAGACAAAAGATAGCGAGATGACTATGCGTTGGGAAAAGGATTCTCACGTAGCAGAACTCCATGTGAACTTTGCTGACTACAGTTATGAGATTACAACGAAATAATCGATAAAAGTAAACCCTTGGTAACGAAAACAGGCCATGAATCCATGAGATTTGTGTGCCTGTTTTCAATTGTTTATAATAAGTGCATGAAGAAAAATTCCTTTATTAGAACAGTAATCATCGCAGCAGTAGGGTATTTACTGCTGATGATTCTCATATTGACCGCCGTATGGCGTAATACTGCCACCACGTTGGAGGACGGTGCCAGAGCCACTTTGTCTCAGGCTAGAGAAATCGAACACTTTGAAATCGATGAAGTGCTTAAGGCCAATGAGCAGGCACTGGCGTCTATTTTGCAAAACAATGAAAACATCAAAGTCTTTGAGTATGGCACAGAAAACCAAAGAGCCATCGCAGCACAGAATATGTTGCAGATTCTGAAGGGTGCAGCCAATACCAGCTCGGATGTACAGATTCTGGTGTTTTATGACCTCATCGGGGATTCTTATATCGCCAGAGTAGGTACCGTGCCGAACTATGAAGACACTGTGCAAATCGAAGAGGCAGTGAGGAGACTCAAAGAGTCCCATCCCGGTAATATGCCTGCCACTTGGTTTTATCAGAAAATCGGCGAAAAGAATTATCTACTGCGTATGTACAAAAACAACAAACGTATGCTGGGCGCCCTGGTGGATGTCTCTTCGCTGTATGACATTTCCATCGCAGATTCCAGTGTCAGCTATACTTTGGTATCCGATGCGGGAGCTATCATCGCCCAGTATGGCAATGAACAAATGCCTGCCGGTGAGGATATCTCTAGCTCCTTCGTAGGGGAAAGTGGATGGACCGCCAGTGGAAACTATTATATGACCGGTGTGGATTTTGAGAGAGGAGATTTCAACCTCTATCTCAGTATGCCCAAAAACAAAGTGTACGGTAGTTTCCAACTCTTACAAATCATCCTGCTGGTGCTGGTAGTATCAGCTATCATGATGCTGATGCTCATGGGCCTCTATGTGAGACGTACGGTGTATGCACCTTTGACGGAACTGCTGGATGCCATGCGTAGAATTGAAAATGGTGCCCAGTCCATTCGGTTGTCAGAGGATGCAGACACGGACGAGTTTCAGCGGATCAATACCAGTTTCAACAGCATGATGGATACAATCGTCAACCTGAAACTCAAATCCTATGAAGAGCGAATCGCCTTCGATGAAGCTACGCTGAAATATGTGCAGTTACAGATTAAGCCACACTTTTTCTTGAATGCCCTGACCACCATTCATAGTATGTCCTATCGGGATCAGAATGAAGAAATCAGAGAGTACATCGAACGACTATCCAGAAACGTGCGCTATCTCTTTAAGTCGGGACTACATACCGTGTCTCTGTCAGAAGAGACAGAACATGCCAAAGACTATATCGCGATGCAGGATATCCTGTATCCGGGCTGCGTTTTTAGCTTTATCGAGATGGAGGATGGCCTGGAGGAATATCCGGTGCCACAGCTATTGATTCATACCATATTGGAAAACATCTACAAGCACGCTGTATCCGTGGATCATTTGACATCCATCCTGGTATCAGCGAAAATAGAACCTCATGGGAATGAAGATATGTGTCATATCATCGTAGAAGATGATGGCGTAGGATTCCCGGAGGAATTCTTGCAGGATGTGAAAGCCGGTAAAGTAACCGTAAAGGACAACGGTCACGGCGTAGGACTCTGGAATCTAAAGAAGACACTGAGTCTGATGTACAGAAGAGATGACCTGATCGAATTCTCCAACAAAGAACCTCACGGAAGCCGCGTGGATATGTGGATTCCGAGAAGAGTAAAGAGGCAAAGTAATCTATGGATGCAATCGTAATCGATGATGATATCTCAACGGTAGAAGTCATCGCTGCCAATGTGGATTGGGAAAAATTCAATATTGAACATGTCTACAGGGCATACAACATCGCCGGCGCAAAGACGATTTTCAAAGAGCAGGAAATCAGTCTGGCCATCTGCGATATCGAGATGCCTATGGGCAGCGGTCTGGACCTGATCAAATGGGTGCGTGAGGAAAATCTGGACACAGAGTTTATCTTTCTCACCAGCCATGAGAAGTTCGATTACGCTAGGACAGCCATTGAGTATAAGGCTTCCGGCTATGTGGTAAAGCCTTTTAATGCGGACCGCATGGAAGCTGAAATCGGCGTAGCAGTACAGAAACTGAACGAACGATTAGAAATTCAAAAAATCTCCAGATATGAAGAGTGGTATGCAGGAAACCTAGACTATGTGTCTGCGTCCTTTTGGGACGATATCTTGCAGCAACGTATCCTAGCGGATCGGGAGATGATACGGAAGGAAATAGTCACCAGAAAGCTGAATATCGATGCAGATGCAGGCTATAGACTGTATCTCCTGGCCAGCGGTAATCAAGAGCAAATCAGCGAGAAACTGGGGAAAGATGCCACCGGTATCTATGAGAAAAAACTGACGGCATTTCTTTTAGAACGCTTGGAAGGAAAGGTGTCTGCGGGTAGAATCGTGCACTACCATCTCAAGAATCGTATCTATACTGCCATCGTCGGAGACGGAGAGGAAGAATGGGTAGATGAGCGAATTCCACAGGAAGCGGAAGAGAGCCTGGGAAATACCATTACCGTTTACATCGGTGACCCTTGCGAGATAGAACGACTCTACGAGACCAGACTGCATATCGAAGAACTGGATCGTAATAACGTGGCGTCAAAAGGCGGCGTTTTCCATGAGAATGATTTGATCGTCATGGCTTCTGATCAGGAACACATCTTGGACCAGGAGCAGATTAGACTTCTTCTAAATGAAAAGCGGAAAATCGAACTTTTGAATCTACTGAAATACAGTATGGAAAGCATGGCAGGTCAAAAGAAACTGTCGGCCTCCATTCTGACCATGGTGAAACAGGAACTGTTGCAGATCGTCTATGTCTATCTACATAGCAAAGAAATCCTGGCCACCAGACTATTTGCCAATGATACTTTTGTGTCCTTGGAGAATCAGTCTACAGAGTCTCTGATGAACATGATGCGCTTCCAGGTGCATCTCATCACCGCCACCATCGATTATGTGACGGAAGTAGAGCAGTCGGATTCCATCGTGGAACGAGCCAAAAAATACGTCCATGAGCACTATAAAGAGGACTTAAGCAGAACTGCCATAGCAGAAAGCGTATATTTGACACCGGAGTATATGGCAAAGATTTTCAAAAAGGAGACCGGCGTCAGCTTGAAGCAATACATCAGTGATTACAGAGTAGGCATTGCCAAGGAACTCTTATCCGGACAGAATGTGCGCATCAGTGATGTGGCAGCAGAAGTGGGATTTGATAACTTTTCTTATTTCTCTACTGTATTTAAAAAGACCACGGGATATACCCCAAATGAGTATCATGCCATGGCCATGGAAAATAAATAAGTCTTAAAATTGAAAATAGAAGTCTTGTTTTTGAAAGAACAGATGAAACCTCCCTTTGTATAATGTGTGTAACTTAAACAAAGTGTTTAAAGAGCACATGTATATAGGGAGGTTTTTATGTTTAAGAAAATCGTAACAACTTTACTTGCGGGAGCTATGGCACTCTCACTGGTAGCTTGTGGATCTTCTGAAGGCGCTGGCGCTACCGGCGATGCAGGATCTGCAGCAAATGGTGAGTACACACAGATTACCTATGCTTTCGTTACATTCAACACTGTTCCGGATGATACATCCGAAGTTGAAGAGGCACTGAACCAGATCACCAGAGAAAAAATCGGTGTAGAAGTTCATTTGATGCCACTTTCCATCGCAGATTACCAGCAGCAGGTTAGCCTGGCTGTACAGAATGGTGAAATCGATATTTTCCATTCTTTAGGTGACCTGGGTAACGATATCGCTAGCGATATGTGCTATGACATCACTGATCTCATCGACGTAGATGCAGCTGAGACCAAAGCACTCTTTGAAGAAGAGTGGTTAAAGACCACTATGCAGGATGGCAAATTATATGCAATCCCAACTCTGAAACCTTTTGCACTTCAGCCAATGCTTCTGTACAGAAAAGACATCGCTGAAGAACTGAATCTGGATATGGATTCTGTAAAATCCGTAGATGACCTGACTGCAATTTTTGCACAGGTAAAAGAAGCTCATCCTGAAATGACTCCACTGGCTCCTGTATCTCAGGGCGACAGCGGTCTCACCAGATGGATCATGAACATCGACTGGCTTGGCGATTCCTTTGCAAGTCCTACCGGTGTACTGCAGGGCGAAGACATGACAGTACAGAGCTACTATGACTTACCAGACTTCGAAAGCCGCGCAGCACTTGTTAGAGATTGGTACAACAACGATTACATCATGAAAGATGCAGCTACCACTACCAGTGCAGCAGCTGAACTGATGTCTTCCGGTAACTATTTCTGCTACTCTGCATCCTACAGCTATCCATTAGAGGATACAGCAGCATCCCTGTCTGCACCATCCGGTTATGAATTAGGTGCCATCGCACTTGGTGATGCTTATCTGGATACTACATCCATGAATGCAGTAGCACAGGTTATCGCTTCCACTTCTGAGAACCCAGAAGCAGCTTTGAAATTCCTGAACCTGACTTACACAGACCCTCAGGTAATCAACACCATGCTGTATGGTATTGAAGGTACAGACTATGTGAAGAATGCTGATGGTACCGTATCTTATCCGGAAGGACAGGATGCAGCAACCGTACCTTATACAGCACAGCTTTCCTGTGGTGTACTTGGTAACTTCTTCATCCAGTGGCCTTTAGAGGGATCCGGCTCCGCTGAGTCTCTTGCTTGGGAAAACGAGCAGAACCACAACGCTCCATCTTCTCCAGCTATGGGCTTCACCTTTGATGCTTCTAAAGTACAGACACAGTACACAGCAGTCAATAACGTAATTCAGCAGTACCTGCCAGGTATCGCTTGCGGTTCTGTAGATACAGATTCCGCTCTTGCAGAATTCAGACAGGCTATGAAAGATGCAGGTTATGATGATATCCTCGCTGAGAAACAGAATCAGCTGGATGCTTGGGTAAAAGCACAGTAAGTAAACCCTTTATCAATACTCTTCGTGAAGCAGACCGGTAAAAACTTTACCGGTCTGCCTCAATGAAAAGGAAGGAAATTAGATGTCTGAAAACAAGTCCAACACAAAAAAAGTAAAAACTAAATATGCAAAGTCAGGTCCGCTCCTTTTAATTGCGGCACCGGGAATTCTATACCTTTTGATCAACAACTATATTCCGATGTTTGGTATTTTCCTGGCTTTTAAGAATTTCAGTTACAAAAAAGGCGTATGGAAAAGTCCTTGGAATGGTTTTCAGAACTTTAAGTTCCTGTTCCAAACAAAAGATGCTTTCTTGATGACGAGAAATACCATTCTCTATAACGTGGCCTTTATCGTCATTGGTACCATTTTTGCAATCGCCATTGCGATTTTCCTAAATGCCTTGGGAGAGAGTATTCGTACCAAATTCTTCCAGTCCGCACTTTTGTTACCAAACCTGATGAGCTGGGTAGTCATCGCATACATCGTATATGCATTTTTAAACTCTGACAGCGGCTTCATCAACAATACGATTTTATCCGCCATGGGCAAAGATGATATTGCCTGGTATATGGAAAGAGGCTATTGGCCTGTGATTCTCACCATCGTATATCTGTGGAAGAACGCAGGTTATATGTCCATCATCTACCTGGCAGCTATCGCCGGTATCGATAAATCTGTCTATGAGGCAGCCAGCCTTGATGGTGCTTCCAAGAGACAGCAGATTTTCATGGTGACATTACCACTTTTGAAACCAACCGTCATCATCATGACCTTGATGGCAGTAGGCCGTATCTTCTTCTCTGATTTCGGTTTGTTCTATCAGGTACCGATGAATTCCGGTGCTTTGTATGCTACGACCCAGACCATTGATACCTATGTGTATCGTGGCCTGATGGAATTAAATGACGTAGGTATGAGTGCGGCAGCAGGTCTGTTCCAGTCTATCCTCGGCTTTATCATCGTAGTCAGTGCCAATGCCATTGTACGTAAAGTAGACAATGACAACGCATTATTCTAAAGGAGTAACCTATGGCTAACGCAAAATCTATCAATAAAGTGAATATCATCAGTGCAGACCATGTCTCCAACGATGCCAAAAGATTTCGAATCACATCTACGATTGTATTAGGTATCTTGGCAGCATGTGCACTTTTACCTATTCTGCTGATTGTCATCGCAAGTTTTACAGATGAGACTACCTTACTTCGTAACGGTTATTCTTTTATCCCGGAGAAGTGGTCCGGTGATGCTTATGTCTATATGATGCAGCAGAGTGCTACCATCCTGAGAGCATATGGAATCTCTATTCTGGTTACTGTAGTTGGTACCTTGATCAGTGTGCTGGTAACCACCATGATTGCATATCCTATGAGCAGAAAGAATTTTAAATACAAAAACCTCTTAGCGTTCTTTGTATTTTTTACCATGCTGTTTAACGGTGGTGTGGTACCATCCTATATGATGTGGACCCAGATTTTCCATATCAAAAACACCATTTGGTCTTTGATCTTGCCTAACTACTTGTGTGGTGCATTCAATATCTTCTTGGTGAGAAACTATTATGCCAATAGTATTCCGGATGCGTTGATTGAATCTGCACAGATCGATGGCGCAAAGGAATTGACCATTTTCTTCAAAATCATTTTACCTTTGGCTGTTCCTACAGTAGCTACCATTTCTCTGTTCACAGCGCTGACTTATTGGAATGACTGGGTAAATGCTTTGTACTACATTCAGAAACCTCAGTACTATGGTATTCAGAATCTGCTAATCAGAATCATGAATAACATCCAGTACTTAAAGAGTGGTGCTGCCAGCGTGGCAGTAGGTACCGGAGCCATCAGCTTACCAAGTAACGCGGTACGTATGTCTATGGCAGTCATCGGTATTTTACCAATTGTAATCATCTATCCTTTTGTACAGAAATACTTTGTCAAAGGTGTAGTAGTAGGTGCAGTAAAAGGCTAAAAGGAGACTTGGCATGAAGATTTCAGAAGTACTGGCAAATGTAGCAGCATATCATCCTGATTTCGGCCTGAATTATGATGGCTGTGACGGCGTAAAATGCGGTGATGTAAATCAGGAGTGTACAGGCATCGTATCTGCATTGGTTCCCAATGTAGATGTGATTCGTAAAACCATTGAACTTGGTTGCAACTTGCTTTACGTCCACGAACCAACCAGCTATTTGACACCGGATGAACCGGGTTGGAAAGCAGGTTATACTTGTGACGTTTACGAAGAAAAGATGAAACTCTGTAAGGAACACGGTATCGTGATTTACAGAGATCATGATCATATGCATGCCCACCGACCGGATAGCATTTTTACCGGTGTACTGAAATACATGGGTTGGGAAGACTATGTAGCAGATGCGGGAACTACGGTTCCATTTGGCTACGTCATTGACCTGCCTCAGGAAGTGACTGTGCACGACATGAATCAAGAACTGATTCAGAAAATCGGATTAAAGGGAACGAGATACATCGGAAAGGCGGAAGACAAAATCAAACGTTTGGCCTTGGTGGGTCATATCTATCCGGATGCTTTTATCCCGGCTACGGAGAAAGATGGCGTATACAATGATTACACCACAGAAATCATTCGCGCCATGCAGAAACACCACATCGATGCCATCATTCCGGGAGAAATCATTGAATGGAACTTGCTTTCCTATATCAGAGATGGTATTTCCTTGGGTAGAAATATGGCATGTTTCAATATCGGTCATTTCAACTGGGAAGAGCTTGGGGCTAGATATGCCGTAGATTGGCTCTCATCTGAAATCGTCAAAGGTCAGGTGAATGTCACTTATGTACCGGCAGGAGACCTGTGGAACTATGAGCTTGCTTAGGCTTGGGGGAGAAAACAGTGAATACAGCATTATGCTTTAACGACGTATTATGTTATGACAATAGACCTACACCGGTGGTGTATCGTGATGGAAAGTATTATTTGCGCCTGCAGGAAGTAGGGGCAAAATCCGTTCAGCTGCTTTTTGCAGAGAGCCTTTATGACTTTCAAGCGGTAGGAGAGGATGTTTGGGAAGTAGAGCTTCCTTTTACCACAGCCTTTAACTGCGTGCAGATCAAGGTGGATGGTAGAGATACGCTGTCTGCACTTTTACCAATCTGTTATGGCTATAGCAGACCTTACAACTACGTAGAGTTACCTACTGCAGACAGAGACTTTTATGCATTAAAAGACGTACCTCACGGAGATGTGTGTAGAGAGTATTTCTTTTCTCAGGTGACAGGAGAGTGGGAGTCCTGCCTGGTATATACTCCGGCAGAATACGACCAGCATCCGGAGAAAATCTATCCGGTACTGTATCTCCAACATGGTCACGGTGAGAATGAAGTGGGCTGGACTTATTCCGGAAAGGTGAACTTCATTTTAGATAATCTCATGGCAGAAGGAAAAGCCGTTCCTTTTGTGGTGGTAATGAATAACGGTATGGTACAAAAGAAGGTGACATTAGCCGATGGAAGCGAAAGTCATAAAGTAGATCACCTGCTTTTGGAGCCAATGTTGGTAGAGGATGTGATTCCTTTTATCGAAGGAAAGTATCATGTGGGTGCTACCAAAGAGAAAAGAGGTATGGCGGGTCTTTCCATGGGATCTATGCAGACAGCTATGACCACCATGAATCATCCGGAACTCTTTTCTGAGATGGGTATTTTCAGCGGATTTTTACATGACTGGATTAGCGGAAGCGAACTGGATATGACGGGACACACCGCCAGTGAGAATCTGCACTTATCCTTGATGGATGATGCAGCGCAGTTCCAAAGAGAGTTCCATACTTTCTTCCGTGCTATGGGACAGGAGGACCCATTCTTTGCGCATTTCTTATCAGATGATGCGCTTTGCGAGGAAAAGGGTATTCAGGCAGTGAGAAAAGTATATAATGGTACACATGATTGGAATGTGTGGCGCATGTGTATTCGTGATTTTGCGCAACTGATTTTCAAAAATTAGGAGGGTGTTATGGCAACAGGCAATCTTAGATTCTATTCTTTATCCCAGATGGGACTTGTTAATATTTCTTATGTGATTCCCAACGATGTACCACCGATGATGGTAGGTGAGAATCCACATTATCAGAGACCGATGAAGACCTTGTATTTATTGCATGGTTTCTCCGGCAATGAAAATGACTGGCTTTATACCGGTATTGCTGAAGAAATCGCCGGCACTTATAACATGGCAGTCATCATGATTACTACCGGTAACAATTTCTACTTGGATCGTAAAGCTACCGGATGCCAGTATGGTACTTTTGCAGGTAAAGAGGTCGTAGAATATACAAGAAAAACTTTTGGCTTATCAGACAAGAGAGAAGATACTTTGATTGGTGGTCTTTCCATGGGTGGTTTCGGTGCGATTCATACAGCACTGGCTTATCCTGAGACCTTTGGCGGTGTAGTAGCTCTTTCTTCCGCATTGATCATTCATGATATTGCCAATATGAAAGAAGACTTCCAGGATGAAATCGCTAACTACGATTTCTACAAAGAAGTATTCGGTGACCTGTCAAAGGTAGAAGAATCCGATGCCAATCCGGAAGTGCTGTATCAGAGACTGAAAGAAAGTGGCGCGAAGATTCCACCAATCTATATGGCCATCGGTACAGAGGATTTCTTATACAAACAGAACCAGATTATGAGAAAATTCTTGGAAGAAAACAAAGCCAACTTCACTTATGAAGAAGGCCCGGGTATCCATGATTGGAAATTCTGGAATGCTTATTTACCAAAGGGCATAGACTGGATTTTAAAACAGATTTAAAGGAGCAGACAGCATGTCTTATTCAGAAGTACATTTTTTGTCCGATAGCTTGAAGCAGGGCGTTAGCGTAGCGGTATTTATGCCGGAAAGAGGACCTTTCGGTTCTGATGCAAAACCGCCTTATAAGACAGTATATTTTTTACCGGGCTATAGCGGAGACTATACCAGTATCATCACCAATCTGCATATCCGTAAGCAGGCAGAATTAAAGGGCTTGGCCATCGTGATGCCCAATGGTCAGAACCAGTTTTACATCGACCATCCGGAACGAAATGCCAACTATAGCAAGTTCATCGGTGAGGAAATCATCGAAAGAACCAGAGATATGTTCCGCCTGTCCGATAAAAGAGAAGATACCTATATTGCTGGTATCTCTATGGGCGGCTATGGTGCATTATTAAATGGTATCCGTTATCATGATGTATTTTCCAAGGTGGCTGCTTTTTCACCGGCAGCCAATCCTTATACCCTGTTGGCACAGCCTGAGAGGGGCGGCTTCGGCGCAAAGGAATTTGCGAATTTCTTTGGTACCAAAGAGGAGTATGAGAATGGTACTTGGAATATCATGAAGCTCTATACGGAAGCAAAGAAAGAAGACATACCACAGCTCTTTATCGGTAACGGAGATCATGACATCGCAGTAGATACCCAGGTAGAAGAACTCCGTCAAACCTTGGATGCGGCGAAAGTTCCTTATGAATTCTTTGGCACCAAGGGTAATCATGATTTTGATACATGGGAAGTGATGCTGGATCCGGCATTCTCTTTCTTGGCAGGGATTCCTGCAGGAACCAAAAACTCATTGGCGATTCCTGATATGGAGGTATAAGATGAGCGAAACTGTATTAACAGTAGAAGTAGCTCTGGATGAAATAGTAGAAGTACATGGCAGCGCCGGTGAGGCTGCCATGCTTTTGTTTCATGGAAAGAGCGAATGCGACAACTTTAAAGGAACGATTCTCCCTGGGGGTGTGGATACCCAAAAAGAAGCAAAAGGCAGTGCCAGAGTATTATCTGCCAGATATATTCTGGAGGGCACTGACGTAGCCGGAGAGAAGTGTCGCATCTTTATCGAGAACAATGGGAAAATCACAGACCCCGGACCGGATGGTATCATCCATACCAAGCCTATGATTTACACAGATAGTAAGGCTTTATCCTGGATGGAGACAGCAAATCTGGTGGGCACAGTATCACCGATAGAGGGTGGCGTACTGATTACCATCTGTCAGGTAGAGTGACAAAAAATGACAAATACTCAGCCAAGAATTGCAAAGTCATGAGGGCCTATCCTCCGTATAATAAGAACGATAATGGAGGTAAGTGTAACATGAAATGGGTAAGTACATTTAAATATATAACCATTCCTTATGACGAAGTGGCTGCTTTCGGAGAGAATCTGACACAGCAAGTACTCTTTGATCACAACGTCAAAGGGGAGAAAGTCAGAGTGAGATTTAGCAATCGCTATGGACAGGAGCCCATGCAGATTGAGAAGGCCACCATCGGAAAGTACAAAGATGGCAAGGTCGTAGCCTGTAAGGATCTGACTTGTGGTGGACTAAAAAAGATCACCTTGGCACCGGATGAGAGAATCTTAAGTGATGAAGTGGATTACGAAACAGAGGCAGGAGAAAAACTGGTCATCAGCCTCTACTTCAAAGAAAGACAGAATATCACCGGTACATGTTGCTTTTGGTCAGAGACCGGCACGGTTGTGGAAAAATACACCGGAGATGTGACAAATGGTGGAGAGAGTGACAGAGTATTCTATACCACATTGCAGGAATACGTGGGAGATACCACCGGAGACAATCAGATGCATATGTTCATCGGATTCGATGCGGTACAGGTCTATACCCAGGATGAAGTAAAAGTCATCGCTGCCTTTGGTGATTCCATCACCCATATGTCTTACTATACCAATCCACTACTAAAGAGACTTCTGAAGGAAGCAAATGGGAAAGCAGTACTGCTCAATAGTGGTATTGGTGGTAATCGTCTTTTGGATGATGCTACAGAAGTAGAAGGTAAGCCACTGATTTTCTTTGGTGAAGCAGGATTGAAGCGATTCGAAGAAGATGTATTTGGCTTAGATGATGTGGATGCAGTGCTGGTACTGATCGGCATCAATGATATCATGCATCCCATTCAGATACAGGGTAAGCCGGAGACTGTCACTGCAGAGGATTTGATTGCAGGCTTTAGACAGATTACGGCGATAGCCCATGACAATGGTGCAGAGGTATACTTTGGCACCATCACCCCTAGCGGTAATCCGGAATATCCGGACTGGTGGATCCAGAAGTTTGAAGAGACCAGAAATGGGGCCAATGCTTATATCCGTTCCGGAGAAGGCATTGAAGGATATTTTGATTATGATAGGGAATTACGAGACGAAGCAAAGCCTGATTATATCAGGGAGGGATGTCATCTGGGAGATGGCCTGCATCCCAATAATCAGGGTGGCGCAATGATGGCTGATCTCATTGACCTTCGCGCAATACTGGGCTAAAGGAGATCTGTTACCTGCCTAAGAGGGAGTAACCATGGCAGAGCATTATGAAAGCGAAGCATTTATTTACAATCAAGTGCCGGTGAGAATCTTCAACCATTATTACGATGGACTGGATATCTTTACGGCATTACATTGGCATCGCAATATCGAATTCAACCTGACCACTGCCGGTCGTATCAAGATGAATATCGACGGCGAAACTGTCCTGCTACCGGCAGGAGAGTGGTGCGTCGTCAACAGCGGCGAGTTACATGCCAATCACTGGATAGAGCCCAATGATCATTTTGACGGAATCTGCTTGCAGATATCCAAAAGCTTTATGGACAGATGGCTGGGAGAGGGAAAACGTTTGGAAATCCCGGGAAGCCAGGCTGCCAGAGACAGAATCAAAGAGATCCTCATGGAATTTGGTGAATACCAAAAGCAGGGAGCAGATGACCTGAAAAAGATGGAACTGGTTTTCCATCTCCTAAATGAAATCAGAGCAAACTGCATCTGTGAAGGCCAGAAAAAGGAAGGCCGTACCGACGAAGGAGACTCCAACATCAAGGCCATCATCAATTATATGGATGAGCATTATATGGAGCAGATGGATTTGTCTACCGTAGCGGCTGCCTTTAACTATACCCCCACTTATTTGTCCAGAATGTTTAAAGAACACGTAGGTAGAAATTTTTACCAATACTTACAAAATGTCCGACTTATGAATTGCGTTGAAGAGATGAAAGAGGACGAAAATGTCCGGTTGATGGAATGCGCATTAAATCACGGATTCCCCAATGCCAAATCTTTTATTACCACCTTCAAAAAGACCTTTGGTTGCACGCCATCTGAGTGGATGAAGCAAGGGAAAAAATCGCCCATTTTGGTAGAGTAAAAATTGACAATTGCACAGACAAAAATCGGGAAGCCTCCCTTTGGTGATTGGGTTTATTCTAAAATCACCGAAGGGAGGTATTTTTTATGAAAAAACGAATTGTAAGTTTATTCATGACTGGTGTACTTTCCGTATCACTGTTAGCAGGATGCGGTAACGCAGGTGCACAGACAGCCACACAGGGTGATAGCACCCAGACAGAAAACGCAGAAGCAGCTCCAGCTGAAGCCGCTTCCGGCGAAGAAGTAAGCATTTCCTTCTACACCACAGAGACCGGTAAGGATGACATGTATAAGGAACTCATCGCTGACTTCGAAAGCAAAAATCCTGGCATCAAAGTAGAGTACATCGCAGCAGGTGATGATCAGCTGCAGCAGTGGATGGCTTTATATGCCAGCAACGAAGGTCCTACAGTATCTCTGATGGATCCTATCAACATCTGGGAAAACCAGGAAAGAATGCGTCCTCTGACAGGGGAAGCAATGTTAGACAATGTAAACGAAGCATCTCTCAGCACCATGACATTTGATGGCACTGTATATGCAGTTCCTATGTCTGCAGCTGGTATTGGTCTTCTTTACAACAAGAAGGTTTGTGATGAGGCAGTTGGCGGCGACTTCGATCCAAGCACCATCAAAACCAGATCTGACTTAAAAGACTTATTTGACAAAATCGAAGCAACAGGCGCAGCAGGCACTTGCATCACAGGTGTTAACTGGTCCCTTGGTTCTCACTTCCTTTGCCAGACTTATGGACAGGCAATTGGTGATACCAAAGCACGTGTAGACTATATCAACTCCATCATCGATGGTTCCACTCAGGAAATCGAGAACGATGTATTCAATGGTTACATGGATACTTTAGACATGATGGTAGAGTACAACTACAACAAGAACGACCCGCTTGTAGGTGATGTAAACCTGGATGCTATGGCACTTGCAGAAGGCAAATGCGGTACTTGGATGATGGGTGACTGGGCATGGACTTACATGGCTGAACTGGTATCCGAAGGTGATGAGTTCGGTCTCATGGCTATCCCTCACAACGATGATGCAAGTGATGTGACCAACCAGTACTTAGCAACCAGCTATGCAAAAGGTTACTGCATCGATGCTAGCCAGAATACAGAAGAACAGCAGCAGGCTGGTCTGAAGTTCATCGAATATATCACAAGTGATGAACACTCTCAGGAAGCTCAGGCGAAGAGAGCAGGACAGGCACTTCCATTCAAGAACTTCACAGCTACCATCGACAGCCCTCTGGGTAACTCTACTGCTAGCTACATCGCAGCAGGTCACACTGTAGACTTCTATGGTACACCTAGCCTTTACCCATCCGATATCTGGTATGAGTGTGGCGCTTACATGTGCGAATATATTTCCGGCGCATGTGACAGAGATACATTAGCAAAGAACATCGACGCATACTGGGCTAACCAGGAAAAGAGAACATACTAATTGTTACAAATTGGGGAGGGATTTTCCCTCCCCGTTTTTTTAAGGAGAGAGGAATATGCACAGTAAGAAAAGAGCCCTTTCGAATACATTTGAATTTGCTTTATTTGGACTACCATCTTTTCTGATCTGGTTTTCCGTTGTGATTATCCCGTTTATCTATGGATTATGGATTACATTTACTGACTGGAACGGACTGGCTTTAGAGATACATTTTATTGGACTTGAAAATTACAGGCACATCCTGACAGATGCCGCCTTTTTAGGAGCATTCGTGAAGACTGTCATCTATGCTCTGTTTACAGTACTTTTGAGTAACCTAGTGGGATTCCTTTTGGCCCTGGTGGTAACCAGCGGTATCAAAGGACAGAATCTTTTCCGTACAGGATTCTTCACACCAAATATCATTGGTGGTATTATCCTGGGTTACATTTGGAACTTTATTTTTGCATTCGGTCTCACCAAGTTCGGTGAGTTCACCGGTATCGAGTGGATGCAGACCTCTTGGTTGACGAATCCTACCAGAGCACTACTAGCTCTCATCATCGTCAGCGCTTGGCAGCTTTCCGGCTATCTGATGGTTATCTATATCGCCGGCCTTACAGCAGTGCCTGCGGATATGATGGAAGCAGCCAGAGTAGACGGTGCCAATACCTGGCAGACTGTCACCAAAATCAAACTGCCTATGATTCGTGGTACCATTGCCATCTGCGTATTCCTGGCAATCAGCAGATGCTTCATGTCCTTTGATATGAACTTATCCCTGACAGCAGGTGGTCCTTACAAATCTACTGAGCTGATTGCTTACAAGATTTATCAGACTGCATTTACCAGTATGAACTTTGGTGAAGGACAGGCACAGGCCATTGTACTCTTTGTGATTGTGGCGATTATTTCCCTGCTTCAGGTTTATTTCACAAGAAAAGGAAGGGTTGACGCATGAAACAATTAAATAGAAAAAGAAACATCCTATTTGTGGTAACCCTGATTGTCTTGATTTTATTCATGGTACCTTTCTACATGTTGGTTGTGAACTCCTTTAAGCCAACTGCAGACTTTATCAAGAATCCTTTTGCGCTGCCAAAGAGTGCTTACTTTGAAAACTTTGCAAAGGCAATTGATCGAATGAACTTCGGCAAATCTTTGCTGAACACATTCCTCATTACCTTTACATCAGTCATTGGTAATATGCTGGTGTCCTCTATGACCGGATACTTATTTGCCAGAAAGAAATGGAAGATCAACAAGATTATCTTTATGGCATTCCTGGCTTCCATGGTGGCACCATTCCAGGTATACATGATTCCACTTGTAAAGATTTTTGCAGGTGCACTGGGATTCTCCAATAACATTTGGACCGTAGCGTATGTGGCCATCGGTCTCAACGTACCATTTGCAGTGTTCCTGTATTCGGGCTTTGTAGAAGGCATCCCTTCTGAATTAGACGAGGCGGCCAGAATCGATGGCTGTGGCTTTACCAGAACTTTCTTCCACGTCATCATGCCGCTTCTAAAGCCCATCATCATCACCGTTACGGTATTCGTAGCCATGGGTGTATGGAATGATTTCCTGATGTCCAGCTTGTTCCTCACAAAAGCGGATACCAAGACACTGGCCATCGCCATCAAGACCTTCCTAACCAATCATTCTGCAGAATATGCACCGATGATGGCGGGTCTTTTGCTCAGCGTACTTCCGATGCTGATTTTCTATCTCTTAGGACAGAAGTACATCATCGAAGGCGTTATCGCAGGCTCTGTCAAAGGCTAGCAGGAAATATGGTAGAATAGTTCTATGAACTATCTTTCCGTATCTGATTATTTAAAAGAAACCTATCATACAAAGGTATATAAGCTTTCTCTCAGCAGTGGATGCACCTGCCCCAATCGCGACGGCAAAGTCGGAGTAGGGGGATGCATCTTTTGCTCGGAAGGCGGTTCCGGAGACTTTGCAGCAAAGCCGGCACCCCTAAAGGAGCAAATCCTAGAAGCCAGGGAGAAAGTGGATGCCAAAATCCCGGCGAGTATTCCCGCAGACCAGCGGAAGTATCTCGCCTATTTTCAATCTTTCACCAATACATATGGAGATGAAGAAAAACTCATCGCCATGTTTCGTGAAGTCTTAGCCTATCCGGAAATCGTAGGCATCTCCATCGGCACCAGACCGGACTGTCTATCGGATCAGATGATACAAGCACTACAGGAAATGAATCAGGAAAAGGAAGTCTGGGTAGAACTGGGTCTCCAAACTATCCATGAAAAGACCGCATCTTATATTCGAAGAGGGTATGACCTGCCGGTATTTGAAGACGCGTATCAGAGACTGACTGCTGCCGGCATCAAAGTCATCACCCATGTCATCCTAGGCTTACCGGGTGAGACAGAAGAGGACATGCTGGAGACAGTTCAGTATCTGGCGAAGTTGCAGCCTACGTTATTTGGTATCAAATTACAGTTACTGCATGTGCTGAAAGGAACTGATTTAGCCAAGGACTATGAAGCCCATCCTTTCTCGATTTTTACATTAGAAGAGTACTGTCAGATAGTGGGCAAATGCTTGCAGATCCTGCCTAGAGAAACCATCATCCATAGACTTACGGGAGATGGTCCAAAGAAGCTCCTTATAGCACCCCAGTGGAGCGGAGATAAGAAGCGGGTCATGAATACCATGCGCGCTTATATCGCCGGACTTTAGGAACTGTAAATGGCTTGTACTTTAAGCCAAAAAGGGGTACACTTAGAACGTTGTTTAGACATAAAACAAGTACATTTTTTAGATAGAAAGATTGGAGTTTTCGATATGAAAATCGTAGTATTAGCCGGCGGATTAAGTACAGAACGTGACGTATCTTTTGTCACAGGAACAGAAGTAGCCAAGGCGCTTCGCTCCAGAGGACACAAAGTTCTTTTATTAGATGTATTTATGGGGCTGTTTGAAGAGGAACAGGAGATTAAGGATGCCTTTGAACGTACAGAGGAATTAAGCATCCATGTAGAGGGCATTCCGGAAATCGCACCGGACTTACAGAAAGTAAAAGCCAGCAGAAAAGACCAGAGCGATTGCTTTTTTGGTCCAAATGTCATTCAGCTTTGCCAGAAAGCAGATATCGTCTTTATGGCTTTGCACGGCGAAAATGGCGAAAATGGTAAAGTACAGGCCGCTTTTGATCTCTTCGGTGTAAAATACACAGGTACAGGCCACTTAAGCAGTGCGGTATCTATGGATAAAGGTGTTACGAAATTATTCCTGCGTCAGGCAGGGGTTCCATTCCCGCAGGGTCAGGTTGCCAAAAAAGGAGAAAAGATCGCGCCACATTTACCATGCGTTGTAAAACCTCTTTGTGGTGGTTCCAGCATCGGTGTTTCTATCGTCGATAAACAGGAAGACTTAGATGCAGCATTACAGGAAGCGTTCCGCTGGGAAGATGAAGTAGTAGTAGAAGATTATGTAAAAGGTAGAGAGTTTTCTGTAGGTGTCATTCAGGGTAAGGCATTGCCTATTATCGAGATTGCACCGATTCAGGGCTTCTACGATTATAAGAACAAATATAAAGCAGGCTCTGCCGTAGAGACTTGCCCGGCACAGATTTCCGAGGAAAAGACCAAAGAAATGCAGGGTTATGCAGAAGCAGCTGCAAAAGTATTGGGACTGGATACTTACTCTCGTATTGACTTCCTCATGGATGAAAAAGAAAACTTATTCTGCCTGGAAGCAAATACCTTACCGGGTATGACACCTACCAGTTTACTTCCACAGGAAGCCAGAGAAATCGGTTGGTCCTTCGAAGATTTGTGTGAGAAATTAATCCAGATTTCCTTGGAAAAATAGGAAAGCGTATAGATAAAAGAAAAGCAGTATGAAAGAACTTACATTAACTAAAATAGCAGAGGTATGTCACGGTACCCTCATTGGACAGAACAAAGAACCTGAGAAAACCGTATCCTCTGTGGTAATCGATAGCAGATTAGTGGAGGCAGAGGGCCTTTTTGTAGCCATTCCGGGAGAGCGTGTAGACGGACATAGCTTCGTAAAGGCAGTATTAGAAAAGAATGTCTTAGGTGCCCTAGTAGAAAAGGTGCCGGAAGACTTAAAAAAAGCAGACGGTGAAGTAGATGACACGTTATTAAAGGGTGGACTCATCCTGGTAGAATCTACCACCCAGGCATTAAAGGACTTAGCAGAGTTTTACCGCTCTGTCCTGGACATCAAAGTGGTGGGTATCACTGGCAGCGTTGGAAAGACCAGCACCAAGGAGACCATCGCCGCAGTCCTTTCACAGAAATACAATGTGCTAAAGACAGCAGGTAACTTCAATAATGAAATCGGACTTCCATTGACGGTATTCCGCATTCGAGATGAACATCAGGTAGCAGTCCTGGAGATGGGTATCTCTGATTTTGGCGAAATGGATCGCCTGGCGAAAATTGCGAAGCCGGATATCGGTGTCATTACCAATATCGGTACCTGTCATCTAGAGAACCTAGGGGACAGAGATGGCGTCCTAAAGGAAAAGTCCTGCATGTTGAAGTTCTTACAGCCTGGTGGTGTAGCCGTACTAAATGGCGATGACGATAAGCTTTCTACTTTGCAGAATCGTTTCAAAGAAGTAGTAGGTGTAGAGCCTGTGAAACTGGACTTCTTTGGGGTGAGAGAAGAAGGGGTGAAAGAACTATTACCTACTTCTGATTTGAAAGCTTATGCTACAGATATCGAGAATCTGGGACTGGATGGCGTGGCCATGAAACTGCATGCGCAGAAGTCTGGTGAAAAAGACGAGACTTCCTTCGATGCCAGAATCAGCATCCCGGGAAGACATAATGTGTATAACGCACTAGCAGCTACCTGCGTAGGATTAGAACTTGGTCTGTCTATCGAAGAGATTCAAAAGGGCCTTGCGGAAGCAAAGACCATACAGGGACGTACGAACCTCATTCACCATAAGGATATGATTCTCATCGATGATTGTTATAATGCAAACCCTATGTCCATGAAGGAAGCTCTTCATGTACTGGAAAATGCCACAGGACGTAAAATCGCAGTCCTAGGTGATATGGGAGAGCTGGGTGAGAGAGAAGCTGAACTCCACGGTGAAGTGGGAGAAGCTTTTGCAGCATCCACAGTTGATACCGCATTTTTGGCCGGTAAGCTCATGAAGAACTTCGAAGAGAAAGCAAAGGTGCTTGCTCCACAGAAGGAAGTCTATTACTTCGAGAGTAGAGAAGAAATGACTAAGGCACTTCTTTCCTACGTGAAACCGGGAGATGCAGTATTAGTGAAGGCATCTCACTTTATGGAATTTCCAAAAGTGTTAGAGGCTTTACAAAATTAGGTAACACGAAGGTAACAAATTAAAAAAGTTTTTGAAAAAGGGTTGACATGTATCTTTTGGTCATGTAAACTTGGACTCAATGAAGGCAAAGGCGCCTTGGAGTTTATAGCTCCAAGGCGCCCTTTTTTTGTCTAAAAACAAAGTGAGGAGAGATAAGAGGATGTGTTCAATCATTGGTTTTTGCGGAAAAGACAGTAACGAGTATCAAATCCGAAACGCCCTGGCCAAGACAATCTCCAGGGGACCGGATGCTAGCAAGATGGTAAATACCGGGAATGGATACTTAGGCTTCAATCGTCTCTCCATCATGGGACTGACAGATGCAGGCATGCAGCCTTTTCAAAAGGAAAACATCACACTGGTATGTAACGGTGAAATCTATGGCTTTCGTCCTATCAAAGAGGAGTTGATGACGAAGGGCTACAGCTTCCAAAGCGATTCGGATTGTGAAATCCTACCGGCTCTGTATAAAGAGTACGGCACAGATATGTTCCGAAAACTGGATGCAGAATATGCACTGATTCTATACGACGCTGAAAAGGACAGCTACATCGCAGCCAGAGATCCCATCGGAATCAGACCACTGTACTACGGCATCACGGAGGAAGGCACTTACGTCTTTGCTTCCGAGCCAAAGAACCTGACGGAACTGGTAAAGAAAATCAGACCATTTCCACCGGGACATTACTACCAAGATGGTAAGTTCGTTTGCTATCGCGATATGGCAACCGTTGAGAAATACACAGAAGATGCACAAGAAACCGTATATGAGAAAATCCATGATCTATTGGTGAAAGGAGTGGAGAAAAGGCTGGATGCTGATACTCCGGTTGGGTTTCTACTCTCCGGCGGACTGGACTCCTCTCTGGTATGTGGGATCGCTTCGAAACTTCTGGATCAGCCATTAGAGACCTGGGCCATCGGTATGGACAAGGATGCCATTGATTTGAAATATGCCAGAGAAGTGGCGGATTATATACATTCCAATCATCATGAAGTCATCATTTCGGAAAAAGACGTGATAGATGCGTTGGATATTGTAATCCAGGTGCTTGGAACCTATGACATTACTACAATACGTGCTTCAATCGGTATGTATCTTTTGTGCAAGGCCATTCACAATCACTCTGATTTACGAGTGATTCTCACCGGCGAGATTTCAGATGAAATCTTTGGATATAAATACACAGATTTCGCTCCCAGCGCAGAGGCTTTCCAAAAGGAATCCGAGAAGCGTATCAGAGAACTGCATATGTACGATGTACTTCGTGCAGACAGATGCATCAGCGTGAACTCCTTAGAAGCCAGAGTTCCATTCGGAGATTTGGATTTTGTAGACTACTGCATGTCCATTGATCCGGAGAAAAAAATAAACACCTATGGCAAGGGCAAATACTTACTTCGAAAAGCCTTCGAACAGGATAAAGTCATTCCGGACAGCATCCTATGGAGAGAAAAAGCAGCCTTCTCCGATGCAGTAGGACATTCCCTAAAGGATGACTTGGCAGCCTATGCTGAGAAGCAATACACCGACGAAGAGTTCGAAGCAAAATGCAAGCATTACAAACATGCGAGACCTTTTACAAAGGAATCCCTGTTATATAGAGAAATCTTTGAAAAGTATTATCCGGGACAATCCGAGATGGTGGTAGATTTCTGGATGCCCAATAAAGAGTGGGAGGGCTGCAATGTAAATGATCCTTCCGCCAGAGTACTTGCAAACTACGGTGAAAGTGGAAAATAAGAATTTCTAATCAAATAAAGAATGTGAAAACAAGGAGGATTTAGAAATGGGAAAACAAACTGTACCTGAAATGTTCGGAGATTTGGTCTTTGATGACAGAGTAATGAGAGCCAGACTTTCTGCATCTGTCTATGATTCTTTGAGAAGGACCATCGATGAAAACGAGAAATTGGATGAGAAAGTAGCAGAAGCTGTAGCAGTAGAAATGAGAGACTGGGCAGTAGAAAAAGGTGCTACTCACTTTACACATTGGTTCCAGCCTTTGACTGGTGTCACAGCAGAGAAGCACGATAGCTTCATTACCCCATCTCCGGATGGCGGTGTCATCATGGAGTTCTCAGGTAAAGAATTGATCAAAGGTGAGCCGGATGCTTCTTCCTTCCCATCAGGTGGTCTGAGAGCTACCTTCGAAGCCAGAGGTTATACAGCATGGGATCCTACCAGCTATGCATTCATCAAAGATCATACATTGTGTATTCCTACAGCATTCTGTTCCTACGCAGGAGATGCACTGGACAAAAAGACTCCACTGCTTCGTTCCATGCAGGCCCTGAACAAACAGGCAAAACGTATCCTGAAACTTTTCGGTACGGAAGTAAAATACGTACGTACCAGCGTAGGTCCGGAACAGGAATACTTCTTAGTAGATAAAGAAATGTTTGAAAAACGTCCTGACCTGGTATATACCGGCAGAACCTTATTCGGTGCTATGCCTCCAAAAGGACAGGAATTAGATGATCACTACTTTGGTGTCATTAAACCAAGAGTCATCGCATTCATGGAAGAACTGAATGAAGAACTTTGGAAGCTGGGCATCCTGGCAAAGACAGAACACAACGAAGTAGCTCCTGCACAGCACGAACTGGCCCCAATTTTCTCTACTACCAACGTAGCAACAGATAACAACCAGCTGACCATGGAAATCATGCAGAAAGTTGCCAGAAAACACGGCCTCGTATGCCTTTTACATGAGAAACCATTTGCAGGTGTCAATGGTTCCGGTAAGCACAACAACTGGTCCATGGCAACGGATACCGGTGTAAACCTGTTATCACCCGGTGAGACACCATATGAGAACGCACAGTTCCTATTATTCTTATGTGCAGTTATCCAGGCTGTAGATGATTATCAGGATCTGCTGAGACTTTCTGTAGCCACTGCAGGTAATGATCATCGTCTGGGCGCCAACGAAGCACCGCCGGCTATCATCTCCATCTTCTTAGGTGATGAATTATCCGGAATCCTGGATGCCATCAAGACTGACAGCCCATATCAGGGAGCAGAGAAAGTCATCATGAAACTGGGCGTACATACATTGCCTCGTTTCTCCAGAGACACCACAGATCGTAACCGTACTTCTCCATTTGCTTTCACAGGCAACAAGTTCGAGTTCAGATCTCTGGGTTCCAGCAACAGCATCGCTTGCTGCAACATCATGCTGAATGCAGCAGTAGCAGAAAGCTTAAAACAGTATGCGGATCGTCTGGAAGGATCTACTGATTTTGAAAAAGACTTACATGATCTCATCAAAGAGACCATCAAGAAACATGAGAGAATTCTGTTCAACGGCAACGGCTATGGTGCAGAGTGGGTAGAGGAAGCTACCAAAGTACGTGGCTTATCAAACCTGAAGACCACAGCAGATGCTATGCCACATTTGTTAGACAAGAAGAACATGGATATGCTCATGGCACACAAAGTATTTACTGAAACAGAACTTCACAGCAGATGCGAAATCATGCTGGAGAACTACTGCAAGACAGTCAATATCGAAGGCCTCACCATGGTAGATATGGTTAGAAAGAATTACTTACCGGCCATCGAAGGCTATCTGTACAGCTTAGCAAAAGCTACCGCTACCATGAAGTCCGTTAGCGATAAAGTGAAATGCAACTATGAGGTATCTACCATCGAGCGTCTGTCTGAACTGACAGATACCATTTTGGAAAAAGTAGAAGCTCTGGAAGCAGCACTGGCTAATCTGAAAGGACTGGAAGATATCAAGAAGACATCCGAAGCAGTTCGCGATGATGTACTGCCAAAGATGGACGATTTAAGAAGCTATGTGGATGAAGCAGAAATGCTGACCAGTGAGGAGTGCTGGCCATTCCCAAGCTATGGAAAATTGTTATTCAGTGTTTATTAATAGGTAAAACAAAAGCCGGGAGGAGGGCTTATGTCTAATTCATTAGAGGAAATCCAGCAAAAGGGTTTATATCATCCAAGTTTTGAACATGATAATTGCGGTATCGGTGCGATTATCAATATCGAAGGAAAGGCTAGCCACAAAATTGTGGATGATGCACTTTCTATCGTCGAGAATTTAGAGCACAGGGCAGGTAAAGATGCAGAAGGAAAGACCGGTGACGGTGTCGGTATCTTGACTCAGATCCCGCATAAATTCTTTGTCAAAAAGATGAAAGAATTAGGCGTAAGTCTGCCGGCAAAGAGACAATACGGCGTGGGTATGTTCTTTTTCCCACAAAACGATATGGATATGCGTCAGGCGCAGTCCATGTTTGAAATCATTGTACGAAAAGCAGGACTCACATTCCTTGGCTGGAGAACAGTAGAAACCAGCCCTGAGGTCCTGGGTGCAAAAGCCAGAGAATGTATGCCAAACATCTATCAGGGATTCATTCAGAGACCAGCTGATGTAAAAGATGATTTGGATTTCGACCGCATGCTGTATATTGTTCGTCGAGAGTTTGAACAAAGTAGCGCCAATACCTATGTGCCATCTCTTTCTTGCAGAACCATCGTATATAAGGGTATGTTCCTGGTAGGTCAGCTTCGAACCTTCTTTACCGACCTCTTGGATAAGGAGTATGAGTCTGCCATCGCTATGGTGCATTCCAGATTCTCCACCAATACCATGCCAAGCTGGAACAGAGCACACCCCAATCGTTTCATCGTCCATAACGGTGAAATCAATACCATCAAAGGTAACGCAGATAAGATGCTGGCTCGTGAAGAGACCATGCATACAGACCGCTTTTCTGCAGAAGATATGACCAAAGTCCTCCCTGTCATTTCTCAGAGCGGTTCTGACTCTGCGATGCTTGATAACGTACTGGAATTTTTGGTTATGAGTGGTATGGAACTTCCACTTGCTATGACCATCATGATTCCGGAACCTTGGACACACAATGATACTTTGACCCAGGAAGAACGCGACTTCTATCAATACTATGCTACCATGATGGAACCATGGGACGGACCGGCATCTATCCTGTTCTCCGATGGCGATGTCATGGGAGCAATCCTGGATCGAAATGGTCTACGTCCATCCAGATATTATCTGATGGATGATGGCAGACTGATTCTTTCTTCCGAAGTAGGTGCCCTTCCATTGGATGAAGCACACGTGTTGAAGAAAGAAAGACTTCATCCCGGTAAACTCTTGCTCATCGATACCAAGCAAAAGAAAGTATTCCAGGATGCAGAATTAAAAGAAAAATATGCCATCCAGAAACCATACGGTGAATGGTTGGATTCTAAATTGACACAGCTGGCGGACATCAAAATCCCAAATAAAAAGGTACCGCAGATTCTGGAAGAGGAGCGTAAAAAACTCCAGAAAGCTTTTGGATACAGCTGGGAAAACTATCATGACAGTATTTTGAACATGGCGTTAAATGCCACAGAGACTATCGGCTCTATGGGTGTAGATACCCCGATTGCAGCCTTGTCTGATGAGTATCAGCCGTTGTTCTATTATTTCAAACAGCTTTTTGCACAGGTTACCAATCCGCCTATCGATGCACAGCGTGAAGAAATCGTCACCAGTCGTACCGTCTATGTGGGTAAAAACGGTAATCTCCTGGAAGAGAAGCCGGAGAACTGTCAGGTACTGAAAATCAACAATCCGATTCTGTCGGATTTGGACCTTTTGAAAATTGAAAACATGAAGCAGGAAGGCTTTCGTGTAGCCAAAGTATCTATCCTCTTCTACAAGAGTACGCCTATGAAACGTGTACTGGATCATCTCTTCGTAGAAGTAGACAGAGCCTACAAAGAAGGAGCCAATATCCTGATTCTTTCTGATAGAGGTGTGGATGAAAACCATGTAGCCATCCCATCCCTTTTGGCTGTAGCAGCAGTGCATAAACACCTGGTAGAAACCAGAAAATGCACCGCAATGAGTCTCATCCTGGAGTCCGGTGAGCCGAGAGAAGTGCATCATTTTGCAACACTCCTTGGCTTTGGTGCCAGTGCAGTGAATCCATACCTGGCCCATGCTACTATCGCAGAGTTGGTAGAAGAGGAACTCTTAGACAAAGACTACTATGCAGCTGTAAATGATTATGATAATGCGGTACTTTTCGGTATCGTAAAGATTGCTTCCAAGATGGGTATCTCCACCATCCAGTCCTATCAGGGTAGCAAGATTTTCGAAGCTATCGGTATCTCTGATGAAGTCATAAATGCATACTTCCCGGGTACTGTAAGCCGTGTAGGTGGTATCACATTAGCAGATATCGAAAAGGCAGTGGACAGACAGCATACTCGCGCCTTTGATCCACTGGGACTGCCATCCAATCTGGAACTTTCTGCTACCGGTAGACATAAGAGTAGAAGCCAGGGTGAGCATCACAGATATAATCCGCAGACCATCCATATGTTGCAGGTAGCCACCAGAGAAGGTAGCTATGAGAAGTTCAAACAGTACACCCAGATGGTGGATGCAGAGCAGACCGGATATTTGCGAAGCCTCTTAGACTTTGCTTATCCGGAAGCCGGTGTTCCACTGAATAAAGTGGAATCAGTAGAATCCATCGTACAGAGATTTAAAACAGGAGCCATGTCCTATGGTTCCATTTCCGAGGAGGCCCATCAGACTTTGGCCATCGCCATGAACCACCTGCATGGTAAATCCAATAGCGGTGAGGGTGGTGAAAGCGAAGAGCGTATGGCTTCTGTAGGCACCAAAGAAGATAAGAACTCTGCCATCAAACAGGTGGCCAGTGGACGATTCGGTGTCACCAGTAAATACCTGGTCAGTGCAAAAGAAATCCAAATCAAAATGGCACAGGGTGCAAAACCCGGTGAAGGTGGACATCTGCCCGGTAAAAAGGTATATCCGTGGATTGCTAAAACCAGACATTCCACTCCTGGTGTGAGCCTCATCTCACCACCACCGCACCATGATATCTATTCCATCGAAGATTTGGCACAGCTGATCTACGACCTGAAATGTTCCAACAAGAATGCCAGAATCTCTGTGAAACTGGTATCCGAAGCGGGTGTAGGTACGGTAGCAGCCGGTGTAGCAAAGGCAGGTGCAGGTGTCATCCTGATCTCCGGCTATGACGGAGGTACCGGTGCAGCACCGCTATCCTCTATTCACAATGCAGGTATGCCTTGGGAACTGGGCTTAGCTGAGACCCATCAGACCCTGGTAGCCAATGGCCTGCGTAATCAGGTGGTCATCGAAACAGATGGTAAGCTCATGAGTGGTAAGGATGTCGCCATCGCAGCCATCCTGGGTGCAGAGGAGTTTGGGTTTGCCACAGCGCCACTTGTAACCATGGGTTGCGTGATGATGCGTGCCTGTCAGTCAGATACCTGTCCAATGGGTATCGCCACCCAGAATCCGGAACTGAGAAAGCGTTTTGCAGGAAAGCCGGAATACGTAGAGAATTTCATGAAGTTCATCGCAGAAGAACTCCGTGAAATCATGAGCAAACTGGGTGTCACAAAAGTAGAAGAATTAGTAGGTCGTACCGACCTTTTGAAGCAAAGAGAAGTGCTGCAGGTAAAAGAAGAGAAGCTGGACCTGTCCCGTATCCTGATGCAGGATAAAGCAGAGGACGGATTTGTATTAGCACATAGTCCTGAAGCAACTTATGATTTCAAACTGGAAACCACCAAAGATGAAAGCGTGCTGCTGACATCCAAGGAGATTCAGAAAGCCATCAAAGATGGTAAGAAAGCATCCCTGGAGATGAATATCACCAGTACAGACCGTACCTTTGGTACTTTGTTAGGTGCGGAGATTACCAGAAATCACTTAGATGGTTTAGACGAGGACAGTATCCGAATCCATTGTCATGGAGCCGGTGGACAGAGCTTCGGTGCATTCATTCCAAAGGGACTTACCCTGCAGTTAGAGGGTGATAGCAATGACTACTTTGGAAAGGGACTTTCCGGTGGTAAGCTCATCGTTTCTGCACCAAAAGAAGCCACTTATGATCCACATGAAAACATCATCATCGGTAACGTGGCCCTCTATGGTGCTACCAGCGGTAAAGCCTTTATCGCCGGTATGGCAGGTGAGAGATTTGCTATCCGTAACTCCGGCGCCATCGCTTGCGTAGAAGGCGTGGGCGAACATGGATGTGAATACATGACAGGTGGCGTGGTAGTCATCCTAGGTAGCACAGGCAAAAACTTTGCGGCCGGTATGAGCGGCGGTATCGCTTATGTCTTAGATGAAGACAACAAGCTCTATAAGAACCTGAACAAACAGTTAGTCAGCATGGAAAGCATCCAGCTGAAGAATGATAAAGCAGAATTGAAAGCAATTCTGAAAGAACACGTAGCAGCAACCGGTTCTCAGAAAGCAAAAGAAGTCCTGGCAGATTTCGACAGATACGTAGGTCTCTTTAAGAAAATCATTCCGGTAGATTATCGTGAAATGATGAAAGAAATCGTCAAGTTCGAAGATCAGGGCGCAGATGCAGAAACCGCAAAGATTGAAGCATTCAAAGCTTTCGTGGGAGGTAAGTAAACATGGGTAAAACAACAGGTTTTCTGGAATATGCCAGAGTGGATGGTCACGTCCGTAGTGAGGCAGAACGAGTAGAAGACTTCAAAGAATTTCATGACAGCCTCCCTCTAAAGGAGCAGTTTAAACAAGCGGCCAGATGTATGGACTGTGGTGTGCCGTTTTGCCAAGCAGGTACTATGATTGCCGGTATGGCATCCGGTTGCCCGCTGCACAATCTGGTGCCGGAAGTCAATGATCATGTCTATCGTGGAAGGATGGAGGAAGCCTATAAGAGACTTTCTATTACCCATCCTTTCCCGGAATTTACCAGTAGGGTATGTCCGGCACTGTGTGAAAATGCCTGCACTTGTGGCTTACATGATAAGCCGGTAGCTACCAAGGCAAATGAGAAAGCCATCATCGAGTATGCTTATGAGCATGACCTGGTAAAAGCAGAGAAGCCGGCAGTTCGTACCGGCAAGAAAATCGCTGTCATCGGTAGTGGTCCTGCAGGTTTATCTGCAGCAGAGTATTTGAGCCGTAGAGGACATGATGTGACAGTATATGAGAGACACGACAGAGTGGGTGGTCTCTTACGTTATGGTATCCCAAATATGAAACTGGATAAGTTCGTCATCGACCGTAGAGTGGCTCTGATGGAAGAACAAGGTGTCAGATTCCTGACAGGAGTAGATGTAGGTCGTGATATCAGCGCCAGCGAACTTTTAAAGGAGTATGACCGTGTCATCCTTGCTTGTGGTGCTTCTCACCCTAGAGATATCACTGCACCCGGACGAGATGCTGCGGGAATCTACTTTGCAGTAGACTTCCTTTCTCAGGTGACCAAGAGACTTTTAGACAGCAGCTTCCATGAAGTACCTACGGATTTGGCCGAAGGCAAAGATGTCATCGTCATTGGTGGCGGTGATACCGGCAATGACTGTGTGGGAACTTGTATCAGGTTGGGTGCAAAATCCGTGACACAATTGGAAATGATGCCGAAGCCGCCCTGCGAGAGACTTGCTTCCAATCCGTGGCCGGAATGGCCTAGAGTCTTAAAAACAGACTATGGTCAGGAAGAAGCCATATGGAAATTTGGGGATGATCCTAGAGTCTATCAGACCACGGTAAAGGAGTTCATCAAAGACAAAAAGGGTAACCTGAAAGAAGTGGTGCTGGTATCCTTGGAAGGCAAGAAGGATGAAAGGACCGGCAGAATGCAGATGGTACCGGTAGAAGGCAGTGAAAAGAAAGTGCCTGCCAGTCTGGTGCTCATTGCAGCAGGCTTCCTTGGAAGCGAGCAATACGTGGTAGATGCCTTTGGCGTAGAAGTGGACGGCAGAACCAACGTAAAGACAAATCAAGGTCGTTATGAGACCTCAAAAGAAAAAATCTATACTGCTGGGGATATGCATAGAGGACAATCCTTGGTAGTATGGGCTATAGAAGAAGGCAGAGAGGTAGCCAAGGCAGTGGATGAATCCCTCATGGGCTACACCAATCTCTAGGAGTAAATATGGTAACCATTAATGAGAATTATTTGAAATTACCCGGTAGTTATCTCTTTTCAACTATTGGCAGAAAGGTAAAAGAATATGGCGAGGCCCATCCGGAAGCAGATATCATCCGCCTTGGTATCGGGGATGTTACAAAGCCTATAGCACCAAGCATCATCAAAGCACTCCATGGTGCTGTAGATGAAATGGGACAGGAAGACACCTTCCGTGGCTATGCACCGGATCTGGGATATGAGTTCTTAAGAGATGTCATTGCGCAAAAGGATTACAAGGAGCGTGGATGTGATATTCAGGCAGATGAAATCTTTGTATCCGATGGAGCCAAGTCGGATTGCGGTAATATCCAAGAAATCTTTGGGTTAGATAACAAAATCGCAGTATGTGATCCGGTGTATCCGGTGTATGTGGACTCTAATGTCATGGCAGGTAGAACCGGCGAATACGATGCAGACTTGCAGAGGTTCAAAGGTGTGGTCTATATGCCTTGCCTGGAGGAAAATGGCTTCATGCCGGAGATTCCTACTGAGGTACCGGATCTGATTTATCTTTGCTTCCCCAATAATCCTACGGGAGCAGTTATGAAAAAAACGGATTTACAAAGATGGGTAGACTATGCCAGAGAACATAAGTCAGTGATTCTTTATGACTCTGCCTATGAAGCGTACATCGCAGAAGCAGATGTACCCCATAGTATCTACGAATGCGAAGGGGCACAGGAATGTGCCATCGAGTTCCGGTCCTTCTCGAAGACTGCCGGATTTACGGGACTTCGACTGGGTTATACGGTAGTGCCCAAAGCCTTAAAGGTAGGGGATGTAAGTCTACATAGCTTATGGGCAAGACGTCATGGCACCAAGTTCAATGGCGCACCCTATATCGTACAGCGCGCCGGTGAAGCGGTGTATTCTGCAGAGGGTAGGGCTCAGATTAAGGAGCAGATTGCCTACTATATGGGCAATGCCAAAATCATCCTTGAGGGCTTACAGGCAGCAGGCTTTTCCGTGTCCGGTGGAGTAAATGCACCATATATTTGGCTAAAAACACCAAATACCATGACCAGTTGGGAGTTTTTTGATATGCTGTTAGAGAAAGCAAATGTAGTGGGAACACCGGGCTCCGGATTTGGACCCCATGGGGAACACTACTTTAGATTGACTGCTTTCGGTAGCAGAGAAAACACCATCCGTGCGATGGAACGGTTCAAAAGCCTATAAGTGAGGAGAACTATGGATTACACAATTGAAGAAGTTAGGAAGTACATCGAAGAGGAAGATGTGAAATTCATTAGGCTTGCTTTCAGGGATGCCTATGGCGTACAGAAGAATATTTCTGTTATGCCGGGAGAACTGATGAAAGCCTATGAGGATGGAGCACCCATTAATGCCAGAGCCATAGCCGGCTTTGAGAATTGCCCCTATGCCTCCCTTTATCTGAAACCGGACCTTGCCACCATGTCCATCCTACCTTGGAGACCGGACAATGGGAAAGTGCTTCGTATGTTTTGTAACGTCTATACACCAAATGGCGAGACTTACGAAAATGACACCAGAGGAATCTTGAAAGCAGCACTGGACGAGGCGAAACAGGCAGGCATCAAGTTTAAGTTTGGTACAGAGTCTGAGTTCTATCTTTTTGAAAAAGACGAAAGCGGTAATCCTACTAAGATTCCATACGATCAGGCAGGATATATGGATATCGCTCCTCTTGATAAATGCGAAAATGTGCGAAGAGAAATCAGTCTTACCATTGAACGTATGGGACTGGTGCCGGAACGTTCTCATCATGAGGCGGGACCGGGACAAAACGAAATCGACTTCCACTATGCCACACCCCTGAAAGCAGCAGACCAACAGACTACCTTTAAAATGGTTGTCAGCACCGTGGCGAATAGATACGGTCTTGTGGCAGACTTTTCACCTATGCCACTACCGGATAAGCCGGGCAACGGCTATCATATCAACATCTACGCAGTAGACGCGGAAGGAAATGATATGGTGAAATATGTGGCAGCAGGCATCATCCGCATAATCAAAGAAATCACGATTTTCTTGAATCCAAAGGATGCCAGCTATGCAAGACTTGGCAATGCCATGGCACCGGATAAGGTAAACTGGTCCAGTGCAGGGGAGTCAGAGCTGATACATATCGATACCTACAGGGGACAAACCAGGGTAGAACTCAGATCTCCGGATGCAGAAGGCAATCCCTATTTGGTATATGCCCTTCTGATTCGTGCAGGGTTAGAAGGTATCAGAGAGAAGTTAGAACTTCCAGAAGAGATGGAGCAGAATCCGGAGCTTTTGCCCGGCTCCAGAAAAGAAGCAAGTAAACTGGCATTGCAAAGCGAATTTGTAAAGCAGTTTGTACCGGAAGGACTTTTAACAGAATACACGAAAGCATAGGAGGAAGTTTATGCCGAAAGTAGAAGACATACAGCACTCCATACTGATCGTCTCGGCCTCTGAACAATTCGATGCTATCGTGAAGAAAACGGTGAAGCATTTCCTCACCATCGACGTAAAACGCAGCTGCGCACTGGCGCGCAGAAGCCTTTTGGAAAAGCAATACGACCTGATTCTGATACAGGGCCCGCTGCAGGATGAATCCGGCGAAGAATTCGCCTTAGATGCAGCAGAGCAGGGAGGAGCATCTATCCTCCTAGTACCACCCCAGGATGTGTTCGAAGATGTCCTGGATCAGGTGACAGACAGTGGTATCCTGGTGGTGCCGTATCCATCACCACCGGGCCGTATCGAGAAAGCCATTCGGCTTCTCATTGCTATCCAAACGAAGATGCATCTGCTAAGTAAAAAGGTGCAGTCGGTAGAAGAGAAGATGGAAGAACTGAAAACGGTAAGCAGAGCCAAAATCCTGCTCATGGAGAAAAAACACATGACAGAAGAAGAGGCTCATCGTTACATCGGAAAACAGGCGATGAATAATGGGGTGTCCCGTGGAAACATGGCACTTGAAATCATCGAAGATTTGCAGTAAGATAATGAAAAAATGAAAAGAGAAGAGATTCCACAATGGCGTGGCTAATGGCTTTGCTGTCGTGGGATCTCTTTTTTTTATACAAAAAGGAGGAGAAAACTATGAATGAAGTATTACAGTTAGTGGATGGTGAAGTATTCGCCGTCTGGTTCCTAATCGGAGCTGCTTTGGTGTTTTGGATGCAGGCCGGTTTCGCTATGTGCGAGGCAGGTTTTACCAGAGCAAAAAATGCAGGTAACATCATCATGAAGAACCTGATGGACTTTTGTATCGGTTCTGTTATGTGGTTCATCTGTGGTGCATCCCTTATGCTTGGTGAGAATGTATTAAATGGTTTTGCAGGAGGCCTGACCTTTGATGTATTCTCCGCTTATCAGAATTTTGATTATTCTGCCTTTGTATTTAACTTGGTATTCTGTGCTACCACAGCTACTATTGTATCCGGTTCTATGGCAGAGCGTACCAAGTTCTCCAGCTATTGTATTTACTCTGCAATCATTTCCGCTATCATCTATCCAATCGAAGCACATTGGACATGGGGCGGCGGCTTCCTAGCAGACTGGGGATTCCACGATTATGCAGGTTCTAACTGTATCCACATGGTAGGTGGTATCTGTGCACTGGTAGGTGCTTGGATCCTGGGGCCTCGTATTGGTAAATTTGATAGAGACAAATCCGGTAAAGTGACAAAGGTAAATGCTTTCCCTGGTCACAACTTAGTTATCGCAGCACTTGGCGTTTTCATCCTTTGGTTTGGGTGGTATGGTTTCAATGGCGCAGCGGCTACAGATGTACCGACTCTCGGTTCTGTTTTCCTCACAACTACTGTAGCGCCCGCCGTAGCCACCGTAGTATGTATGATTTTCACATGGATTAGATATGGTAAACCTGATGTATCTATGTGTCTCAACGCTTCCTTGGCTGGTCTGGTAGCAATCACTGCTCCTTGTGATGTAACAGACTGTGCAGGTGCAGCTATCATCGGTGTGGTAGCAGGTCTCCTGGTTGTATTTGGTGTATGGTTCAATGATCATGTAACTCACGTAGATGACCCTGTAGGTGCTGTAGCAGTGCATATGTTCAACGGTATCTGGGGTACTATCGCAGTAGGTCTTTTCGCTACTGAGACAGCTCCCGGTTTTGCCAGTGCAGGCATCAAAGAAGGTCTCTTCTATGGTGGTGGTTTTGCTCAGCTTGGTATTCAGGTAGTAGGTATGCTGCTTACTGCACTTTGGACTACTGTAACTATTTTTATCCTGTTCAAATGTATCCAGAAGACCATCGGCCTTCGAGTATCTGAAGAAGAGGAAATCGTAGGTCTTGATTCTACAGAGCATGGTCTTCCATCTGCATACTCCGGTTTCGCTATCATGGATGTTGCCGGTGCTATGACTGTATCTGCAAATGAGAACACCAACTTAGGAACATCTGATTTTGAAGAAGCTTCTCAGGCTAAGAGAGATGCAGCAGTTCCTGTTATCCGCGAGGATCTCTCCATGGTAGATGATTTGACCAGTGGTATCCACAAAGTAGTCATCATCGCAAAACTGTCCAGATACGATAAACTTCGTAAAGCCATGAATGACCTTGGCGTAACCGGTATGACGGTAACCCAGGTTATGGGTTGTGGTATACAGAAAGGCGCCGGCGAGAAATACCGTGGTGTTGAAATCGATGCCACCTTACTTCCAAAAGTAAAATTGGAAGTCGTAGTCAGCGCTATCCCTGTAGAAAAAGTCATCGAAACCGCGAAGAAAGTACTGTATACCGGTCATATCGGTGATGGTAAAATCTTTGTATATCCTGTCAGCAAGGTAGTAAAGATTCGTACAGGTGAAGAAGATTTTGATGCATTACAGGATGTAGAATAAGAAAAACCCATTAAAGTAGTCGGAATTACTTGATAATCTGCTTGATTTTTTGTACTCTAGTGTAGAGCAGATTGGAGAGTAAGATATATGGGTATCGTGAAAGAGAACCTTTCTACTGAATTGCAAGAAAAGCTGACAAGGTTGGAAGAGTATATCAGAGGACTTGGAAGCCTTGCAGTTGGATTTTCCGGAGGCGTAGATTCTTCCCTTCTTTTGGTAGTGGCAGCGAATGTCTTAGGAGATAAGGCTATGGCCATCACAGGAGTGGATGCATCCATTCCGGAAAGAGAGCTAAAGGAAGCGAAAGAGTTTTGTAAAGAGCGAGAGATTCGTCATATCATCTGTAAAGTGAATCCTATGAAGGAGGAAAGCTACCGTCACAATAGTCCGGATCGTTGCTACTTCTGCAAACATGGTATCTTTACAGAGATTAAGAAAATCGCTGCAGAAAACGGTATCGAGTATGTGGCAGAAGGCTCTAATATGGATGACCTTGGTGATTATAGACCGGGGCTGAAAGCCGTAGAAGAGTTATCTGTAAAGAGCCCACTTCGAGAAGCAGGGCTTACGAAGCAGGATATCCGTGAAATCTCTAAGGCACTAGGTCTTCCTACCTGGAGTAAGCCGGCTTATGCATGTCTTGCTTCCAGATTTGTCTACGGAGAAGAGATTACAGAAGAAAAGCTTCGCATGTTAGATCAGGCTGAGCAATTCCTGATCGAGCAGGGCTTTCTAGAAGAAAGAGTCCGTATCCATGGGAATATCGCCAGAATTGAAGTCCCTGCAAAGGATATTGAACGACTTGCCTCAGAAGAAATCAGAGAAGCAGTCTATGAGAAATTCAAAGCTCTTGGCTTTATGTTCGTCACCATCGACATGAAAGGTTATAAGATGGGCAGCATGAATGCAACCCTGCAGAAAGCCAAATAGTAGTAGAAAGGTTTTTAGTTTTACATGTTAAATCAGTTTTCCAGAACACAATTATTATACGGAGAAGAAAACATGGGGAGGCTTGCAGCCTCCCGTGTTGCTGTCTTCGGGATTGGCGGCGTAGGTGGCTACGTGGTAGAAGCCCTTGTAAGAAGTGGCGTAGGGGCCCTGGATCTTATCGATGATGATAAGGTATGCCTTACCAACTTAAATCGTCAGATTATCGCCACCAGAAAGACCGTAGGCAAGTATAAAGTGGATGTGGCAGAAGAAAGGGTACATGACATCAACCCGGATTGCCAGGTAAGAACCTATAAGACCTTTTATCTGCCTGAGACACAGGACCAGTTCGATTTTACAGAATACGACTACGTGGTAGATGCCATCGATACGGTGACAGGAAAACTGGGTATCATCATGCAGGCCAAGGAAGCAAATGTACCTGTGATTTCCGCCATGGGAGCAGGCAATAAACTAAATCCTGCTATGTTCGAGGTGGCCGATATCTATGATACTTCTGTATGCCCTTTAGCAAAGGTCATGCGTAGAGAGTGCAGAAAAAGAGGCATTGAGTCTTTGAAGGTGGTGTACTCCAAAGAGGAAACTACAAGACCACTTGAGGATATGTCTATTAGCTGCAGAACAAATTGTATCTGTCCTCCGGGGGCTGAACATAAGTGTACCCAGCGTAGAGATATACCGGGCTCCACTGCATTTACCCCATCCGTAGTGGGACTTATCATTGCAGGAGAAGTCATCAATGACCTGACAAAGAGTACAAAAGCATAGAGATTATTTAGCGGACCCATAGTGGTCCGCTTTTTGCTTGTGCACAATGGTAATTTGACTTTACCCAAAAGTTAGCGTAAACTAACCAGCATGAAATCGAATTTGAGGTTCTAAACTACAAATTCGGTGGAAGTGAGGAGGATGTGTAAGTATGGAGAAATTTTTGGAAATCAAAGACTTGAAGAAAAGCTTTGGTAGTGGCGAAGCAAAGCAAGACGTACTTCGCGGTATGGATTTTACAGTAGAGAAGGGAGAGTTTTGTGTTCTGCTTGGTCCTTCCGGTTCCGGCAAATCCACACTGCTTAATATTATCGGTGGCATCGATACACCGGATTCCGGTTATGTCAGCATTCACGGAGATAAGCTGGAAGATATGAATGAGAAGCAGCTTACCCTATATCGCAGGAAACATTTAGGATATGTATTCCAAATGTATAACCTGATTCCCAACCTGAATGTAAAGGAGAATATCGAGGTAGGTGCTTACCTGTCCGACCATCCACTGGATGTGGAGGAAGTTATCACCACACTTGGCCTTCAGGATCATAAGTATAAATATCCTAATCAGCTTTCCGGTGGACAGCAGCAGAGAGTATCCATCGGCAGAGCGGTGGTAAAGAATCCGGATATCCTTATGTGTGATGAACCAACAGGTGCGCTGGATTATAAGACCTCTAAAGAGATTCTGGCACTGATTGAAGATTGTAATAAAAAGTATGGCAGTACCATCATTATGGTTACCCATAATGAGGCCATTAAATATATGGCAGACCATGTGATTAAACTAAGAGATGGTGTGGTTCGCCATAATGATATCAATACAAATAAAATTCCGGCAGATCAGCTGGATTGGTAAGGGGGCGATGGTATGAAAAATCCTCTTATCAAGAGAATTCCAAAAGAACTTGCCTCAGATTGGCATAAGTACCTGGTCATCATCGTCTTCATGGTAATGATGATCGGCGTCATTTCCGGCATGTATGTGGGACATGACAGTATGCTGTATTCTGTCAATGCCGGTAGAGAAGAGCTGAATATCGAAGACGGTTCCTTTGAACTAAAGAAGAAAGCTTCTAAGGAACTGCTGGATGATATCTGCACCGGCGAGATGGCAGATGTCCGCAGCTACTTTATCGAGAAGGGAACTAAAGAGGCGGATAAAGAAGTGGCAGATGCCATCGAAGAAGAATTGCAGGAAGAAGTGCGGGCAGCAATTGAAGATGGTGTGAGAGCACAGTGTGAAGCTTATGGAATCACCGACGAAGAGATGATACAGACGCAAATCGATACGGTGATGCAAGATAGCTTTGAAGAAGCATTGGAAGAAGCCAGAAATTCAGAGGAATTTAAGCAGGCGGTAGAGGATGCGTACAAAGAAGCACACGATACCGTGGTAGAAGAAGTAGACAAGGAATGGAACAAGACAGAGAAAAAGTATCATCTGGATGAAGCCTTTACTCCGGTTACCTTAAAGGTTTATGAGAACTTCTATAGAGAAGTGGCAGAGGATAATAATCTGGATGGTACAAGGGATGCCACAGTTCGTATTTTCAGAAGCGATGATGAAATCGACAAAGCCAGTTTCAATGCAGGTAGAGCGCCTAAGACAGAGACAGAAATCGCCATCGACAGAATGCATGCTGATAATGTAGGCGTTACGATTGGAGATACCATACGAGTAGGGGGCAGGGACTACGAAATCGTAGGACTTTTATCCTACGTGGATTACCTGACTTTACATGAGAAAAATACAGACTTTATGTTTGATGCCTTTGGCTTTGATGTAGCCATGGTGACACCGGAAGCCTTTTCTCAAATGAAAGCCAGAGTGCATTATAACTATGCTTACCAGTATGATACAAAGCCGGAAGACAAGGTAGCGCAAAGCGATTATGCAGATGCTGTATTAAAGTCTCTGATTACCCAGACATTGGTGTATGATAACGAAATCGAAGATTTCCTGCCGGAGTATCTAAGACAGGCAAGTAAATTTGCACCATCTGATATCGAGGGAGACTCTGCAGCTACCAGTATCTTGTGTTATATCCTGATTGGTGTCATTGCCTTTATATTTGCCATTACTATCGGCAATACCATTGATAAAGAGGCAGCAGTCATTGGTACTTTAAGAGCATCCGGCTATAGTAAGCAGGAGCTTGTGGTACATTACATGTCCATGCCTGTGATTGTGACGATTATCGGTGCCATTATCGGTAATGTACTGGGCTATACCGCATTTCGCAGCATTGCAGTGAACCTTTATTATAACAGTTACAGTTTGCCTACCTGCCACCTGGTATGGAGCAAGACAGCACTGATCAAGACCACGATTATTCCGCTTTTATTGATGTTTTGCATTAACCTTTATGTCATCGTAAAGAAAATGCAGCTTAGTCCCCTTCGCTTCTTGCGTCACGACCTGACAAAGAATAGAAGAACCAAGGCAAGACGGTTACCCAGATGGTCTTTCCTCAGAAGATTTAGACTGAGAATCCTATTCCAGAATATGCCAAATTACGCAGTGCTTATCTTTGGCGTCATCTTCATTGAACTGATGCTGTGCTTTGCATTCGGTCTTCCAGATTCTTTAAATCACTATGGGGATAAAGCACCGGATATGATGTTTGCCCCGTATCAATACATGCTGATGGATTATCAGGATGAGGACGAACAAATTATTGATACAAAGGAAGCTTCGGCAGAGCGATTTCTTGCCAAATCTCTTTTGTATCCAAGAGATGCAGAGGGACTGTTTGCCGGCAGAGGCAGTGGCGGTGATGAAACTGTTACTATATATGGCATCACGCAGGATAGTGACTACGTGAAACTGCCACAGGGAGCAGGAGAAAAGGTATACTTGTCCAGTGCCTTTGCTACCAAGTATGGAATAGAGGTAGGAGATACCATTACCCTAAGAGAAGAGTATGAGAACCAGTCCTATGAATTCCAGGTAGGGGGAACAGTAACCTATGATGGCGGCATTGCAGTATTTCTGGATAGCGATTCTTTTAGAAAGGTATTTGATTTAGAAAAGCAGGAGTTTAGCGGATATTTCTCCCGTCAGGAGATTACGGATATCGATGAGAAGTACATCGCCACAGTGATTACGGCAGAGGATATCATGAAGGTGACCAATCAGCTGATGCACTCCATGGGAGGCTTTATGGATGTGTTCCGTTATGCACTTGTTATTATGGCAGCAGCGTTAATTTATCTCCTTGCTAAAATCATCATTGAGAGAAATGAACAGTCCATTTCCATGGTAAAAATCCTGGGCTTTCAAAATGGTGAAATCGGAAGACTTTACATCATTCCCACAGCTATCGTGGTAGTGGTTACTTCTATCGTAGGATTTGCGGTAGGTTACTACTTGATGGTTTGGGTATTCCATGTGTTTATATTACAAATGGATGGATACTTTGCGTATTACATGAAGCAAAGCTCCATGATTTTGTCTGTGGTATATCTCCTGGTGGGATATGCAGCGGTGTCTTTGGTGGATTACATTCGAATCAAGAGAATTTCTCTGGATGTGGCGCTAAAGAATGTAGAATAAAAGAAATAGAGAAAAGGGCAGTTTCCTCCATGAGGGACTGCCTTTTTTGGTAGATAGAACCTATCTTGCGGGATAAGGATTTGCTATAATAAGTTAAAAACTTCCGCAGGAGAAACACATGAATCATGTATGGGGCATCCTTGCTCATGTAGATGCAGGGAAAACCACCCTTTCTGAATCGATTTTATATACAGCAGGACAGCTTGCAAAGACAGGACGCGTTGATCACGGAGATGCCTTTTTAGATACAGATAGCCAGGAGAAAAAGAGAGGTATTACCATCTTTTCCAAACCCGCGGTATTTACGTATCAGGATGCACAGATGACACTCCTAGATACTCCCGGGCATGTGGATTTTGCCACAGAGACAGAGCGTGCAGTATGGGCTCTGGATTATGCCATATTATTGATTTCCGGTACGGATGGCGTCCAGGCACATACCAAGACTCTTTACCGTATTCTGAAAAAGCATCATGTGCCCACAGTCATCTATATCAACAAAATAGATATGGAAGCGGCTTCCGTAGATCGCTGCATGACAGAATTGAAAGAACTTATATCTGACCGATGCGTAGAGGCAATGGATGACGAAGGCATGGCTACGGCAGAGGAAGAAGCCATGGAGGAGTATCTGGAAAAGGAATCTTTATCCGGAGAGACGAAGTGCAGATTATTTCAGGAAAGAAAAGTGTTTCCTGTATTTACAGGTTCTGCTTTAAACAATAAGGGAACAGAAAAACTTCTGGACTTCATGGCAGAAGTAGGAAAGTATCGCGAAACAAACATAGGAATACAGACAAAACAATCCGGAGGTGGCTTTGCAGGGCGTATCTACAAAATCGAGCGTTTGGGAGTAGATGCCAGACTGACTTTTACAAAGATTACCGGTGGAAGCCTGAAAGTAAAGGATGTGCTTCCGGGCGGGGAGAAGATCAATGAAATCAGACTATATTCCGGTGCCAAGTATACGCAAATCGATTCTGCGGCAGCAGGAGATGTGGTAGCCCTTGTAGGTCCACAAAACACCTTCGCAGGACAAGGCCTGGGAGAAGAAGTCGGGAGGCCGGACCTGAGCCTGGCGCCGGTTCTGAGTTATAAGCTTCGCTTCTTGGATGATACGGTACCGAAGCTTGCGTATCCGAAGCTTCTTGCTTTAAATGAAGAAGACCCTTCTTTACACGTGACGTGGGACGAAGCCTTGCAGCAGATCAAGATGACATTGATGGGGCAGGTACAGACTGAAATTCTGATAGAGCGTATCCAGAGTGAACTGGGCTATCAGGTAGCCTTTGAAGAGGCAGACGTACTATACAAGGAGACTATCGCTGCGCCTGTAGAAGGAGTGGGACATTTTGAGCCTCTTAGACATTATGCAGAGGTGCACCTTTTGATAGAACCTCTTCCGGCAGGAAGTGGTGTGCAGACGGCAACAGATGTGTCTACAGATGAACTTGCTCTAAATTGGCAAAGGCTCATCGAAACCCATATCCTGGAAAAAGAGCATGTGGGTACAGCCATAGGTGTGCCTTTGACGGATGTGAAATATACCATCGTGGGAGGTAGAGCCCATATGAAGCATACAGAAGGTGGTGACTTTAGAGAAGCAACCTATCGTGCTATCAGGCAAGGCCTGATGGAAGCAGGGACTGTGATTTTAGAACCTAGCTACCGTTTTGAAATGGTTCTGCCAAGAGAATATGTGGGTAGGGCCATGATGGACATCGAAGCCATGAGTGGCAAGTTCGAACCGCCGGTGGACGAAGGAGACAAGGCTAAAATCATCGGTACAGCGCCGGCTATTGAAATCAAAAACTACAGTGCGAAGCTGGTAACCTATGCAAAGGGAGAGGGAAGTCTTTCTCTTATCTTTGATGGGTATGTGCCATGTCACAATCCGGAAGAAGTGATGATGAAGCATCCTTATGATCCGGAACTGGATGTGAAAAATCCGGCAGGCTCTGTATTCTGTGCTCACGGTGGTTCTGATTTGGTGCCCTGGCAGGAAGTAAAGAATAGATGCCATGTACCATGCCTGGAGGATAAAGGGGAAGAAGAACTTGTGCCCTTGAAGGTACAGAAGATGAGTCATGATAGAGACGAATGGATTTCTCCGGAAGAGGTAGACCGTATCCTGGCAGCAGCCACTCACAGAAATCAGGGAAAGAACCCGAAGAAGGGGTGGCATTATGGAGAGTCCGGTAGAGCAAAGCGTGTAGCTTCCGACTATATCTATACGCCGCCGAAGGAAGGCAAAGCAAAAGAAAAGTACATGCTGGTGGATGGCTATAATCTGATTTATGCCTGGCCGGAATTAAAGGAAGTGCTGGAAGTGAATCTGGATGGTGCCAGAGGGAAGCTTTTAGACATCCTAAGTAACTATAAGGCCATGACAGATTATGAGGTAATTGCAGTCTTTGATGCCTACAGGGTAAAGGGACATAAAGCGGAAGCATCTGATTACCTGAATATCCATCAGGTCTTTACGGCAGAGGCCCAGACGGCGGATGCCTATATAGAGAAGTTCACCCATGAACAGGGGAAAAAGTATGACATTACAGTGGTGACCTCCGATGGCCTTGAACAGGTTATCATCAGAGGCACCGGAGCTAGGCTCATTTCTTCCAGAGAGTTTATAGAGGAAGTAGAGAGAAAAGCAAAAGAGATTAAGGATAGTTTTGGCGTTCTAGAGGAGTGAGGGGAACATTACAATCTGAGAGGAAAGACAACTTATGAGAAAAAACCTGAAACGACTATGTAGCTATTATAAACCGTATATGGGCATCTTCCTGCTGGATTTGTTCTTTGCATTTTTAGCATCTGCCATAGCGCTGGTAATCCCTTTGGTGGTTCGATATATCACTTCCAATGTGGGAAGCATGACACAAACAGAAGCACAGAATCAGATTCTACTGATTGGTGGTGTATTAGTGGTTCTGGTGCTGGTACAGTTTGTGGCTAACTTTTATATCAGTGATATCGGGCATGTGATGGGTGCCAGAATCGAACGAGACATGAGAGCGGAAATCTTTGCCCATTATCAGAAGCTATCCTTTGCCTTTTATGATGAGCAGAAGACCGGACAGCTCATGAGCCGTATTACCAGTGACTTATTCGATATTACGGAACTACTGCATCATGGTCCTGAGAACATCGCCATATCTCTGATTAAAATCATCGGTGCCTTTGTGATTCTTTCCGGAATCAGTGGGTATCTGACGGCAGCAGCCTTTATTCTGGTACCCTTCATGTTTACTTATGCCTATTTCCTGAATAAGCGCATGAAGAGAGCATTCAGACAAAACCGCGTGAAGATTGCGGAAATCAATGCCCAGATAGAGGATAACTTATCCGGGATTCGTGTGGTGAAGTCCTTTGCCAATGAAGAAATTGAAAAAGAGAAATTCAAAGAAGGCAATAACGGCTTCTTAGCAGCTAAGAAAAACAGTTATTTCTACATGGGCTTTTTCCACTCCGGAATGACGGCTTTTACCACACTAATCAATGTGGTGGTTATCATTATCGGTGGTATGCTCCTGGCCAGAAAACTGGTAGTAGTATCGGACTTTGTAGCATTCCTTTTATACATCAACGTGTTTACAGATCCCATCAGAACTCTGATTGATTTTACAGAGCAATTCCAAAATGGATACTCCGGATTCGAGCGTTTTGTGGAGATACTAAATATCGAACCAGATATTCAGGATAAAAAGGGCGCTGTGAAATTAACAGATGTGAAGGGACATGTGGTTTTTGATGATGTATCCTTTAAGTATAACGACACAGCTCATAGAGTACTAAAGCATATCAACTTGGATGTGCCTGCTGGTACTTATGTGGCGCTGGTGGGCTCCTCCGGTGGAGGAAAGACCACATTGTGCAGTTTGATTCCAAGATTCTATGATGTCACCGGTGGCAGTATCAGTATCGATGAGAAAGATATCCGAGATGTGACATTAAAGAGCCTGAGAGACAATATCGGTATCGTGCAGCAGGATGTGTATCTCTTTACCGGAACTGTGCTGGAGAATATCCGCTATGGCAAACCGGATGCTACGGAAGAAGAAATCATCGAAGCAGCCAAATTGGCCAATGCCCACGAATTTATTATGGGACTGCCAAATGGCTATAACACAGATATCGGACAGCGTGGTGTGAAACTGTCCGGCGGACAGAAGCAGAGACTTTCTATTGCCAGAGTCTTTTTGAAGAATCCGCCGATTCTGATTTTTGATGAGGCTACTTCAGCCCTGGATAATGAAAGTGAGAATATCGTAAAAGATTCTTTGGAGAAACTAGCACATAACAGAACTACTTTTGTCATCGCCCACAGACTATCTACCATTAAAAATGCGGAACGTATTTTGGTACTGACAGAAAACGGTATTGAGGAATCCGGTACACACGAGGAATTGATGGAGAAAAATGGAGTCTACGCAGGACTCTACCAGTGGGCTAAATAGTCCCTGGAGTGGTCCCTGGGGGTGGTCCCTGGGGGTGGTCCCTTGGGGACGGGGTTAGGGGTTCAAAATTCGGACTAAGAAAAAATAGGAATGTTTAGAAGACTGGAATGATTATAAATACAGGACAGCGCACCGATATTCCAGCATTTTATGCGGAGTGGTTCGCAAACCGTTTAAAAGAAGGATTCGTCTGCGTACGAAATCCATATAATGAGAATCAGGTGAGCAGATATCGCCTTGATCCATCGGTGGTGGATGTGATTGGCTTTTGTACCAAGAATCCGGCACCGATGTTTTCTTACATGGATCTGCTAAAAGACTACGGGCAGTACTGGTTTGTCAGTATCACGCCTTACGGTCGCGATATCGAGCCAAATGTGAAAGATAAGCATCAACTAATTCGTGATTTTCAGCAGTTATCGAAAACTGTTGGTATAGATTCTGTGGGGTGGCGTTATGATCCGATTCTTTTATCGGAGAGATACTCCATAGAGTATCATAAACATGCTTTTGCGCAGATTGCGGAGGCTTTGGATGGATATACGAAGACAGCGGTGATTAGCTTTATTGATTTATACCCGAAGGTAAGACGCAATTTTCCGGAAGCGAGGGAAGTGCCCGGGGAGGAGCGAATTGCTTTGGGCAAAGAACTGATTTCGCTTGCATCAAAGCATCATATGGTGGTGAAACCTTGCGCAGAAGGAGATGAACTAGCACCCTACGGAGCGGATTGTAGTGGATGTATGAAGCTTAGTGATTACGAGACTGCTATCGGTGCACGGCTAAATGCACCAAAGAAGAAGGGGGCTAGGGCAGAATGCGCCTGCTATCTGTCCTGTGATATCGGTGTGTACAATACTTGTAAACATCTATGTCGATATTGCTATGCCAATGCAGAGAATTCTTTGGTTATGGAGCTTAGCAAGCAACATGATCCGAAGTCACCTTTTTTAATAGGCAATTATATGAAAAACGATCAGATTCATGACGTACCACAGAAATCATGGATTGACCGCCAACTTCGGTTGCCAATATAGAAAATGGTCCCATGGGGACGGGGTTAGAGGTTCAGAAAAGAAATATGTTGTATATAAAAAGTATATCAATCCCGAATGTAAATCCCTATAAGGATATAGGGTTCCAAGGGTTTAACAATCGATTTTATTATATGGATACTGCTTGGGGCAGACATAGTTGCCCTATCGAAGAAGTAGAGTACGAAGCCTTTTTTGGACAACGCTATAAAAAGGACACGGAGATAGGTTATCTCGTGGATGAAACCTTGGCGAATATTTTGCATAGATTAGGGCAAAGAGACTTCAATTTTATGCAAAAGTTATATTCGGATGCGGAGATGCACTTCGAAGACGGACAAGTTAAATTCACCTATCTTCAGATGTTTCCGAATCCGGATATACAAGGCTTTGACTACGTCTCTAAGACAGATTCTTTCCCTATATCGGAAACCTATCACGCGTATATCAAGGGGTTACGGGAGGCGTATGAGAAGAGTCGTCAGCAGTACATGCAATCAAACCCATGAAAAGGGAAATTTGAAAATCAAAAAGCGGAGACGAAATATGAAACATTTTATATTTAAGAATCAGAAAACGAACAATAATCCAATTGCTCAGGAAATTGGTAATCTAAACATGCTACTTTCTGAACCAACTGCTGCGACTAGGCACAACGCGGATTTTCGTAATCGAAGAATAGATTTTTATTTTGAAGAAGACAAAGTTTTTATAGAAGGATTAGCTGATATTGGTTACACGTTTTGGTTATCAAAGACTGATATTACGGATATTTCGACAAACGCTAAGATATGTCAACATATTTTGCATGATTCTGTCAATGTGTTTTATTCTACAGACAAATATTATGATGGATTAATTAGATTATTTAAGAAATCTATTTTACGCATTGGAGATTCTACAGATCCAAAATGGGCTACTCCATTTGGCACGGATATTGGCGATGATGATAAAACGGGATTATTTATCGCCAAATCTCTGGTTAAGTTTAAAAGTGAAATAGATAAACTGTGTGAAGCGAGAGAAGATGGTGGTAATTATCTTAGCGTCATGCAGGTCATTTTGGAACATTTATCCAAGAGAACGGATGATCCGATATTGGATTATACTACTGCTGCACCATGGATTAAAATCATGGAGGACGAAGACTACCTTCTGTGTTCAAAGAACGACCAGATTCGAGAGTTATATTTGCAGTTAAAAAAACAGTACAGAGATCTTTATAACAGGTATATGACAGAGGTACGTTAGTCGGGCGATTCTGCAATTAAGGAGTACGTAGAGAACCTTTTGGGGACGAATGGAGATAAGGAAATATGAAAAAGTGGTATGACGAAGAATATGAATTTACGATAGAAGTAACAGGCTTTTTGCATGGAGATCATACAGAAAGATATTGTCGTAATGGCGAAGAGATTGGTGATGCGTATAAATGTACATATGGATGTCCTGTTAATGAAGAAGGTTACGGAATCTGTTCAAAGACGATGATGTTGATGTATCCCTTGATGGAAGCTGTAAGAAGCGGTGGCAATCTAACCAAAGTTGGTGGAGATGGGGAATACTCAAAAACTGTTGTGTGCCCGGATGGATGTGTTATCTTCAAACTGACAGCCAAACCATTGGGTAATGAAAACTTCCATACAGGCGGTTTCTGGGATTATCCGGATGAAACGCAGAAATGATATCCAAAAAAATAATTACACTATGAAGGATGCTAACTATGTTATCACAACTATCGAATTATTCATTTCCTATTGCAACTGCGGTTGCATTTTTTCCAAGTATTGTTTGTGTGATTACCATTCCTTTTTTGGTATGGAATTATCGCAAGTACAACGGGCTTTCAGTCATGAGGGCAACAGTCATTTTTTCCTTTATTTTCTATATGATGTGTGCTTTCTTTCTGACACTTCTTCCACTACCCACGATTCAAGAAGTATTAAAGAGAAAACCGGTTCCTTTTAATAATCGCTTGTTCAACAATATTATGTACGTTTTAAAACAAGCGGGATTTATTGCAGGAAATCCTGGCACGTGGTTTAGAGTGGCGAACTGGAAAGCATTCTTTCGTTCCTCTATGCTGTTTCAGATTGTAGCCAATATCGTCATGCAGGTTCCACTGGGTTTTTATCTCAAATACTATTTCAGAGTGAATTGGAAAAAAGCGTTGGGTATCGGCTTTTTGGTGAGTCTTTTTTATGAAATGACACAGTTATCCGGTGTATGGGGCATCTATCCCTATGCTTTCCGTTGCCCGGATGTAGATGATTTGATGAACAATACCTTGGGTTGCATGATTGGATTCTGGATGGCGCCGATTCTGATGAAGCATTTACCTTCCGTAGAAGATATGGATCGCATTGCAGCAAAACGAGGCGAGAAGCTAGGAATCGTTCGAGCTTTCACTGCCTTTTCTGTGGATTGGATGGTATGTAACCTGATCCATTTGGGCATCAATTACGTGGCATATCACTACTTTGAACAGTACATTTTCTCGGACTTATTACAGGTGGAATCCGTGAAACTACTGCTTTTGTTTGCCTATTTCATATTGCTTCCAAGGCACTGGAAGAAGCAGACTATCGGTAATGCATTGGTGAAGGTTAGAATTGTCAGTGACGAGGAAGGCCGTGACACTGTCACCATGAGGGAACTACTGAATCGCAATATTATACTTTACTGGGTGGAACCTGCAGCGGTAATCACTGCAATTGTTTTGATTGTGAATACTGCCATGTGCTACGTGAAGGCAGATGCATCGAACTTGGATCGATTGGTGCTGACGGCAGCATGCCTTATTTTCTTCCCGATTGCTTTTGCGTTACTTCTTAATAGCATATCGAAGAAGGGCGGACTACCGCATAATACTTTTACAAAAACGCATTTGGAATTAGACAGGGAAAGGGAAAAGTAGATGGGAAATACAGTAAGACTTCATAATGAACAGCTAAAGAATTTTTATTTTGGGGCATACAGTTTTCGTGATACGGAAGATGGGTATCTGCAGGCGTATCAGTACTCTGATAAGCAAATGAAATATTTTGAGGGGGCATTTGATTTCTGGTATGATCGCTGCATGGCATCTACGGCAAAGACCATTGAGATGGTGACAGATGCTACGAAACTGTCATTTGATTACAAAATCGTTTGGATAGGGTCTCAGGATTCTATCGAACTTGTTATCGATGGACTAGTGAACCGTATTGTATATGTCAAAGACCTTGATACAACGGGACATATAGAATGGGATTTGCCGGAAGGTAATAAGCGCGTTACAATTTATCTTCCTGCGGATGCTACAGTTCTTTTAAAAGATTTTGAAATCAATGCAGATGCAAAAAGACCGGATAAAAAGGAGAGAGTGCTATGGCTCAGGGATTCTATTACTCAGGGCTATGGTCCATTACGTTCTGCTCAGACATATGTAAGTGTTGCAAACAGGATTCTGGATTATGATGTTATCAATCAGGGAATTGGCGGATACATTTATGATAAGAAATCTTTAATGCCGATGTCCGGTTATGTGCCTGACAAGATTATCGTGGCACTTGGTACCAATAATAATCATGATGCAACAAAGACATCGGATATCACAGAGTACTATGATACGCTGATTGACCTCTATGGAAGAGATATTCCAATTCTTTGTATTTCACCTATCTGGAGAGGCGATAATCCTGCAGATTATGATAATTTCGTGGGATATTGCAACATGATTAAGAAAATTGCCGGCAGCTATAAAAATGTGACGGTTGTGGATGGATTTACACTTGTTCCACATCTGAGTGAGTATTTTCTTGATAATCTTCATCCTAATCTTTTAGGCGCGGAGACTTATGGAAGGAATCTTGCCGAGGTTATCAGAAAAAAGGGTTGGTAGTGGAAATCATGGTTGATTATGATAAAAGAGAAACTATCACGTTAAAAGAACTTTTGCCAAATTGGTGGGGAAAGGAACGATACGCTGAGGTAAAGGAAAACTAACAAATCGGAATTTGTGGAGGAAATATGTATTATCACGCTTCTCCCATTGAAGGGATTATACAATTGGAACCGAGGGTATCAGATCATCATATTCCGCTGGTTTATTTCTCAACGAAAAGAGAAAACACGCTTGTTTACCTTAGTAATGCTATACAGAGGTATTGCAGAGAAACAGGTTTCATTTACGATGGAATCTGGAAGAAATGGGGACCCTACGGTTTTACAAAAGATGGAATTTTTCAATTGCAGGAGTATTATCCCAATGCGCTTGAAAAGACTTATAAAGGTGTCTCCGGATATATATACAGTGCGGAGAGTATTACAGATTCTGGTTTTGAGATTAAAATACCGAATGCAGCTTCCAGCAATGCACCTGTAACAGTAGTAGGGGCAGAGTTTGTTCCGGATGCGTATGGGGCAATTCTTGAGGCAGAAGAAAAAAGGCTTATTGAAATATTGAGATACGAAGAAATGCCTGAGAAGATGAAGGACTGGGTTAGGAAGACTATTCAGCAGGAGTATGAAGAAAATGCAGACCATCCGGAATATCGACATTTTCTGCAAGGAACTTTTTCAGATATTCTAGGATAGTAACAACTTCAAATTTGTAGAGGGTAGACAACATGGAGAGACAGACAACAGAAGTAAAGTTTTATGATTCCGTAGAGGATTCACTATTAAAGTTTGCAGTGATTATCGCAAAGAAGGATGGAAAGTGGGTGCTCTGCAAGCATAGAGACCGCAATACATATGAAGTGCCTGGTGGACATAGAGAGCCAGGGGAAGCAATTATGGATACAGCTAAGAGAGAATTGTACGAGGAAACAGGTGCTATCAAGTATTCGATAAAGCCGATATGCGTTTATTCTGTAACTGCACCGGACAATTTTGATGGAGTAGAGACTTTTGGCGGGCTTTTCTATGCAGACATTCAGGAACTAGAAACAGAACTGCACAGTGAAATAGAGAAAGTATTTTTGTTCGACGACCTGCCAGATCAGTGGACGTATCCGCTGATTCAACCGAAGCTGTTGGAGGAATTCTATCAAAGAGGAATATAGGTGAAACAAGCCGGGATATACATGTGAGTCAAGAGGTAAATATGGATATTTGGGAAAAGTTATATGAAAAAGCAAAGGTGGAATATCATCCAGAGGAGGTATCACCTTTTGTATATGCACATCATGTTGTGTGTGCGATTGAAGCCGAGAATGGCGAGATTTACACAGGTTTCTGCATCGAGAGTTGTAGTGGTGTGATGAATCTATGTGCGGAGCGAGTTGCTGCTCTGAATATGTATTTGAGTAGCGGCCAGACTAGAGTGAAACGACTGATTGCATTTCGCGATGGGGCCCCAAGTGGAGGTGGCAGCGGTATGCCTTGTGGCGCTTGCAGAGAGTTTCTGTATCAGTTGAATGAGGCCAACGAGGATATGGAAATCATGGTTGATTATGAAACAAGAGAGACCATCACCTTGAAGGAATTGATACCGAACTGGTGGGGCAAGGAACGTTACGCAGAAGCAAAGGAATTATAGATTTGGTTTATTAGGGGGAAGGATGAACGCACTTGTTATCAATTGTAGCCCTGTTCGGACAGGCGCAACTGCGGAAATAGTTAAGCTGGTATCGGACCAGTTATCAGTAAAGTACAGTGTAAAAAGTATTTGTATCGATGACTATGCGTTTGCTTTTTGCAGAGGCTGTCGTTCGTGTCACGACACGGCAAAGTGTGTCATGAATGATGCGGCAGTCGTCGAAGAAATCATACATGAGTATGATGAGGCGGATGTGATTGTCTCTGTGTCACCGTCTTATTGGGCGGATGTACCGGGACAGTTCAAGGCATTCATTGATCGATGTACGCCGTGGTGTAATACCCATGAACCGCATGCAACAATTAAGCCTGGAAAGAAGGGCTATGTGATTGCTTTAAGAACCGGACCGAATATGCCGGAGTGTGAGCGAATCATTAGTAGTATCGAGCATTTTTACGGACATCTAGAAATAGAGCGCGTTGGTCATTTGGGTCTTACATCCATCGAATACAAAGAGGATGTAGAACCGAGGAAGCAGGAGATTATTGATTTTTGTAGCAAGATAGTAGGAAATAATGATTGAGATTACGTATTTACAACTCTTTTTACTAATAACGATCATATGGATTATCACTCGTTTAGTTGTAGCTGCTAAAACAAAAGCATTTTCGATTAAGCGAGAACTCCAACTGTTATTGGTTTACGTTTGCATCGTTGTTATATTTCGATTCGTGTATTTTGGATTTCATATTGAGAATGGAAAGATACCAACGTTAAAGATAGGCTTTGGAGATGATAGCCATAATATGATCAGTATCATTCCGTTCTACTTCCTTGTAGATCGATATGATGGCTGGAAGATGAATGTCATCGGTAATATCACGATGTTCATACCGGTTGGAATCGTGTGGCCGATTTGTTTTAAGCAACTCGATACGATTCGAAAAACTATATTCGCTGGTGTGGGCTTTACACTGTTCATCGAGTTGACTCAACTGGTTTGCATTGGACGACATACTGATATCGATGACTTGATTTTGAACACAATCGGTGTAGCAATTGGCGCGTGTATTGTGTTCTTGATTCGGAGGAACAAAGGGAAAGAGCGTTGAGAGAATTTGATTAGTGAATTGGGCTTTGCTGTATACCTTTGACGAGCAAAGAGTTAGCGATTGGATTGAAAGAAATATGAACCGGTATCATAAGAACGGTTTTGGATTGTGGGCTGTTTGTTTGAAAGATAGAGGAGAGATGACAGTCGCATAAATCGCAATTTATGGAGGAAAAATGAAGTATTGGAAGTGGCTAAATCTAATTCCATTGGTATTGTTTATAATTCGGGATATGCTAGGAATGGCAGGTATTAATCCTATATGGCTGCTCGTTGCAGTAGCATTGGCAATTATGAATGTTTTTATGGCAAAAAGTATGTGGGAGTACCTCTTAGCTTCGTTGCTATTGTTGCTGTCGTGTGTTGTTGGAATGATACTTAACACATACTATTACTACTATTTTATAAGTTCGGATTCTGAGACACCTATCGTTGGTGCTTTTGCTGTGATGGTCTATGGAATACTTGTGTTTGTACTGACTGGAGTTGGTGCTGTTATATTAGCTATCAAGAACCGGCAGAAAAAGCATGAATGTAAAGGATGACACATTTCCGGTTTAAAAAGAATTCATGACAGAATGGACGGTGTGTTTATGGATATTGTATATAAAAGATTATGGTAAAATAGTTGGATTTTAACAACCAGACATACCTTGTCCGGTGCATAAATACGGCATTTCTCGCTTTGTGTCGTGGAGATGTGCGGACAGATTTTATAAACTTCAATTATCCAAGGAGAGGAGGTAGGCAAGTAATTGAATCAACAAAAGACCGGTAGATTTTTAAAAGAATTAAGACATGAAAAGAAAATGACACAGGAACAGCTTGCACAGGTTTTTAATGTAAGCTCAAGAACCATATCACGATGGGAAAACGGAACCAATCTACCGGACATTTCATTATTGGTTGAGATTGCAGATTTCTATGATGTGGATGTCAGAGAGATAATTGAAGGAGAGAGAAAAAGCGAGATGATGGATAAAGAAGTAAGAGAAGTGGCCACAAAGATGGCTGATTATGCTAATGAAGAAAAGGGCAAATTGCTTAAGAGTGTACAGATAATCAGCTTTGTGGGGGTATTGGTTTTACTATTATCAATAGGATTACAGACTTATAATATAGAATCAGACCGGATTAACAAAGGAGTGTTGGCTGTTACTTTTATTGCTTTGATAGTAATGGCAATCGTCACACTATATGTGACCGGACTTTTGGAAAAAATAGCCGGAAATAAGAAGCTTGTACGCGGAATAAAGATTGTTACCATAATAGGTCTTGCAGCTGCTTTTTGGCGTGTAATTGTTATGACTGTTATTGTGGGATTTCTGCTGGCTTCCGTGGAGCTATCGCCAATTGAAGAATATGACGATGTGTCCCGTTACAATGAGTTTATGAACTTCTCAAACGGAGCTTATGAAAAGGGCGTGGATACGCAGTGGACCAAGTGGGGAATGGATGAGACCATATGGCCTGCCCAAATAACAGATTCCATGGATGTGGCTGACTTTAAGATGGTCTACTATAACCCGTGGGATGCACAGTATTTAGGATATTTAGTTGTGGATTACTCCGCTGATGCATATTCAGAAGAGGTAGAGAGATTAAAGGAATATGAGTCTACAGAATATTTAGGATATTACTGTGTTGAAGAGGAGAAGACCTATGAGCTTCTTGCAGTAAACGCAGATTCCTACCAAGGTTTTGTGTACGCTCTTACTGATGGCAAAAGCAGAATAATATATGGCGAGCAGATATTTTGTAACTATTTCATGGATCTTGATTATACAAAGTACATTCCGGAAGAGTATTTGCTTGATGGTTTTGATGCTACTACCGAGTCAGATTATTATAAAAAAATGGTTGGTGACAAGTAGGTTACAAATCGGGATTTATAGAGGCAAATTATATTCCAGGATAACTGACGAGGAAAGATGTTTATGTTCAATAAATTCAAATTACGAGGAAATGTTTCGGGAGCTATCCGTTCAGATGATGAGATGGCATCTGTAAATAAAGATGCTGCAGATAATTCTTTTAAAGAACAAAAAAAGAAACTGGATTTCTTTCTGCAACAAAAAGGATTTGTAAAATATAAAATCAATTCTTATGTTAGGAAGAATAATGTTAATGTATTGGAATATATAGACTTGCAAAAAGAACGATATGGATCAAGGACATTTACGGTAAATTATGCGCTGATACCGTTATATGTGACGATTCCTACTTATCATACGATTTAGGTGATAGATTAGGGAAACTAATATGTAATAGAGATGTGTGGTGGGATTACTCTACTGCGGAAATGGCAGAAGTTAGTTTTCAGAATGTAATGGATGCAATCGATAAATTTTTGTTACCATGGTTTGATGAAAGAAATAACAAAGAATCTCTTAAGAAGGAGTTGCTTGAAGAAGAACAAAAACGAAAAAAATATGGCGGTCGGTTATCGGATATTCAACAAACTTGGTTGGATGTTATAGATAGTGAAGATGATTATTCGGACATAATCAGTAGTAATAATGTCACATTCAAGTTGCCGAAGAAATTGCATTAAACCGGAATGTAATCATATAATTTTAAACCTCTATCTTGTTGTAATGAGATAGAGGTTTTTTATATCAAATAAGAAAATGTTATAATAAACAAGACATATAGATGTCGTGTTTGCGATGATATGATTTTAGTGAAGTGAAAGATAATGAAGATAGACAGGCTGATTGGAATTCTTTCTGTATTACTTCAGGAAGAGAAAACTACAGCACCTGAGCTGGCAGAACGCTACGAGGCTATGAAAAAGAACTATGAGAGGGCGTGAAAGATGAAATATCCTTGGATTGAAGAATATCTGATGGAAAAACCAGGTGTTACAAAGGATTTGCAGAAGGATTGGAACTGGATTCGTTTTCAACTTGCGGGAAAAATGTTTGCTGCGATATGCCTTGATGATAATGACAAACCATATTACATCACGCTGAAGCTTGAGCCCATGGAGGGAGAGTTTTGGCGGGGGCAGTATGAAGATATAATTCCAGGGTACTACATGAACAAAGTTCACTGGAATTCTGTTAAAGCAGATGGTGAGGTGCCGGATGATATTCTGATGGATTTGCTGGACCATGCATACCAGATAGTACTTGGAGATTTAAGCAAGAAGAAACAAAAGGAGATATTGGGAGATGGCTTTTGACTATAAAAAAGAGTACAAAGAATTCTACATGCCAAAGGCGGTGCCCACAATTGTTGTAATTCCAAAGATGAATTACATTGCAGTGCGCGGGGAAGGAGACCCAAAGAAATAACTAAATCTGGTAATGTAAATTGGAGGAATGATCATGGAATATATTAGAGTTACCAAGGACAATTTAGAAGAAGAGCATATCTGCTGTGCCATTTCCAATAATAAAGATGTTCAGGTTTCATCAAAGAAAGCCTGGCTTGCAGATAGATTCGATGAGGGACTAGTCTTTTTAAAGAGCGCGGAGCGTGGCAAATGCTTTATTGAGTACATTCCTGCTGAGAGTGCATGGGTCCCTATTGAGGCTGATGGTTATATGTACATAGATTGCCTGTGGGTTTCTGGCTCTTTTAAAGGACATGGCTATTCCACAGAGCTTCTGGATGCCTGTATTGCTGACAGTAAGGAAAAGGGTAGGAAAGGTCTTTGCATTCTTTCTTCAGCCAAGAAAAAGCCATTCCTTGCGGATCCTAAGTTCTTGAAATATAAAGGCTTTGAAGTATGCGATGAAGCTGATAATGGTATTCAGCTTTGGTACCTGCCATTTGATAAGAAGGCTGACAAGCCAGATTTCAAGGAATGCGCCAAGCATCCACACATAGATGAAAAAGGCTATGTGCTATACTACACAAATCAGTGTCCATTTAATGCTAAGTATGTTCCAGTCTTGGAAGAAACAGCTAAGAAGAACAACATTCCGTTCAAAGCAATCAAGATCCAAAGTAGAGACGAAGCCCAGAATGCGCCTACTCCTATTACAACATATTCTTTCTTCTGTGATGGCGAGTACGTGACCAACGAGCAGATGAATGATAAGAAATTCCTTAAGCAGATTGGGAAGTAAGAGTTATAGAGAGACTTTTCATGATTATAATTCGTGATAGTCTCTTTTTTCTTGTGCCCTAATATTGTATCATCAAGGAAACAAGAAATAATTGATTTCTGTAAGACGATTTAATTTCAGTTTTATTGACAAGCATACTAATTCTTATGGAGGTATTATGAACCATGATATGACAGTTCCATGTGAAGAAGGACTGATCAATCTTCGCGTCGGAGCGATTATTATGAAAAACGGAAAAATATTGATGGTGGGAAACGATAGCGCGGATTATCTCTACTCCGTTGGCGGACGTATCAAGTTCGGCGAGACATCCGAAGAAGCTGTGATACGTGAGGTGTATGAGGAGACTGGCGTTAAGCTCGATGTTGATCACTTAGGTTTTATCCATGAGAATTATTTCTATGGAGATGCTGAATCCAATCGTGGTAAGCTTATTTATGAGGTTTCATATTTCTACTATATGAAGGTGCCGGAGGGCTTTGAGCCTGTTTGTATGAGTATGACGGAAGATGACCATGAGGAATTCCTTCGCTGGATAGATGTAAATGATCCCATCAGGTATTATCCTGAGTTTTTCAGAAAAGAGCTATTACATCCGACGGACGGAGTAAAGCATTTTGTGACAGACGAGAGAGTTATATAAAAAGTTAATTAAAGTTTTGAATTCCAGTTTTACAGATCATGACAAATCGAAAGTTGTAAGGATAAGTGTTACACATGGGTATTATGGGATTTTTCAATAAAAAGAAAATTGATAAAACAATAACCAATAAAGAAATCTGTTTTGAAGATGAGTTTACTGATATACAATCAGGTTTAATTTCTCTCTGTTTAGAACTTACAGATAGTCAAGTAGATACGGTTTTTGCATATTGCGGTATCGAGGACCATAGTTTTATGTTTAATTCTTTCTTTGAGAAGGATGGGACAATTCTTTCAGCTAGACAAGCTGCTACAGATGTAAGTTTAGTGAAAGAATTCTTAAGGATTGGTACACATGATTTGGAAAACTTTAAATCAGTCTGCACTAAGTGGAATAAACCAATTCCTAGACAAATTAAAATGATTTATGACGTAAAAACTGGGAAATTTGATGTAAATATCAGTTATGAATCGAGAGTTCCTTATGAATTGGAAGGTGGAAATGTTTTTAAGGAATGGTTCGATAAGGAATTGAGTGAAAGAACTCAGTAACTTCGAATTTATGGATGTCTTGTGAATACAGGTAGTTTCTGGGACTAGCCGGATGAAACGCAGAATTAAGGGTATGTAAGGGGGCAGAGAATCATGGTTGTAGAGATTACAAATCCACAGGAAAAACAGACGATTGCAAGAAGCATATTAGAGGCTCTAAAGGATTGGTTTGGAATCGAGGAAAGCAGAGAAGAATACATCACAGGAAGTGCGGATTGGACATTTTTAGCTGCTAAGGAAGCTGAGAAATACGTGGGATTCCTCTGCTTAAAAGAAACTGGCAAGGCTACAGTCGAACTAGCTGTGATGGGCGTCTTGAAAGACCATCATCGGAGTGGTATAGGACGACAGCTGGTAGAAAGAGCAAAAGAAGTTGCTAGAAGCCAGGGGTATGAATTCATGCAAGTGAAGACAGTAAAAATGGGTGTATACGATGATTATGACAAAACCAATCAATTTTACATCAGCTGTGGATTCAAGGAACTGGAAGTGTTCCCTCTTTTATGGGATGAGTGGAATCCCTGCCAGGTGTATGTACTGTCTTTAAAATGATGGAAATGTAGTTGTTTCACTAATAGGGTTTCATAGAAATGGGGGTATAAGATGAAGGTACTTTTAAAGGGTGGCAAAATCTATGATGGAACAGGTGATGAACCGACTATGGGGGACGTACTTATTGAGGACGATAAGATACGAGAAGTAGGTGGAAACATTGACGCAGTTGGGGTTGATCAAGTCGTAGAACTTGGGGGTAAGTCTATTGCGCCGGGATTCATCGACGCACATTCTCATAATGATTGGTTTGCAATTAAAAATGATCCGATGCCGTATTTCCTGCCTTTTATTAGACAAGGCATCACAACTTTCATAGGGGGCAATTGTGGTGTGTCTGAGGTTGGATTTCAAAAGGATTGCAAGTATGTAGATAAAATGGGAGGCGGTCTATTCTTTTTCAAAGACACAAAAGGTGCGTATGGAAATGTCTCCAATTTCTTTGAAGAGATAGATGGTAACTGCCCTGCAAATATGGCAGAACTGGTGGGACATTGTTCTGCAAGAGCAGCGGTATCCGGCTTTTCTAATCGTAAGCTGACTAAGGATGAAGAGACCCAGATGCTGGCAATCATCGAAGACAATCTGAAAAATGGTGCCGCAGGCGTGTCGCTTGGCTTGATGTATGAACCTGGACTTTATGCTGACAAGGAAGAACTGCGCAAGGTGGTAGAACTCTGCGTCAAATACGATAAACCACTTACCGTACATCCAAGGGCAAATTCTGCCGTTTCCATGGCGTATCCTGAACTGTTAGGTCGCTCCCATATTCTAAGAGCTGTAGACGAATTGGTGGAAATATCCAAAGGAACCAATCTGAAACTACAGTATTCCCATGCTATTTTTGTAGGAAGGAAATCCTTAAAGGATCAGCCTGAGTTTTTATCCCTTATCAATCAAATGAGAAAAGAAGGAGTACGTGCCCAGTTCGATATCTACAACGAATTGAAGGGGGTATCTGTCATTACCGTTATCCTGCCTACTTGGTATCAGGGTATGAGCGAGGAGGAGCGAAATAAACCGCTGACGAAATTGAAGTTGCGATTGCTGATTAAAGCCACCTCTATTTTATTGGGCTTTGGCTATGATGATATCGAAGTGGCCTATATCGGACCTGGTTTTGAAAAGTATGAGGGAAAGACTGTTCATCAGCTTGCAAAAGAGAATCATAAGTCTGATCTGGATATGTACCTTCAGCTTTGCAAGGAATCTAATTTCCAGGGTCGTGTCAACATGGGACCATATACGACGGAAGATATCATTCATGACTTTGAGAAAAATGAACTGTGCCTGTATATGACAGATGCATGGGTAGAGGAACATGGTATCCAGAATCCGGCAATCTATGACTGCTTCCCAAAATTTTTACAGGATTCACTGTTGGGCAAGGGAGATACTTTGCCAAAGACTATTCAGCGTATGACAGGTGCTACTGCGGACCGATTTATGATTAAAGATAGAGGATACTTAAAGCCGGGCTATTATGCGGATATCACAGTTTTTGACGAAGAGGCATTGAAAAACTCTGAGAGAGACCGAACATGCTCCTTTGGTATCGACAGAGTCTATATCAATGGCAAAGAAGTACTGGTCGATGGTGAAATTGACGAGAAACTTTTGCTTACTGCAGGAAAGGCAATTAGGGTTTGAACCCTGGGGGACGGGGTTGATGTATGTAAACGAACAATAGAGTTCTTTGAGAATACTTAACGAGAATAAGGAAAGTGATAGTCGTTTTAACCGGAATACAATGTAGACCGACAAATCGGAGTTTGCGGAGGTTATTATGAAAAGAGAATTAGGAATAGCTCGCTGTGGGTTGGCATGCTGCTTGTGTTCTGAGAATGTAACCTGCAAGGGATGTAAACGGGATGGATTCATGGAGCTGTCTTGGTGTAAAGACGCAGAATGGTGTGAGGTTCGCAGATGTGGGATAGATAATAATTTAAACGGCTGTTACGAGTGTGAACCTGCAAAATGTCGAAAGGGTCTATATGCAGAAAAGATCAAGGCACGTGCGTTTGCTGAATTTGCTCGGAGGTATGGCGTTGAAGAACTTTTGGATTGCCTTGAACGAAATGAACAGGCGGGTATCGTTTATCACCGTGAAGGAATTATGGGAGACTATGATGAATTCGATGATTTAGAGGAACTTATTACTTATATCAGGACAGGAAAAAGGTAAATTCGAGTTTGTAGAGCGATTAAAGTTTTAACGAGGACGTGTAATATGATAAAGTTTTTACATTTGTTCAAGAACTATTACTTGGGAATATCGTTTATAGGTATAGCAGCATTTGTGATACAAGAGATTCCATATATCGTTATGCCATTGATAAAACCTGCATCAAATCCAATCATGAATATGTCGAATGAGATCAAATGGATTGGAACAGTACAGGGAATATTTGGTATTTTGTCTATGATTCTGCTGATGTTGATTGTAAGGGATGATGTTAAACTTATTCCGAAAGAAACAACAAAGGAAAAGATATTCCTTTTTCTTATGATTCTGATGATCTTGATCAACTTTATTGGATGGATACTGTACTATATGGATTACCAGTATGGATGGCTGATCATAATCACTCAGTTTGCCGTTGTTCCGTTGTACTATTTGTTTTTAGGTCTTTGGCAGAGAAATTACCTGTTGGCAGGAACGGCGGTTCCGTTTTTTGTGATTCATACCATCAACGGGATTATGAATTTTGCCGTTAAGAGATAATATCTTCCAGGATAATAGACTAAGACAAATCGGGATTTGAAGGAGTATCGCTATGTGGTTTTTATTAGCGCTTGGTTCGGCAATTTTTGCTGCACTGACATCAATATTGGCAAAGATAGGAATTGAAGGTGTCGGATCGAATTTGGCTACTGCGATCCGTACGATGGTTGTTGTTATCATGGCATGGGGAATGGTATTTATTACTCATCAGCAAGTCGGAATAAAGGACATTAGCCAGAAATGCTGGATTTTCCTGATTCTGTCTGGCCTTGCTACTGGTGCCTCATGGCTTTGCTATTACAAGGCCTTGCAGATGGGAGACGCTTCAAAAGTCGTCCCGATTGATAAGTTGTCCGTTGTCATTACGCTGATACTGGCGTTTGTTTTTCTGCATGAAGAATTTACTTTTAAGTCAGTGATAGGGTGTATCCTGATTGGAGCCGGAACATTGCTGATGGTTCTGTGATACAAATTCCAATTCGTAGAGACAAAGTATATTTCAGTTTGTAGAATCAGAAATGTTAAATAAGGATAGAAACATGATTTTATTAGTGATTGATATACAAAAAGGAATCGCAGATAACAGATTATTTAATTTTGATAGTTTTATTCAAGACACAAAAAAGATTATTGATGCTGCAAGGGATAATAATGTTGAAATCATCTATGATGAAACAGCATTGTATGAATTGTCGCTTGCTTGAAGCATGTCAAATCGGTGGATTGGAGGGGAAAACATGTTAGAAATATTAAAAGCGAGGTTTCAGGATAATATGAATCTTCATATGGAACTGAGTTGGCTTGATGTGGAGAAACGTTTGCTCGAGCATCCGGGCTCCATGGACGTTTTGAGAAGGATGGAGGAGAGCGGCGGAGAACCAGATACCATCGGCTATGACGAAAAGACGGGAAAGCTAATTTTCTGCGACTGCGCAAAGGAGTCCCCTTCTGGGCGCAGAAGCCTGTGCTATGACGAAAAGGCATTACAGGGGCGTGCTAAAAACCCGCCGTCAGGCAGCGCCGAAGGGAAAGCAAAAGAAATTGGCGTTTTAATCATGACGGAGGAACTCTATCGCCGACTGCAAAGTCTCGGGGAATTTGATTTGAAAACGTCAAGTTGGATCGCTACGCCGGATGATATTCGCGACAAGGGCGGTGCATTGTTCTGCGAACGACGTTACGGAATGGTTTTCATATTTCATAACGGGGCGGATTCGTACTATTCCGTGCGCGGGTTCAGAGGTTATACTCTTATATAAATTGGGATTTGTAGGGATATACGATATGTTTATTGGAATCCCATCAATCGCGTGGAGTTTTTGGGTAGAATAGGAGATTGTGATGTTAATAGAACCTAGAGTATTCCATTGGAATGAAAGAATGATAGAGATTCGAAGTGCGCTTCCGGAGGATGCCGAGAAGCTGAAGGCGCATCGAGAGGCAACAGCCGCAGAGACACATTTTATGGCACGGTATCCGGAAGATGGAGACTTTGATTTAGGCAAGATGCGATGCGGTATAGAGGGCATGCGGGATAGTGAGCGGGATTATCTGGTGACGGCATTTTTGGATGATGAGATTGTCGGAGATCTTGGAGTGACGCTGATTCGGCCACACATGAAATATTTGCATCGTGCTTATCTTGGAATGTCAATCCGTCAGAAGTGCACCGGGATGGGGCTTGGAAGCTTCATGATGGAAATTGCCTTGGAACAGGCAAAAAAGAATGGATTTGAACAGGTGGAGCTAGGCGTTTTTAGCGATAATGAGCGGGCTCAAGGGCTCTATGGCAAGTATGGATTTAAGGAGTGTGGTCGTACACCAAGAGCATTTAAGCTAAAAGACGGTACATACCGTGATGAAATCATCATGGTAAGAATGTTGTAGGAAAGAAGAAAAAATTGCCACACACGTAAATCGGATTTATGGAGATGTATTTATGAGCAAAATTCTATTTTTAACAAGCAGCCCTTTTACAGGACGGGGACTTCCTTTTAACACGGAAAACGAATTTGTCAGCCGAATGCAGAAGGCCATGCATAAGTATAATAAGGGGCTTTTTATAACTGCATCACCGGATGATTATGATGAAACAGATGGTTTTTCATTTGGAATAAAATACACGGCAGAGCTTTCAGGAATGGAGTTTGAGTCTTATACAGTTTTAGATAGACGAAATCAAAACGATGCTGCGAAGTTGGTAAAGAGTAGCAATTTTATTATCTTGGGAGGGGGCCACGTTCCAACACAAAATCGATTCTTTGGTGAGATAAGGTTAAAGGAACTCTTGGAGGATTTTGATGGCGTGATTTTCGGAATCAGCGCCGGAAGTATGAATAGCGCGGAAGAAGTTTATGCACAGCCGGAACTAGAGGGCGAATCATTAGACCCTAATTATGTGCGTTTCATTCCTGGATTGGGTCTTACACAAACTAAGCTGCTTCCTCATTACCAAGATACAAAAGACAGTTGCTTAGATGGTAAAAGACTTTTTGAAGATATTACGTATCCGGATAGCATGGGGCATACTTTTATTGCAATCCCTGACGGAAGTTATCTATATTCTGAAGATGGTAAGGAAGAATTAATGGGAGAGCATTTTGTCATTAGCGATGGTGGTATTGTATGACATGCGCAAATTCAAATTTGTGACCTAATTGAATATTGAACGTAACATAGAGCAGTTATCTCAAATTGAGTTAGCTACGACTAACAAAAAGAGTTTTAATGTCGATATATATGGATAGAAGCAGGAGGTAAGTTATGAAGTCAAAACAAAGAATATTGTTTGGGTGTTATGCGATGGTACTTGCTATTATTGGGGACTATCTTCTTGGATACGGTACAATTGGCACAACATCAGAGCCGGATGCCTATATGGGCATATCCTGGAATGTGGCTCCTGATTGGAGATATGCAGTATCATCAATCCTCGGGTTTCTGTGTGCAGCGATGTTTGCCTATGCTGCAACAGAACTAATGAGGGTTATGGAGAACGAATATAATTTAAAGGATTCCAAACTATACAAGCTTTTCAAGGTTGCCAACTGGGGAGGAATTTTGTATTTTGCCTTTATTCATATAGGCATATGCATCCTGCCGGTTGTTTTTAATGCAGGAATGGAAGCAACGGGCGATATTGAAGCATCTGTCGGTATGACGATCAGGGTTCTGAAAAGTGAACTTATTCCATTGTTAGTAGGTTTTGTGGTCTGCGATTTGTTTGTGACTATAGGATGGGTTGGAATGGTTCTTAAGAGGATGCTTCCTGTAAAAAAATGGATGATCATATGTTGCCCTGTTTTTGGCGTACTTTTCGGAAACTTACTTAATTTGATATCAGAAGGTCTGGACTCTGGAACAGAATCACTGGGGTGGCTCGTGTTGTATTTGGTTTGTGCCCTAACTCTTGCAGATAAGAAAAAATGATCATCGTAAAGATAGAGTTTAAGGGATGAGAGATAGTGATGCTCTACCTGCAGGAGGAAACGAGGATTTATGATAATAATTTAAAATGGTTTTTCCTGACTTCGAATGGAAGTTCCTTGCTGTGGCGGATTGCAAAGAGCTGCAGAGAATGCTCTTCAAGAAGAAAAGAAAGGCCTGCGGGAAATCCGCAGGCCCATTTTACCATCATCCTTCAATGAGTATTTGTTTCTTTTCGGGAAGCGTTTCTTTGTCTTTCTTAGGAAGGGTAAGGTTCAATACACCGTGTTTGAAACTTGCCTTGATGTCTTCCTCGGTGATGTTCTCGCCGACATAGAAGCTTCTCTGCATTGATCCGGAATAACGCTCCTGCCTGATAAGTTTGCCCTTCTTATCCTTTTCGTCCTTATCCAGACCTTTGTTTGCGCTGACAATGAGATATCCATTGTTCAGCTCCAGATCGATCTCTTCTTTCTTGAAGCCGGGCAGGTCGATATCTACTTCGTAGTGATCGTCATGCTCTTGAACATCGGTCTTCATCATCCTGTCGGCGTGTCTGCCATACAGCTTTCTTTCGGTTCTGTCCAGATCTCTGAAATCCGGGAATGCGAACCAGTCGTCAAATAAATCTTCTCCATAAATACTAGGTCTTAACATAATGCTTACCTCCTTTTTACTCAATACTGTTAATAGCTACTGAGCAAGGGGAAGGAGGGATTAGATCATTGGAACATACCGTTCTTATGGTCTTCTCTGTTCCTCTGTTCGATTATGTTATATCACTTGGATTAGCACTCGTCAAGCGAGAGTGCTAATAATGCTTGTGAAATATTTGTGAACTGTCTATGCCGTGTGGCCTTTGGCGTAAATCCGGCTTAAGGTTACACGCTTATTTTTTATGCACGTGAAGGTGTAAAGAGATGGGAGACAAACTTTGCAACAGCTGTCTTTTCTTATTTCTTCCATAATTTAATAGTTTTTAGAAGCTTTTCTTTTTCCTCATTATTGAGCTTTTTTATTTCAGCCATTAGCGCGTTGTCGATGGATGATGCTATGTAGTCCGGTTCTAAATTTCCAACAAGTTCATCAAGTGTGATTCCCATTAGTTTAGCATAGTAGATAAGAAGTCTAAGTGACATAGCAGTTCTGCCATTTTCAACGTTACTGATGTATCCAGGTGTGACATCTAATTCGGTTGCTACCTGATTTTGAGTCATTCCGAGATTGATTCGGTAACGTTTTATCTGTTCTCCGTAGTTATCATTCATAATACACCTCGTTTATTAATGGTATATATAATTATACTATTAGTATTGACTGAAGGACAGCATCTGATTAGTATAGTATATATATTATAAGTATATTTTTGAAATTTCGAAAGAAGAGAAAGTTTTACTTGATATAACAAGAGAAGGAACGGTTTTAGGAGGTAATTAGTGTGAGTAGAAAAGGTGAAGCAAAAAGAAGAAAAGCTATAATCCTCAGAAACAAGAAATTGATAAAAAGGTATCCTTGGATAGCGCTGGCTGATTGGTATGGGAATAAGGTTAATGACTACAGTTATACAATGTATGACGATGTTCCTATTGGCTGGAAACGTGCATTTGGAAAAATAATGATAGAGGAATACAGAGAAGTTCTGATTCGAAATCATTATTTGAAAGAATTTCAGTGGGTACAGGTAAAGGAAAAGTATGGAACACTAAGGTTATACTCGAACGATGCACCTATGGAAGTGCTAGACCTGGAATCAAAATATGACTATATTTCTGGTTTTTTCTGTATCTCATGTGGACGTATGAATGCACCATTGTTGAAGGACCGCTGGTGTGAACCGTTATGTGAGGATTGCTATAACAAAAGGATTGTTAAGCAAAGAAAGTATTATGAAAAAAATTGTAAGGGGACATTTACATACACTCCGTACAAAGATCTTAAAAAGGTAAGTCAGAAAATTGAGATGATAGTGACATATAAATGCTTTTCTACTGCTCGAGGGAAGTATGAGGAGAAACGGGATTATTCACAAACAATAAAGAAGATTATTTCTAGACAACAAATTTTGAAACAACCGACTATTTCGAGGATGGAAAAATGAGTAAAGATAGATGGCATGATACTCAGAAAGAGAAAATTCTTAAGGGAACTATTCAAGTGATAGATGATAGATCGATATCCCGGTGGGTATGCTGAGATTGACATATTGAGTGGAGATATTATTTACAAACATTTTTCGCTGGAGGATGTAATCTCTTTTGGGGAATTATAACTGTGATAGTTACTATTTTGTGCTTTGACATGACCAGTAAAGGAGGCTATTATATTGCATATTTGTCACGATAATTGTATAATAATCGTGACAAAAGGAGGGCTGTATGGCTGAGAAAATATACGATAAAATTAAAAATAGAATAGCGTCATATGAAGCTGGTGAAGTCTTTTTTACGACAGATTTTAAGGATATGGCATCGTTGCCTACCATTCGTAAATGTTTGGGGCGTCAGGTAGAAGAGGGGAATATACGTCGTGTAATGGATGGCACATATGAAAAACCAAGATTTAGCAAGGTTATTCAAGAATATTTGCCAGCAGATCCGGAAAAGGTTGCAAATGCGATAGCGCAAAAGTATCATTGGACTATTTCACCATGTGGAGATATAGCATTGAACAAACTGGGATTGTCCACACAGGTTCCGGTTGTTTGGACCTATGTAAGTGATGGCCCGTATAGAGAATTTTTGTGGGATAATATTACGTTGTCATTTAAACATAAGACAAACCGTGAGATATCGTTTATGTCACCGGTTTCCATTATGGTCGTTGAAGCACTAAAAACTCTTGGTAAGAATAATATTGATGAGAATATAGTAGCTGTTCTTAAAAATAAGCTAAATGCAAAAGAAAAGAGCATGTTGTTAAAAGAAACAACTGACTCGGCTGCTTGGATTTTTGACGTAGTAAGAAGGGTGTGCGAATAGTAATGAATCGTTTTTTAAAAATATCAGGTGAAGAAAAGAAGGAAGTATTTCAAGCTGTTTCTCTTTCTATGGGACTTAGACCCGATATTGTAGAAAAAGATTTTTGGGTTTGCTTTATGTTGCATCACTTATTTCATGACTGTAAGTATAAAGATGCATTTGTGTTCAAGGGTGGTACAAGCCTTTCTAAAGCGTATCATGTTATTGAACGATTTTCAGAAGACATAGATATTATTCTTGATTGGCGAAAGATTGTTCCGACTGATGATAACCCATGGAATGACAGAAGCAAAACGAAACAAGATCAGTATAATAAATTGGTAAATGCAAGGGCTGCAGAATTTTATGCATCTGATTTAGTGCCATGTTTAAATAGCGAACTTGAAGATATCTTAGGGAGTGGTCAGTGGGTTGCTGTAGATGAAAATGATGAAATGGTTGTCAATTTCTATTATCCGCAATTGTTTGAGGTGGAATATCTTAGAGATAAGGTGAGATTGGAAATAGGACCGTTGGCGGAGTGGCTTCCATCACATGTTACAGATATTCAATCTTTTGTATCTGAGAAGTACCCACAATTGTTTGATAGAAAAGTGACGGAGATTCTTACAATCGACGTTGAGAGAACATTTTGGGAGAAACTAACCATACTGCATAAGATGGCGAATTTTCCGGCAAATAAAAATTTGCCCCCAAGGTATGCGAGACATTTGTATGATGTTTATTGCATGACTAATAGTCCGGTAAAAGAGCAAGCGTTTGCTCGTAAAGAATTATTGGAGAAGGATGTCATTTTTAAGCAAAAGTTTTACTATGCTAAGAGTGCTCATTATGAAACTGCTACACTCAAGGAGATTTCGTTAATTCCGGCGGATCATATTATGGATGCAGTAAAGCAGGATTATGCTGCTATGAAGAATATGATTTATGGAGATTATCCTGGATTTGAGACTATAATTGAGCAGTTGAAGGAACTTGAAATGGAAGTGCATAATCTTTGACAGTGTCTTTACACTTGCGGGAAATAGAATATGACGAAGTTTAATAGAGTTTTTAGAGAAAAAGCTATACTAGACGAATTTATCTGGAATATGTTGGAGGGAAGTGAAACAATCGATATAGAAGCTATATTGCGTTAAGGAAATAATATGATTTACTTTATATGATGCAGAGCTAATTTGATTATCAATAATAAAAGGTGACCTGAAAATGACCACAGATTTAGAGTTATTATTTTCCGAACTATCAAAGGAAAATGTGGCTGATTTTGCTGATTTCGTATGCGGCCTTCTTAAAATAAAAACGCCAAAGATTAAATGGGAAAGTTCCTCTCAAGAAAATATCGGAGGACAAACCCAATATGAGTATGTCAACGGCAAATTTATTGTGAACAGAATTATATTGTTTGAAGACTATTTGCCGTATTCGTCCAGGGATATGCGAATAAGATTTATTGAGACCATAATTCATGAGTGTAGACATTGCTGGCAAGCTGATATATATTCTGCTGATTTAATTAAGGATAATACGCTTACTTCTGATACAGAGGTTGATGCACGAGCTTTTTCTTACTTGTTTTTATTTTATTTTTTTGGAGTTGAAACCTATGTTGATGATGATGAAATAAGAGAGTGTGTTGAGAAAAGAATGTATGAGATTAATACGGATTTTATTAATTCTGCTAAAAAATATCTTGGCACTGAGAAGTTTAGTTCAATAATAAATGGATTATAAATGTAATTTTACATAGACCAGTACACCCGGGGACGCCCAGTCGGTACTGGTCTATTTGTTTGATTTCTAGGGTGGAGATATTCCTTGGATTGTGATACTATAATTGAGGTTTTGTTCCAATTATGTTCCAGCAATTCTATTGTAAGAAAAGCCTATAAATACGCCAATTTCACGACTTTAAACGATTTGTTTTGGGACCTATTTGTAGCATAAATGGCACAAAATTATTTAGTAAAATGTAAGAAATGGCTTAAAATCAAGCTTTTTAGAAGGAGTTATAAAACATTATGAAACTAGGAATCGTAGTTTCACCTAAGGATTTCTGACTTCATGAAATGCCACGCAAGTGCTGTAAAATCGGTGATTTGAAACAAAATGAATTTCACGTAAGTCTATATATTTTCACATAATATATGCAAAAATAGTTGCGAAATAGTTGCGAACTTGGTTGCAAAAAAATAGCCTGTCGGGGATATTAATCCTCGGCAGGCTTTCTTGTTTTTGGTGGTGTGGTTAGAGCAGCTTCAAGGCTCCAACCATGTGCAATTCGATATTCGAACAATTTCCGGGATATGCCGTAATGCTCACACATCCGGGTATGGCTTTTGTATAGAGTTCCTTTGTGGTCACGGATCTGTTGACCGCCGTTACGTTTTACAGGACGGGTGAGCGCCTCTTCAACAGTCATTTTATAAACCTTTATTCGACGTGAATACGTTTCAGGGTTTACGCCATATACCTTACACATATCCTTAATTGATGGGTACTTATTGCCAAGATGATCCTTGCAGGGGATATTGTGCGAAGTTTTTTTGAATCTTGTTTTTCGCTTCATAGGTAAACTCCTTATTATCTTTAGTTTAGTATTAATGACTGTGGGGATTTTCTATGCAACAAAGATATTTACAGGATTCGGCTTGCTTCACAATGGGTGTTTAACATGTATTCATGAAGTAAGCGTACTGTTAGACTGAAAATATCGAGATAGCGTGCTGCTTTTCCAGTTTCAGGATCCATAAACAATAAATTGAGACGGGACACTACAGCGAAAAGCTTATCGTATTCGTCATCACTTAAATCATCGAATTTGTGCTCTGATACGAGCTGAGCGAAGGAAATTGATGGGTTGTGAACTTTGAGACGTCTACTTATACGGGCAAGTTTGCTTTTGTCTTCGTCTTGACTTGCGGTGATGTGTATGGTCTTAGGAAGATAGAATTTGTCAAGTTGATATTGGATTTCCATTATTTATCACATCCTTTCATTTGTGTATATTCGCGTATCTCATCAATAGGTGTAGTATCGTAATCGACTCTGAAACGCTTTTTTTTGTATTTCTCATTCAAAAAAAGACCTGAGAATGGTGTGCTCATTTTCCAAGAAAAAAAGCGCGGGAATAGAAGATAATAGAGATCATAGGCGAATAGAATGTCTTGTTCCTCAATAGTACCATTAATGAGCTTCTCACAGATATTGCTTTTATTATCAGTCAGATCAAGAATGGGTTCTATTTTTGAAAGAATAAAATCCGTTAATGTTTTAAGAGAGTCTGTTGGCTTCATTGAGGCCCTTTGAAGAAGAGTTGGGAGCGTTGATAGTTTATTTTCGTCATAAATAAAATTATCATCCTCAATCGAAGATAAAATTCTTTCAATATCCATATCATAAAACCGTTTAATATCTTCGTTGAAGTCATATGCTCTGTTTAGTAGTCTTAAGATGTTCCTTGCTGCAAGAATCTGATAAAACGTGCTTTCGTCGATAACGCTATTTTTAGTTATGTGCTCTTGAAGGCTTGCTCCAATTTGTATAAGATCCATGATTGGCATGGGTGGGTAACACAGCTTGAAGTGACTGATACCAAAGTCAATCGGGATCCATCGCAATTTGTTGAGCACATACTTCTTATGACCGCTAGGTGCAAGGTTTTCAACTGGGGTATTGGCAAACGATTTCATGATATCGATAAGCTCTTGCTCCTGAACGGATAGAAATGGATTCATAGATGGTTCCTCCTCACCTGATAACTATTTCTTTTATATCTGGATTTTCAAATATAGCTGAATCTATCTGTTCTATTAGTTCATTTTTAATATAACGGACGCCGGTATTACTTTCATAACAGTTCTTAATATACTGTCGCAGCTTCTTGGGCGGGATCTTAATGGATAACCCGAGTTCCTGTTCCAATTTTGTTGCAGGGGAATATTTGGGATTACTAAGTATTTGCCAGTAATCTTTTTCGGTCAAATTCGGATTTACAAAAATACGATTAATGCGACCTATGAGCTCGGGATAATCCTTTAAATGTTCAATAATCATTTCTTTGGTAATTTGTTTTCTATGATCTTTGGAATCATTAGCAATCTCTGCACAAAAACCTATCGGATTATTATTGGTAGCAGTATCCGTTAGATTTGAGAATGATCCAACCAAGATGAAGAAAAGATTTTTGGGATTCACCCAGAAAGGCTTTTCGTCTGTCCCGGCGTTTACGGAGACGTCTTTATCATCAAATAGCACAAGTAACTCTGGAAGCAAACTTGTTTCTGACCAGCCGCTCATTCCTTTCTGGAGCAGCCGGTTAAATTCGTCTAATACAATAAAAGTCGGGGTGTCACCTGATGTATCGACTTTATTTAGAATTGTTGTTAAATGGTTGGAACCTTTATAGCCGGAAGCGGTGATAGAACTAGAGTCAGCTACCGTCAGCGGGATTATTTTCGATAACTCGGAAATTAGATAGGACTTTCCTGTGCCACTCTCGGCAGCAACAAGAATCACTTTTTCGGAACGGATTCCTCTGAGAGCTTTGTAAACAAATACGGAAATACCTCGCTTTACTTCCTCCATTCCGTATACTGTTTCATCCAAACGTCTATAGATTTCCTGAGCAGTTAGTTTTTCTGCTCCTCGGTATGGATCTTTAGAAATGAAATCATCGTCATAAAAATCCGGTCCATCTATTTCATCATATAAGCTGCCGTAATATGACATAACAAAGCTCCTTTCTGTCATTTTGTAATGCAATATATAAAACCGGGACAGATATTGCATCTGTCCCGGCGTAAATGGATTTAAATGCTATGCGGCTATCTCCAAACTGTGGGTTGAGTAGTCGTAGCGATACACGTGATCAGAAAGGACTTCTTCAGGTTGAACTTCTGATCCATTGACCTGAACAACCATTTCTACCAGAGAACTTAAATCTTGTGAATCTGTGATTGAAGCTGGAACGAAGATGGTTTCGTGTATTGAGCTTGGCAAAATATAGAAGTTTTGACCGATTCTTTCCGAAACATGGTCCATTGTTTCTGCATCGAGCAATAATGCTGCACCATTGACTTTGTCGGAGTTTGTCAAGACATAAAGTGGTGGTTCTGCGAAGTCAAGATCTCCGATGGAATCATGCATAAGTTCCTTTAGAACTTCCGCCATTGTAAGGAAGCGGGCTTCTTTATGATGATGCATGTTTTCGAGCGCGATAGCATGAAGTTCAGATACGGTGATACCGAAAATATCAAGCATATTGTTGGTAATCACAACGTTGGCACTGCCATGCTCTGATCTATCAAGTTCAATATAGTAAATCACGGCAAGGTCGGCGATCTCTGTAAAAGGCTTGTCTGCGAGATATTCTCCGTTGCGAGCTTTGTTGACTAATTTGGCCTGAATCTTATCTTTGATTTTTTCGAGACAGGTGAGATCAGACACCATAGGGAATTCTGCATTATCAGAACGAATCCGAACAGAAGCAAGTTCATGCATTATCTCTTCGAAATCCCTGCCGTCTTCGTAATCTCTGAAGTATTGGTTAAGATAGATATTAGGGCTAATGTTCGAATTCGGGATTCGAACAGTGAGCCCGTCAAGATGGACGGAGTTATTCTTTACAACAGAGTGAATCATGACTTCTGCATCAGTGTATGATTCCGGAAGATATTCCAGAATGTGATCTTTGACGGATTCTTTGAATTCTTCGTAATTCATGCTTTCTCCTTTCCTAAACGGCAATGCTTTTCAAATAGCTTTCGCGCTGGCTCGTAATCGCAGAGAGTATAGAGCGATTAAACATCGGTGTGCGCTTGTAACTGGAATCGGGCATCTGAACACTTACGTTTCTTACCTGATCGGGCTCTCCGAGGGATATGTTCATTCTCCCTTCGATGGTTTCACCTTTGCGGCTAGTGCTCTGAGAAACTGCTTCGGTGGGGAGAATACAAGAAGCCCATTGATCTTTCCATCTGAAGCTTAGAGAGTTGAACTCATCACCGTTATCACTTTTGTGGCGATGAATAAGTGAAGCGGGATAGTTCTTTATCTCGACTAAAGTACTGACTGTATGGTTAGTTTTTGCCATGGTAATCTTTACCTCCTTTTTTAGGGATATGGAGGCAGCTTTTGCTGCCAGTTTGGATTAGTTATAACTATTGACATGAGAGGAGCACGTGATAGGCTTTCGCCTGTGGCAAACGCGCACTTGTGCTGTGGTTGCCTCTTTGCCGATGAATCACGTGTTCTAGGAGGCTCGTGTCAATAGGCTGTTTTGACTATGTATGGGTTTAGTTGGACTCTGTCCTATAAAAGTTGATTGCTGAGAACTTGAAGTTGAACTCTTGTGTCAGGGGTGACGTAATGATATAATAAAAATTAGTGCTTTATACGCATTTTATGATGAAACCGATTGTTCAATTCAATAATTGAGGAGCATGACATGGTAGTTAGTTATAAGAAATTATGGAAACTGTTAATTGATAAAGACCTGATGAAAAAAGATCTGCAAAGTAATGCAGGCATTAGTTGGGCTACAATAACGAAAATGTCTAAAGGTGAGCCTGTCAGCACAGAAGTACTTATGAAAATTTGTAAGTACCTTCAATGTGATGTGGGTGACATCATGGAATTCATCGATGCCGAAAACGATGAACAAAATACAGAAAAATAGTTTAATTTCCGGGTTAAAGTCCGTTTTATAGGACTATTAATTTGATACTTTGATATCAGCCCGGAGTGGAAGGATATCTGATGGGTAGCAATGCAAACGAAAGCCCTTATAAGGGCTCAGCTCAGATTACACGTGAGCAGTTCTTGTTTTATGAAATGAGAACTACGGCGAAGCTTGTGTGTGAGGGACTTGATGATAATGAAGTGATAAATAGGATAGTGGATGAAAACCTGTTCCAGTATCCTACTGAGAAATCCATAAAGCAGATGGCGAAGACCTGCATTAACAGGCTTAGAGCTATGGAGGACGAGGATTTGATTGCGGCGGTGGCTTCTCAGCCATCAGAAACTGCAAAACAGATTTGTATGTATGCGATGATGAAGCAGTACAGGCTGGTATGGGATTTCATGATCACTGTGATTGGAGAGAAGTATAGGATGCAGAACTATTCTTTTGGACAGATGGATGCAAATGTATTCTTCATGCAACTGCAGGAACAGGATGACTATGTTGCCGGGTGGAGTGAATCCACTGTGAAAAAAATGCGTCAGGTTATTATTCGAGTGCTTGTGGAGAATGATTATCTTGATAACCCTAAAGCAGATCATATCAATCCGGTGTGGCTTAATCCGGTGTTAGAAAATGCTATTAGAAGCAATAATGACGATCGTGCACTTACAGCATTTAATTGCTTCACGTAGGAGGCAGTATGAGTAATATCAATGAGAGATTGGACAATCTGAAATTAGAAATACAGAAGCCGGAGTTTCTTGAAGGCAAGGGACTAAGCAATGAGGTTAATATCCGTATTTTCTGTTATGAAGCACAGGATGAGATGGTCGTGCGTCATTTCACCGAACAATTGATTGTGGATCAGTCACTTGACTGTCATCTGGTGGAACGGAATCTGTATAACGTATTCTTGTCCATCTGTGATGAAAAGAGAATCACTGATAAGGCTTCCGATATGGAGGAGAAGAAAGGCAAGGAGTTCTTGTTTACAAACCTTCAGAAGTTCGCCAACAATAAGAGTTTTGTAGAAAAGATGCAATATGAACCGCATGAGCCGGGGGATGTGCTATTGCTGACAGGTGTGGGAGAGGTCTTTCCGTTTATGAGGATCCACTCTTTGCTTGAGGCATTACAACCAGAATTCCCTGATATCCCAATACTGGTAATGTATCCGGGAAAGTATGACGGAAGATTCGTGAGGTTATTTGATAAATTAGAGCCTAATCCATATTACAGAGCATTCAATATTGTAGGAGGTGCTGACAAATGAGAATACAGCAAATGTTCTACGATGACATTGACCGTAAAATCAATGGAGTCGTTAAGGTAGATCAGGACACAGCTGATGTCTTGAAGCAGGAAGTACAGGAATATGTTATTACGCGGGATATCCGCAAGCATATGATCACTTTCTTCAATAATTACGGTGAGGCTTTTCAGGAGCCTACAGCTGACGTGGGTGTATGGATTTCCGGATTCTTTGGAAGTGGTAAATCTCACTTTCTGAAAATGCTGTCATACCTTTTGGAAAACAAGGAAGTGGATGGCAAAAAAGTTGAGGAATATTTCAGGGAGAAGTTTGATGATGAGGCGACATTTATGCCTATTGCAAGCGCTATCCGAGGAGAAACACATACAATCCTTTTTAATATTGATATCGAGGGCTCTATCAATAAGGACAAGACGGCAGTACTTAGGGTATTTGCCAAGATGTTCTATAACTATCTTGGCTTCTACGGTGAGAACTTGAAGTGTGCCAAGATGGAGCAGTTCATTGATAAGCAGGGTAAGACAGAAGAGTTCCGTAGAGTATTTGAAGAAAAGAACGGATCTCCGTGGGTTGAATCCCGTGATGCCTTTGCTTTCTTTGAGGATGATGTTGTAGCAACCTTGATGGAAGTACTTGGTATGTCAGAGACCGCTGCTCATAACTGGTTCGACGGTACTGAGACCGTTGAAACATCAATCGCTCAGCTTGTATCTGAGATGAAGGAATATGTGGATAAGAAGCCTGCCGACTTCCGCCTTTTGTTTATGATCGATGAGGTTGGTCAGTATGTCGGTGACAGCATTGACCTTCTTATGAACCTTCAGTCATTGGTAGAGAAGATTGGTAGTGAGTGTAACGGTAAGATCTGGGTGGTATGTACCGGACAGGAAGCAATTGACGAGATTATTAAGACAAGACAGGATCAGTTCTCACGTATCCAGGCAAGATTTAAGACCAGATTGTCACTAACTTCTTCATCTGCAGACGAAGTTATTCAGAAGCGTATTCTTCGTAAGAAAGATGATGTAACTCCTCAGTTGGAGCAGGTTTATAACGAAAATGATTCTGTGCTGAGAAATCTTTTTAGCTTCACGGATGCCATATTGGATATCAAGGGCTACAACGGTCCGGGCGAGTTTGCAAAGAACTTTCCGTTCGTGCCTTATCAGTTCATCATCATGCAGAAGGTGTTCTCCGAGATTCGTAAGCACGGTAATTCTGGAAAACATCTGTCTGGCGGTGAGCGTTCCATGTTGTCAGGATTCCAGGAGGCAGCACAGAAAATCGAGGATAAGGACGAATTTGCACTTGCACCGTTCTACCTCTTCTACGATACGGTTCACACATTCCTTGACAGTTCTATCCGCCGCGTTATCGAGCGATGCCAGAAGGCCGCCGATACCAATGCCGGGATTGAGCAGCAGGATGTGTCCGTGCTGAAGCTCTTGTATCTAGTTCGTTACATTGATGATATCAAGGCTAATTTGGATAACATCGTCATCCTCATGGCTGATGATATCCGTATGGATAAGATCATCATGAGGGAGCAGGTGAGAGGTTCCCTTGATCGCCTTATGAGCCAGAACTATATCGGCAGAACGGGCGATACCTACAATTTCCTGACAGATGAAGAGCAGGATATTCAGAGGGAGATCAGAAATACACCGGTTGATACGGCTACCATTGTGGAGCGTATCGCGCATACGGTGTTTGGAGATATTTATACAACAAAGAAGTACCGCTATGGCAAGTATGACTTTGCGTTCGATCAGATGGTTGACAATACCACAGTCGGCGCTGTTACCGGTGGTATGAGATTAAAGATATTGACTGTCGCTACAGACCAGACTGAGAAAGCTGAACTTCGCCTTATGTCTGAATCTGCGGGACAGGCTATTGTAGTGCTTGCAGATACTCCGTATTACGAGTCGCTGGAAAATGCGATGAAGATTCGTAAGTATGTAAAACAGAGAAACGTAGCTCAGCTTCCAAAGAGTGTGAGAGATATTATCGCTAATTATCAAGGAGAGGCAGATAAGTATGAGCAGGCAGCTCAAACTGATCTTGCAAAAGCTATATCTGAGGCTGAATTTTATGTTGATGGTGAAAAGATAGAGGTTAAGGCAGGAGCTGTTTCATCAAAGGAAGAGAATCCTGCAAAGAGAGAATATGAGATTCAGAAGGGTAAGGCTAAGAATGTAATCGATCAGTCTTTGGAATATCTGGTATCTCATGTATATAGCGACCTTGACTTGATTAGAGAGAATGCAGAAAACGATGCAGACATTATCGCATTGCTTACCGGTGCTGTGAATATGATTCCGGGAACGGAACCGAACAGAGATGCTGCAGCTAAGGTGGAAGAGTACTTGGAAATGCAGGATAGAAAGCATCTTCCTACTTCTATGGCTGATGTTCAGAGTAGATATCAGGCTATTCCTTATGGATGGCGTGAGATTGATATTGCTGCAGTGGTTGCACTGCTTGTTGTGGAACAGAAGGTTACCATCAAGTATGCTGGATCTACAGTACAACCGAGCAATCCGAGACTCCCAGACATGCTCAGAAAGAAGAGCGAGATTGGAAAGACTCAGATATCCAAGAGACAGGTGGTATCAGCTTCTAGAATGAAGGCTGTAAAGGATTTGCTTAGAGACTACTTCAATCTTATGGATATACCGGATGATGAAGATAGTTTGATCAAGTTTATCATTGATAAGTTTGAAGGCTTGAAGACACACTACGAAGAATTACTCGCAAGGTATGAAGGAACAATATATCCGGATCAGAGTGTTGTTACAGATGCTTTGAAGATTGTAAAAGAGGTTTTGTCACAGCAAAGGGATAATGTGGCACTGATAGAATTTATTCTTCAGAAAGAAGACGTCCTTTATGATACTCAAGAAGAGATGCAGAATGTAGAGTCCTTCTTTAAAACACAGGTGAACATTTTTGATGCTGCGGTGAAGATGGACATGGATCTGCGAAACGATTTGGATTATATCGAAAAAGATGAAAATGCGAATAATGCGCTTAATACAATTCGCCTTATTACCAGAGTTTCTTTCAACGGAAAGTTTGATTACAAGAGAATACCTGAGTTGAGCCAACTTATGGCGGTAGTTAAGATGTCTCACGAAGCGATGTTGAAGGTTAAGAGGGATGAACTTCAGGAAGTAGCTACTCAATGTTTGGGAGAAATCCATAGGGCAGCTTATGGTGGGGATTCACAGGCGAAGGCTATTAGTGATAAGGCAGATGCATATTTTACTCAGCAGAGAAATAAAATTAATGAGGCTACAAGCCTTGCACTTTTGGAAGGATTCCCTATTCCTATGTGGAATTACAGGGATGATGCTGTATCTAAGATAGAATTTACTAAGCAGCCTCCAAAGCCGATTGAACCTGTTAAACCAGCTGATCCGGTAAAGCCTGCCCCTAAGAAGATGTATAAGCCAATATTCCGTCAATCTCTTCTGAAATCCGCAACTCTTGAAACAGATGCAGAGATTGATGCATATGTTGATAAACTCAGAGATCAGCTGAAGACATTGTTGAAGGGATCAGATGGTATCGAACTGAAGTAAAGGAGCGTCAATCATGGACAAAAACGCGATTAAGAAATATGCAGTCTGGGCACGTAATGAACTAATTGCACGTGTCACACAGAAGGCTGAACAATATGAGATTACAGAGGATAAGATGACTCCGGCTAATGCAGATAGCATTGGTGGTAGACTTCTTTCCGAGGCTGAGAAAAAGCAGAGAGCAGCACTTGTTGAAAAGATAAAGGAAGATGGATTTGAACAGGTTATGGAAGAGGTTGCCTATACCTGGTTCAATCGTTTTACTGCGCTCAGATTCATGGAAGTAAATAATTATCTTCCGAGCCATACCAGAGTTTTCACAAATGAAGCAGGTGAATTCAAGCCCCAGATCTTGACGGATGCTATCCAGCTGGATCTGGAAGGTCTGAATATGGATAAGGTCTTTGAACTTAAGGATGCTAACAAAACAGAAGAATTATATAAATATCTTCTGATTATACAGTGTAATGCTCTTTCTAGCGTATTACCGCGTATGTTCCAGAAGATTGCACATTATACGGAACTGCTCCTTCCGGATTATCTTCTCCGTGAGGGTAGTGTTATAGAGCAAATGATCGCATTGATACCGGAAGAGGATTGGACGGATCAGGTACAGATCATTGGTTGGTTATATCAGTACTACAATAGCGAGCCGAAGGATGCTGTTTTTGCATCGCTTAAGAAAAACGTGAAAATTTCAAAAGAAAATGTTCCCGCGGCAACACAGTTATTCACACCGGATTGGATCGTCCGTTATATGGTAGAGAACAGTCTTGGTCGTTTATGGTTGGAGGGACATCCGAATGATGTTCTGAAATCTGAGTGGAAGTATTATCTGAATGAAGCTGAGCAGGAGTCAGACGTTCAGAAACAGCTGGATGAAATCCGAAAAGAGTATGCAGAATTAAAGCCAGAAGAAATCAGATGCATTGATCCTTGTATGGGATCAGGTCATATTCTTTGCTATATGTTTGACGTGCTTGTAAAACTCTATGAGGACTATGGATATACATCACGCGAAGCGGTTGGAAATATCGTAGAAAAGAATCTGTGGGGATTGGATATTGATGAGAGAGCAGCACAGCTTTCTTATTTTGCTGTCATGATGAAAGCTCGTCAGTACGATCGTAGATTCTTTACAAGAGAAATCCAGCCTCATGTTTATGCTATCGAAGAGAGTAATGGTATCACATCTGCACCGATGCATGATATGGGTATTGAGCTTTCGCAGGAAGAGTATGGTGAGGCAGTAAAACAAGCAATGCGTCTTGTGGAAGAAACAAATGACGCTAAAGAGTATGGAAGTATTATTCATATTACTCAGTGTGATTGGAAATTGCTGCGGAGATTTGCTATTCCTAGGGGGATTAGTGAAGGCCAATTAAGATTGGATATTCATGGCGAGATAGAGGCTGCAGAACGACTCCAAAAGCTAATTGACATAGGAGAAACACTTTCGCAGAAGTATCATGTTGTAATAACAAATCCGCCTTATATGGGTAGCGACAGCATGAATGCGAAACTAAAAAACTATGTCACTAAGAAATACAACGATTTACGTTATGATCTGTATGCGGTCTTTATTGAACGTTGCATGGAGCTAAAAATGAAGAATGGATTTGTGAGTATGATAACACAAAACTCATTTCTTTTTGCGTTGTGTTTTGATAGATTACGACAGGATATGCTAGGAAAATCAAATTTTGTGAATGCAATCCATTTGGGGCCTAGAGCCTTTGAAGAGATATCAGGTGAAGTGGTTCAAACAATTGCTTCTGTGTTTACAGACAAAATACCTAATAGAAAATCTCGATTCATACGGTTGGTTGAATTCACTGAAGACAAGGAAAAACATTTCTTTGAAGAAGTGCCTTATGATATAGATTGTGCATTCTTTGGGTTACTTCCAAACAATGTTTATGCATACTCGATTAGCGATAATATGAAACGATTGTGTCTTGAAGAGCACAAAATAGGGGATTCGTTTGTTTCGAAAGCAGGAATAGTCACTGGAAACGATGATTATTTTCTTAGGTATTGGCAGGAGGTGGATTTTACTGAACTTGATTTTAGTGCGGTAGATACATCGAGTAAGTATGTGCCATTTTCAAAAGGTGGCTCATTTGTAAAATGGTATGGAAATATTATTTATGCAATAAAACTTAAGGACTTGTGGACTGACTCTAAGGTGAATAAATCTGTTAGGAGAGGTGATCAGACAGCGTACTTTAAGAGATGTATTGGATGGTCCTATATGGGTGGAGGCAATAAGAAAAATTTTAGCCTTCTAGAGCATTGCACCTGTGGAACGGGGACACCTACTATTTTATCTAATGATGAAGATGAGTTTTATTATACATTAGGATTTTTAAATACGAGAATTCCACAGAAATTTATTGAGCTTTTCAATCCTACTCTTAATACATATGCAAGTGATATTTGCAATTTACCAATGGTGGAAGCTGATGATAGCACAATTAAGGAAGTTGTTTCTATAGTTAAGAATTGTATCTCAATCGCTAAAGATGATTGGGATGCGTATGAGTCATCCTGGGATTTCAAGAAACATCCTTTGATTGGTCACGGAAAACTTTCAGACTTATTCGATGAGTGGGATAAACTTTGCGATGAACGATATAATCGTATGTTAGAAAATGAAAGAAGATTAAATGACATATTCTTAAATGTATATGGGCTGAACGATGAACTGAAGGAAAAAGTGGAAGAAGTATCTGTTCATAAGGCAGATTTAACAACAGATATTAAGAGCCTGATATCATATGCTGTAGGATGCATGTTTGGTAGATATTCGCTAGATAAGGAAGGAATAGTATTCGCGGGGGGAATGTATGATGATTCCAATTACAAGATATTTCCAGCGGATAAGGATAATGTAATACCTATTTGCGATGACGAGTACTTTGCAGATGATATTGTTGGCTTGTTCATAAAATTTGTCAAATGCGTATATGGTGAGGTATATCTAGAAGAAAACTTACGATATATAGCAGATGCCATTGGCGGAAACGGAAGTGCTAGAGATGTTATACGGGACTACTTTTTGAATAAATTCTATCAAGATCATGTGAAGAATTATCAAAAAAAGCCTATTTACTGGATGTTTGATGCTGGAAAGAAGAATGGATTTAAATGCTTGATTTACATGCACAGGTATCGTTCTGACCTTATTGCAAGAGTGCGTACTGATTATGTGCACGAACAGCAAAGCCGATATAGAACTGCTATATCCGAGTTAAGCACCCGTATTGAATCCAGTGCTTCTAGTGAAAGGGTTAGTTTAAGTAAGCGGCTAAAAACGCTACAAGATCAAGCAGAAGAGATTAGATTATTTGAAGAAAAAGTACATCATTTGGCAGATCAGATGATCTCGATTGATATCGATAATGGCATAAAGAATAATTATGCCCTGTTCAAGGATGTTCTTGCAAAGGTATAAATGAAAAGAAGGTGATTCATTTGGAATATGGAACAAAAATGGTGTTACTGAAATACGGACGTACACCTCGCAATTGTATAGAACTGCATATAGAGCAAATAGACAAAACAGGAATATGCTGGTTTGGGAAAATTGGCGTTGCCCCCTCTATTAGTGTTATAAGAAAAAACATTGGCGAGGGTACAATTAAAGTTTTGCTATATTGTCAAGATGAAGTTTTCCTTTGCGATTGTATTGATATTAAAAATGAAAAACCTGAGGACAACTATCCTTCATATTATGATACTTACTTATACGGAAGGGGAATATATCCTAAAATATATTTTTGTTTAAAAAACATAAACAAGATTGAGAAACAGGATCTTTCCAAATGTGTCGTTTTGAGTAGTAGAAATAATATGTTTGACACAGTTAAGAGGTCGATGGCTTCGTTTTTCTATGTTGAATATGCTGATTTGAGTAAGGAAAGCAAAGATGATGTCAGATTACTTCAAAAAAAGAAAAAGGTAAGGAAGACAACAAAAAAGATACAAATTGACAAGAATGATTGTATATATCGAATAGAAGGCAAATGCACAAACAAAAGATGTATTAGTTTTCAGTATGAGTGCACGAGACCGAGTAATTGTGCCAAACAAAAACTGCAATAGGTGGTAAATATGGATTCAGATAAGATCATACAGGAATTGAATCAGCGTTTTACCGCGCCACTTCCGGAATTCTATAAACGCCGTATCGTTTTTTGGTATGACGAAGATGGAGAGTTCCAGGATAGGCTTGATGAGGTTACGCTGACAGATGCAAAGCTTGTTGCTCTTACGGGCACCAATAACTTTGCCGTGAAAAAACTATTATCAGTGGATGATACCACAAGCAACTATCTGGTATATTGTCCTCTGTCTTATGAGAAACCGGAAGATAACTGGCTTCTGGATATAGAGCTATACAGCGAAGAGTTCCGGGCGGATCTGGTATCAATCTGGATGGATGAGCTGGGTATCCCATCAACACCTGCTATGCGTAAGCAAGTGAAAGAATACCGCAAGTATTTCAATGCGAAGAACCGCAGGGATAAGATTGCAAGCCAGAGCAAGGCACCAACAGTTCCCGCTCAGCTTCACATGGCCGTCATGGGAGCCCTTGGTGGACTGAAGGATGTCACACCGGCGGCAATCATGAAGGAAGTGCTTAAGGCAGGGTTGGATATAAATACGAACTATCTGTACAGAGAATTCGTAAACTATGGTGCGGACAAAGCGTTTTGGAGCATGGTGAAGCAGGGATCCGGTTATGATTCGGAGCAACATGATATCGCTATGCTGGCAACACATATGCTTCTGACAGCCACTACTAGGACTATGCGACTAGAATATCTTGCAGGGCTGGATGGATTTATTTCGTCACCACATCAGGCGTTTTGCTTCGACTTTGTATCTGACTGGATGCACAGTGAGGCTCAGGAACAACTGACGGAAATTGCAAAAACTGTGGAAGAAGAGCTGAAGCTTCCGACACGTTTTATGAAATTGGAAGTTAATGATTTGGTTGATACAGAGATCTTCCCGTGCCTGGACGAAGTGATCCTGATCAAACTGATGACAGAGATCAGCGACCATATCATAGATGTGGATGTGATTAAGGCTACAGTCGAGAAGCGTCGTACCACGGTAGGCTATGCGCAGTTCAAGGATTATTATGAAGGAATACTGCAGGTGGCAAATATGCAGGCCTTCTATAAAGAACATACGACAGGCTTCCATTCAGCAGAGGCTAAGAAGGTCTGGAAAGAATATACATCCGAGTATTATGTGATGGATACCTATTACAGACTCTTCCATAAGAGCTTTGGAGAAAGCCTGAAATCATATAATTCGGATCTTCATGACCTGTTTACTCACGTTATGGAGAAGGTGGAAGGTCTGTATACGAACTGGTTCCTCGGACAGCTGGGCGGGAACTGGTCTTCTGTATGTTCGGAGGAACTTCAGAAGTATGGCCGTATATTGGAAATCCCTCAGCAGACAGATTTTTATAAGAGCAGGATCGCCAATGCTGACAGCAGAGTGTTTGTGGTTATATCCGATGCATTGCGTTATGAGGTGGCGGCTTCTCTTGCAGAGCAGTTGAGGCGTGAGACGCAGGCAGACGTGAAGCTTCAGGATGTTCAGGGTATATTCCCTACGATCACGAAGTTCGGTATGGCTGCATTGCTTCCTCATAAGGAACTGGAAGTGGAACTTCACGGTGAGGTGCTAAAGGTTATGGCTGACGGTGTATCGACTGATGCCGCATACCGTGACAAGGTACTGAAGAATGCAAATGGAAACAGCGTTGCCATTAAATATAATGATCTGGTAAGCGCGAAGAGGGCGGATCGCAGTGCTATGGTTAAGGGCATGGATGTTGTTTACATCTATCACGATACCATTGATGAAGCTAGTCATACGGCAGATACGATGGTATTCCCAGCTTGTGATGATGCGATTCAGGAACTGAAGAATCTTACCAAGATCATCTGCAATGACTTCGGAGCAACACATATCCTGTTCACAGCGGATCACGGATTCCTCTATACATACAGTCCGCTGACAGAGGATGACAAGATAGATCAGTCCGGTTTCGTCAACCGTATCGTAGAATACGGCAGACGTTTTGCTATCATGATGAAAGATTCCAATCCGGATTATCTTCAGAAGGTACAGTTCCTTGAAGGTAAATCGGAATACGATGCTTTTGCACCGAAAGAGAATGTCCGCATTAAGAAGCTTGGCGGCGGTCTTAACTTTGTGCATGGTGGAATCAGCCTTCAGGAAATGGTGGTGCCGGTCATTGATTATCATTTCCTCAGGAACCAGAGCAAGGAATATCAGAGAAATCAGAAAAAGTACGATACAAAGCCTGTAGAGGTAAGCCTTCTTTCTGCTACACATAAGGTCAGCAACATGATCTTCTCACTGAACTTCTATCAGAAGGAGCCTGTGGGAGATAACAGAGAGGCTGCTACTTATCAGCTGTATTTTACGGACAGCAGCGGAAAGCAGATCAGTGATATCGCAAAGATCATTGCAGATAAGACAAGCGACAACGGACAGGAACGTACCTTCAGGTGCAGCTTCAATTTGAAATCGCTGAAATATGATAACAAAGAGATTTATTATCTTGTGATTGCGGATTCCGATGGACTTGTGGTATCCCGTGAAGAGTTCCAGATAGACATCGCTTTTGCGGTGGATGAATTTGATTTCTTTAGTTAAGTCGGAAGGAGAGTATTTTTATGGAGCCATTGGCTGAAAGTGCTGAAGATAAGCGCGAAGAGATTAAAAATAAGCTGCGCCAATGTTTTGACGGAAAGATTGTTCGGAAAGACCTGACGAAGAAGATTAAGGAAGGTGCGAATGTTCCTGTATATGTGTTGGAATATTTGTTAGGCCAGTACTGCAATTCAGAGGATGAAAGCATTATTCAGGCGGGAGTAGAAAATGTTAAGAGAATTCTCTCTGACAATTTTGTGCGTCCTGACGAATCAGAGAAAGTACTTTCTAAACTGCGCCAAAAAGGATCAATGAGTATCATTGATAGGGTGACGGTTAGCTTAAATCTTAAGTATGACGAGTACGAGGCCGAGTTTTCGAATCTTGGTCTTGGAGGTATTCCTATATCTGAAGAGTATCCGGAGAAATATGACAGACTTCTATGCGGTGGTATATGGTGCATTATTCAGCTTGAATACAATGCAGAAGAAGAGGAGTCTCATCCGATAGGCTTTGCAACTGAAGAACCTAAAAAGAAAAAGAAAAAGGATTCTCCGGTTATTACAATTAGCAAGTTAAATCCTATACAGATGCCTTCTGTAGATATTGATGAGTTAAAGGAAGGGCGAAAGGCTTTTTCAAAAGAAGAATGGCTGGATGTTCTTCTTCGTTCTACAGGTATGGAACCGGACGCATTGTCATATCGAGAGAAATGGCTACTGCTTACACGTATGCTTCCGCTTGTTGAGAACAATTTTAATCTTTGCGAATTGGGACCGAGATCAACAGGTAAATCTCATTTGTATAAAGAAATATCACCAAATAGTATTCTTGTTTCCGGTGGACAGACTACGGTGGCAAATCTTTTCTATAACATGGGCAGAAGAACCATGGGGTTAGTCGGTCTATGGGATGTTGTGGCTTTTGATGAAGTTGCCGGTATCAACTTTAAGGATAAAGATGGTATCCAGATTATGAAGGATTACATGGCATCGGGATCATTTGCCAGAGGTAAAGAAGAAAAAGCAGCATCTGCATCAATGGTTTTTGTTGGAAATATCAATCAGAGCGTAGATGTACTTTTGAAGACATCGAGTCTGTTTGATCCATTTCCACCTGAAATGGGAACAGATACTGCATTCCTTGACAGAATGCATTGCTATAATCCCGGTTGGGAGATTCCAAAGTTTAGACCAGAACATTTTACAAATGATTATGGCTTTATTACCGATTATTTAGCTGGATTCATACGTGAACTCAGAAAAGAACAGTATGGCGATGCCATAGATAAGTATTTCAGATTAGGAAAGAATCTTAATCAACGTGATACAATAGCTGTCCGCAGGATGGTGGATGGATACCTGAAATTGTTGTATCCCGATGGAAACTTCAGCAAGGAAGAGGTTGCGGAAGTATTGGAAATATCTCTTGAAATGAGAAGACGAGTTAAAGAACAGCTTAAGAAGCTCGGCGGCATGGAGTTCTACGATGTCAACTTCTCATACATTGATATGGAAGATATGGCGGAACATTATGTGTCTGTGCCTGAACAGGGTGGCGGAAAGCTGATTCCCGAAGGTATGTGTAATCCCGGACAGGTATATACGATCTCGCAGGGTAAGACTGATATGATTGGAGTATTTCGCCTGGAATCTCAGATGCTTCCCGGCAATGGAAAGTTCGACCGTACCGGCCTTGGAACTGATAGAGAGTGTAAGGAAGCAGTAGATACCGCATTTAATTTCCTTAAAGCCAATGGAAATAGGATTAGCGGTTCTCTTGCTGCTATGAATAAAGATTTCATAATCAATTATCAGGATCTGCAGGGCATAGGCATGACACATAAGCTGGCACTGCCTACGCTTATTGCACTGTGTTCCATAGCACTCGGCAGACCTGTTCAGAGTTCTATGGCTGTAATAGGAGATTTCAGCATAGGCGGAACCATAATGAAGGCTGACAATCTTGCAAGCACCTTGCAGGTATGTCTTGATAGCGGAGCAAAGAAGGTATTATTACCGCAGACCTCAGCTGTTGATCTTGGAACAGTACCGGCAGAGCTTATGAGTAGCTTTAGCCTGGTATTTTACCAGAGTGCAGAGGATGCAGTGTTTAAAGCATTGGGAGTGGAATAGGTAAATGGAATCATACTTGAAAAAGTTTATGAGGGAGCTGCTTGAGCACAAAAATAACCTCAATGAATATGTTGATGAATTATATGCGGATGATACGAGAGAAGATGACTTAAATGCGTTGTTTGGAGCATTGAAAAAAGAAGGATTACTATCCTGCATCTATGCGGATAACAGGGCATATGAGGTTCAACTTACTCTGAAGGGGAAGAATCTTCCAGCATCAGAATTGAAATTATCGGATAAGGAAGAGCTTCTCCTTCTCATTAGTTCAATAGATGATATAGAAAAACTATTTCATAAAAATGAAGGGAAAAGAAATCTTGGAGAATGGATTCATGATGTACCTGAATTTCAGGATTGGCTACAACAGGTAACGTTTTATCTACAGAAAATCCAGGATAAAAAGTATTCATCGTATATACAGGAAACGATAAATGAAGGCAGAAATTGGGGTGGTATAACCGACAGAATAGTATTCAATAAGTTTACAAGCCGCTTGAAGAGTATAGCGAAGAATATAGACCTTTACTACGAAGATGAGGAACCGGTTCAAGTAAAAGAAAAGAATGATACTATGCAGACATATAAAAAGACACCGATGATTTTTATCAGCCATTCGTCGAAAGATGAACCGCATGTAGAACTTATAGTGAAACTGCTTAAGGATATGGGCTTTAATCATGAAAAGGTTTTTTGCAGCTCAATTCCCGGATATGGAATTGGGTTAAGTCAGGATATCTTCGATACATTGCTGAAGCTTTTTAATGATCATGAACTTTATGTTATATTTGTTCACTCGCCAAATTATTATGGAAGTGCTGTCGGACTGAACGAAATGGGAGCAGCTTGGGTACTTAGGAGTAATTTCTGCTCGTTCCTGTTGCCGGGATTTGGATACTCAGACATGAAAGGTGTCGTAGATTCAAACAAAATTGCCATAAAGATTGATGGAGATAGGAGAATGGTTCAAAACCTCATAAATGAGTTGTATAACGACCTTGCGGATTTTTTTTCAACAACGCGAGATACATCAATCATATGGGAGAGCGTAAGAGATGAGTTCATTGATAAGATGAATGCTATACAAGTTGTTGCAACTTCTAAACAGACAAGTGAGGCAGAAAGTATTTCTAAAGAAACTGAGAAAGCTGACAGTGGAGCTGCAATGATGAATACTGACTTAAGTGGATCACAGAATAAGTCGAATGCCATAGAAGAATCATCTCTTATGCTTAAGCCTTGTAAAGAGAACAAATGATTAGAGGCAATTTAGTTTTTTTCGAATTATATGAAAGCAGGGGCGATGAAAGTCCGGAGGATGCCTGAAAGTGGAGTGATATCAGCATATGGAGAATGAATTAAAGAAAACACCAATAGTTTTTGTGTGCAATGCTTTCGAGGATGGAGGTTATGTAACACAGATTTTGAGTTTGTTGAGGGAAATGGGATTAGAAGATAAACAATTTTTCTGTACTAATTCTCTCTACGTTTATGGAATGCCTATAAATCTTCGAAAGCAGTCCTCAAAGTATGAGGTGCACATTATTTATTTACATTCTAATCATTTCTATAAATATCCAGAATGTACCTATGAAACAAGAGAAGTCTGGCATTTACGAGGCAAAGAGACGTCTATTCTGCTACCGGGGGTTGGATTTGAGGGAGTGCCAGGCGCGGAGATCCGTGAAACATCATCTATAAAATTGTATGATGAGAAGTCATTAGAGTACCAGCTTAATAGACTCTATGATGATATTGTTGATGAATTTTGTATTACGAAGAAGCCCGATCATATATGGGAGGAAAAAAGAGATTTATTCATAAACAATGTGCGACTGATAGCAGAGAATAACTATGAGAAGTTGAAATTGTCATATCATAAGTCAGAATTGCAGCCTGAAGTTTTAGATTGCTCAACCAGCATAGCATTAAAGATATTTGATAGTATAAAAAGGAAAAATATACAGGATGACGAATTCTCTTTGTATGTGTGTAATCATATATATGAGGACGGAACAATACATTCGTCTGTTGATGAACTGACAACAGAGGGCTTTATAACAAAAGTTGCTGGAGAGAGCCATTTATACCAGCTAACAAGTACGGGTTATAATGCTAAAAATAAATTTTGGGCTACGCAGGTTATATTTAGGATGTCATATGAAGATTATGTATACCTCCTCATACGTAAATACGGCAAGGTTCCGTATCCATATTTCAAAGATTTTTCTTCTGAAGAAATTGATAGTAGAAATGCACGGACAGAAGAGTGCTTATATATTCATCATATAGATGAGGATAAAACTGCTAATTTGTCTGATTCAGAATACGTTAGATATAAATCGTATGCTCCATTTGACTATCAAATGCCTTGGCGGCTTGTTTATTGCAATATCATAGAACATTTGATTCTTCATATGAAGATAATGGAAGAGGAATTATCAAAAGCTCGAGAAGAACGAAGTGATTCTGAAAAACTTGGACTTGGCGGATTTGTACTATTGTTAACACAGATTAATTGTATGTTTGATTATAAATATAATGGAAAGAGTATTCCTTCAGAATATGATGGTTATAGGGAGAAGAAATTTGCAGAAGAGTGTGAGGGTTTTTGGATAAAAGTATTTTTACAGACTATCGAATATTTTATGGAGCGTTTTTTAAACGAAAATAAGGATTTTTATGAATGGTATGGTCGAGGTACGCAGTACATTAACTATATTATAGATGAGATTAACTGGATATATAATAATAATCACATGATTCTCAACAATACTGTAGAGAAATATGTAGCATGGGATTGGGCAGAATTTTTAAGTGTGATCCGTGCCAAAGGCACTGGTCGCACTTTTTAGGGAGAGTGCCGGCTGTGCCGGCCACACAAAAAAATAATAATTGGTCAAGGGCCAGATCCGTTGTGTGCGACTCTCCCTTATGCCCTTTTGATATCTAAGTCATTGTACGTCGTTGATCTGACGCTCAATTTAAAAAGCTTGAAAAACCAACAGATTCAGCTATGTCGTAAGTGCGACGCACCGTGTCGCACTGCGACGTAATCTCATCGAAACCCGCTTAAACTCGCACATTTTCTCACGTGGCTGCGTCGCATTTTTTTATCCCCTGTCGCACACTGCGTCGCAGTAACATTTTAGCCCGATAAGGGCTTTTTTGTTGCGACGCAATATGTCGCAGTATTATATTTGGGGATGATTCTTGAAGCTATCTAGGGTGATCTGGGAACTATCCGGACACGTCTTATATTGCCTGTTCGTAATAGTGGCCGCTTGTCGGCAACGATAGAACAGGCGTCAGCGGATTCAAAATCGTTCCCATCATAAAAAAATAGCCTCTATAATTTCCAAATAAAGACCAATTATTAATAATTAGCCCATTTTTGGAACTTATAGAGACCGGTTCTTCTGAAATATACAGTATCTAACCCATAAAATGCCCAGAATGAGTTCATTTTTTTTAAGTAGCCCATTATTTGCCCCTGAATTATCCATATGGTTGTTTGATTATTTCATAAAACTTCTGAAAAGATGTGACGGATTTCTTCTCGATGAATTGTCAGTAAATTTATAGAAGGGTAACGGCTATTATGTTAAAATATATAAATTGGATTTACACTATTTTGATTATTATAGCCTAAAGTCCCGTCATTTTATACCAAGGTTTGATCATGTCGGGGCATCGACTCCAATGAGCTTATAGAGCTCACGCTGTTTTGCAGTTACCTCAGACAGATGATGCATCTTGCCGGGCTGCTGG